>Ga0066788_10000028_pt1 | contig 21490 bp, 17 predicted proteins | sample OrgsoiDNA2013048_FD_70943 | JGI IMG/M metagenome (GOLD analysis project Ga0066788, IMG submission 70943) | Permafrost soil microbial communities from the Arctic, to analyse light accelerated degradation of dissolved organic matter (DOM) -... | ecosystem: Environmental > Terrestrial > Soil >... | reverse complement strand
AGGGCGATGTCCACGGAGCGCCACTCGGTCAACGGCCGCGGCTCCGCCAAGACGATCCGAAGCAGGACCGACGTGTCGATGTAGACCTTCATCGGTCGCCGCGCTCGGCGGCCAGTAGCGCACCCGACCGCAGCGTCCAGCGCGCGGGGCGGGAGCGCTTTCGCGAACGGATCACCGAGAACGGAACCCGGGCCGGCTCAATGGTGGCCGACGGCTGACCTGAAGGAAAAGGCACGATCCGAGCAATCGGCCTTCCGCGATCCGTAACCACCACCTCCACCCCGCGCTCGACCGCCCGGAGGTGCTCCGACAGGCGATCTTTGAGCTCCGCGATCTTGACCGCCTTCATGGCTATATCTGGCCATGAAGAGATCGCGAAGTCAAGCGTCTGGCGTCGTAGGCGCGCTGGCACCGGATCTGCACCTCGCCCCGCTTGCGGAAACTCTCAGGATTGGTCACATCTCGGACCCAAGTGATCGGAAGCGGAGTCCACACGATATGGCGAGAGAATTCCCACAAAATGCCTCATCGTGTGGCGATCCAGAGGGCGACCAGGCCGGCAGCGGCGACCACCGCCACGGCGACGACCAGGGTGGTGATGAGCCATCGATAGGGTGAACGACGGCGGGCGGCTGGCGCTGGCGCTGGAGGGGCGGGCTCTGGTGTCCGCGACGGCACTGCTGGCCCGCTCTGGTCATCCAGCGACGGCGCTGGCGTGGGGATGCCATTGCCGGGTTCGGCCGCCCCGGTGGGGGTGGCGGCCCTCGGGGGGGCCGCGTCGCCGGGCGGAACGACGGTGGCCTGTGATCCGAGCGATTCGATCCTGCGGAGGTAGCGATCTTCTGGATCGGTCAGCCTCATCGTCACGGATCCCACCGTGACGCGATCGCCGTCGGCCAGTGGTCGGTTACCGACGATTCGTTGCCCGTTGACCCGGACTCCGTTTTTGGATCCGAGATCCGACACGGCGACGCCATTCCAGCCACGAACGAAGGCCGCGTGCTCACGGGAGACGTCGTCGCTGAGGAGGGTCAGATCGCACGACTCGGCCCGCCCGATCAGGTAGCGCCGCTCCGCCACGTCGAGCCGCAGAGTCGGGTGGCGCGCGGCTCCGGACTCGATGATCAGCGCCGCCACCTCTCCGGCCACGACACCAAAGAGATCGCTGATCAGGCGGCGGGCGATGGTGGCCGTCCCCTCGTCACCGTCCGACCCGGCCGACCATCCCTCGAACACGAGATCGACGGTGGCGATCCGAAGCCGCTGCCCGGGGCGAATCGGAGCGGGCCGCCCGGCCGAAAGGCGGGCGCCGTCCAGCCAGGTTCCGTTCCTGCTGCCGAGATCTTCTATCCGCCAATCGGCCGCGACATCGCCGATCCCATCGCCACGAACGAGCCTGGCGTGGAGCGCCGAGACGGCCGGAAAAGGCAGCTCGATCTCCACGTCGCGCCGCCTCCCGATCCGCAACTCGGATTGATTGAGGCTGACTTCGAAGGAGCGCTCTGCGGACGGTCCCTCGGGCAGTGCGGTCGCCCTTCCCGAGATCGCCTGCGGCGTGGGCAAGATCCGGAAGCGCAAGGCCATGATCGGAAAATCTAACCTGGAAGGGCCCTGGCTTGTCGATGGACTGGACCCTCAAGGTCCCTTTCTCAGTAGCGCTTCAGCGCGTGATTGTTCCGCGGCCAGCTCGGGCGGCGCCTCGTCGACGAACCGTCGCAGCTGCCGACGGCCCTCACCCTCGTCCCCTCGACGAAGGAGGGATTCGGCCAGGACCAGACGCGCCTCGGGATAGCGAGGGCGAAGCTCGAGCGCGCGCCGCGCCGCGGCCACGGCGGCGTCTGGCCGTTCGCGTCCGAGCTCGGCGTAGGCAAGCGCGAACTGGACCTCGGCGTGCCCAGGTCCGACCAGGGCCGCCGCGGTCAGAACCTCGGCGGCATCGTCCCATTTTCCCTGCTCGGCCAGCACCGTTCCCAGCACCAGGCGATCCTCCACCGATTGTGGGGAGGCCCCATCCGCCTTCAGGACCACCCGCATTTCGGCCTCGGCGCTGGCCGCGTCCCCACGGCGCCGCAGGATCTCGGCCCGAGCGCGGTGCGCGGCGGGAAGATCTCGATCGAGCGACAGGGCTCGTCGTACCGCCACCTCCGCCGCACCGATCCGGTCGAGTCGCGCGAGCACCAGGGCGTGGGCGGCGTGCCCCGCGGCGTTGTGTGGGTCCGCTTCGCAGAGCTTGGCCAGCTCCCAGCGAGCGTCCTGCAGCCAACCCAGGCGCAGCAAAGCCTCGGCAGTGGCGAGCCTCGCCTCCGGGTACCCGGGATCGATGGCCAGGGCCGCGCGAAAGTGGGCGAGAGCGTCCTCGGTGGCACCCTCTGACAGGATCATGCCGCCCAGATTGAGGTGCGCCTCCGCCAGCTCCTCGTCGAGGGCCAGGGCCGCGTGGAAATGCCGGGCAGCTCCGGCCCGATCTCCATAACGCAACGCCACCAGCCCCAACCCGTTCTCGGCCTCGGCCATACGGGGCTCATACTCCAGCGCGAGCGCGAACTGCCCCGCCGCCCGATCGAGATCCCCGTGCGTGAGCGCCGCGGCCCCGGCGCTCTGCAGCTCGACGGCCCGCGGGTGCAAGGGCCCCGAAGCCTGGTGGGCGCAGCTCGCCACCATGCTACCCACCGCCAGTTGCGCCAGCACCGTGATCACGATCCGTGAGACATCCGGGTGCGAGTGGATGATGGATTCTTTTGCCCGCACAAGCCCTCATCGGCAATCTCGTTCGCAAGTTGCGAACATGGTTCCGTCCGGCCCGATCGTGACCGTGACCGCTCCATCCAGGTCGGTGCGAAGGATCCGGATGTCCCGGGCGCGGTAGCGAGCGATCACCTCGGGCCTGGGGAAGTGGAACCGGTTGTGCCACCCGAGGGAGATGACTGCCAGCTGGGGACGAACGGCGTCCAGAAGATCAGCACCGGACGAGGTCCGGCTTCCGTGATGAGGCACCTTGAGGACGTCCGAGGCGATCACTTGCCCGACCGCCCGTCGGCCGACCAGCTCGCCCTCGCCGTTTGCCTCGATGTCTCCGGTGAACAAAATTCTGCGACCGGCGTATTCCACGCGCAGGACCAAGGACGCGTCATTGACGGAGGTGCCGTCGGGGGGGCCAATGCGCTCGGCGCAGAGCTTGTCTGCGACCCTGTCCCCGAGCTTGTCCCCGACCTTGCACTCCTCGGTCATGAAGGGACCGACGGCCTCGATGGTGGCGAGACCGCTGTGCCACAGCGACGGGACCGGGGTCGGCACACCGCGCTCCCGGGCCTCGGCCAGCAAGAGGCGGTAGTCGGGGTTGTGACCATCATCGCCCGAGGTCCACAAGCGGTCGGTCGGGAACCGGGCGACGATCCGGTGAAGCCCGCCGAGATGATCGGGGTGGGGATGGGACAGGGCCACGGCATCCAGATGAGTGATCCCCCGAGCCCGAAGAAAAGGTTCCACCACGCGTGCCCCCGGATCGAACGACCCATCATACGTTCCGCCCCCGTCGACCAGTACGGTTCTTCCGCCCGGAAGCTGCACGACGGCAGCATCGCCCTGCCCGACATCCAGGAAGGTGACGATCAAGCTCCGGCTGCAGCGTCGAAGGAGCTCGCGGGCACCGATGCTGATCGCGCCGGTCCCTAGCAACAGCACGGTGCCAAGCAACAGAGGCCAGGATGATCGGGGCAAGGGCAAGGAGAAGTCGGAAGGCGCGCCGGAGAACGGAGAGCGCCGCCGTCGGCTGCCCACCCAGGCCAGGCCGAACGAAAACCCGAGGCTCAAGCTGGCGGTCTCGAGCAGGTTCGGGGAACGAGTCAGCCAGACCGGCGCGTGAGCTCTGAACAGGTCAGCCACGCCAAGCGCCGCCCGTGCCGCCCAGCCGGCCGCGGTGAGCAACGGCAGACCCCAGGTCCGGCCGCACGCGGCCCCTATCGTCGCGCCCAACAAACCGAAGGGAACCACCAACAACTCGACCAGCGGCACCAGGACCAGATTGCCGACGACGGCGGCGGGCGTGATCTCGCCAAAATGGTGCGCCACGATGGGCGCCGTCGCGAGGCCCGCCGTCACGCTGGCGATGGCGAGGCCACTCAACCAACCAAGTGGACGGCCAAGCCAACTCGAGCGCGCGAGCCGTCCCGCCTTGGTAACGGGCGGCTCCAGCCCGGGCGACCCGGAGGAACCGCCAGCGGCATCCCGGACAGACGTCAGGCGGGGAACCAGAACGGCGAGCGCCAGCACTGACACCACGGAGAGTTGAAACGAGATATCCACCATCACGAGCGGCGACCACCCCAGCATCGCCAGGACCGCCGCCGCGATGGCGACGAGCGCCGTGCTACGCCGACCAAGAGCCACCCCCAGGAGGCCGACGGCCATCATCAGGGCCGAGCGGACCGTGGCGATCGCGCTTCCGGTCACGAGCGTGTAAAACGCGATCGCCGGAATGGCCAACCAGGCCGCTGCGGCGCGCGGCTCGACCCACAGCGGTAACCGGGGCACGGCCTGAAGAAGGCCGCCGAGCCCCGTGAAGAACACCATCGCGATCGCTGCCAGGTGAAGCCCGGAGACCGACAGGATATGGGTGGCGCCCGCGGCCCGGAAACCCTCCTCGACGCGCGGATCGGTGTTTCGTCTCTCGCCCAGAACCGCGGTATGCAGAAAAGTCCCTGCTGTGCCCGAAATGGTGCCGTCCATGGCCCGTCCCAGGGCGCGGCGGACCCGAGCGGCGGCGCGAAGAACGGGCATGATGGGACGCGATGGAAATTCGACTTCTCGATCGCTCAGCCGTCTGACGCTGCTGGCCGCTCCCACCCCGGCGAAGAGATCGATGCCGTTCGCGCGCACCTGCGCCGCCGCATCCGGAAGGCCCGGATTCGCGAGTCCGCGCACGGACCGCAGGCCAGCCGTGAACCGCACGGCGTCACCCGGGAGCAGGTCGGGGATGCCCTCCGCGATGGCGAGCGCGACGGTGGCTCGAGAGGATCTCTGGTCGATTCGCTCCATCGCGACGCGCAATCGACAGCCCGCTCGGGGCGGCACCGGGTCTGGGCCGTCGAGGACCCACCCTTCCACCGTCGCCTTGGAGTCGGCATCGAGCAGGGCGGCCAGTGGCGGATCGAAGGGAGGCGGTAGTCGCGCTCGAGCGCCCGCGTACAGGCCGATGGAGATGGCGGCCACGGCCTCGGCGGCGAGCATGTGGCGGCGACGCGCCAGAAAGAAAGTGGCGATGATCGAGGCTGGCGCCGACGTCGTCACCGAGCGCGGCGTCACCTCCGCACCGAGCGCAATCGCAATCCCGGCGGCCACCGACGCGACCCACCAACTCAGACGCACATTCTGTTGTCGTCGAAGGAAACCGGCGGTTGCTGCCCCGCGGACGAGACGGCGCGATCTTGAGCTTCAGATTCACATCAAACTTAATGTTACGAAGAATACGCGGAGGCGAAAGGATGCTGAAACATGCCTTGGCTATAACTTGAACATCGAAAGCGTGGTGGTGGCGGTGGAAGTAGCAGGGGGTGGGTAAAGGACCGACTAAAAGCTTGACGCGGGAAGGTGGTGGCAAATCGAACAACCGGGATCGAAAACTGAATAAGGGAAATCCCTAATCACTCCGAAAAATTGCTGGTTTTGAAAAATTGCTGGTTTTGTCGTCAGGGGGAGGACAAGGGCGTGGATGGGGTGGCGGTGTAAGAAGTCGGGCCCAGGGGGGCTGGCGCCAGACTTCTTGCACCGCCCTTTTTTTTGTCCGCGAGACGGCCGGTGGGCGTTGGCCTCGAGGGCTCATTCATATCGGGATATCCATGTGGCCGGATATGTCCGGTTTGCCCGTCTCCTGTAACCAACTCGGACTCGTCGGTCGGCTCTATCGCCCGACCACGGCCGCGACGCTGGCGGCCAGGATCTCCACCATGTTGTCGAGATCTCCAGGTGGGCAGTTGAGCGGCGGAAACAGGTACAAGGTGTCGCCGAGCGGGCGCAGCAAGGCTCCCCGCTTGACGGCCTCCCGGAACACCCGGCGCCCGGTGCGCGCGCGGGGATCCAGCGCGCCTCCCCCCGGGGCGCACAGATCGACCGCCGCGACCATGCCGACGCCGCGAGCCCGCGTCAGCCCGGGACGAGCACATGCGATCTCGGTCAGTGTGGCCAGCATGCGCGGGCCCTCGCTCGCCACGTGCTGCAAGATGCCCTCGGACTCATAGGCGTCGAGAGCACCAAGCGCCGCGGCGATCGCCAGCGCGTTGCCGGTGTGGGTGTTGGAGTGCAGGAACGCGCGACGCGCGGCCCAATCGCCATCGAAGAGCGCGTAGATATGGTTTGTGGTCAGCACCGCCGACAGCGGGAGAAAGCCTGCGGTCAAGCCTTTTGACAGGACCAGAAAATCGGGGAGCACGCCCCGGTGCCCGACCGCGCCAGCCGCTGCCGCAGACACGGCCCCGGTCGAGATCAGCGCCAGCTCGCTGGCCAGCATGGTTCCGAGGCGTCCCATTCCCGCGGCGATCTCGTCGGCGATCAGAAAGATCCCGTTCGCGTCGGCGAATCGCCGCAGCCGGCGCAAGAGGTCGGGACTGTAGATGCGCATGCCACCGGCCGCCTGAAGCACCGGCTCGTAGACAATCGCCGCCAGGGAGTCGGCGACGGACCGCAGGCACCGCTCGATCTCCGGCCATTCCGGCCCGGCGTCTTGCCAGCGGGGATCTTGCACCCCGGTCCGGTAGGGAATCGGTCCGAGCTTGGTCACCGGGAACATCAAGGGCTGGTAAGGATCGGAGTAAAGGCCGAGATCGCCCACCGACAACGTGGCCAGGGTCTCGCCATGATAGCCGCCAGCCAGCGACGCGAATCCGGTCCGTCCGGCGTAACCCCGCTGAAGTTGCGCTTGCAGGGCCATCTTCATGGCGATCTCGACCGCGGTGGAGCCGTTGTCGGCCAGGAAGACCTTGCCGAAATGCCCGGCCCGGCGAGCGATCGGCGACGGGGGTTGGCCGTTGGCGATGTCCAGCAGCCGTTCACAGAGCTCGACGAGGCCGTGGTGGGTAGTGTTGGCGGCGATGACGTGCTCGAAGCGCGCCAACTGTTGCTCGATGCGCGCCCGCACGCCCGGATGTCCGTGACCCAGGGACTTGCACCACCAGCTGGAGATGGCGTCCAGGACCTGGCGTCCGTCGGCCAGCAGCAACCTCGCACCACGCGCCGCCGTGACCTCGAGCGGCGGAAGATCCTCGAAGTCACGCATCTGGCTGCAGGGATGCCAGAACACCGCGAGATCGCGCTCGACGAGCCCACTCGCGTCGGGGTTTCGATCGGAGAGCATAGGAGCACTTCTACTTTCGTTCATCGGGCGCGGCCAGAGCCCCGGTGGGCGCGGCTCGGGCATCGCCGAAGATCTGGCTGACCACGTGGCGCCGGTAATCGAAGATTCGCTCCAACGGACGACGATTGGCATGACACCAAAACCTGCGGGCGTCGCTCATCGTTCGGGATCGAAGCGGCGAGCGCCCTGGCCCGTGCCATAGTCACGGTCACCCCGTGACTGGCTTGCTCCTTTGCAACCTCGGAACCCCCGACGATCCCAGCCCCGGATCCGTGCGAAGGTACCTGCGCGAGTTTCTGGCCGATCCGCGGGTGCTCGACATAAATCCGGTGGGCCGCTGGGCGCTCTTGAACCTGGTGATCCTGCCCTTTCGGCCTCGCAAGAGTGCCGCGGCCTACCAGAAGATCTGGACCGAGCGTGGATCCCCGCTGCTCAGCAACACGCAGGACCTGGCGGCCGCCGTGAGCGCGCGACTGGGCGACGGGTGGGCCGTGGAGTTGGGCATGCGCTACCAGCGCCCGTCGATCGCCACGGCCATCAAGAAGCTGCACGCGGCGGGCGCAGATCGGATCGTGGTGTTTCCGCTCTATCCCCAGTACTCGGCGTCATCGACGGGCTCGTCGGTGGAGGAGATCTTCCGGGTGGCCTCGCGGCCCTGGGTGACCCCCATCCTCTCCTTCATCGAGCCCTTCTACGACGATCCGGGTTTCATCGATGCCTTCGCGCTCCGGGGAGCACCGATCATCGAGGCCGAACGCCCAGATCACGTCCTGTTCAGCTTTCACGGTCTGCCCGAGCGGCACATGCGCAAGGCCGATCGCACGGGCCGGCATTGCCTGGCCTCGTCGAGCTGTTGCGATCTCATGGTCGACGCCAACCGCGACTGCTACCGAGCGCAGTGCTTCGCCACCGCCCGCGCCCTGGCCGCGCGTCTGGCCTTGCCCCAGGGCCTGTCCAGCGTCACCTTCCAGTCCCGGCTCGGGCGCACGCCCTGGATTCAGCCTTACACCGACGTCGCCCTCTTGCAGCTCGCGTCGCAGGGAAAGAAGCGCCTGGTGGTATTTTGTCCGGCCTTCGTGGCTGACTGTCTCGAGACCCTGGAGGAGATCGGGATCCGTGCCAAGCACGACTTCGTGGCGGCGGGAGGCGAAAACCTGACCCTCGTGCCGTCGCTGAATGACAGTCCGGCCTGGGTGGACGCCGTGATCGGCCTCGTGCGCCGGCAAGCGGGACGGAACGCGCCGGGAGCGCTCGCTGTCACGGGCCCGCGCGTTTAGACTGCCGACATGGAGACCTTGGTCATGCTCGGGGTACGCACTCTGGGGCGCGCCATTGCCTTGCACTTCGCGGCGCGCAAGTGGCAGGTGGTGTGCGCCGCACGCACGCGCGAGGACGTGGACCGTCTGGCCGCCGACGTGACCGCGGCCGGTGGGCAGGGCCTCGGGATCGTCTGCGATCTGGCGGATCGCGCCTCGCTGAACGCGCTGGTGCAGAGGTGCGCCCGCATCGATCTGTGCATCGCGGCCCAGACGGCCGGCGGGCGCTTCGGCGCGCGGCCGATGCTGGACATCGACGACGAGGAGCTGGATCGAGGCTATGCCAGCGCGGTTCGCGGCACCTGGAATCTGCTCAAGGCGGTGGGGCCGAAGCTGATTGAACAGCAAGGGGGCACGTTCCTGCAGATTGGCACCTCGTCCGGCGTGCGCACCAAGGAGGGGTTCGCAGCGCTCGGGGCCACCCACCACGGGCTGCGCGCCCTCATCCAGGTCGCGGCGCGCGAGTGGCGTGCTCACGGCGCTCACGTCGCGTATCTGCCCATCGATGGCGCCATCGAGAGCGAGAAGACGGCGGCCTGGGTGGCGCGAACCGGTCCCGGACACGCGATTCCCCAGGGCGAGATCGCGCAGGCTTGCGAGTACCTTCATCGTCAGAGTCGCAACGCCTGGACGCATGAGCTCGTGCTGCGGCCGAGCCAGACCGACTGGACCGCGCCTACGTGAGGCGGGCGCCTGGCGCGGGCGGGATCGCGCTCGCGGGCGGGGCGGGGGCGTGGGTCTTGCAGCCCCGAATATCGCAGCGGCCGGTCAGGCGCAGGCGGTTGCGCGCGAAGACGCCGTAGAGGCGATCGAGCAACCAGGCCAGGCCCGGCAAGCGCGAGATCGTGACCAGCACCCGAAAACCCACGGCCTCATAGAGGCCCCGGAACACCTCGACGCCCTCGAGCATCTCTCCCCCGGGGAGACGTCGTCCCTGGATGCGCTCCATCAATTGCGCCACGGTACGGCCGGTGTCAGCGGGATCGAAATCGGGGCGCGCGATGTCGGTGAATCGAACCCGCTCCTGCCGATCCCGCTTGCGCAGGAACGCGATCTCCCGGCGACACAGCGGGCAGTCACCGTCGTAGAACACCTCGATGCTGGGCGCGTGCATGCCTTGGGATGCGCAGCACGGCAGGACGATGCACAGTGCTTTGCCCAGTATCTGGCACAGTATCTGGCACAGTATTTGGGACCATGAAGCCAAGTCGCAACGCGTTCGATCCGCGCACCGATCCCGACGTGCCGGCGGGGATGTCGGTCGACCTGCTCAAGGACCTGCACCTGCTGACGCGGGATGGCCAGCTCAACGCGGACGCCCGGCGCAAGCTCAAGCAGATCCGCCATTTCGTGGGATTGTTGCGGCCGGCGCTCGACGATGCCCTGACGCGCTACCCCGCGCCGACCGTGGTCGACTGCGGGGCAGGCAAGAGCTACCTGGGTTTCTTGCTGTACGAGCTGGTCCTTCGGCAGGCCGATCGCGGCAGGCTCTACGCGGTCGAGGCGCGTGACGAGCTGGCGGCAGCGGGAGCGGCTCGGGCCGCGCGCTATGGCCAGGATCGGTTCTCGTTCGTGGGCGGAGAGATCGCGCAAATGGGCGGCGGCGCAGGTGCCGGCGCAGGCGCGGGCGTCGAGCTGCCGCCGCGTCTCCACGTGGTCACGGCGCTGCACGCCTGCGACACCGCCACCGACGACGCCCTGGCGCTGGGCATCTCCCGGGGCGCTGACCACATCGCGGTCGTCCCGTGCTGTCAGGCGGAGGTGGCTCGTCAGCTGACCATGGGTCAATCGGAGCTCGATCGCGTCGATGCCGCCCTGGTCCGACAGCCGCTCCACCGGCGTGAGATGGGATCCCACCTGACCAACGTCGTCCGCGGCCTGTGCCTCACCGCGCATGGTTATCGCGTGACCGTGACCGAGCTGGTGGGCTGGGAGCACACCGCCAAGAACGAGCTGCTGCTCGCGCATCGGGTTCATCGCTTCGAGCGCGAGAGCCGCCTCACCCTGTCCCTGCTGCTCGACCGCTGGAAGATCGAGCCGGCCCTGGTCCGCAGCTTGCGCGAGCGCGGCCTCGATCCCTGCGCGCCCGCACCGCCGGGGTGACCCACCTGGCACCCACCCTCACGAGCTCAGGGTTCCTCCGGCTGCCCGCGATGGGCCGACTGCCGGCGCAGGCGGCGCAAATGCTCACGTGCCATGGGGGCCGACAGGTGGCGCGGCGCGCGTTCCAGCAGTTCCGTGAAGGCGGTCTCGGCCTCCGGCCCCCGGCCGATCTCCTCCAGAGCCAGCCCGCGTCCGAAGCGGGCTTCATCGTTGTCCGGTTGCGCGGCCAGCACGGCCTCGAAATCCAGCAGCCCTCGCGCCGGCTGGTGCAGGCCAAGCAGCGCGAAGCCGTGATTGGCGCGTGCCTCGGGCGAGACCAGCCCCTCGAGCAGCGCCGCGGCCTCGACGGGCTCACCAAGGCGCAGGGCCACCGCACCCATGCTCTGTCGCAGCTCGGCCTGCCACGCCGGAGCCAGGCAGCTCCCCGCCGACGAGGCGAGCGCCGCCTGATAGGCAGCGAGGGCGGCCCGATCGGCACCAACACCGGCGGCGCGGTGGAGATCCCCCAGGCGCCGCTGCCACACACACTCGGCAACGGTGGACCCGGCTGGTCTGCGACCGAGTGGAACCGCCGACAAGCCCGTGGCCGGCGCATAGGTGAACGTCACCGGAATCTCGAGTTTCTCGATGAGCGACGCCCGCCCGGCCAGGCGCCGCGTGAAGACCAGACCGTCGCTGGCCTGGTACACCAGCGCCCATTGCTCGGGATCGAACCAGGCGGCCCGCGGGTTGACGTCCGGATAGGTCAGGAGCGCGGCCTCGACCGAGAACCCGTCGAGGAAGCGCTGCCATTCGGCGCGCGTGAGATCCGCCCTGCGCAGCACCGCGTGGAAGGCCTCGGGGTATCCGTTGATGCGCGGGTCCTGGAACACGAGCGAGTGGGAATCCGGCCACCCGTGCCACGTCAAGTAGGACCCGACCTCGAGATCGTTGTACATGCGCCGGCGCAGCCCCTGTCGTTCGACGAACGCGATGGCCTCCTCCGGCAACAGCCCGGCCTCGATCCCGAGATCGACGAGGTGCCCACCACCCCGGACGGCCTCGATCCGCGGGATCACGGTCAGCAGCAACAAGGCGCCCGTCGTCACCCAGGTGCCCAGCATCCCCCCGCGCCCTCGCCCGCCGAGGGGCAGCGACCGGCTGGCGGCGACGGCCAGCGCCGGTCCAGCGAGGATGGAGAGCTCGGCCACGAAGCGAATGCGCAAGGCCCCCAGCACGCCGAGCGCACCGAGCGGCACGAGCACGCGCCAGGGCGGAAGCTGTCTTCTTCCTCTTGCCGGCCGGTCTCCCCGCAACCAGGCCAGGAGCACCGCCAGCAGTAGCCCTCCGATCAGAAAGAAGAAGGGTCCATCGACCGGCCAGCCTGCCGTTCGGTACTCCTGCAGCGGCCGCAGCCAAGGCATCCTGAAGTGGTTGGCGATGTAGGACAGAGCATGAAAACCGGAGGGCGTCGCAAACATCAGCGGTACCAGCGCCAGGCCCACCGCCGCCGCGCGCCGCGCTTCTAATCGCGTGCCGTCGAGCCAGCCACCAGCGGCGTAGAGGAACAGAACCGCGGGCGCCAGGAAGAAACACGAGTTGGCGTTCGCCCACACGAGGCCAGCTGGAACCAGCCACCACAGCCCGCGCGATCGTCCCATCTCCGCTCGCTCGAGAGCCAGGAGAACCGAGGCCAGCCCCACGAACGTCACGAGGTGAGGGCGTTCGACGAAGCGCGGCTCCGCCGACCACGCGGCCAGCGCCAGGGCGCCGGCGGCCCAGGCCGGTTCGGCCCCGCGCCGCACCGCCACCCGAAAGAGCAGGGTCCAGGTTCCGAGCACGAAGGCGGTCTTGAGCAACACCGTCCCCGGGATGCCGGCCGCGCGGTGGACGAGCGCCAGCACGACCTGAAAGATCCAGGCCAGATTCACGTCCCTGGCAGCCGGATGAGTGAACGAGAGCAGGTTGACGGTTGGAACCCGGTGGGTCGACAGAATCAGCTCGCCGAGCCGCAGGTTGAAGAACAGATCGGTCTCGTCCATGGGGACGAGACAGCGTCCCGCCACGAACAGGAGCAGCGCATACAGGACCAAGGAGGGCCGTCGGGCGGGGACGACGGCTGCTCCGGGCGAGCTTGCCATGGCCGACCCGGGAGGCAATCAGAGGCCGATCTTGACGTGGCACGACGGGGGCGCGGTTTCGCAGACCCGGGCCAGGCAGGTCAGTCCCGCGGCGCAGTCGACGGCCCTGACGCAGGTCCCGCACATCGACGTGTGGCCTCGGTGCCCGCCGACGCACCCATCGCAGCCAGCCATCAGGCTCGCGATCGTGCAAAAAGCCACGCAGACGACGGAGCTCCGGAGCAGCCACGGCCGGTGACGCACGCGTGGGGACATGGTTGCTCCTCTCCTGGTCCTCTCTCCTGGTCCTCTCATGGACCTCTCCTCGACCGAGAGGCTAAGCCCGCCGGATCGGTGCGACAAGGACAGTCGTTGAGGACTTGTTGCAATAGGCGAGATCGCCGCGAGATAGAGTCCGGCCATGTTGGCCTTCCGCATCAGGATCGCAACCGTCGTCTCGGGGTTGTTGGGGTTGGTTCCGGGGACGGTCACGGCCAGGACCCTGGCAGGCTCGAACGTCGAGGCGTCCGCCCGCCAGGGACGCGCCGAGGTTTCGCGTGTTTCCCGTGCCAAAGCCGCCTCCCCGCCCGTGCTGGTGGCCATCGTGGTCGATCAGCTGGCGGCATGGATGGGGGATGAACGGTGGGCCGCCCTCCCCAGCACGGGTGGATTTGCGCGCCTGCGACGGGAAGGTCTTTACGCGCGCGAGCTCCGTTTCGCCCACGCCGCCACCGACACGGCGCCCGGGCACAGCGCGCTCTTCACGGGCGCCGTGCCGCGGGTCAGCGGGATCGTCGCCAATGAGATCATCCCCGCGGGAGGCGGCGATCCGGTCTCCTTCCTGCTCGATCCGACGACCCGGATCATTGCCGCGGGAACCGGCGTCGTCCCGAGCGGAAAGCCGAGCAGCTCACTTGTCTCTCTGCGGGTCGACACGCTCGCCGACGGATTGATCCGGGCCTCGCCCGATGCCGAGATCATCAGCCTCTCTCTCAAGGATCGAGGGGCGCTGCTCGGCGGTGGTCGAAAGCCAAGCGCGGTGATCTGGCTCGATCCCGAGCTCGGCGCCTTCGTCACCTCGACCGCGTTCGCTCCCACCTTCCCGAGCTGGGCCGCCCCCCTGGGCGACGCGGCGGCGGTGCGCGCCGCCATGTCGGCGGGCTGGACCCTGGGCGATCCGGCCTGGGTGGCGGCGCACGCGGAGACTCCCGACGACGCCCCTGGGGAATCCTCCTACCAGGGGCTTGGAAAGACGTTCCCTCACCCCATCACCTCCGCGAAGGCCTTGCGCGCGACTCCCGCCGGCGACGCGCTGCTGTTCGCGCTGGCCGACGCCGCCGCGACCCGGATCGCCAGCACGGGTCGCCCGGGGCTGCTCGCGCTATCGCTGTCGTCGCACGACTACGTCGTGCACCTCTTCGGCCCCCATTCCTGGGAAGCCTGGGACGAGCTCGCCAAGCTCGACGCCGCGCTCGGGGTGTTCCTCGCTCGGCTGGATCAGCTCTTCGGGGTGAACGGCTACGCGGTCATGCTCACCGGCGACCATGGCAGCAACGCGCTGCCGGAGGCTTCCCTCGGCAGTCCATCTCCCTGGTGCCGGGCGCGGGGCGCGGACGGCGGGAGCGCGGGCGGGGGCGGCGCCGACCACTGGGAGCGATCCTGCGGGCCCCATCATCGTCTGCTGCCACGCGAGGTGGTACCGGAGCTCGAGGCGGCCCTGGGAGGAGCGCTCGGATCCGAACGTGGGCCGTACCTGGCAGGCATCGCCGATCCGTTCCTGTTCTTCACGCCGCGCGCACGCGCCTTGCCGCCCATCGATCAAGAAACCCTGACCAGGGTGGTGACCGAGACGCTTCAGCGACAATTTGACCTGAGTCACGTCGTGGAGGTGCGTTCGATGCCTCGTACCTGCCCGAGGTTTTCCGCTCAATCTTCCGATGAATCCTGGTCGACGCTGGTGTGTCGCTCCGTCGGTCCCGAAGGTCCGGGAGATCTCTATCTCGTGGTGGCGCCGGGCAGCTTCTTCGACCCGCGGCTCGCGCCCGGCGCCGGCACAAGTCACGGCTCGCCGTACCTTTACGATCGCGCCGTGCCCCTCCTTGTTCGGGCACCCGGGCGCGTGAAGGCAGGGGTCGTGCGGACGCGCCCCATCGCCTTCACGGCCTTCGCGCGAACGGCGGCGGCGCTCCTCCACATTCCGCCGCCAGCCGCCGCCGCACCCGGCGAGGATCTGACACGCCGATAGGGGCGTCGGCGGACGGCATCGGCGGACGGCATCGGCGGACGGCATCGGCGCTGGAGATGGGCTGACGAGGCCGGCTGTGCCGCACGCTCAGGGCACCAGGACAGCGGCGCCTTCGAAGCGGCCCGCGCGCAGATCGGCCAGAGCCTGGTTGGCCTCGGCGAGGGGATACCGGGTCGTCTGGGGGACGATCCCGACCTTCGGGACCAGGGACAGAAAGTCGGTGCCATCCTGCCGCGTGAGATTGGCCACCGACACCAATTGCCGTTCTCCCCAGAGCAGCCGGTAAGGAAAGCTGGGGAGATCCGTCATGTGGATCCCGGCGCAAACCACTCGCCCCCCCTTGCGGACCGCGTCCAGGGCCAGGGGCACGATATCGCCGATCGCGGCGAAAATGATGGCGGCGTCGAGAGGCTCGGGCGGACGGACATCCGAGCCGCCGGCCCACGCGGCGCCGAGCCGTCGCGCGAAGGCCTGGGTTGCCAGATCTCCCGGTCGCGTGAAGGCAAAGACGGAGCGTCCTTGCCAGGCCGCGACCTGCGCGATGATGTGGCCGGCCGCGCCGAAGCCGTAGAGCCCGAGCTTCTTGCCTGGCCCGGCCAGCACCAGCGAGCGCCAGCCGATGAGACCCGCGCAGAGCAAGGGAGCCACCGAGACGTCGCTGCCGCTCTCGCCGAGGGGAAACGCGTAGCGGGCATCCGCGATGGTGGCCGTCGCGAATCCACCGTTGCGCGTATATCCCGTGAACAGGGGACGGTCGCAGAGATTCTCCCTGTGCTCGCGACAGAAGGGGCAGACGCCGCAGGTGCGCCCGAGCCAGGGGACGCCGACGCGTTCACCCAGGTGCAGCCCGGACACCCCCGCGCCGATCGCATCGATCCGGCCGACGATCTCGTGGCCCGGAATGAGCGGCAGCGCCGGATCGGGGAGCTCGCCATCGAGCACGTGAAGATCCGTGCGGCAGACTCCGCAGGCGCTGACCACGAGGCGGATCTCCCCCGGCCCCGGCTCGGGCTCCGGAAGCTCCGTCCATTCCAGGGGCCCTCCCGCTCTCTTCAGAACCATCGCTTGCATGTCGTTCGCTCCCGGGATGATTGTGTCTCATCGCGCGAGGCCGTGATGTGCAATGATTCGGATCCGTGGCCAGGGTCGACGGAGAGAGTCTGGAAGGCCTGCCCCGTTTTTTGACGGGCGCCGGTTGTCGGCGTGTCCTGATCATCACCGGCGAAAGCCGTAGGTATCTCGACCGCGTGCGGGCCGAGCTCGAGGGGTTCGAGGTCGAGGTCTTCTCGGGCGCGCGCCGGCACGTGCCGGAGCCGGTGCTGCGCGAGGCGCGGGCGAGGCTGGATGAGCTCGGCGCCGACGCCATCGTGGCCCTGGGGGGCGGTTCGACCATCGGGCTCGGCAAGGCGCTCCGGCTGGAGCGCGACGTGCGCTTCGTGGCCATCCCGACGACCTATTCGGGCTCGGAGCTGACCAGCATCTACGGCATCACCAGCGGCGGCACCAAGACCACCGGCCGCAATCCCAGGGTTCGCCCCGACGCGGTCATCCACGACGTCGCGCTGACGGTCGACATGCCCAAGACCCTCACGGTGACCAGCCTGATGAACGCTCTCGCTCACCCGGTGAGCACGCTCGGGACCCGATCACTCGAGCCCACTGCCCGCGAGCAGGCCCTCGGCGCCATCGACGTCCTTTACGCGGCCATCGAGGCGCTGGTGCGCTCGCCGCACGACAGGAGGGCTCGCGCGGCGGCGTCGCGGGGGGCCGGGCTGGCGGCCGAAGCGCTCGAGTCCGGAAGACCCGGTCTTCACCACCGACTGGCCCATCTCCTGGGCGGGCGCTTCGACCTCGACCACAGCGGCCTGCACAGCGTGCTTCTGCCCCATTCGATTCACCAGCTGCGCGGGGAGATCCCCGAGCTGGTCGACGAGATCTCGCGCCGTCTGGGCGTATCCGATCTGGAGGCCAGCCTGTTCGACTTCCTGGTGCGCGCAGGCGCCGCGGTGTCGCTGCGGGCGCTGGGCGTGACCTTCGACGGCCTGCGGATCTGGCTGGACGAGGCGGCGGCGGGGGCGGCGGCGGCCGAAGTCCCGCGGGATCTGGTGAGCGCGGCCTTCCACGGCCGGCGCCCATCGCTCGACACGCGCTTCGAAGACTGGGGATTGCCAGAGCCGGTGTCCGTACACGGAGCCCCGCTCGAGACCGCCCGCCGGGTGATCGTGTGCCTGCACGGGCGGGGAGCCACCGCCGACGGAATCTCGAGCCGCGCCGTCGAGCTGACGGGCAACGATCCCACGGTGTGCGTGGTGGCGCCGCAGGGGCAAGACAACGTCTGGTACCGGGGCAAGTTCCTCTTGCCGCGTGCCGAGCTCGGGACCGACCTGGCGTCCGCGCTGGCTCAGGTGGCCACTGTGCTGCGCACCGCGATCGCGCGCAGCGCGCCCGACCGCGTGGTGATGCTCGGCTTTTCTCAGGGCGCCTGTCTCGCCCTCGAGCTTCTGCTCCAGAGCACCCGCCCCGGCCCGGTGCAGGAGTCGCTCGGCGGCAGCCGGCCCGTGGCGCTGGTGGCCCTCTCGGGCGGGATCATCGGGCCACCCGAAGAGTGGCCGCGGCCGGGCGTCGGGCTGACCGGCCTGCCGGTGTTGCTCGGTGCGCAAGAGGACGATCCTTGGAACCCGCCCGGGCGGGTCGCGGCGACCGCCCGGCTGCTCGAGGAGGCGGGTTGCGCGGTGACGCTCGAGATGTTGCCCGGCAATTCGCACGCGCTGCACGGACGGCACCGGATCCTGGCACGACCGATGTTGTCGGGGCAGACGGCGGCGGCGAGCATCGGCCTCGGAGGCTACGGCAACTTTCACGAGAGCGAGACGTTGCCGGGCGCGTTGCCCCGCGATCTCAATTCCCCCCGCCACCCTGCCTACGGCCTGTATGCCGAGCAGATCAGCGGCACCGGGTTCGTGGCGGCTCGCCAGGCGAACCGGCGCACCTGGACGTACCGGATCCGGCCCTCGGCTCAGCAGGGAAAGCTCGTTCCGCTGGCGCACCCGACGTGGACCAGCGACTTCGCGAACCAGCCTCCCGAGCCCAACCTGGTGGCCTGGGACCCCCTGCCCCTTCCGGCCGAGGGCACCCCGACCGACTTCGTCGACGGAGTGGCCACGGTGGGTGGCGCCGGCTCGGCACGGCTGCGACGTGGCTTCGCGGTCCATGTCTACGCCGCCAACCGCGGCATGGAGGAGCGTTGCTTCACCAACGCCGACGGTGATCTGCTGCTCCTGCCACAACTGGGCGGACTGACCCTGATGACCGAGCTCGGCCTCCTGGACGTCGCCCCGGGACAGATCGCGATCCTGCCGCGCGGGCTGCGCTTCAGCGTGCTCTTGCGCGAGGCCACGGCGCGCGGTTACCTGGCGGAGGTCTTTGGCCGGCACTTCGAGCTGCCCGAGCGCGGCCCGGTGGGCGCCAACGGGTTGGCGGACGCCCGGCACTTCCGCGCCCCGGTCGCCTGGCACGAGGATCGCTTGTCGCTCGGCTACCGGATGACCACCAGGCTCGGCGGCGAGCTCTTCGAGGGGGCGCAGGACTACTCTCCCTTCGACGTGGTCGCCTGGCACGGCAATCATTGCCCGTACGTCTACGATCTCGCGCTGTTTTCGCCGGTGGGCAACACCCGCATCGACCACGGCGATCCCTCGATTCACACGGTGCTGTCGGCGCCCATGGACGAGCCGGGATCTCACACGCTCGACCTGGTGATCTTCCCGCCCCGCTGGGATGCGACCGAGGGCACCTTCCGGCCCCCGTACTTTCATCGCAACGTCACCACCGAGATCAACGGGATCATCCGCGACGTGACCACCCCCGGCTCTCCGTTCGCGCCCGGGCGGCTCTTCATCACCCCCAGCCTGGCGCCGCACGGCGTGACCGCGTCGTCCGTGGAGCGAGCTCTCCTCCAGGACGACGACGTCGCCGATCAGCCGCGACGCTCGTCGGATGCGTCGCTGTGGTTCCAGTTCGAGACGGCCCTGCCGCTCTCACTGAGCCCGTGGGCCCGCGACGCCGGACATCGCATCGCGGACTGGCACCTGGTGTGGGGCGCCTATCGCAAGCACTTTCGCGCGAGCCGCTGAAGCGCAAGGGGCCTGGGAAGGCCCCCTGCGAGCTCAGATCGCCACGAACGCGTTGTCCTTGACGGCATTGGCGAAGCCGTAGAGGGCCTGGTTGACCTCGGGCCAGCTCTTCAGCTTCTTCATGTTGCCGAGCCAGCGATCCACATTGGGATAGTCCGAGAACTTGCACCGAATGATCTCGCCGAGCGTGACCAGACACGAGCCGAAGTAATCGGCGATGGTGATCTGATCTCCCAGCAGATACGGCTTGCCGGGACCGATCCAGTAGTCGTTCAGGATGGTGAGCCAGCCCTTGGCGCGTTCCTGTCCCCAGGCCAGCGTCCCGCTCTGGAGATCGTCGGTGGGCCGCTTGTGATGCGCGAAGATCTGCGGATAGGCCAGGCCGTACCCGAAGTCCCGGTAGAAATTGGTGTTGAACCAGTCCATCATCTCGTTGACCTTGGCGCGCTTCTTCAGATCCTTGGGATAGGTCGGCGAGTCGGTCTTGTCGGCCAGATACTTGAGAATCGCCGAGCTCTCGGTCAGCTTGAAATCGCCGTCCTCCAGCATGGGCACCAGCTTGTTGGGGTTCATGGCCGCATAGGGGGGCTGGAGGTGCTCGCCCTTCATCAGGTCGACCATCTGCTCCTCACAGGCGATCTGATTCTCGTGGATGAAGAGGCGGACCGGACGGCTGGTCATGGACACCGGGTGCATGTAGAGCTTCATGAGGCTTTCTCCTTCGTGGCTTCTGTGGTTCGTCGCGGCTTCGTCTGGGGGGCCACAAACCAGCTCGGTTGACCGCGAGGGCGGGAGGCTAGCATGGAGATCGCTCGAACGGCCCCCGCGCGTCAGGCCAGTGGATTCACCCACCTCAGACCGGGGAAACGACTGAAGTCCGAGTCGTTCGAGTGCAGCTCGGCCTGGAGCTCGATGGCGATCGCGGCGAGGTGGGTATCGGTGGTGAGGTTTCCCCCGACGCCCGTGGTGCGGAACAGATCTTTCACGATCGAGAGATGGCGCGGTCCGGGCTCGATGATCCGAACCTCGGGTTGCTCCAGCCAGCTCATCACCCGGGTCGTCGCCTCGAGCGGGGTCAGGGGATTGGTGAGCACTGCAGGATGGGTTACGAGACGGACGAATCCGAACGCCACGGCCCACGCGAGCCCCACGCGCCGCTGCCGATTGACGAGCTCTGTCCACCACGCGCGGGCCGGATCGTGCAAGGGGGCCGCCCGGTTGTGTGCATACACCAGGAGGTTGACGTCGACGACGATCACGAGCGCGGTCGGCCCGCGCGGTCGTCAGCCCCGAGATCCAGGGCGAGATCGTCCGCCAGCTGGTTCAGACGCAAGGGATCGACGCCGGCACGAAAGGGGCTCTCGAAGGTATCCGGTCGAAAGCCCCCTCCGCGCTCTGGCAGCGGTTGCTGGGCAGACAGGCCCCGGCGCAGGGTCTCGTTGACCACGCTGCGGAAGGACTCCTTTCGCTTGATGGCGAGATCCTTGAGTTTTTCTGCGACATCGTCGTCGAGCGCGATGGTCGTCCGCATGTGTGACATACTGATGCCAGTGGAATGTGATGTCAATGTGCGAAGGTTGGGTCCGCCAGCACGAATCGTGAGCGCTAAATCCTCGCGCGGTAGTACTGAGGCGGCCAGGTAACGGCATGCCCCAGCTCGGCCGCGGCATGCAGGGGCCAGTAGGGATCGCGCAAAAAGGCGCGCGCGAGGAAGACCAGATCGGCCTGGCCGGTCCGCAGAACATGCTCGGCCTGGGCGGCGGAGGTGATCACGCCGACCGCCGCGGTCGGCAGCTCGGCCTCGGCCCGGATGCGGGCCGCGTTGGCCGTCTGATAGCCGGGGCCCACGTCCATCGGCACACGCGGCGCGATCCCGCCCGATGAACAGTCGATGAGATCGACCCCTTCGGGACGCAGACGGCGGGCGAGCGCGATCGAGTCGGCGATGTCCCACCCGTCGGCACCGAGCCAGTCGGTGGTCGACAGTCGGACGAACAGAGGCCGCTCTTCGGGCCAGTAGCGCCGGACGGAACGCACGATCTCGATCAAGAAGCGGACCCGGTTCTCGAAGGTGCCGCCCCACATATCGTCGCGAAGGTTCGAGATCGGCGACAGGAATTCGTGAATCAGGTAGCCGTGGGCGGCGTGGATCTCGACCACCTCGAATCCGGCACGGTCGGCGCGGTGGGCGGCCCCGCCAAAGGCGTCGATGATCGTTGCGATCTCGACCTGCGAAAGTGCGACGGGCG
>Ga0066788_10000027_pt1 | contig 21790 bp, 20 predicted proteins | sample OrgsoiDNA2013048_FD_70943 | JGI IMG/M metagenome (GOLD analysis project Ga0066788, IMG submission 70943) | Permafrost soil microbial communities from the Arctic, to analyse light accelerated degradation of dissolved organic matter (DOM) -... | ecosystem: Environmental > Terrestrial > Soil >... | reverse complement strand
TCGATTCTCCGGCGAGCCTGCGCCAGCCCCGGATCTCCGAGCAAGGCGAGGGTATAGTCGCGAAAGGCGCGTCCGGTATCTCCTGTCGCAGTGAAGGCCTCGGCACGCTGAAAGAGCTGCCGCGCGATGAAGGTCGTCGAGTCGTGACGGGCCCGGGCGATCCGGAGCGCCACCTCCCAGTCCCGGCGCCGCAAAGAATCTTCGAGGGCGTCCGGGGGCGGCGGGGCCGTGAAGGGCCGAGCCCACGAGGCGCCCTCGGCCAGGGGAAGGCAGGTCTGGGTCTGGTCATCGCACAGGCGCAGGGGGCCAGGCCCAGGCCGTGGTAGGTCGACATCGAGGACGTCTCCCGCTCGCCACGCGGAGAAAGGCAAGAGCTTGTGAGCGACGTCCTGTGCCGCGCCCGTCTCGGCGACGATCCGCAGGCGGGCCGCTGTCTGAGGCTTCCGGACGAGCAACCGCAGTCGAACGCCGTCTTGCACCGCCGCAGACACCAGATCGAGGCCAAGGTCGGGAAACGAAGCCACCATCCGGCGGGTGTCGATGATCGGATCCAGAAATGCCCGCCGATCGACGAAGATTCCGGGGGACGCAGGAAGGGGGAGGTAGCGATCCAGAAATTCCGGCGCGTCCTGCACCCCCAGCGCTCCCCAGAAACCAGGCAGGTTCAGGAATGTCGGTTGGCGCTCGTGGTGGATGTACTCCCTCCAGATCGCGCGATCTCCTTGCCACCGGGCCAGCGTCACGTCGCCCAGCATCCCCAGATCGACGATCTGCATCCCCGCATAGAGGGAGGTTCCTCCCAGATCCCCGTCCAGGGCGGAGGGGTGCTCGATCGCGTAGGTTCGGGCCAGATCACGGTAGAGCTGGCCCCGACGCGCCACCGTGCGGGCGGAGACGGGATAGTTTCCCTTGCGCCGGGCCGACAGGGATCCAGCGTGCGGAGCGATCAACAGGCAGGTCCCGACGGCCCAGAACCCCAGAATCAATCTTCGGTGGCGTCCGCGAGCGATCCCCTCGACTCCGGACCAGGCGAGGACACAGAGCAGTGGGACACCCGCCACCAGGAATCGGCCTTCCGACATCCAGTCCCCCCCGGCGTAGAGAGGAAAGACCATGACGCACAGGAGCAGCAGCCAGGTGCCCCAACGCGCCCCGGCGCGGCGCCCCGGTCGCAGGCTGAGCAAGGCCGGGACGGCCAGCGCACCCAGCCAGTAGCGCTGACAAAACGCCAGGACATAGCGCCACCCGGGTGAGCCGAGGTCGATGACCTTCCCCCAAACGCGAGAGAGCGAGCGAGAGGACGAGAGAGAGAAAGAGAGTGACCGGTGGGTCTTGGCGTAAAACGTGTTGGGCAGCCAGAAGGCATAGTACGAACGACGCCACAGCAACTGCGCCACGAGCGGGGCCAGCGCGATGGCCAGCCACCAGGCCTTGGCCCGACGCGGCTGTGATGCCAGGCAGAAGATCACGGCCGCGCCGACCAGCACCGCCGCGCCGTCCGGACGCGTGAGGGCCACCGCCGCGGCCAGCCAGGCGGAGGCCGGCCAGCGCGACGATCTGGCCACGTCTCGCGCCAGGGTGGCCGCGCACCAAACCACCAGCGCGGTGTAGAGGCCGCCTTCCAGGCCGCTCATGGCCCAGTAAGGAACCGGGACCAGGGCCGCGGTCAGGAGCGCCGGAGTGATCTCAAACAGCGAGCTGCCCACCCGCAACGCCGTCGACAGGGAACAAACGCCGATGATGGTGAACGCCGCGGACACGCCCCCCAGGAGGTGGGCCCACGAGAACAGGTCCACCCCCGCCCGCGCTCCCGCTGCGAGCATCAACACCCAGAGGAAGTTGCTGTAGCCCTCGACCCGCTCGCCGCCCGCGATCAGGACCAGGCCGTGCCCTTCGGCCAGGTTACGCGCGTACGAGAAGCTGATCGCCGCATCGTCAACCGTGAAATCCCGGAAGCGCCAGCAGTGCAGGAGGACAGCGACCACCGCGCCGGCCATCAAGCCGATGCGAACGACGCTCAGCCCGTCACCCCCGGGCCGGCTGGTCGGCCACACCCTCAGGGCTCCAGCGCCAGGACGAGTCTCAGTCCGTCCTCGATCTTCCTCATCAGCTGGTCCGACAGCGCACCTACTCGTTGGACGAGGAATGACTTATCGACGGTGTAGACCTGGGAAACGTTCGCCACAGAATCCTTCGGCAGCTTGGTCTCCTTACGGCGCAGGGGAACGTTTCCAGGGGCCGCGGCGATCCCGAGATTCGATGTGAGGAGCACCGTCAGGACAGTTGCGATCTGGCTCCGGTTGAAGTCGTTCGCCTGAACGACCAAGACCGGCCGGCGAAAGCCCGGTTCCGAGCCCCGCGGGGCCGGTAGCTCAGCCCACCAGATATCGCCGCGACGGATCACCAATCGTCGCGCGGTATCGACGCCGACTGGATGCGGGCCAAGACCGGATCGGCTTCCGAGGCTCGCTTGCCATACACCTCGTCGAGGCGCGCGGTCACATCCTGACGGCTCCGGGTCCTCACGAACTCGGCCGCCGCCTTCGAGAAAAGCTCGCTGCGCGAGATCCCAAGACGATGCGCCAGCTGCTCTGCCGCCTGGAACAGCGGATCGGGAATCGAGATCGCCGTCTTCATGAGTCGAGTATAACCTCAGTTATACCCGGGTCAAGCTTCACGCGACCGCATCTGGGGGGTGGAAACTCTGACCTGCGAGGCCTGGAATCATCAGGCGTTTCGCTCGGCCGTCAGAACGTTGCGCTCGGGCGCCCAGCGCCGGGCCAGGAGGCGGCTCGCCCGCTCGAGGTCGAGGTCGGCCGTGGCGACCCCGACGCGGCCGTAGGGGAGGCTCGAGACCAAGGTGCCGTCGGGGGCGATGATGCCGGTCGCCGAGCCCTGGTCGCTCGCCGCCACGTTGGCCGCTGCGACGTAGACCGTGTTCTCGAGGGCCCGGCACAGGAGGGCCTTCTCGTTGTAGGAGTTCGAGGGATCGCACCAGCGGACCGGCAGGGAGCCGTCCTTCGTCGTCACGTAGTGCGGAACGAAGACGATCTGAGCGCCCCCGAGCACCAGCGAACGCGTGACTTCGGGGTAACGAAAGGCCTCGTGACACATCGCGATCCCGAAGGTCACGCCCGCGGCCGTGAAGACGCGGCGCCCGGCACCCGCGACATACTGCCGCTCCTCTGACGGGTCCACCTGCGTCTTCGCCTGCTCGCCGAGCCTCGAGCCGTCCGCGTCGACGACGACGGACAGGATCTCGCGACCCCACGGCGTCGGCCGCTCGGTGCCGATGATCACGACGACGCGGGCTCGACGCGCGGCGTCCGCGACCTCCCTCACGGCGCGGTCGAGCGCGTCGCTCGACACGTCAGGTACCGGCCGGGGCTGCATCCGGTGCCCGGGAAGGCCAGTCTCGGGGAGGCAAAGAATCCGCGCCCCCAGGCGCCCCGCCTCCTCGACCGCCGCGATGGCGGGCGGGACGGCCTCCTCGAGCGTGGCCGTCAGCGGCGTCGATGCGACCGCGATCCGGATTGTCGACATGGAGGCAGTCTACCTGGAGAGAGGCCCCGGGCGAATCATCTCGGAACGACGGACGGGCAGACTCCGATGCGGCCTTCGGACCGGCCTGTCAGAGTCGAGCTGAAGCCACTATCCTCGGCGGTCATGAGAAAGGCCGCCCTCTTCCACGACTATCCAGACACCGATGGAGATGTCTTCGGCCAGGGCCGGCGCGAGCGGATCGCGGCCCTGACCGCCCTCTATCCGACGGTGATCAATGCGCGGAATTTTTGGCAGCACACCACAGGCTTGAAAGATGTCGAGGTCATCTTCGCGACCTGGGGCATGCCGGCTCTCACCGACGAACAGCTCTCGGTCATGCCGCAACTGAAGGCGGTCTTCTACGCCGCCGGTAACGTCAAAGCCTTTGCCCGGCCTTTGGTGGAACGCGACGTCGTATTGGTCTAGGCCTGGGCCATCAACGCGATCGCCACCGCGCAACTGGTGCTGTCGCAGATCTTGCTCACCTGTCGCGGATATTTTCGCAGCGTTCGCCAGTATCAGACCACGCACGACGTCGCGGCGGCCAAGGCCTTCTGGCGATCTGGTGCAGCCGGCGAGCACGTGGGGCTGATCGGCACCGGATGGATCGCGCAGCGCCTGGCCGCTCACTTGCACGCCTTTGGGTTTCGCGTCCTGGCCGCCGATCCCTATTTGACGGCGGAGAAGGCCCGGCGCCTGGGTGTCGAGGCGGTGTCGCTGGACGACCTGTTTCGCTGGTCCTACATCGTCAGCAACCACGTTCCCGACCTGCCCAGTACGAAAGGCCTCCTCGGCAGCGCCCTGTTCCAGTCGATGCGCGACGGCGCGACCTTCATCAACAGCGGCCGCGGTGCCCAGGTCATCGAATCGGAGCTGGTGGCGGTGATGCGCCAGCGTCCGGATCTGACCGCTCTGCTGGACGTGACGTTCCCCGAACCGCCGTTGCCCGACTCGCCGCTGTGGACGTTGCCCAATGTCGTCATGAGTCCCCACGTGGGCGGCACCATAGGCGATGAAGTCACCCGCCTGGCCGACTGCGCGATCGAAGAATTCGTCGCCTGGGATGCCGGCAACCCCTTACGCTATCAAGTCACCAGTGCCGTGCTGGAAACCATGGGATAGAGCGCAAGGGGCCTGGGAGGGCCCCCTGCGAGACCCCACGGAGTTACTTGACGGCGTGGCCGGTCCAGCAAAGCTGGACCTCCCCGTGCTTGGCTTGATTACGCGGTCGTCAGATCGGCTTCGCCGCCGCCGCCCCGATTATTCCTTGACCGCGCCGGTCATGCCGGCGACGTAGTGCTCGACGAAGAAGGAGTAGAGGATGGCCACCGGTAACGAGCCGCACAAGGCCCCCGCCATCAACGATCCCCAGTGGTAAACGTCGCCCTCGACCAGCTCGGTCAGCACGCCAACCGGGACCGTCTTGACCTCGGACGACGAGATGAAGGTCAGCGCGTAGATGAATTCGTTCCAGGACAAAGTGAACGCGAAAATTCCCGCCGAGATCAACCCCGGCACCGCCAGCGGCAGGATGATCTTCACCAGGATCTGAAGCCGGGTGGCCCCGTCGATCAGCGCACATTCTTCCAGCTCGAATGGAATGGTGCGAAAGTAGCCCATCAGCAGCCAGGTACAGAACGGAATCAAGAACGTGGGATAGGTCAGGATCAGGGCCAGCCGCGTGTCGAAGATTCCCAGCTTGAACACCAGCGTCGCCAGCGGAATGAACAGAATGCTGGGCGGGATCAGGTACGCCAGGAAGATCGACATTCCGATGTAGCGGCTGCCCTTGAAGCGGAGGCGTTCGATCGCGTAGGCGGCCAGCACGCTGCACGACAGGGAGACGAAGGTCGATATGAAGGACACCAGCATCGTGTTCCATAGCCACAACGGGTACTGGGTATCGAAGAACAGCTTCTTGATGTTCTCGAGCGTGGGGTGCGTGGGCCAGAACGGATTGAACCGGCTGTAGTCGTACAGCTCGTCCTTGCCTTTGAAGGTGGTGACCGTCATCCAGTAGAAGGGAAACAGCAGCACGAAGAGAAAGGTCCCGAGCGGCAAGTAGACCGTCAAGAGTCGGGCGGACCGGGTCTCCAGATAGCCCATGCCGCCTTCGTTCACGGACTTTGGTTTGCGCCACCGTAGTCCCATGGTTATTCGTCCCTGCCGCCCTGCTGCCACCGGCGACGCTGCAGCCCGAAGAACGAGAAGAGAATCGCAGCGAGCAGGAACGGAATCATCAGGGTCGAGATGGCGGCCCCCTCGGACAGTTGTCCGCCGGCGATGGCGCGTTGAAACGACAGCGTCGCCATCAGGTGGGTGGCGTTCAGCGGGCCGCCGCGCGTGATGGCATAGACCAGCTGAAAATCGGTGAAGGTGAACAACACCGAGAACGTCATCACCACCGCGATGATCGGGGTCAGCAACGGGTAGGTGACGTGACGGAACATCTTCCAGCGGCTGGCGCCATCCAGGGTGGCGGCCTCGTACAATGTCACGGGAATCGTCTGCAAGCCCGCCAGCAGGGAGATCGCCACGAAGGGAATTCCCCGCCACACATTGGCGGCGATCAACGACGCCCTGGCGGCGTTGGGGTTCCCCAAGAAATCGATGTACGAGTCGATGATCCCGACCTTCTGCAGTGACCACGAAATGATCGAGAACTGCGGATCGTACAGCCACCAGAAGACCAGGGCGGTCAGGACCGTGGGGGCGATGAAGGGCAGCAGCATGACCGCTCGGATCGCCGCCTTGAAGGCGATATTGCGATTCAACAATAATGCCAGCCACAGACCAAGAACCAGCTTCAGAGCGCAAGCGACGGCCGTGTAAAGCATCGTATTGAACACAGCCAGCCGGAATACGTCGTCGTCGAGAAGCGAACGAAAGTTCTCCAGGCCGATGAACACGCCCGGGCGCCCGAGCTTGGTGTCCGTCAGTCCCAACCAGACCCCCAGCCCCAGAGGATAAGTCAGGAAAAACAACAAGATCGCGGCCGCCGGGATCATGAACAGGAGCCCAAGCACACCTCGATTGTTGAGAGATCGTCGCAGCGAACCCATTTGCAATGAACCCATTCGAGCGACCCGGGGGAGGGGCGAACCCCTCCCCCGAGTTTTGCCCTTAGACCTTGTAGTAGCGCAGCGCCCGCTTTTCGGCGCGCTCGGCCGCCGCCTTTGGCGTCTCCTTGCCCGTGGCCGCCTCGGCGAACATTTCGACGACGATGAAATCAGCCGCGCACCCCGCCGACGCGTACCCCGGGCGGCCGGCGTAGCTGATAGGGCGCATCGGCTTCATGATGTCACGATAGGGTGTCGAGTGCGGCTCGCTCCAAACGGGGTTCTTCTCGTAGGCCCGCAGCGGCTGGGTCACGTATCCGATGGCCCCCTGCAACCAGGGATTGAACTGGTCCTCTTCCATCATGAACCGGAGAAACTCCTTGGCGGCCTTGGGGTACTTGGAGTACTTGAAGATCATCTGGTTGAAGAACAGGCTGAGCTCGGTCGGTATCCCGACCGGGCCAATCGGCATGTTGGCGTGCTGGATGTCCGAAGCCAACGCCGCGATCTTTGGATCCTTGGAATTCTTGGCGGCGTAGTAGATCGAGATGCCGTTCCCGGTCAGGCTGCACTGACCATCCAGGAAGGCCTTGTTGTTGCTGGGATCGAGCCAGGACAGCGTGCCGTTGACAAAGGTCGGATACAGCGCCTTGGCGTACTCCAACCCCTTCACGGTTTCGGGGCTGTTGATCACGACGTTGCTCTTTTCGTCGACCAGCTTGCCGCCGAATGCCCAGAGCACCCAGTGGGTCCATGAATTGGCGTCGCCGGTCGCATGTCCGAGGGAGAGGCCTCCGGGCGTGTTGTTCTTCTTCAGCCCCTGCATCAACTTCAAGAATCCATCGGTGTCGCGCGGGAACTTCTCGAATCCGGCTGCCTTGACGTGGCTCTCGCGATACACGAGGCAGGTCCCCGCGGCGCCCAGCGGCAGCGCGATCCAGCGACCGTTTTGCTTGAGGTACTGTTCGCAGACCGGGTACCAGCCGCCGTATTTCTTGCCCAGGTAGTTCGCCAGGTCGGTGACGTCGACCAGCTTGTCTGGGTACAGGCTCGGATCGTCGTGGGTCGACAGGATGATGTCCGGACCGCTGCCGATGTTGGCGGCCACGGCTGCCTTGGGGCGCACGTCCTCCCAGCCTTCGCTGTCGACCCGGACCTCGATGCCATACTTGTCCTGGAACTTCTTGACGTTCGCCATGTACGCGTCGTCCTCGCCCTGGACGAACTTCTTCCAGCGCAAGACGCGAAGCTTGGCGCCCTTCTCTGGTTTCTCCTTCCAGGTATCGCTGGCGGCCACGGCCTGAGGAGCGATCCCGACCGCCCCCACCCCGATTGTTGCCCCCACGGCGGTTCCCGCTGCGGTCTTGATGAAGTCACGACGGTTCAGTCGGTTCATGATCGCTCCTGTCTATAGAGTTGGAGTTCGGAAGGGTCTCGTTCGGACGGCACAGCCCTACAATCGGGCGCCACTCGCGGGATCGAAAAGATGAGTCAGCTCCGGATAGAGCCCGATCGTCTCTCCGGGCTTGAATTCATGACGTTCGCGAAATATGGCCGTGACGTCCGTCCCGGCGACGGTGCAGGCGATCTGGGTGTCGGCGCCGGTCGGCTCCACCACGACCACCTCGGCGGATACGCCCCCTCCGCGCACCGTGAAATGCTCGGGGCGAACGCCGATGACGACCTCCTGGCCCTCGCGCGCAGCCGGGTTCTTGGTGGGCAGGTCCAGGCCAGGTGCCAGATTCACCACCATACCCAGGGCATTGCGACGGACGGTGCCACTCAGAAAATTCATGGCCGGTGAGCCGATGAACCCAGCCACGAACAAGTTCGAAGGCTTGTCGTACAGATCGAGCGGCGTACCGATCTGCTCGACCTTGCCCACGTTCATGACCACGATCCTGTCGGCCATGGTCATGGCCTCGATCTGATCGTGCGTGACGTAGATCGACGTGGTCTTCAGGCGCTGGTGGATAGCCTTGAGCTCGGTGCGCATCGACACGCGCAGCTTGGCGTCCAGGTTGGACAGCGGTTCGTCAAACAGGAACACCTTTGGGTTTCGAACGATTGCGCGTCCCATCGCAACCCGCTGTCTCTGGCCGCCGGAAAGCTGCCGCGGATACCGTTGCAGGTAGTCCTTGAGACCGAGAATTTTGGCCGCGACATCCACGCGTTCAGAGATCCTCTCGCGCGATTCGCCGGCCAGTTTCATGCTGAAGGCCATGTTGTCGAAAACCGTCATGTGCGGGTAAAGCGCGTAGCTCTGAAACACCATGGCGATGTCGCGATCTTTCGGCGGGAGATTGTTGACGACCCGGTCGCCAATCTCGATGGCGCCGCCCGTGATCTCCTCGAGCCCGGCGATCATCCGAAGCAGCGTGGTCTTGCCACATCCCGACGGACCGACCAGCACGCAGAATTCCCCGTCTGCGATGTCAACCGACACACCGCGAACGATGTGGGCCGTGCCGAAGTACTTCTCCACGGATTTGATGGTGACCGGGGCCATGGCGCTTGGTTATATCCAAATTGTTCCAAAATTGTTCTAGAGAACGGCTGCATTTCTTGGTCGATCGAGCAGATTCCACCGGCCGCCCCATTTCGGGCGACCCGGCGGCCGGAGGTGAGCGTCGAGAGGGCCTTCTTCTCTTGTGGGGTTCGTGACCCGATCTGCCCGTCTCCCGCTACTATCCGGCGTCGGTGTCAGCCTTCCCAGGCCCCTTTGCGGCGGCGAAGCCGCACTAGTAGATCTCCGGGTCCGGTATCGGCGCTGTGCCCTCGAGAAAGTCGAAATCGCAGCCCTCGTGCGCCTGCCGGATGTGCGACGAGAACAGCGCGCCGTAACCGCGTGGATAGAGGGCAGCGGGTGGACGCCAGGCCGAGCGTCGCTGCGTCAGCTCCGCGTCGCTGACGCGCATGTTCAAGGTTCTCCTGGTCACGTCCAGCTCGACGATGTCGCCCTCCTCGAGCAAGGCGAGGGGACCACCCACGAACGACTCTGGCGCCACATGAAGGACGCAGGCGCCGTAGCTCGTCCCGCTCATCCGGGCGTCGGAGATGCGCAGCATGTCGCGAACGCCCTGCTCCAGTAGCTTCTTTGGAATGGGCAGCTGTCCCCACTCGGGCATTCCTGGTCCTCCCTTGGGCCCAGCGTTTCGCAGCACGAGCACCGAGTCAGGGTTGACCTCCAGGGCCGGATCGTCGATTCGCGCCTTCATCTCGGCGGGCCCGTCGAAGACGAGGGCCCGGCCCGCGTGGTGCAGGAGGCGAGGCTCGGCGGCGATGGGCTTCATGACGGCGCCCGCGGGAGCGAGATTCCCGCGCAAGATGACCAGGCCGCCCGAGGGGGCGAGGGGGCTCTCGAGGGTGCGAATGACCTCCGGGTTGTGAACCGGGCGGCCCGCGATCCCCTCCCGCAGCGGGCTTCCGGTGATCGTCAAGCAGTCGAGGTTCAGCAACGGACTGAGGACGTTCATGAAAGCCTGCAATCCACCGGCGTAACAGAAGTCCTCCATCAAGTATCTTCCGGAAGGGCGGAGGTCGGCGAGGACCGGCACTCTCCTCGAAAGCTCGTCGAATCGATCCAGACCGATGGAGATTCCGGCCCGCCGGGCCATCGCGATGAGATGGATGACTGCATTCGTCGACCCGCCCAGGGCCAGGACGGTCGTGATCGCGTTGTCCACGGCAGCCGGCGACAGAATGTCGGACGGCCTCAGATCCTCCCAGACCATGTCCACGATGCGCCTGCCCGCCAGCGTGGCCATCTGGGCGCTTCGGGAATCGACTGCCGGGAGCGAGGAGGCCCCCGGCAGGGAGAAACCCAGAGCCTCGACCGCGCTCATCATGGTCGCCGCCGTTCCCATGGTCATGCAAGTCCCTGGGGAGCGCGCGATTCCGTTCTCGATCTCGGTCCACTCGGACAAACCGATCTTGCCGGCGCGAAGCTCCGCCCAGTATTTCCAGGCATCGCTTCCGCTCCCGAGCGTGGACCCGCGCCAGTCACCGCGCAGCATCGCGCCGGCCGGAAAGAAGACCACAGGTAGGTTCATGCTGATGGCGCCCATCATGAGCGCCGGTGTCGTCTTGTCGCAGCCGCCCATCAGCACGGCGCCGTCCGCCGGATAGGATCGAAGCAGCTCCTCCGTCTCCATCGCGAGCAAGTTTCGGTAGAGCATGGTGGTCGGCTTTTGGAAATTCTCGGAGAGGGAGATGGCCGGCATCTCGACGGGGAAGCCCCCGGCCTGCCAGATGCCGCGCTTGATCTCCTCGGCGCGCGTACGAAAGTGCTGATGGCAGGGGTTGATGTCACTCCAGGTGTTGATGATGGCGATGACCGGTTTGCCCGCGTAGTCTGCCCGGCCATAGCCCATCTGGGCGGTGCGAGAGCGATGGCCGAACGACCGGAGATCGCTCACGCCGTACCATCGGTGACTGCGCAACTCCTCGGGCGCTTTTCGCTTCTTGCTCATGGGTGGGCTCACCCCGGAAGGGGCTCGCCCTTGAACCGATCGCAAAGGGTCTTGCCCGCCGCCTTCAGGAGCCCCACGTCGCCGCCCACGGCCACGTACGTCATGCCCATGTCGAGATATCGTCGGGCATCCTTCTCGATGGGGGCCAGGATGCCGATCGGCTTGCCTCCCGACCTGGCCGCCGCGACGATTCGCTCGATGACGACCTGCACCTCGGGGTGGTTCGGCTCGCCGAGGTGGCCGTATCCAGCCGAGAGATCCGATGGCCCGATGAAGAGCGCGTCGACGCCATCCACCGCGACGATCGAGTCCACGTTGGCGACCCCCAGGGGACTCTCGATTTGAACGGTGACACAAATGTCATCGTTGACTCGGGAAAAGTACTGGGGTGTGGAGCCGAAGCGGTTGCCCCGATGGAGGATGCCGACCCCCCGGATACCCTGCGGGGGATAGCGGGTCGCCGCCACCACGGCTCGCGCTTGCTCGGCGGATTCGATGCAAGGCATGAGAAAATTGAAGAAGCCGAGGTCGAGCAAACGCTTGATGATCACGGGTTCGGCCCACTGGGGGCGCACCACCGGGGCGCTCGGGCTGTCCTTGAGGGCCTGGAGCTGTCCGATGAACGTCTGCCAATCATTCGGCGCGTGCTCTCCGTCGATGAGAAGCCAGTCGAATCCCGCGTAGCCAAGAATCTCCGTTGTAATGTTGCTCGCCAGTGACGCCCAACAGCCAATCAGCGTCTTTCCCGCCCTGAGATCGCGCCGGAACGAATTGGGCATCGCAACGTAGGGTGTCGCCGTCATGCAGGCATCCTCCTCACGGTAAATGAGCTTTCGCGCGAACAACGCGTCGGCGGTGTCCTACGGGAGCGCAACGGCCCCCACCCACCAGGCCTCTCCACCCGCCAGGTCGATGGTGCGCAGGTAACTGAGCTTGCCGTCGTCACCGACGCGGAAGATCGAGAGATTCGGCGTGACTTTGACCGTCTGGGCGGCCGCGCGGGGATAACCCACGGAAAATTCCTTCTGGTTTGCCACGATGAGAAAGTGCGAAGTGGGATCGATCGTCATCGTGCGCGCCTCGAAGCCGTGCGTGTCGATGTTCTGAATGAGCTTGGGCTCTCCGGTGGCAGGGTCGAGCGCGAAGACGGCGACGTCGTTCTCACCTGGGCCGGAGGGCTTGTCGCAGGGCGTGGCCGGGGAACAAGGTTGCGTGTTCCGATTGGCCACGTAGACCCACTTGCCACTCGGGTGAACATGAATGGGACCGGCTCGCTGGGCCGGAAACTTCAGCGATGGATCCGCGAGCGTGGTCGTGTTGAACACCTCGGTCAGGACGCCGTTGTCGTGCTTGTACGTCATGAGCCGATTGCCCCGCTCGATCGACGCATACACCAGCGGCTTGCTGGGGTGAAAATCGAGGTGGCGGGGGCCGAGAAGGGACGGAAAATCCACCTGGTGCCGCCTGGTGAGCGCTCCGTCGGCGAACTCGAAGACGAAGATATGTCCGGGCTTCTCGGGTTCGACCTTCTTCACCGTCCCGCCCGTCTTCTCTTTTCCCTGCGTGCCCTTTTCTTCCGTCACCTTCTCGTCGTCCCCGCGCACCGGAACCATGACCCACTTGTTCGAGGGGTCGATGCGGATCTGGTGCACGAGAAATCCCAACTGCTGCCGCTCCTCGGGTTGCTTGACCGGATCGCCCAGACTCCCGTCGGGGTTCAGCCTCAGCACCGAGGCGCTCTCCGTGATGTTGTGGGCCATGAGCAGGAAGCGCCCCGTGTTGTCGACGTTGATGTTGATCGCTCTCGACAGGGCCGGCGTGTGCGGCTCCCCCAGCTGGGCCAGAGCTCCTGTCTTGGCGTCGATCGTGAAGGCATAGATCTGACTGAGCTGCGGACGATCCTTCGGCGCTGGAACCTCGGTGCAGGACACGTAGAGCGACTTGCGGGTCGGATGAACCGCCACATATTGCACGTCGCCTTTCAGATCCGGGACCGTCTGACGCAGCTCCAGGTCGCCGGTCTTCGTGTCGAGCCCGTAGACACGCAGCGACCTGCCGACGCCCGCGTAGACGACGACCGGGAGAGCGGTGGTCGCGCTCGACGGCACGGTCACTTCTGCGCTGGGCACGCCGACACTCTTACACGAAGTGAGCGCCGCGATGAGAAAAACCGCTCCGCTCCCCAATACCGAACGCAGGTGCCTGTCGGCCATCGTTTCGTCCTCTCCGGGTTCCGAGCAATCAGTTCATGGCGAAGTGGGTGAGGACCGTACCGTACACAAGACCGTGTTCCTCGTCCACCCCTCCCCTAAGGGCCGTCTGGACCGATCAAGACCGCGCGGAAGTCGTTGACGTTGGTATGGGTCGGACCCGTGATCACCAGATCCCCCAGTCGCGAGAAGACTCCGTATCCGTCGTTGTTGTCCAGGTGAGAGCGCGCATCGATGCCGTGGGCCAACGCCCGGGCCAGCGTGTCGGGTGTGACGATGGCGCCCGCGTTGTCTTCGGTCCCGTCAATCCCGTCGGTGTCTCCCGCAATCGCATGGACGCCCGGCGCACCTTGCAGGGCCAGGGCGAGGGCCAGCAGGAACTCGACGTTGCGCCCTCCTCTTCCCGTGCCCACCACCGACACCGTGGTCTCTCCCCCTGACAACAGGACGCAAGGCGGGGCGACGGGCTGGCGATGGCGCAGCACCTGTCTGGTGATACCCGCATGAACCAGCGCGACGTGACGTGCCTCGCCCTCCAGACTGTCGCCGAGTATCAAGGGCGTGACGCCGGCATCGCGAGCCACACCCGCCGCGGCTTCCAGTGATTCCTGGGCGGCCGCCACCACGTGCGTCTCGATCCCGCGCAGACGCGGGTCGTTCGCCTTGGGCGTTTCCAGCCGACCGGCGTGTAGATGCTCCATGACCGCGGGAGGGCCGGCAATGCGATACCTGGCCAGGATCGCCCGTGCGTCGGCGAACGTGGTCGGATCCAGCACCGTGGGCCCCGAGGCAATGACCGAGGGCTCGTCACCAGGCACGTCGGAGATCGCCAGGGTCACGACCTTGCCGGGGTGGCAGGCGGCCGCCAGGCGTCCTCCCTTGATGGCTGACAGGTGCTTCCGCACGCAATTGATTTCGTCGATGGTGGCGCCGCAGATCAACAGCGCGCGGCTGACCTCCTGTTTGTCCTTCAGGCTGAGCCCAGGCGCGGGGAGGCTGAGCAACGCCGAGCCCCCGCCCGACATCAAGCACAGCACCAGATCATCGGCGGTCAGGCCCTTGACCATCTCGAGAATGCGGGTGGCGGCCACCTGCCCCGCGGCGTCCGGCACGGGGTGCGCCGCCTGCACGACCTCGATCCGCTCCGTCGGCATCTCATGCCCGTAGCGCGTGACGACAAGTCCTTCGAGCGCCGCCGCCCTTGGCCAGTGGGCCTCGACCACCCGGGCCATCGCGGCCGCAGCCTTGCCGGCCCCGACGACCACGGTTCTGCCCGTCGGGGGCGGCGGCAAGAATCGCGGCACACATCGGTCTGGCATCGCCCGCGCGATGGCCGCGTCGAACATCCGGCGAAGCAACAGGCGGGGGTCTCCCAAATCGCCCCGCTGCCCTGTCAAACTACTTCGCTACCTGGTGGTTCGCCAGAAGCTCCAACGCGCGCACCATCGCCGAGTGGTCCCATTTACCGCCGCCCTGGGCCTGACAGGCGTTGAACAGCTCCTGCGCCGTCGCGGTATTGGGCAAGCTGACGCCCAGCTGGCGGGCGCTCGCGAGAGCCAGGTTCAGATCCTTCTGGTGCAGCTCGATGCGAAAACCGGGCTCGAAAGCTCGCTTGATCATTCGCTCGCCGTGAACCTCCAGCACCCGCGACGACGCGAACCCTCCCATCAGCGCCTGCCGCACCTTGCCGGGGTCGGCTCCCGCCTTGGAGGCGAACAGCAACGCCTCGGCGACCGCCTCTATGTTCAGGGCAACGATGATCTGGTTCGCCACCTTGCAGATCTGGCCCGCCCCGTTCTCCCCGACGAGGGTGATATTCTTGCCGAGGGCCTCGAACAGGGGTTTCACCTTCTCGAAGGTCTTTTCAGTGGCGCCCACCATGATGGTCAGCGCGGCGTTCCTGGCCCCGACCTCGCCGCCGGAGACCGGGGCATCGACGTAGTCGCACCCGAGACTGTTGATCCGCTTGGCGAAGTCCCTGGTGGCGACCGGTGAGATCGAGCTCATGTCGATCACGGTCTTTCCCGCGGACAGCGCGCCAGCGATTCCATCCACCCCGAACAGGACCTTTTCCACGTCGGGCGAGTCGGGAAGCATCGTGATGATCACGTCGGCGTTCCGGGTCACCTCGGCCGCGGTGCCGCAGGTGATTCCGCCCCCCGCGGTCAGCTCCGCGGCCACGCCGCTTCGACTGTGCAAGTAGAGCGTGTAGGCGCCACCCTTCATCAAGTTGGCCGCCATTGGCCGGCCCATGATGCCCAGGCCGATGAATCCCACCTTACGAAATTGCAAAGTATCTTCCATGTGTCGAGGCTCTCGAGGGTTAGGGCTCAAGGTTCGAAGTAGGGCTCGATCCAGCTCAGGCCCGCCTCGGTGGTGGTCGCGGGCCGGTACTCGCAGCCGATCCAGCCCTGATATCCGATCCTGTCCAGGTGCTGAAACAGGAATCCGTAGTTGATCTCGCCCGTACCCGGCTCGTGACGGCCGGGGGTATCGGCAATCTGCACGTGAGCGATTCGGGCCAGGTTTCTCTCGATGGTGGGCGCCAGATCGCCCTCCATGATCTGCATGTGATAGCAGTCGTACAGGAAACTCAGGTTGGGAACCGCCGCATAGTGCATCAGGTCGAACGCCTGACGGGACGTATTCAGGTAGTATCCCGGGATATCGCGGGTGTTGATCGCCTCGATGAACAGCTGCAGATCGTGTTTGGCCAGCTCCCGCCCGGCAAACCTCAGATTCGCGAGATAGGTCTCCCGCATCTTCTCCTCATTGACCGCGCGGGGCCGCAGTCCAGCCATGCAGTGAATCCGCCGGCAGTCGAGGGCAAGCGCATAGTCGATGGCTTGCCCCACCCCGTCCTGAAACTCGGTCGTCCGGGAGGGATCGCAGGCCAGCCCCCGGTCGCCCGCGTTCCAATCGCCCGCGGGCATGTTGAACAGCACGATCTGCAGAGCATTCCGCTGCGCCACGTCGACCAACTGGGCCTTGTCGTGGGCGTACGGAAAAAGGAACTCGACCCCCTTGAACCCCGCCCGGGCCGCGGCCGCAAAACGGTCCACGAAATCCAGCTCGTTGAACATCATGGTCAGGTTGGCGTTGAACTTGGGCATTTCTTCCTGCTGGCGCGGGCCTTAGGGCTTAGCTCCTGACGAAGAGCGTGACCAGCGGCTCGGCGCCGACCTGGCGACTCCAGTGGCCGTGCAGCTTGGGGTCGAAGACGGCGCCGACGGGCAGCGTATCCTCGGAGACAAAATGGTCACCCGGCTTGAAGAGCCGCGACGAGCCGTCCTGCAGCCCGATCTCCATCTCGCCACCCAGAACCAACACCCATTGCGCCCTTGGGGTGCAATGCCAGTCACTGCGGAAACCAATCGGACTTTGCCGCAGCTGATAGCCGCCGGAGGAAAACACCGGCGAGAGCGCGGCCTGCGGTGTCCCCTCGGTCAACGCCACCTCCTCCTCGCGAAATGCGGCGCGCCCGTCCTGCCCAGTGTAAAGAATGACTTTTTTGAAGGTCAGCATGGGAAGCCTATGAAAGGAAAGGCAACCGGGTGCGGTCAGATCGTGGCGACGGGGGCGGCGAGGTGGGCTGCGGAGCGGCGGCGGTGGCCCTTGAGGCCGTACCAGGCGATGTACAGGTAGCAGGCGGCGGGGATGATGAAGCAGTGATGGATGCCGATCGCATCGGCCAACCCGCCCTGAACGACGGGGATCAGCGCCCCGCCCACGATCGCCATGCACAGGATCCCCGAGCCCTGGCCGGTGTGCTTGCCGAGGCCATCGATCGCCAGCGTGAAGATGGTCGGGAACATGATGGAGTTGAACAACCCGACCGCGATGATGGACCACATCGCGACCGGCCCCGAGGCGAGCATCGTGAGCACGACCAGCGCCGAAGCCACGAAGGCGTGCGCCGCCAGCACCCGGCCCGGCTTGAATAGCCGCAGCGTCAACAAGCTGCCCACGAACCGACCGACCATCGCGCCGCCCCAGTAGAACGAGACGTAGCGCGCGCCCTGGGCCTCGCTGAGGCCGCCGATGGCCGGTTCCTTGAAGTAGTTGACGAGGAAGCTGCCGATCGCGACCTCGGCGCCGACGTAGACGAAGATGCCGATCGCGCCGAGGAGCAGGGGGGGGTAGCTCCACGCGCTCGCGCCCTCGTGGCTGTCGCCCGCCGTGGCCGCCTGCTCACCGCCCGAGGCGGCATCGATCTTCGGCAGCTTGAAGAGCGCGATGGCCCCGGCCAGCACGATCAGCGCCACCGCGAGCCCGATGTACGGCGTCTGCACCGAGCCGGCCTCGGTGGCTCGGTAAGCCTCGATGGCGGCGGGCGCCATCAACGCCAGCTCGGCCGGGCTCTTGACGGTGTTCCCCAGGATCAGGATCGAGCCGAACACCGGCGCGATCGTGGTTCCGAGCGAGTTGATCGCCTGGGTCAGCGTCAGGCGGCTCGACGCCGTCTCCGGCTTTCCCAGCACCGCGACGAACGGATTCGCAGCCACCTGGAGCAGCGTGATGCCCGAAGCGAGGATGAAGAGCGCGGACAGAAACATCGGGTACGACCGCGCGCCCGCGGCCGGGTAGAACGCCAGGCAGCCGACGCCTGCGGTGAGGAGGCCGATGATGATGCCGTTCTTGTAGCCGAGCCGGTTGACGATGCTGCCCGACGGGAGCGAGACGATGAAGTACGCGGTGAAGAAGGCGAACTGGATCAGCATCGCCTTCGCGTAGTTGAGCTCGAACACCGCCTTCAGGTGCGGGATGATGATGTCATTGAGGCATGTGATGAAGCCCCACATGAAGAAGAGGGTGGTCAGCACCGCGAGCGGTGCAAAGTAGCTCTTGCCGTCCGTGGCGGGCGACGCGGAGGGATTCCTGATGACGGGAGCGGCTCCACCGGCCATGCGATCTCCTCGAAAAAAAAGGGGCTCGAAAAAAGGGGGGCGCCGCAGACCTTAGCCCGCCCCCAGGCCGGTCACAAGTGCGGATGGGCGCCAATTAGGCGTGCCAGGTCTTGGCCCCGCGCTCGGCCGAGACGGCTGCCGCGGTCAGGACTGGCCGATCGCCGTGTCCGGCCGAGCCGCGACCCGCGCCTTCTGGGCCTGCAGGATCTTGGCGAACGATCGCAGGGCGAACTCGTCGGGCGTGAGACCCGTACGCCCGATCTCGGAGACGTCGATGGCCCCGCAGTTGAGGGCCCGGATGAAGTAGTTGAGCAGTCCTTGCCCGGTGGCGGCGTCGTCGAACACGTCACCGATCAGGGTGGCCTGGGCCGCCTTCTCCACGAAGTTCTTGAGCCGCTCGGCGGCCGGGGCGAAGCCCTCCAGGAAGAACGAGTAGCAGGCGGCGTAACGGACCGGGAGCTGCGCCGGGTGCAGATCCCACCCCTGATAAAAACCCCCTTCCAGGGAGTGACGAATATGCCGGTGGGCCAGCCGCCAGGCGGCGTGAACCTGCAGGCGATTCTCCGCGCGCTGCGCGTCCGAGAGGTCGCGCTCCCGGTGCGGACCGACCGGCATCACGTTGGTGGCGCCGTCGGACAGGAAGACGCCGGTGCCCGCGTAGGCCAGCGTCATCAGGCCCTTGGCCAGATCGCACATCGGATGATCCATGGTCTGGTAGGCGGCGGTGATGTTGCACGAGGCGGTGTAGTCGTAGGTTCCGAGGTGGGCGCCGCGACATCGCCCCTGGCAAGCTTCCAGGAAGTCGGGCAGGGGCGAGCGGCCGTGGGACGACAGCAGCGCCTGGGTCGTCTCGATCATGATCTCGATGCGGAGCGCACCGGGCGGCAGCCGGTGTCGCCGCTCCAGGATCTCGAGCAGGCGCACCAGTGTGCGCGGCTGCTCGGCGATGGTCACCTTGGGCAAGGTGATCACGAAGTTATCGGGCAACCGTCCGCCGCTTTCGGCGAGCAGCGTGTCGATGAAGATCTCCAGGGTTCGGGCGGCCCGCAGCTTCCACTCCTCACCCATGGACTTGACGCGAATGCCGATGAACGGGGGCAAGAGCCCCGCCGACATCCCGCGTGCGGTCTGGCGAGCGGCCGCGACCGCCACCTCGTCTTCTTCCAGGTCGGGCCGCGCGCCGAAGCCGTCCTCGAAGTCTATGCGAAAGTCCTCCACCGCCTCTCGCTCGAGCTTCTGGCGGACCCGTCCATGGACCGTGAAGGCGAGCCAGGCGCCGGGGTTGGTGCCTCGCAGGCCTTCGGGATCGCGCGCGAAGGTGGCGCCGAGTTGGTCTTGCTCCGCCGGGTCGAGGTGCCCGTCGGCCACGAAGCCCACCCCGGTCGCGAACCCGAAGGCATCGCGGCCATGCGCCTCGAGGCTGCGCAGGGCATTTTCGCCCAGGCGACGCGTGGTCTCGGCCTTGTAGAGCTGCGCTCCGCCGTAGACGGTGTGGATGGGTTGTCGGGATGGGCGATCCCCCGGGTAGATCAGGGAGAAGGCCTGGTTCTTCCGGGAGAGGGCTTCGAGCTCGAGGTGGGCCTCTTCGACAAGACTCATGGTGACCTCACTCCTCAGCTGCCGCGATAGGTGGAATAGCCGAAAGGGCTGAGCAAAAGGGGGATGTGGAAATGGGCCGCGTTGCTGTCGGCGGAGACCGCGAACGCCACCTCGACCCACGGGTAGAACACCGGCTGTCCGGTGGCGGCCAGGTAAGCGCCGGTGTCGAAGGTCACCCGGTAGGTCCGCGGCGCTTCCAGGGCGTCGCGATCGATCAAATCGCGCACCCGACCGTCGGGATCGGTGAGCCGCTCGGCCAGCGTGCGCCATCTCCCGGTCGGGTCGAGCACCGCGAGGACCACGCGCAGCCGCGGGGCGGGGCGGCCGAGGGCCGTGTCGAGGACGTGCACGGTGATGGGGCTCGTGCTCATGTTCCGAGCTTCTCCAGTCGCAACCTGGTGATCCGGGCTTGCTCGTGCGCCGCCACCTGGATCTCGGCGTCCGGCTGGTTTGCAAGGCGCGTTCGCAACAGAGCCAGCATATCCCCGGCGCTCTTGCCCGTCGCGCACACGATGAAGGTGAAGCCGAACCGCTCCGCATAGGCGGCGTTGCCAAGGCGAAGCTGCTCGCGGGTGTCGTGGTCGGCCCGGGCGGCCCCGGCTTGCTCGTCCCGGGCCCAGGCGGCGGTGGTCGCGTACCGCGCGGCCGCGTCCGCCTGGCGCAGATCGGCGCCGATGCGCGGGTGCTGCGAGAAGGCTTGGAGGTAATCCTCTGGCCCCAGCCCGTGCCACACCTCGTCGGCCGCCGCCAGCAGCGCTGGGGTGCTGACGAACGGCAGCCGCGCACGCATGCCGTCCACCCAGCGGCGCGCGCCGCAACAACGAAAGAGCGCGGCGGCGGCCTCGCCCTCTGGCAGGCCGGCCAGCACCTCGTGAGGCTCAGCCATCTCGGCGCCCCCAGATCCGCAACCGGCTGAGCCCTCCGTCGGGGAAGATGTTCAGGCGGATGTGCGAGGCGGGTGGGTGTGGACGGAGCTCGCTGTTGAAGAAGTGTCGCGTGTCGGCCGACAGCTTGACCTCACCGAGGAGCGGCGACCAGGATCGGCTGCCAATGAGCTCGGTCATGCGCGCGCCGGGCGCATCGAGCGCATCTATCGAGCAGCGGTCGGGGTAGTTCCCCTTGAAGTGGCTGGTGTCCACCTCGATCACCCCGGCCGTGCCCCGCGTCCCCAGTTGCACGATGATCCAGTCATGGAGCCGGTCTGGTCCTTGCCCCTGGTCGCGGGCGCGGTTCCGACGCGTCTCCCAGCCACCGCCCATGTTCACCGGTCGACCCGGGAGCAAGAGGTTGTTCATCGGCCCGAAGAACGCGTCCGAGCAGCAAAGAGCCAGCCCCCCGTTCTTGACGGCCGCCAGATCGCCGAGCGCGGCCGGGACGTGCTCCCGCGTGGGCTGATCCCGGTCGGCGAACAATTCGGGGGTCACGTCTGGTGGCCACGTCGGCACGAGCGCCACCCTTCCGAAGACGCGAAAGCGGGCCACCCCCCCGTCGGGGAAGATGTTGAGCCGGACGTGGCTGACGACTGGACCGGGGATCGCGCCGAACAGGTTCTGGGAGCTCGGTCGAAGCGGCGCCTGGGCCAGAAGCTCGCGCCAGGGGAGGGTCTCGAGCGCCGCCCGCGTGGCCCCGCGCGGAGCCATCACGCCCTCCACCGACGCGAAGGGCGGATGATTTCCCGAGAAGTGGTTGGTGTCGATGTCGAGGCCCACCACCTGGCCGGGCGCCCCGAGCTCGATGATGCACCAGTCACAACTGGCTTGACCACCTTGACCACCTTGACCGCCTTGACGCCTGCGGCGACTCTCCCAGCCGTCCATCCACTTACCGCGGTCGGTGAACTTTCCTTCGATGAACACGCCCCGTCCCGGCAGCAGGAGGTTGCCTACCTCGGCGAAGAACTCATCGCTCGTGTCGAGCGGCCGACCGCCGAGCTCCGCGGCGGCGAGATCGACGAGCCCGGTGAAGCTGGCGGCGGTGGTGGTCTCGTGCACCCGTCAGCT
>Ga0066788_10000026_pt1 | contig 22075 bp, 19 predicted proteins | sample OrgsoiDNA2013048_FD_70943 | JGI IMG/M metagenome (GOLD analysis project Ga0066788, IMG submission 70943) | Permafrost soil microbial communities from the Arctic, to analyse light accelerated degradation of dissolved organic matter (DOM) -... | ecosystem: Environmental > Terrestrial > Soil >... | reverse complement strand
GGGAGCGCGACTCAATCCCGTCGACCTGCCGACTATGCTGGTGAGCAAGCCGGTCTTGAGCCAGCTGCTTCCCGACGGCGTGGCGTTCGCCTCCACCGGGGTCTCCTGGAGGTTTGTGCCCTGTCCGACCTCGGGCGGGTTGAGGTACACGCTACAGACCGGTAGCAACGCGAGCTATGCGGCCGTCCTGATCGAGAACCACGTGAACCGCCTCAGCCAGGTCGAGCTCAAGCACGGAGACACTTACACGCCGCTCTTGCGTACCAACTACAATTACTGGGTGGCGGCCAACGGGATGGGGAACGGCCCTTTCGTCCTGCGCGTCACGGACATCCTGTCCCAGTCCATCGAACAGCGGGGCATCCCGCTCGATCCAGGCGTCACCTTCCAGGGCGACCTGCAATTTCCAAGTTGCCCCGATCTCGCCGGACCGTGAGGAGCGGCGAAAGTGGCGGGCGTTAGATGCCCTACTCGATCAAGATGTTGACGTTTGAACAAGTCTTCTTCTCCGACGAATGCTTTAGCCAATCCAAGCACGGGGAGGTCCAGCTTTGCTGGACCGGCAATGCCGTCGAGCAACTCCGTGGGGGTCTCGCAGGGGGCCTTCCCAGGCCCCTTGCGGCGCCGGAGGCGCGTCAGAGACAGTCCAGCTTGAAGTGCTTGATCCCGGCCGCGTCGTAAAAGTAAGGGGGCAGGCACTCCGTCGGCGGAACGAGCGGCGGCGGCGAGGATGCCGCCTGTTCGACCGGTCGCCGGACCGCAGGGCCGCGTCGCGCCGCGTGCACGGGTGGACTCGAGGCCTGGCCACCCGGGGCCTTCAGGGTGGCGGAAGGCCCGTCTTTCTCCGCCGAGGTCAGCATCGTGAGCAGGGGTCTGATCCGAGGCAGCGTCTCGCTCTGGTGCCGCCCCGCCAGGGTCGAAAGAGTGTGGGTCGAAGGGAGGGGTGCGCGCCGGAAGGCGGTCGCCAGGAGACCGGCGGCCGCAGACATCCCCAGCAGACCCACAACCACCAGCGGCAAAGGTCGAAGTGAGTGCCCGCGGTGCCGTCGCCGCCCCTCTGCCGAACCCGAAGAGGGGGCCCCGGGGGCCGAGGCTTGCGTCGTGGCCTCGGTGGTCTCCGGAGATTCCGACGGAGCTGGCGAGGTTGGCTGCGACCAGGTTGATGATGGAGGGCTCACGTCATCCTCGATCGCTCGAAGCTCCCGCGTTCGCGCCTCCGACGCCTCCCCCCAGGCTTGCATGACCCACTCGCCGACGTACGACGCCGACACGGTCCCCACCCGAGTCTCGATCGAGAGGGCCATCTCGCGAGCCGTCGGGAACCGGAGGGATGGCTGTCGGTTCAATCCCCTCATGACGATCTCGTCCAGGGCAGCCGGGACCGCGGGGTTGTACACGCTCGGATTCTCCACGGCCTTGCGCAAGATCATTTCGGTCAGGAGCTGTCGATTCTTCGACCGGAAGAGGCTGCGACCGGTCAGCATCTCCCAGAGCATCACCGACGACGAATAGATGTCCACGCGTCGATCGAAGTCCTGCCCCTGCAGCTGCTCGGGTGACACGTAGGCCAGCTTGCCCTTGATTTGCCCGAACCGGGTCGTCTGCCTGCGCCCGTTCGCACGGGCGATTCCGAAGTCGAGGATGCGCGGGCTGCCGTCGACTCCCACGACGACGTTCTGGGGCGTGACATCCCGATGGATGATGCGCAGGGCCCTGCCGTTCTCGGATCTGGTCTCGTGAGCGGCGTGCAGTCCATGCAACACCCCGACGATGATCGTGGCGGCGATGTCGACCGGGAAGGGCCTCCTGACCAGCTTGCCCAGCTCGGCGATGGACGCGCCGTGCACGTACTCCATCACCAAGATGGACTGCCCGCGCTCCGAGACGATATCGAGGATGGGAACGACGTTGGGATGGCTGACCCGAGACGCCACCTGCACCTCGTCCCGGAACATCTCCACGAAGCCCTCGTCGTGAGCGTACTGGGCGTGCAGCTCCTTCACGGCGACGATGCGGCAGAGGCCGTGAGGGCCGTTCTGACGACCGAGGCGGATGGTGGCCATTCCCCCGCGCGCGATCTCGCCATACAAGGCGTAGGTGTGCCGGGTTTCGAGGGCCTCACCGTCGGGACGATCAGGTTCCATCGTCATTTCTGAGACTACCGCATCTCGCCGCCGCCGATTGCGAATCGGAGGCTTGCGCACCGCCTGTTAGGTGCACGAGGCTCGGCGCCTCGTCTCATCGCGTTGGGCGCGGCGGACTAAAGGAATGCAACCAATTGGACGATGCTCTGGGCGTCGGAGCGACCCCATTGGACGGCGGCCCCCTCGAGGAACATATGAGAGAGCATCTAAAGTCTGTCGATCGGGCAAAGTCTGGCGAGCGAGGGATAACGCGTGGGCTTTGGGGGGCGTTGCCGCCGTGCGTTTGGTCGGGCCTCTTGCCCGGCCTGGTGGCGTGCCTGACAGGCTGCGGTTCTCCGGTCTATTCGCGAGGCACGCTGTGGCTCGAGAGCTTCGATGCTGGCCTCGACGGCGTGACGCAAGTTGACAGACCGGGGCGTGGATCGGGAGGCGCATCGGGGTCCGGTGGGACCCAGGGTTCGGGCTCCGGCGACGGGACTGGCGGCGATGTCTTCAATCCAGGTCCCCTGCCGAGCGGCGGCAGCACCGCGGATACTGGAACCGGCGGCCTGGCCATGGCACCCGTCAGCAGCGGCGGGATCACCGTCGAGATGATGGGAACCGGCGGAGTGGAGACGGGCACCGTCGGAACCGGCGGCCGAGGGACGGGCGGCGCGGGGACCGGTGGCAGTGGCACAGGCGGCGCGGGGACTGGCGGTAGGGGAACGGGCGGCGCGGGAACCGGTGGCACGGGAACGGGCGGCGCGGCAACCGGCGGCGCCTCGGACGGGGACAGTGCCGCTTACAACTTCGAATCGACGAGCCAGGGCTGGGCGATGGCCGCTGGCGGAGGCGTGTTCACCACGGTGGCGCGCAGCACCCTTCAGCACTTTGCGGGAGGCGCGTCTCTCGCGGGTCAGGTCAGCGCTGTCGCGAACAAGACCTATATCCTGGAGGTCGCTCCCCCTGTTCCTGATGTCCCCCCGTCGGCCGTGGTCACCTTCCACCTGTTCATTCCCAGCGCCGCCCTGGTCTCTTCAGTGCAACCGTATGTGCTGGAAGCAGGACCGTCGTTCCGTTTCACGGGCACGCGCGTCCAGGCGGCCAACTTTTCGCGCGACGCGTGGACCACGGTGACGGTCAAGGTCCCCAGCGACGCGGCCACGATTCTCCGGATGGGCGTGCAGTTCGATTCAAACGGGACCTGGACGGGCGCCGTCTATGTGGACAGCATCGACTGGTGACGTGACGTGACGCTGACGCGCTCTCTGTGCCATTAACAGAGTTTATTCAGAACCAAGAACTATTGATTGGCATAATGGCCGGCTTCTCGCCAACGTGCCCCTCATGATGACCAAGACGCTCGGGCGGAAGTACGTGGCGGCTGCGCCGGTGGCGCTGGCGGATCGTTGCTGGCCCAATCAGGTCATCACCGAGGCGCCGCTCTGGTGCAGCACCGATCTACGCGACGGGAACCAGGCGCTGATCGAGCCGATGGACCAGCGGCGTAAGCTGCGAATGTTCGAGACGCTGGTCCGCATCGGGTTCAAGGAGATCGAAATCGGGTTCCCCGCCGCCTCCCAGGTCGAGTTCGATTTCGTTCGCCGTTTGATCGACGAGGACCGCGTCCCCACCGACGTGACCATCCAGGTTCTGACCCAGGCCCGCCCGGAGCTGATCGCCCGGACGTTCGCCTCGCTGCGCGGCGCCCGGCGGGCGGTGGTCCACGTCTACAACGCCACGGCGCCCGTGTTCCGCCGCGTGGTTTTCCAGAAGGACCGCGCCGGCGTCCTGGAGATCGCGACGCGGGCCACCGCTCAGATTCGCGATCTGGCGGCCGCGAACGCCGAAACCGCGTGGGGCTTCGAGTACTCGCCCGAGACCTTCAGCGCGACCGAGCTGGACTTCTCAAGAGAGATCTGCGACGCCGTGGTCGAGACCTGGGGGGCCACCCTGCAGCGCAAGGCCATCGTCAACCTGCCCGCCACGGTCGAGCGCTCGACGCCCAATGTCTACGCCGATCAGATCGAGTGGATGCACCGCAACCTGGCGCGGCGTGACTGCATCGTGTTGAGCGTGCACCCGCACAACGACCGGGGCACCGCCGTGGCTGCCGCCGAGCTGGCTGTCATGGCCGGCGCCGACCGCGTCGAGGGCTGTCTTTTCGGCAGTGGTGAGCGGACCGGCAACGTCGATCTGGTCACCCTGGCGCTGAATCTGTACTCGCAGGGGATCGACCCGAGGCTGGACTTCTCCGACATCGACGGTGTGCGATCCGTCGCCGAGCACTGCACCCAGTTGCCGGTGCACCCGCGCCACCCGTACGCCGGCGACCTGGTCTACACGTCATTTTCGGGATCGCACCAGGACGCGATCAAGAAGGGGTTCGCGGCGCGCGCGGCCGACCCCGAGGGCAGCACCCACTGGGATATCCCGTACCTGCCGCTCGACCCCGCGGATGTCGGCCGCAGCTACGACGCCGTCGTGCGCGTCAACGGGCAGTCGGGCAAGGGGGGCATCGCGTTCCTGCTGGGTGCAGGGTACGGCCTGGAGCTGCCGCGCCGCCTGCAGATCGAATTTGCGCGCGTCGTCCAGGAGCGGGCCGATACGGCCGGTGGCGAGCTGAGCGCGCGCGATCTCTTCGCGCTGTTCGAGGGCACCTATCGGCGCGACCAGCCGCTCCGATTGACGGGGCATGAGGTGAGCCCTGCCGGCCCGTCGCAGGGGGTGATCCTGGAAGTGGACCTGGCCGCCGGTGGGGTGACGCACGCGCTGCGGGCGGCGGGCGCCGACACCCTGTCGGCGCTGTTCGCCGCGGCGGCCGCCGACGCCGCGGTGGTCACGGCCGCCGTCCAGCCGGTGCGTGGCCTGGGCCAGACGCACGCCGCGATCGCCGAAGTGCGCCTGGCCGGCGCACCGGCCCTGTTCGCACTCGGCCTGGCCGACGGCGAGGACGCAGCGCTGCTCGCGGCCGGCGTCAGCGCACTGAACCGCGCCGGCCTGGCCTTGAACGCCGTGGCGCCCCCGGCGCGGGCCGCCCGCGGGTAGCCCGCCTCGGTGGTGGCGCGCACCGGCTTGTCGAGGACCGCCTCGGGTGTGGTCAACATTATCAGGCGGGCGTCTGTCCGAACCACGCCCGCAAGGTGTCGCGAAGTCGTTGGAAGCTGCGATCGCGATAACGCTCCAGGCCCACTTTGGAAGCGAGTTGGCCGAACAGTGCCGCGGAGGGCTTGATCCCGCCTTGCCGAAGCGCGGCGCGAAGGGCCCTCCTTCGGGCGCTGAGGTTTGATCTGACCGGCTTGGAGAAATCCTCGGAGGGTCAGCCATTCCCGCAGATCCGGAGAGCGACCAGCCCAACCGAGGACCTCGTCGACATTGGATGACGGACTCCAAACCCAGATTTCGATTTCAGGATCCACGACGACCGCTCGCGCCCGATCTCCCCAGCCCGATTCCGCGAGTCGGCTCTCGAGGTCGGCCTCAATATCTTCGGCGACCTTTTCATCCGCTCCGGAGCCCTCGCGATCCAGGACGACAATCGCATGGGCCGCCTGGCTTTGGAGGAGCGTCTGCGGAGGGCAGGGCTGCTCTTGTAGCAACCTCAATCGCGCTGTGGGTGCTTGGTTATCTCGCAGGCGGGAGGGCGAATCCTGAGACTCCGGCCGCGCTCTTCGAGTAAGACCTTTATCGTCTGCTGCTGATTCAGTCTCCGGGCGATTCCCGTTTACCACGTGGTTTCCCCGACGACCCCGCTGGGGGCTCGTGACGGCCCCTCGGGGAAGGAACACCTCGTGCGGAACCGGGACCTGGACGGGCGCCGTCAACCTGGACAGCGTCGACTGGTGACGCGGCGACGCAGTGACGCTACCACTTGCGGTAGGCGAGGAACTTGCCGTGCATCGTGACCTTCACCCGATCGCCCTTGGGGTCGGGCACGCGATCGACCGCCATCTCGAAGTCGATGGCGCTCATGATGCCGTCACCCAGCTTCTCGTGGATCAGCTCCTTGAGCGTCGTCCCGTAGACCTCGACGATCTCGTGGAATCGGTAGATCAGCGGATCCGTGGGGACGATTCCGCCGAGCGAGCCTTTGGTGGGCGGCACCTGAAGCCAGGCGATCTCGGTCGGGGAGAGATCGAGGAGCCGTCCGACCGCGGCCGCCTCCTGCTCGCCCATGGCCTGCTGGCCGAGCAGCGCCGACGTGGTCCAGACCTCGCTGCGGCCGCACGCCTCCGACAGCGCCTTCCAGGTGAGCTTCTTCTCGAGACGGGTGACGACTATCTTTTCCGTGAGTTGATTTCGGGTCGACATCGTCGTGGGCATGGTGAGCGGAACCTTATCGCATCCGTGTTTCGGCCGAGTTTCCTGCCCGAGCAGCAGGCATCCATGAGCGGTTGACCCGTAACCAGCCGGCCAATCGCGCGTAGGACTCAGGGAGGTCGCATGAGAACTTTCGAATTCATCTTCTGGCTCCTGAGGTCGGCGTGGGTGGGGTGGCGGTCGATCCGGCGCCCCGCGAGGCAGCATTGAGCACGGCACTCGACGCGGAGAACCCGAGAGCGCATCCCAGCCCACCGGGAGAAGTGGACCCGGATGGGCGGCGAGAGGGCCGCGATCGTTTGTCCAGGCGTCGCGCGCCGGTGCGACACGAGAGTCCCAAGGGCGCACGAACGGGCAGCGGCTCCGAAGCCGAATCCGGGATCCGCGAGGACGTCGACCCGCTGGGCGCGGCCGTCCGGGCGAACGGCCGCTCGCAGCACGACGGTCTGCTCGTTCACCTGCTCCGCGTCCTTCTCGCCTGGCCAGGGGCAGCTCCAGGCCCCTCATCAAGCGAGACCGACCGGGCCCAATTTCGTCGACGATCGCGAGCCGCACGGTGTCCCTTGACGGGAGGTCGGTCATCGAGGTTCCCGAGTCACCGTCTTGCGTCCTCGCCCGGAAGCACTCCGAAGGCCGCCCGCGTGACCCCCTGCCCTCGAGCGCGTCGAGCACCTGCATCACGCGGCGGTGCGGGACGTCTCCATCCGCATGGATCACGGCGCGGAGCTTTGGCGATCGCGACCAGGTGCGAGGCGACGCGGCGGCCGCGGTGCGGCCTGACGTCGAGGGCGCCGGGCACCCCCTGCAGGGAGTGCAGCCCGTCGCCGCTCGTCGTACGCACGAACCCCTTGACGCGCACGAGGGCAGGCGCGAAGCGCCCGAGGATCGGTCCGAGTTTGTCGGCGTCGATCGGGCCGAGGAGCTTGCGCGTGACGCTGGCGAACCCCTCGTCGGCGTCCGCGAAGACCAACCGCGGATCCAGGCGAGCGTTCGCCGAGCGGTGCGGCCGCGCGCGTGGGTAGCGCCGAGCGAGGAGCGCTTCCAGGTGGTCGAGATCGGGTGGCGAGGCCCGGTCGCACTTCGTGACGACGATCGTATTGGCCGCCCGGAGGTCCGCCGACATGTGGCGCCAGGACCTGGTGACCTCGCGGAAGCGCGTCGCGTCGACCGTCACGATCACCGAAGTTGAGAGCGGCCTGTCGGCGCTGCGGGCCCGCGTCGCGGAGCGCCCGCTCGATCGCGCTCGCGACCTGGTCGACGATCGCGAGGCCGGGCGACTCGCCGTCCGCCTAAGCCCGCTCCAGAATCCTGAGCAACAGCGTCGTCTTTCCGCTGCCCAGGAAGCCTCCGATGACGTGAATGGGTGGACGCCTGTCGTTGCTCATCTCGTGCTCCTCGTCTCGCCGCAATGATCTTCTCCTCGTCACTCCACGCACCCGTGCACGATGGCCTCGCTCGTGCGCGCGGCTCGCAGACACGCGTGGAGGTCGTTCCTCACGAGCAGCCCGCGACACCGCGCGAGATCGCCCGCGAACCTGCTACGTGCCTCGGCCGCCCAGCGAGCGCGGACGATCGGATCGCGGTATCCCGACTCCTCGAGCTCCAGCTCCACCAGCTTGTCGAGGACGACGGCGCAATCGTCCACGGTGGCCGGGTGCAGATGACAGCCACCACCGAGGGCGACGACGAAGAAGGCGAGCCATGAGGGACGTAAAAGGCGTCGCATCGGATCCTCAGCGAAAGAAGTGAACGCGGATCGGCGGCGACAGCGCCGCGACGGGCTGCCCCTCGAGATTGCGGGCGGGGTCGAAGCGCGTGGCCATCGCGCACAGCCGCGCGGCGGCCGCGAACCCGAACCCGGGATCGGACAGCACGTCGACGCGCTCGGCCCGTCCGTCGGCGCGCACCGAGGCCCGCAGCACGACGGTCTGCTCGTTGACCTGCTGGGCGTCAGCCTCGGCGGGCCAAGGGCAGCTCCACGCGGCCTCGTCGAGGGAGACGGCGCGGGCCCTGGACGGCCCCGACGCGCCGTTCCCCGTGGCGCTGGGCGCCACGACACCAGTCGCGGGAGCGCGGCTCGTCCCGCGCGCGGTCGTCGTCCCTCCGGCGTACGTCGCGCCCGAGCCGACGACGAACGCCGTGCCGGTGAAGTCCGCGGGAGTCGGATCGGCGGCGGCGAGCCGCGCGGCCTGCGCCGGGGCGGCCGGGGCCGGCCGTGCCATCCTCGGCGTTCGCGCGGCACGCGCGGGCTGTACACTCACCACGGGTTTCGTCATCGCCGGGCCCGGCGGAACTGGGGGCGGAGGCGGCGGCGTCACGTCGACGGCGCGCTCGAGCGCGATCGCGTCGTGAACACGTGCGGCCATCTCGGCGCTCCACGGCCCGAGCGATCGCCCCTTGCGGCTGACGACCGCGTAGCCGCCCGCGTAAAGGGCGGTGACCGCGACGACCGCAACTCCGAGGCGGCGGCCCGCAGTGCGCGTCTCCCCGGCGAAGACGAGGTCGACGATGCTGGGCGGACGCCGAGGTGCCGGCTGCGTGGGACCGTCGCTCATGGCTCGATTATGGCTTCGGATCGCTCACCGGGAGAGCCCCGAAGGCCACCCGCGAGATCCCCGCGCCCTTGAGCTCATCGAGGATGTGGATGACACGCCGATGAGGCACGTCACCGTCGGCCTGGATGACCGCCCTCAGCTCCGGAGCGCCCGCCGCAGCGGCGCGTGCCTTCTCCGTCAGCGCGTCGTCATTCGGCAACGGCGCGCCGTTGACGAGGACGGCCCCACGCACCGGCACGATGACGGACAGGATCACCTGCACCTCCTCGCCATGCGCCGCGTGCGGGAGGTCCAGCGGCACCGCGGGAGTGACGATGATCTTCGCCGTGACGATGAAGATCACGAGCAGCACGAGCATGACGTCGACGAGCGGCGTCACGTTGATGCCTGAGATGATGCCGTCCGTCGCTTGACCGCTAGGCGCCGCCACCGGTCACCTCCTTCAAGCAGGCCGGACGCCGCGCGGTCGGCCCGTCCGCGATGTACGCCAGCACGAGGTTCGAAAGCACCTCAGTCCCCGCGAGCAGAGACGTCACCCGGCGCTGCAAGTAGTTGTAGGCGGCGACGGCCGGCAGCGCGACGAGGATGCCGACCGCCGTGGCGACGAGGGCCTCGGCGATGCTGGCCATGACCGCCTGTGACGCCACCTGCCCCGCCGAGGCCGCGTGCGCTGGGGCCGCATGCCCCAGTTCCTCGAAGGCGTGGATGACGCCGACGACCGTGCCGAACAGCCCGACGAACGGCGCGTTGTTGCCGACCGTCGCCAGGTACGCGAGCCGCCGCTCGAGCCGGCTGCGCTCGAGGGCGGTCGCGCTCTGCATCGCCTTCTCGGCCGAATCGATCCCGCGGTCGGAGAGGCGCATCCCCGCGTCCGCGACGCGCGCCGCGACCGAGGGGCTGCCGGCCAGCAACTCGCGCGCCCGCTCGAACTCGCCATCGCGCAGGTGCACGTCGAGCTCGCGCGCGAGCCCTTCGAGATCGCCGCCTCGCCGCCGTAGGTACAGCCAGCGCTCGATGGCCAGCGCCAGGCTGCTCATGGAGAGCAGGCCGAGCAGCCACAGCACCCAGCCCGCGCCCGACGCGAGCAGCACCTGCTTGACGGTTTCAATCGAGCTCATGGCCGGCCTTCCTCACTGCGGCGACGGGTAGTGCCGCGCCACGTAGCAGAGGCCGTCCGAGTTAAGATGGCCTTGCGTACTCTGATTGTAAGTCGTGAAGTCGTAGTAGTTGCGTAGGCCCATGCAGCCGTCCGTGCCGCTCGTGTGCGACACGCTCTGCGAATCGAACGCCATGGGTCCCGTGAACTGCGGGTGGACGTCGGTGGGGGGCGCAATGCAGTAGCGCCAGCTCAGCGCATGGCCCTGCGCGTCCTTGTAGGCAGTGTAGTCCTCGGGCACGGCCAGCGCGGTCGTGACCGGCGGGAAATCGCCATTCTGCCCCATCCCCGCGACGAGCGCCGCGAACTGGTCGAAGTGAGCCGGCGAGTCGTGGAGCACGCTGTCCCAGAACGGGTGGTCGGTGTGTATCGTGACCTGAGCCACCACCGAGCTGTCCTTCTTGAAGAAGATGCCGCGCTGGTGCTCCTCGCCCGAGAGGGGCTTCGCTGGATCGTTGTCGGGGTTCTGGCAGTTCACGTACGAGGTGGGCGACTTGAAGCAGAGGTGAAATGGCACCGCCTGGTCGGTCGTGGGCCAACCCGCATAGGTCGCCGCGTCGCACGCCTGCGTCGGGTTAGAGGCCGTCGGGCACGTGCAAGTCCCGCTCGTGCCCTTGAAGGTCGCCGTTCCGACGTAGAGGACGGCGCAGCCGTCGTCGATCATCGTCTGGTAGTCGGCGAGACCCGCGGCGTCGATGTTGACGTTCATCGCGCTCATGCTCGCGGGGATGACGTCGAAGCCGAAGGCGTAAGGCGTTGCGCCGCTCGTATCGAACGCGGCCGTATTGCCGGCCGGGAAGTTCTGTTTCGCGAGCGCAGCGATCGGGACTGCCTGCTCTCCGGGGCCGCCCTTGCCAGGAAGGTAGCTGGGGTCCGAGTGCGAGAGATCGACCGCCCACGGGCCCGACAGCTTGGCAACCGTGGGTTCGGTGCACGACTCATCGCCTGGCCGCGCGTTCGGGCCTTCGGACAACGCGATGTTGTCGATCGTCACCAAGAGCCGCGTAAAGTGCACGTCCCAACCATCGACGAACGCTGCGTCGTCGGCGCTGGCGGGCGGGAATGCGTAACCCGTCAGGGCGAGCACCTCCCCGGACGCGGCGAAGAGCACTCCGCCCGCTCCCGGGTCCGTCGGCGCCGTGAAGGCGGCGAGGGCCGCCGGGGTGGCGGCCGCTGTCGACGCGGACGTCGTGCTCGCTGAGGTTCCGCTGCACATCGCGCCGCTGGCGCACGTCACGGGCCCAGAGCTGTTGCTCGAGCACGACGCGAGCGCGGATGCCAACCCCGCCGCGAGAAGCGCACCTTTGAGACCTACCTCTTGGATCCGCATGTTCTTTCTCCTTGGTCGTATTTCGTTTTCAGAGCGAGTCGTTCCAACTGAATGCGTATGGAGCGATTGAGTGGAGGTTCCTGAAGAGGTTCTGCGCCGCGACGAGGCCTGGCCCGTCAGGGAAGACGCGCGTGCCCGTCGCCGGGTCGACCGGGAGCTGGGTGAAGTCGACGTCCTCGAAGAACCGGCGCGGATCGATGCGCACGAGCAGGCCTCCGCTCGACTGCAGCGTGACGGGCGCTGGGATCGGAGTGACGATGCGGGCCTTGCAGATCGGGCTGCCGCCCGCGGCACCGGTCGTCTGCTGCTGGCGATTCGCGCCGATCGTCACGGTGCCAGTGAAGGGAAGCGCCGTGCCCGCCTGCGTCGCCGTGCCGGCGATGGACAGGATCACCGTCGGGTCCGAGCCGGCGTTGACGTCGCCCCCCGTGAGCCAGAGCTCGCCCACACGCGGCGCTGGATCCGTGATGCCGCGCGCGTTGGCCGGAAAACGCTGCTCGCCCGGGTCTAGGAGGTCGACGTCGAGCGGCGACGTCTCCTCGGCCACGTACGTGCCGGTGAGGTAGCAACCCGTCGCCTGGCCCCCTGAAACCGGCGCGCTCTGGTCGAGATAGACGGCACCCACGTGCAGCTGCGCGCGGGTCAGCGAGACGTCGAAGCCGCCCGTCGAGAAAGCGAGCGGTTGCCCCGCGATGGCGTCCGCGGGTCCCGAAGCGGCGACCGAAAACAGGACGGTGTCGCCTCCCGTCTGCCCGAGGCAGGCTGAGAGTCCGAGGAGTGCGAGCGAGGCTCCTGCGTGCGACACGCGCATCAGCCACCTCCTAAGGTCACGCCGAAGGTCGCGAACACGCCGCGCGGCGCCCCCGCCGTGAACGTGCGATCCGGGACGAGCGTAGGCTGCGGCTGGCTGTGGAAGTCGGACGCGTAGTTGTACTCGCCCAGCCGATATTGAGTGTTGAGCAGGTTCGTCGAGAACACTCGGACCTGATACGGCCCCCAGGCGAACGTGGTGGCCGCGTCGATCGTGAAAATGTCGCCGCTCACCTCGCCGTAAGGGAGCGGGCGCCGTCCGACGTATGTCACTCCGACGCCGAGAGAGGCGCGCAGCGCACGTCCGAGGATGGATCGCGGCAAGTCATGAAACAGCGCCGTGTCCGATCGCAGCACGACGCCGGGTACGTACGGAACGGCCGTCCCGTCGTCGTTGTACTTCGCCCGCACGAACGTGAGGTTCGCGGACTCATCGAAGAACGGTCCGGTAAAGCGCAGGGCGCCCAACCACCCAGTGCGCGTCGTGCCCACGCCGATGACGTTGCGTCCCTCGGTCTGGTCGAAGATGAGGTCCTTGTCGACGACGGTCTGGAAGACGACGGAGCGCGCGACGAGCGTGCCGTAGCGGAGTGGCCTCGTGAGCGAGAGGCCCGCCTCGTACGCCGTGATGCTCGCGAAGGGCGCCGTCACGTTCGCGATGACGTAGTCCGGATCGACGGAGCGAACGCCCTTGCCCCAGCTGAGCGAGAGCGACACGCCGCGCAGCGGCCCGGCGATCAACGAGGCGCGCGGCAACAGGGTGACGCCGGAGGTAGACGTGACCTGGTCAGCTTCGCGGGGGCGGCCGAAGTCCTGCTGCGTGAGGCAGCTCTGGTCGACGGGGAGGTTCGTCGACGTCGGGTGCGCGACGGAGTGGACGGCGCAGTTGTCGTGAACGTCGTAGGTGAGCATCTCGGCTCGGCCGCCCCCGCGGAGCGAGAGCCAGCGGCCGAAGCGGAGGTTGGCGTCGCCGTAGAGGGCGATGTCGCCGATCTGCGACTCGAGGTTCGTCTCGGTCTTGTAGGGCGCCGCCGTCGACGCCTCGAGCCGCTGTTGTGTCCCGGCTGCGTCGTCTCCCCGCGCGAAGTAGCCGAGCTCGAGCTCCTGATGCTGCCCCAACCACGATCCAGCGAGTCGCGCCCAGCCGCGGGCGCCGATCGTCGTCTCTTGGACGTTGAGGTCGAGCATGTCGCCGCGCTGACCATGCACGCTCTGCAAGGGCTCCTGGACGTCCAGCAGGAAGCCGGTGAAGTTCTCGAGCAGCCGCATGTCGCGCTTGATGACGAAGAACTGCTGCGCGAACGTCGTGTCACCCATGTGCGTCTCGAGATCGGCCGCGATGGAGTAGCGCGACGCATCACCGCCCTCAGGGACGCGCTGACGCGCGAAGTCGCTGAGGTCGTAGCTGTCGTAGAAGCCGACGCGCCCAGACTGATAGTCGTCCTCGCGAATCACGCCGGCCGTGAGGAAGTGCGTCGCGTACGCCTGCGCGGTGACCCGGTACGTGCCCGCGGCGCCGATGCGCCCTTCGTATTGGGTCATCGCCGACGCTTCCTGGGCGGCACGGTTCTGGCCAAACCCATCTGTCTTCGAGATCTCGGCGGCGCCGAACGTGTGCGTGCTCTCGCCGCGCGGTCCCCAGATGCCGAGGAAACGCTCGGTGCCGAAGCTACCCAGGGTGTACCGCAGCGACAGCCCACGCTCGGCGAGGCCGAGCTCGTAGTCAGCGCTGCCTGCGACGGCGTAGTTGCCTTGTCGCGGATCGTACGGGCCCTCCAGGACCCGCAGATTCTCGACGAGCTCGGGGATGATGAAGTGCGTGTCGGCGTACCCGTTCCCGTGGAGGTTGCCGCTCTCGTTGATCGGGACGCCACCGACGGTGAACTCGATGTCTTGCCCCTCTCGCGCGTCGAAGCCGCGCATGAAGACCTGCTCCGCGTGGCCCTGACCGCCCTCGTTGGTCAGCAAGATCCCGGGCGCGAGCTTGAGCAGGTCCGACGCGTTGGCGCGTGGCACCTCGATGAGTTGGTCGACCCGGATCTGGAAGTCCGAGGCGCCGCGACTCGGCGGCGGCCGGCGCCCAATGACGGCGACGTCGAGCATGCCCGGCGTCGGTGTTTCGGGCGTTTGCGGCGCGGCCGGGGGCGGCGGTGTGGGAACGACCACGGGCAAGGGCGGCGCGGGCTCGGCAGTTTTGGGCGCCGCGGGCGAAGGCGGGGGAGACGAAGCGGGTGGTTCGAAGTGAAACACGAGCTGGATTCGGCTCGGTATGGGCTCGCCGTGGCGACGCGCCGGTTGGAAACGCCAACGTCCTCCCGCCGCCATGGCCGCGCGATCGAGCTCGGGCGCCAAGCCGCGCGCCAACGAAGTCGCGGTGACATTTCCGGATGCGTCGATCTCCACCGTGACGGCGACGTCGCCGGCGAGGCGGCGCGCGAGCGCCTCCGCGGGATACTCGGGTTGCCGTTGCTCGACGACAAAGGGCGGCGACAGCTGAGCGGGCTCTGCGGATGTCTCCGCAGCGGAGGCGGGCGCCGGCTGAGCCCACGCAAGGGCCATCGTCGGGAGCGACGAGACGCACGCCAACGCCGGCACGATCCAGCAAAGCGAACGAGAGCGATGATGTTTTCGAAAACGCGTACCACGATCCGGCATTGACCCTCCGGGCATTGAACGGCGCGAAACGGCGCCGGGGCGCGACGTCGACGCAGAGCTGCGTCGACGTGAACAGACTCCCGTGAGCACGCGGCGCGCCTGCGAGCGAACGCGCGCGTGCGCGATGGCCCACGGTGCGGGCGGTCGAGCCGGAATACGGACGTCACCTCGCGACAAAGGTCGCGAAGCACGAGCGCCCGCGCTCGACGCGCGCGTGCCTAGGCGGAGGGCGGCGAGGTCTTCGGTGCGCTCGCGAGAACGAACGCGCGACCCGGATCCGTGAGCGCGTCACGCACCTCGCGCACGACGGCGGGCGGCGGCGTATAGCGGACCGCCGGGCGGATGACCGAGACGTGCATCCGCTGCCGCACGAGAGCCCCACTCGCGCAGTGCTCGTGAGCGTCCAGCTCAGCGCCGCTATCGCCCTCGACGGTCGTGACGCCCGACTCGGGCTCCGCCGCGTGAGCGCTGCTCGAGTGTGCGTGCGTGAGCTCGCCGTGCTCCGCGCAGACGACGTGACGAACCATCAAGTCGTGCCGGGAGCTGGCGATGGGCGAGACGCCCACCAACACGATCAGCGCGAGCGCGAACAGCCGAGCGACCCTGGGAATCGCCGCAAGCTGACAGTGATCTCGCACACCTAAGGACATGGACCCGACTCCCGGCGGATTAGTGCAACCGGCGCATCCTGTCAAGCTCGGGCGGCAGGCGGGCAGTCGCTGCGCGACAAGACCCGACCCCGTAACCGACGCTCAAGGTCGCGTCGTGCATGGGTGCTAAAGTCGTCTTGTGCGTGCTCGCGTCGGCATCTTTGCGGCTTATTCGTGTGCCTTGCGCCGGCCGCTCTGTCGCTTGAGCCGCAGGTTGCAACAGGTCTCCGTGGCACGCATCGTGGCCTCAAGGAAATCGTTCGCCGAGACCGGCAGGGCTCCGCCGGGTCCTTACTGTCAGTGTGATCTCAGGGCGCGCCCAGATGAGATCGTATTTGTCGTCTTCTGAACGCTCATCTTGACCTCCGTGGTTTCGTGGTGGTGATTGGCGTCAGGATCACGCCACGTTTGGCCGCGCCGCCTTCGCCGCGAGCTCGCCAAGACTCTCGCCGAGAACGCGGTTGAAGGCGGGAAAAGGATGAATCACGTCGGCGAGCGTCTTCAGCGGGGTGCCCAGCTTGATGGCCAGGACCAGCTCTCCGACGATTTCGCCCGCACGCGGAGTGACCAGGGTCGCGCCAATCAGCACTCCACGCTCCCGGTCGCCGACCAGCTTGAGCGCGCCGCCGTGAAAACCGTGGATGTAGCCGCGTGCGGTCTCGGCCGGATCGGCGACGGCAACCACGACATCGATGCCTTTGGCGCGCGCAGCAGCTTCCGAGAGTCCAACCGAAGCGATCTCGGGATCGGTGAAGGTCACACGAGGGACTGCCGTGTGATCGGCTCTCGCATCCAGGCCGCGAAGTCGGCGGGCCACCACCTGCCCGTGGTAGTAGGCGAGGTGGGTAAACCCACCGATCCCCGTGACGTCACCTGCCCCGAAGATGCCGGGCTGCGCTTCTAGCGTCGCCGGGTCCACCTTCAACCAGCCGCGCTCCGTTTGCGCGAGCCTGGCAGCGCGCCATGCATCCGCGTTCGGGCGGCGGCCCGTCGCAACCAACAACCGCTTGGCTTGAACGACTGCCCCGGACTTCAAGTGGACGACGACCGCCGAGCGTTGGCTCGACGATTTCGCGGGCTGCTTTTCCACGGCGATACATGGATCGCCGACCATGAGCGTGATCCCGTCCGTGCTCCTTCAAAGATCGACGACCAGGTCGCGCATCGGTCGTGAGCAGCAGAGCAGAACGTTGCCGTCGGCTGGTTTGTCGAGTGGCTCGGGTCCGTAGGCCACCGCCCCCGCGACCAGGCCGGTTTCACAGCTGTGACAAACACCGGTCCGGCACGACCAGCGGACTGGGACGTCACATGCCTCCGCCAGCTCCAGGATGCTCTGGTACGTTTCGGTCTTCCAGTGGGCGGCGACGCCACTGCGCGCGAAGGACACCAGGGGACCGGTGTCGGCGTCGTCGGCGGGGAGGTGGGGAGCTCGAGTCCCCGCGCTGGCGATGCCAGGGGTCATCGACTCGCGGCCGTTGAAGAGCTCGACCTGAATCCGTCCGGGCGCCACGCCGAAGGATGTCAGCGCGTCCTTCATCTCCGCCATGAAGCGACCTGGCCCGCACAGGTAGACGTCCGCATCGCGTGGCACGCCTACCTGGTCGAGGACCGGCCCCGACAGGCGGCCGGCCGAGTCGAAGTCCTCCCCCGGCTGGTCGCTCGTGCCGGGCTGGCTGTAGCAGACATGGCTGCGACCGCGCGCGAGCGCGAGCACCAGCCGACGCGCCTCGAGGGCGAACGGATGATGCTGGCGGTCGCGAGCCCCATGGATCCAAAGGACCTGCTGCGTCGAGCGGTCCGCCACCAGCGCGTGCAGCATTGCCAGGACCGGAGTCGCGCCGATGCCTGCGCTCAGCAGCACCACGGGACGCTCGGCCGGCTGCAAGATGAACGTGCCGTGCGGCGCGCTGACGTCGAGAGCATCGCCCACCCGGACGTGCTCGCGCAGGATCGCTCCCGCGGCTCCGTTTGGCTCGACCTTCACGCTGATTCGATAGCGCTCCGTCGAGACGGCGCCCGAAAGCGAGTAGCTGCGAAAAAGTTGCGAGCCACCGCCGGTTCGCGGAAGACGCAGGACCACGTACTGGCCCGGCAGAGCCGCCGCCAGCGGCCGACCGTCCGTGCTCTGCATGGTCAGTGAGATGACGTCCGTTGATTCCGGATTGATCGCGGTCACCGCCAGCGGCCGAACTCCGGGTGCAACGGGATGCGCGGCGGCCTCCGGCGCGAGCCCCGCGTTGCCCCCCGCGGCGTTGGTGGACGGGTGCTGCAACAAGGCCTCGAACGACGAGCGCCATCCTGGCGAGAGCGCCTCGATTCGCAAGGCGCGCTCCAGTTGCTCGCGCGCGTGAGGTGGCGAATAGAGGAGTCCATTCAGCTCTGCGACGGTCATCCGCTCCTTGGCCTCGGCAACCTTCACGATGTCGTCGCCAGCCCCCACCTCCCCCTCCTGCAGGACCCGAAAATAGAACCCCGGCCGTCCGCTGGAGGTCAGCAGAGACGGCATCCGGGGCTCGTTCATCCGGATGCCGACGCGATAGCACGTCACGCGAGGCTGGGAGACCTCGAACAGCGCGGTGCCGATCCGGTAGCGGTCGCCGACACACACCGCATCGTCGGGCAGTCCTTCGACGGTGAAGTTCTCGCCGAACTGTCCATACACGAAGTCGGCCCTCCCGAGTTGCTCCTGCCAATAACCATAGGATTGGATCTGATAGGTGAACACGGCGCGCTGCGCCCCCCCGTGCCCGGCCAGATCGCCTTGACCGTCTCCCTCCAGGTTCAGGCGGGTGACCCGACAGCGCCCAGGCACGGGAGCCTTCCAGATGCCGGTGTGCACCGTGCGACCCTTCCACTCGATGTCGCGGGGAAGTCCGACGTTCACCGATAGCAGCCGAGCCATTTCTCTTGTTCCTCCTCTCAGATGGCGCCTCGATTCAGGCGATGGGAATGGGACTACAGCGGATTCCGAGGCGGCGGATCATTGGACCAAGGTGTCGATTCAGGGCGGACGGCCGACGCCACTCGACGCCGCCAATGTCAGGCCATGAGCTCGGGCAGAGGTCCGCCACTCGCCATGCCGAACGTGTCTTGCATGATCCCGTGGGCCTGCAACATCGAGATGAAGACGCGCCCGGTCTGGACCGGGCTGCGCGGCCCCACGGACGGTCGGGGGAACGGCATCTGTGGGATGTAGTTGACGTGACGTCCGTCGATCTTCAGGCGCCCGCTGGCGCCGCCCGCCACGAGCACGGGTAAGTCCCACTCGGCGAGGATGAGCCCGTGGATGTCGCTGCTCAGATAGAAGGTCGTATGGTCCAGGATCGATCGGCCGTCGGAATCGGCCATCCCGTCGAGCCTCTGGAGCAACGAGGCGGCCTGCTGGATCTCCCACGTGTCGATGGTGGTTACCTTGGCTTGCTGCGCGGCTAGCTCGCCATTGTTGGCCGTTCCGTGATGCGGCGTGGGGGCGCCGTTGAATAGAAACCCGTAGTCGCTGTTGCTGTCGCCGTTGCCCAGCATGAACGTGATGGAACGGGTGATGTCGCATTGAAAGGCGGCGACCATGAGATCGACGAAGAGGGGGACGTGCGTTTGAATGATCTCCGACGGGGTGATCGCTCTGGAGGAGGGGTCGAAGGGCGCCGACAGGCCGGGGCGCGCCGGGGGCGCGCAGGCGGGTCCGGTCGAGCCGCTGCTCTTGCCGAGCCGCTGGAGGCGCGTTTCGAGGTTTCGCACCAGCGTGGTGTGCTCATCCAGCCGGCCGCGGTCCGAAGGGCTCAACGTCACGGACATCGACTTCAACTGGGCGAGAACACCATCAAGCACACTCTTGCGCTGCGCCGCCCGCTGGGCGGCTGCCTGGATGGCGTCCAGATTGGTACCGACGAACATCTTATCGAAGCAGGCCTGCGGATCGACGATGGGGGGGAGGGCCGTGCCGCCGGTCCAGGAGATCGCGCGCGAGAAGTCGCAGGTCGTGCGACCGCACTGACCGTATTGCCCCTCGATTCCGATTTGCAGCGAGGGCAAGGCCGGCGCTGCGCAGCCGGGCCCGTTCAGGGCGGGCAGGAGCGCCTGGTCGAGGCTGATTCGAGCCGGGTCGGTCTCGTGTCCTCGGACCGTAATCATGTTCAGGAAACACCCGGTCGAGGTGGCGGGATGCTCAGGGACTGACGTCCCGAACGCGGAGACGCTTACAGGCTCGGCGATGTCCTGGTGATCGAGGCCGGTCAGGATCAGGATCTTGTTTCGAATTGGCGCCAGCGGTTTCAGGATCGGCGTCAGGTCCCAGGCCGACGTTCCGTCGGTGGTCGGGGGCGTCCAGTCCTGCATGTTCATGCCGTTGGGCGCGAACCAGGCCATGAAGCGCCGAGGGGGCGTACAGGCTGCCGCGCCCGCCCGCCTCGACCAGAGCGCCGACGGCAAGAAGGGCAGCGCCAGCGTCACGCCGGCCCCGGCAAGGAACAACCTGCGCGATTGTCGTGTGTCCATGGCCATCCTGTTTCTTGCGCGCGTGCCTATGGTCTGAAGATGAGCGCGTTGGCGCAAGAGGGAGAGGGAGAAGGAGAGGGGACGGCCGGCATCGAGATCCCTCCGCCATCCGCCCCCGGCGTGACGCAGGGGAGGGTGGCAATCGCCGCGATACACGACGCGTAGTCGGGGCCGACCGCCGTCGCCAGCAGACAGGGCAATCCAACCTGCAAGCTCGTGGCGACGTCGTCTTCGCAGTCTTGAACGTCGCTGGGGCTGCTCGCGGCGAGACCCGCGCACGCGAGCGTGTGCGAACAGAGCGCGTCGACGAATTCGTAACACTTGGTCTGCGCGTCGCTGAGGGGAGTGGAGGTGATCGGCGCGAGGCACGTGTCCGGCACGGTCAGCCCGCCCTGCGGATAGAGGTCGCTGCAGGTCCCCGCCTGGGCGTCGCGGCTGCAGGTGGAAAAATCCATTCCGGTCGCCAGATCGCAGTCGAGCTCCAATCGCAGCTGTGACTGGCAGCTGGCTTGGTTGGTCCCCGCGACGCACTGGACTCCGGTCGCGCACAGGGTCGTCGTCAGCTGCTCGCACGCACGCACGCCGTCCCCGGTAGCCGCTCCGCCCCCGCCCCCGGCACCACCCGTTTGCGAGACGGCACCGGCGGATCCCGGGGCACCACCAATCCCCCCAACGGCACCAATCGATCCGCCGGTTCCGCCGCCGGCATTCACCGCAACAGCTCCCCCGCCGCCGCCGCCCGCGCCAACCTTTCCCGCCCCCGCCCCGCCACCGGCGGTACCCAGGGCCGCTCGTGAGGGAGCGCGGCCACACCCGAGAAGGCATGAGAGCACCGCAACGGCCCCGATCCCCCTGCAACGCGCCGTGGTTGCTGATGTCATCGGCATGCTTGCCCGAAAGGCTACGCGATCCTCACGACCGTCGTGCTTTCGCTGCCTGCGGAGAAGAATCGGATCGACCGGAGGACCGTGCTGGTCACCCACGACCTTCCCGCCCCGACGTGCGGCGCAGTTGAAGGGACCGACGTTGTCGTCCCGACCCGTGCGCTCAGCGCACGCAGCGAGCCCGGCGCGAGACTGTGACGCCCTCATAGAGCCCGCTGCCCTCGTCGAAGCGCAAGTACCAGGCCCGGGTCGTGCTGCCCGCGAAGAGCGTCGAGCTCCAGCAAGAATCGCTGGTGGCATCGGGAAAGGCCGCGCTGTCGATGGAAGGGTTGGCGCGGGTATCGTCGACCAGCGTGGCCAACTCCTTGAGCGTGGGCAGACGCCAGGCCCCGGCGCCTCCCAGCGTCAGGTTGGCGCAAGCATCGTTGGCCGTCTGGAAATCCAATGAGCCGGGCGCCAGGCCCCGCTGCCAGGTCAGCCCGGTGCCGGTGTCGCGCACGGTATCGCCCGCGATCTGGTAGTGCGGGACCGAGGGGGCCGGGCCAGGCCGGCCGCCGCGCACGCAGCGCACGGGGAAATCCGAGCTCTGGAGATCGGTGTCGGGGTAACCGAAGTAGAAGTAAACGTACCAGGCCTTGGTCGGATCGGTGGCCGACGGGGTGGAGGTCCAGTACCAGTCGGACAGCGGGCGATTTCCCGGCACGAAGGGGAACGCGTCCAGATCGATGGCCGGCTCCGTGCGCTCGTTGTCGATCAGGGAGACGAGCTCGACCCGCGAGGGAAGCCGCCAGTCGTCGTGGCCCGCCAGCACCAGGTTCTGGCAAGCCTGCCGGGCGGCGAGCCAGGTGTATCCCTGGGGCGGAACCTGCCGCTGCCAGACCAGGCCAGTGACCTGGTCGGTGACGGTCTCGTCCGAGATCTCGTAGCTTCGCTGGTTGGGCAAGCCCGCGCCCGCCGAGTTGGGCATGGGCCAGGTGGCCCAGGCAGGAGGCTCGGCGGGGACCTGCGAATCTCGTCCCCCGCACCCCGAGCCACATCCCGAGGCCAGCACCAGCCCGAGGCACAAGCAGCGGAGCCCCCTCGCCCCGCGCCGGTCGA
>Ga0066788_10000025_pt1 | contig 22127 bp, 22 predicted proteins | sample OrgsoiDNA2013048_FD_70943 | JGI IMG/M metagenome (GOLD analysis project Ga0066788, IMG submission 70943) | Permafrost soil microbial communities from the Arctic, to analyse light accelerated degradation of dissolved organic matter (DOM) -... | ecosystem: Environmental > Terrestrial > Soil >... | reverse complement strand
CGGATTCTTTTTCATGATGATGTTGTTTAAGGGTGTTTTTGCCAGCCTGGCGGGACCGGCGCCGAACTACGATATGCAGAAAATTTTATCCACCCGTTCACCGAAAGAAGCCTCTAAAATGACCGGGTTCGTTTCCATCGTTTTATTGCCCATCCGTTATGCATTGATTATCGGATTGACCGTATTGGCGCTCCTAAATTATAATCAGCTGAATCTTTCTTCGCCGGGAGGAACAGATTTTGAAAAAATTCTTCCGACCGCCATAATACAATTTATTCCAGCGGGTATCATGGGCTTGTTGTTTACGGGTTTGCTGGGTGCTTTTATGAGCACTTTCTCCGGCACACTCAATGCCGCCCAGGCTTATGTTGTAAACGATATCTATATAAAATATATTAATCCGAAAGCGACTAACCAGCAGATCATCCGAAGGAATTACGCTGTGGGTGTAGCAGTTGTATTACTCAGTATCCTTCTTGGGTTTTTTGTAAAGAATGTGAACAGCGTCCTGCAATGGATCGTAGGCGCACTTTACGGAGGCTATATTGCCGCCAACATGTTCAAGTGGTATTGGTGGCGGTTCAATGCCAACGGATTCTTCTGGGGTATGGCATCCGGTATTGCGGCTGCCCTGGTCTTCCCATACCTGTTCGCCGGTCAGCTCCCACTATACAATTGGCCCTTGCTATTTTTAATTTCCGTAGTTGGGTCTATTGTGGGCACGTATACCGCAAAACCAACGGATATGGAGACGCTGAAGAAATTTTATGTAAGCGTACGGCCCTGGGGATTCTGGAAGCCCGTTCAATTATTGGTTCAACAGGAAAATCCCGCATTTGAGCCCAACCGCCGTTTCAGCCTGGATATGTTCAATGTGGTTATCGGAATCATCGCCCAATGTTGCCTGACCATACTCCCGATGTACCTGGTACTTTGGATGAAACTTCCATTTCTTGTCACGGCAGGAATATTACTCGTTATTATAATCATCCTTAAAAAAACCTGGTGGGCCAGGCTTGAGAATTAAATTACATTTTCATATGAGCAAAATATTTTCTGAAAAACAGTCTGCTTTAATAAAACAGCATGAGCAAATCATTCAACGCAAAAATAAAAAAGTCAGACTTAACAAAGGAGACGCTTATAACAGATACGAGTTCCCCGTTTTAACATCCGAACATATCCCACTGAACTGGCGCTACGATTTAAATGAAAAAACCAATCCCTTTCTGATCGAACGAATTGGCATCAATGCTGTATTGAATCCGGGAGCCATTAAATGGAAAAATAAATATTTGCTGATGGCCCGGGTTGAAGGAGCGGACAGAAAATCTTTTTTTGCCATTGCGGAAAGCGAGAACGGCATCGATAATTTTAAATTCTGGAAAAGACCGGTTAGTATGCCTGCCCTGAATAATCAGGAAACAAATTTTTATGATATCCGGCTAACTTTGCATGAGGATGGCTGGATCTATGGATTGTTCTGCACCGAAATGCGTGACCCGGCCGCATCCGATGGTGACCAGTCTGCCGCTGTTGCGCAGTGTGGCATTTCGAGAACTAAGGACCTGGTACAATGGGAAAGGCTGAAAAACCTGGTTACTCCTTCGGCGCAACAGCGGAATGTAGTTTTACATCCTGAATTTGTACATGACAAATATGCCTTTTACACCAGGCCCCAGGATAGTTTCATTGAACCCGGCAAGGGAGGTGGAATCGGATTCGGACTGGCTGCAAATATCGAGGAAGCCGTTATCACCGAGGAAAACGTCATAGATAAAAAAATCTATCATACCGTGTATGAGTTGAAAAACGGTCAGGGCCCCGCCCCTCTTAAAACAAGGGCTGGCTGGTTACATCTCGCTCACGGTGTACGGAACACGGCCGCCGGGCTGCGATATATTCTATATCTATTCATCACGGATCTGAAAGACCCTTCCAAACAGATTTATAAACCCGGCGGATATTTTCTTGCTCCGGAAGGGGAAGAACGGATCGGGGATGTTTCTAATGTGGTGTTCTCCAATGGCTGGATAGCGGACTCTGACGGTACCGTATTTATTTATTACGCTTCGTCCGATACGCGTGTACATGTTGCCGTTAGTTCCATTGAAAAACTGCTGGACTATGCCATGCATACACCGGCCGACGGATTCACTTCGGTTCAGTCCGTGATTCAAATCAACCTGCTCATCGATAAGAATCAGAAACTGAAGAAAAAAGAAAAGCTTTTAAAAGCTTAGCCGATTCATGAATGAACTAGATAATTCCTTTAAAAGCATAACCCCATTCATGAATGAACAAGATAATTCCTTCCTGATGGATGCGGCCTGGCAGGCTTTACCTGCTGAAATTGAAACTGAGCTCCATCGTATACTGCACTATTGGGAACAGTTTTCAATGGATCACAGGGGCGGCGGATTTGTTGGCAGAATAGACGAGGACAATAAAGCAGATCTCCTGTCCCCCAAGGGCTCCGTACTCAACGCAAGAATTTTGTGGAGTTTTTCAGCTGCCTATAACTATACTGGTAATCCCCGTCACCTGGAATTAGCTACCCGGGCATTCCATTATATCCGGGAATTTTTAACCGACCCCATAGCCGGAGGATTGTATTGGTCGGTCGATTACCAGGGAAAAATGCTGGAAAGTCATAAGCAGATCTATGCACAGGCATTTGGTATTTATGGATTGAGTGAATATTATCGCGCCACAAAAGAGGAGAAGGCGCTGAAAATGGCGCTGGACCTATACCTGCTCATTGAAAAATACAGCCGTGATCCGCAATATGGCGGATATACAGATGCGTTTGCAAGGGACTGGTCATTTTTGGAAGATAAGAGGTTAAGTGCAAAAGATGAAAATGCTTCCAAAACCATGAATACGCATCTGCATATTGTGGAAGCCTATGCAAACCTTTATGAAGTTTGGCCGTCTCAAAATCTGAAAACGGATATCATTCACCTGCTTCAAATTTTTGATGATAAAATAATCAATCATTCCCATTATCACCTGGGACTGTTTTTCAGCAATGACTGGCAAATGGACGACAGTATAATTTCTTATGGACATGATATTGAGGCCGGATGGCTGCTTCAATCCTGTGCTGAATCCATCGGGGAATCCGCTTCCGTCAGTGTCGCGCGAAGAAATGCGCTGACTATTACGAGGGCCGCCATGGAAGGTTTGGATAAAGACGGTGGTCTATGGTATGAGTACAATAGTCATACGAAGGAAAAAATATTTGAAAAGCACTGGTGGCCGCAGGCAGAAGCCCTGGTTGGTTTTTGCAATGCCTGGCAGCTGACCGGAGATTCATTGTACAAAAATGCGCTGCTTAAAAACTGGCATTTTATACAGAATCATATACTTGATAAGAGCCAGGGAGAATGGTTATGGGGCATCGACCGGAACAAGGGGCAAATGGCCGGTCAGGATAAAGTCGGCATCTGGAAATTCCCTTATCATAATAGCAGGGCTTGTCTGGAAATTCTTGAAAGGCTCAAAGCCTAAAGCCCAAGGCCTAAAACCAGAACAAGCCTAACGCCTAACGCCTAAAGCCCAAGGCCTAAAACCAATACAAGCTTAAAGCCTAAAACCCGAGTTCGATAGATTCTAAATCTAAATAACTATCACATTCAAAAATTAGATAACTAGTTTTAGGCTTTGGGCCTTAAGCTTTAGACTTTATTTCTTCTTACCGGAATCTTTAGCTTTGTAAGTCGTATCGGCAAGGGAAGAATTGTTTGCATTTCCAGGCGCTGCTGACGGAGGTATTATGCCATTATTGGCTGCAGAATCCGGACCTCCGGTAGTAACCGTTGTATCGCTGCTTTTCGGTGATGCAGAACTGCCATTGTTATTGCAGGAACCCATAAAGAGAGAAATGCTTGCGAAGAACACAATGAGTATTTTTTTCATAAAATTGATTTCTGATGGCTGTACAAATTAAAAGCCGCAGATTATTTATACTGGCATGGAATTTTAAGCAATACAAGTTAAATGAATGAATATGACAAACAAAAAATACTTGCATGACGACATTACTGATTCACCTGAGGACCAGGAAAAATTAAAACCGGACCATGCTGATTTTAATCTTCCGGAAATAAAGGACATCCCCGGTGCGAGCCGGTCGGGCAAAACAGCTTCAACTCTTCCGGGAGATACAACTATTTCTTCTGCAGATGAAGAAGGGGATGATTTATTGGGGGAAGACGATTTGGATGGCGACAATGAAAACGATGATAATGTAAGTCCTCTCGAAAAAAAGCTCTTAAGGGACAGTTTTGATCCCTCGTATGATACGGATCTGCCAATCAACTCGCTCGGTTTGGATGAAAAAGACAATGAGGGTGAATTGCTGGAAGAAAAAGGACAGTCAAAGGATTTATTTGGAAAAGATCTGGATGACGAACTGATTGAGGAAGAGGATGAAGAATCAGAAGGTGAAAATCAGCAATAAGGTAACGGCTGAAAAGTCTGATCCATATTAATGAATTCCCGGATCTGGTTGCCGTCTTCGTATATCACGAGGAAAGATCTTCTGCGATCATCCGTTTTTCTTTGCAGTTCCAGGATTTTGCTGATGAGGTATTTTTTATCCACCCATGAAAAACGACTTTCGATTTTCTGAAAATCCTGTAAGGAGTAGATCATTTCGCCTCCCGTCAATACATGTACGGTGCTGACAAATCCTCTTTCTGACGGGGCTGAAGTTTCTACTGAATACATATAGGGGTTGCTTAATCAGTGAATTTACAAGACTGCCGAAGATTTTTTTGGGAATATTATCCACAGAATCCGAGAATTTGTGCACAATTAGCTATCCAAATTTGGGATAATTTAACATTTCAAATTCCTACACTCCTACACTCCTATACTATTATACTCTTATACTTCCATACTTCCATACTTACATACTTCCATACTTCCATACTTTCAGAGTTCTCGTAAGAGAAGTTCCGCAGTTTCTAACCCGTTGACCACCGCTGCTTCAACGGTTCCCGGATACGGCCCTTCATAATATGCTTCCCCCGAAAAATAAACCCTGTTTAACAACGGCTTTCTGAAAGCGGCTTTGGTTTTTCCGTAGCCAACCTTTGAATAACTATAAGCACCCCGGCTCCAGGGCTCGTTTTTCCAGTTAAAAATCCTGCACTCTTTCAATCCCGTTTTTATTCCCTGCAAGGGCAGGGAGAAAATGGAGGCCAGACTTTCAATCGCCTTATCCCTGAAAAATCCATCGGATTCATTGGCAAATTTCAAAGCCCTGGGCCCTCCGAACCATCCCGTCAACATGGGAAGATTCAGCGGATACTGGGTCCACCAGGTGGGAATGAATTGATCCGAAAAAATAAATTGTGCTTCCGGAATCAGGTTTTTCCAGAATGCCTTTTCCCAGATCATAATAATTTTAATTACGCTGCCAAACCCGATTTGATTCAATTCAGTTATCCTTTCATCAATCGCAGGAAAAAAATGGATGGATTCTTCAGTCGGAGAAGCAGAATTCAAAATACTCAATGGCAAACAGATCACGAGTCTATCCATGCTGAATTTCAGCTTCCCCTTTACACCCAGAATGATCTTGCCTGAATTCCAATCGACAGTTTCTAACGGATGATTCAAAAATATTTTTCCACCTCCTGCTTTGAATTCATTTTCCAGCGAATGAATAAGTGTCCCGTATCCGGCCGGAATTCGAAACTGACCGGATTCCTCATGTTCCCATTCCAGAATGAGTGCCTGCGTACTGGCTGTTTCCGGATCCGCCAGATCAAATCCTTCCGCAAACCCCATGGCGGATTTTCTCAATTCATTATATTGATCCCCGGGGAAATTATTTTCGAGGAATTCGCGAAGTGGAATATCCTTTTCCAATGACTTCATCTTTTCAATTAACAGATCCCAACCTTCTGTCATATAATCTGACTCTCTCAATTTATCCCCTTTTGCAGCATACATTTTCCCGTCGATGGGATCAAAAGGGATATTGTATTTTTTTAAAAGACCTATTGTTTCTTTGAGCTTTCCATGAATAAATTCCGGTCCGCATTCAACAACCATCCCCTCGAGGTTAATACTTTGTATTCTACCTCCGGTACGTGATCTTGCTTCGTATATGTATACAGAGTGACCGGCCCTCTGCAATACCAAACCGTTAATGAGTCCGGCTATACCGGCGCCTGCGATTGCAATATTGAGTTTATCGTTTGCCATGTATTCGTAAATCAGCGGAGTCGGGAATAATTATTGCAGATATAGATTAATTATGTTCAGCAAATATACCAGGCAGTTTTCAAGTTTATTAATCCTTTCGGGACTGGTGCTATTGCTTTGTACTGCTTTTCGTGTTTATTATAACAGTCCGGTGAAAGGTTCTGTGAACCCGGCGAATGCTGCAATGCGTGCCTGGCTGATTTCCAAAACGGATACCCTGAATGCGCCGGTAATCCAGGGTAATTTCATGATCACAAATGTAAAACCCGGCAATTATACTCTGATGGTGGAAGCCAGGCCACCTTACAGAGACGGTTTTAAGCAGGATGTACTCGTGGTGGACGGTCAGCCAACTGATGTTGGTGTAATTGAAATGAATCAGTAATAAAATAATGGAGAAAAGAAAGGACGATTCAGAAGAAAAAAGTAAAAACACGAAAGTAAAAATTCAGAAAACTTCCGAAAATAAACACGTAGGATCCTCAAATGCCTTTGAAGAAACTGAGAATCCGCTTTCGAGGGATGCAGACAACATTAGTGACGAAAAACTGGATGAACTCTTAGGTGATAAATAAATTCCAGTATTTGGAAAAGATAACAGCATTGAATTGTAGATATTTATCCTCAGCGAAGCATATTAAATTTTATGAATAGTAAACTTTTTGGCATCATAATACGTATTATAAAATAGAATCTCGCCCCATGTTAAAAATAATGATAGTCGAGGATGACCTGGATTTGCTGCATGGCCTGCGGTTTTTACTTCAGGCATATCATTGCAAAATCTGCCCGTTATCCGATGCGGATGAAATACTGAAAACCGTAGGCTTGTTGCAACCTGATCTGATACTACTTGATATCAAACTCGACCATAGTAACGGATTGGATGTTTGCCGGGAAATTAAAAGCAGTTATTTAAGAAATACACCGGTCTATATTATGTCGGGGCTACCCGATGTTGAGAAGAAGGCCTACGATTCAGGCGCTGATTTTTTTATTGCCAAACCATTCGATTCGGAAACACTGCTGGCGAAAATCAAAGCACTGGAAAATTCTTCGCTGGAAAATCATAATTTCTGAAACTATTCCGGGTAATTTGTTTCCATTCTTAATATAGTCTATCCTGACTCCCGGATGTTTTCCTGCATCTTTCATCTGGTTAAAAATGCGATATAAATGGAACGAAGAAGACCAGATCAGTATTCAGGAAGACAAAGCCGTTGCGAAAATCCGCTGTGACTGGTTTCTTAAATTAGGCGAAAATGGATTACTTTTCCAAATACGGATCAGAACTTCGTCATAATGGAGAAAAATGCAGATTGGCAATGGGAAATATCGGCTCACCGGCCATGGTTTCGTTTCAACCTGCGGGAGATTTTTCAATATAAAGATCTCATATTTCGTTTTGTTCGAAGAGATATTATTGCCAGTTACCAGCAAACCATCCTGGGTCCGCTCTGGGTTTTCCTGCAACCTCTTTTTACAACCTTAGTTTATTTTATCATTTTCCACCGGGTGGCGAAAATTCCAACAGATAATATTCCGCCTTTTCTGTTTTACTTACCAGGAATCATTATCTGGTCCTACTACTCTGACTGCGTCACTTCTACCATGAATACATTTCAGAATAACGCTTACATTTTCAACAAAGTTTATTTCCCCCGCGTCATCGTTCCGTTGAGCAGTATTTTATTTCATTCGTTCCGTATTTCCATCCAACTCCTGCTTTTCCTGGGTGTGTATATATTTTATGTTATGAAGGGTTCTTCGCTTCATCTCAGCTGGCAGGTACTGATAGCTCCCCTGATGATTTTCATTACTGCCTGTTTTGCCCTGGGATGCGGGCTGATTATCAGCATGCTCACAGCGAAATACCGTGATCTGGACAATATCACCCAATTCATATTGCGGCTATTCATGTTTGCGGCGCCAGTGGTTTATCCGGCTTCACTGATTCCGGAAAAATACAAATTCCTTTTCTGGCTCAACCCGCTAACACCTGCAATCGAAATATTCAGATCATCATTTTTCAAGCCTGAACCCATTCCCTTCTCCTATTTATTATTGAGTTTGCTGACAACGGCGATCGTGTTGATAACAGGAATCATACTCTTTAATAAAAGGGAAATTCAAATCATGGATGTAATCTAAGTCATGTCAAAAAAATTAATTGAAGCAGAAAATATTTCCAAGTATTACAGACTGGGTTCACTTGGATCCCACTCCTTACTGGAAGATCTCAGGGAATGGTGGGCAGGTAAATTAACTACAAGAGATGCCCATACCGAAAGCCGGCAGCATATCTGGGCACTGCGCGACATCAATTTTGACGTTTATCATGGAGAAGTGCTCGGGCTGATCGGAAAAAACGGTGCTGGCAAATCAACCCTGCTGAAAATTATTTCAAGAATAACATTACCGACAACAGGCAGAATTTCAGGCAACGGAAGAATCGCCAGCCTGCTGGAAGTGGGCACGGGTTTTCATAGCGAATTAACAGGCAGGGAAAATATCTATCTGAATGGCCATATCATGGGTATGAAGAAAAAAGAGATCGACCGGAAATTTGATGAGATCATTGAATTTTCCGGTGTTTCCAGGTTCCTCGATACCCCGGTAAAAAGATATTCCAGCGGCATGTATGTGCGGTTGGCCTTCGCCGTTGCTGCACACCTGGATCCTGAAATTCTCGTGATAGATGAAGTACTGGCTGTCGGCGATGCGGAATTTCAACAAAAATGCCTGGTAAAAATTAAATCCATTTCACAGGAAGAGGGAAAAACGATTCTTTTTGTAAGTCATAATATTCAGACTCTTCGAAATGTTTGTAACCGCGCGCTGGTCCTGGATAGGGGTAAAATAATTGCTTCCGGTGATCCGGAAACTGTGCTTGCCAGCTATATAAAAATGGGCCATGACCAGTTTTTGGGGACCGACTATACGGTTCAGAATGCACTTCCCGGGAATGAATATATCAGGGTGCGCCGTGTCGAGATAGCTCCAAATTATTTGAATGAATTCCAGGTCATTGATGTGAGAACTACACTGGATATATTTTTTGAATTTGAATACAAAGTGGAAGAAACCGGAGAACTCATGGTAAATCTGCAGGTTTTCAGTATTGCAGGGGAACTGATATTTGAACTGGCCTCAAAAAATTATTCATTCGGGAACGGAATTGTAAAAGGAGAATCCACGATACCGGGAAATTTTTTAAATGACGGATTGTATTATATTTCCCTGACATTCGTCAGAAATTCGAGTGCCAGACTTTTTTACCTTGAATCCTGTTTATCATTTAACGTGGAAGATTATAAAGACTCTGGTGGCTGGTACAGTGGTAAATGGGCCGGTGTGGTGCGACCTTCTTTTCCTTTAAGCCTGAAACAGGAATCTGCCGGGATATAATCTTATAGATATTCTTTTTAACTTCGTCCGACCAGGATGATCAGAATCTCCCGCACAGGAATACAGACAAAATCCTAGTCGTATGAAAGAACGTATACCACTGCATCCTCCGGAAATTAAGCCTGTTCCCGATTCCGTTCAGAGGCCACTGTGGTCTGTCATGATCCCCACATACAACTGTAGTCAATACCTGGTGGAAAACATTCTATCCGTTTTAGACCAGGACCCGGGAGCCGGACAAATGCAGATTGAGGTAGTCGACGATGGCAGTACCGACGCAGATGTTGAATCCATTGTGCAGGAAATAGGGAAAGGAAGAGTCCGTTATTTTCGTCAGTCACAAAATGTCGGGAGCCTGCGCAATTTTGAAACCTGTCTGAATCGGGCGACCGGACATTATATTCATGTATTGCATGGAGATGACAAAGTAAAAAATGGATTTTATGCGGAGGTGGAAAACCTCTTTACACGTTTTAAGGAAGCCGCCGCTGCATTTACCGGGTTTACTTTTATAGATGAGCAAAATCAACCGCTATACGACAATAAAGAGTTGTTAGATGAACCAGGACTATTAAAAAACTGGCTTCTTGAAATTGCCGGTTCACAGCTCGTTCAACCGCCTGCTATGGTCGTGAAAAGATTTGTATATGAAAAGCTGGGCAGCTTTTATGCAGTGCACTATGGGGAAGATTGGGAAATGTGGGTACGAATTGCTGCAAATTATCCGGTAGCTCATAGTCCCAAAAAACTTGCCTTGTACAGGGTTCACCAGAATAATATTACGAGCCGTTATTTTCTTTCCGGAGAGGCCATGACGGATGCCATGAAAGTGGTAGATATGATTCAGGAATTTGTTCCTACCGGTGAACGCCGTCGTGTAAAATATTTTGCGAAAAGACATCTGGCACATTATTTTTCTTATACGGCAGATAAGATATATCATGTTTATGAGAATCCGAAAGTCGCTCTTGAACAGTCAAAACGTGCCATGGGCATCCATTTCAGCCGAACGACTTTTTTTTATTGGATGAAGATTCAATTCAAAATCCTGATCGGGTATAAAACGCAGAAGGATAAAAAATGGATATACAGACCCATTAATTTTTTCAGGTAAATAAAAACAGTCAGCATGCACAATTGATCCTATGCTTTGAGCTTTAAGCTTGATGCTTTCGGCTTTCTAACATATTCAAATAACTTCTTGAGGTTATTGAAAGGTTTTTCGAGGCAAAACCAGGAAATGGAAGCACAGGCAATCGAGATGGCAAAATAAATCCAGAAACTAATATAAGGGGACGAAATAAATTTTCCGAGTGCAGATAAATCATAACCCGCATGAGTCATTGCACGCTGGATAAGATCAAATAGTTTCCAGAAAAATAAAGCAGAAATCAGGTGGTACAAATAAATACCGTAACTGATTTTTGAGAGATATTGCACGATACTGTTTTCCAAAAATACTTTCAGGAATCCTTTATAACCCCGGTTGGCGGCATCTACCAGCATTACTGCAAAAAAGGAAACGAATACCCTGTCCAGTGCGATAAAACTCCGGTGATGATTTGTAATAATGAGGAATAACCAAAAAGGGATTGCAGCCAGGCTGACCCATTTTAACCAGGGATTCTTTTCATACCCGAGGGAATGATAGTAGGCAAGTAAAGCTCCTCCGGCAAATGCGTCCATACAGGCGGGCATTTGAACAAGCATGGGGAACTGTGGAACCTGCGGTGCGAAAGTCAGGAATGAAAGCCTGAAAGCGATGCCGCCCAGAATCATAAATCCAAAAACCCGGGTCAGGTACCTGGTTGGAATAAATAAGATGATCCAGGGCCAGATAATATAAAACTGTTCTTCCACTGCAAGCGTCCACAAATGAACCGCGTAAGGTCCCCAATTATGAGTAATGAAGATCCAGACATTGTACATGTATCCAAAATAAAAACCGGGATGCTGACGCAGTTCAAGTCCCTCAAAAGGAAACAACATCAGGATAATCAGGTAGAGATAGTAGGCGGGAAAAATGCGGAGCGTTCTTCGGGTCAGATAAGCCAATGCAACTTTCCATACCGGCATGCCTTCATCATTTGCTTTCTTCTTGGCATCCAGTAAAATCCGCGTAATCAGATAGCTGCTTAGAACGAAAAAGAAAACAATAAAAGAACCGAGATCATAATGCCATTTAAGGCCCATCAAAAAAACCGAAAAATGATATATGACCACAAAAAGAACAGCACAAAAACGCAGCCCCGACAATTGAGGTTTATATTTGAATTTATTATTTGGAATCTCCTGCTCGGTATTAGCCAATGCAATGGTTTTGAATGGTTCCGGATGGCTGCCCATCCTTTTAAACGGGTTATTTCCCAATTTAGTACAGTTTCCCAGAACTGTAGTTTGTGAAAAAAAAAGGCAAACACTTTTAAAACCGGAGACTGGAGAGTATATTTATATTCTCCCACCATCCTTTGATCTCCATATACAAAATTTCCTGAATACGGGAAAAACTGATCCACTCCTCCGAAGACTGCTATTCGTAAACTAAAGCAACTTCTTTTAAATTGATCAGTATGAAAACTTCAGCTTTTTGCGGGTACTTATTTGTATCCCGGATCCTTAAAAACAGAATAGGAATCCTGTTGATGACGATTTCTTTTTTTCAGTTCAGTACATTAAAAAGTCAGAACTGCAACCTTTGCAAAATTCCTTCATTTCCGACCGTTACCGTATATCAGTCCTTCCAGACGGGCCATGGGATGGGCTTTGGCGTGGAGGCAGGAACCTGGAACAAGGACGCCGGTAAATTCAGTTATTTCGTGGGAACCAGCATGGTTTGGGTTGAGAACAATAAAGCAGAGGTTAAAACCAGTGCTTCACCAAAACAGGCACTACTCAGTTTCTATCTGAAGGGACAATACAAATTATCGCAACACCTGTACATAGTCGCTGCCCCGGGTATTGTTGATCTATCCTATCTGGAATTGCAAACCGGCCTGAGATGGGTGGTTCCAGTTACCAGCGTGATCGGCATCGGTATTGAACCAGCTTACGCATTTAATCAAAAGCAGTTCGTGATCAATGCGAATCTGCATTTTGCGTTGAGGTAAAATAAAAAATCCATGCAGTGTATAAAAAAACACCGCATGGATCTTTACAGGTAAAGCATTAATGGACTTTGTCCACATTATTATATTTATCCGTCCAAAAAGCAATTTTTGCCTGATCCTTTTTGGATTCATAAATGGTTACCAGCATATCGTAGGAATCTCTTAGGGCGACTTTATCCGCTTTCTTCAATTTAGTCTGAGACCCGAGAACCTTATCTACCTTTTCGAGGTAAGGAATTGCTTCATCGAATTTTTTTGCTGACTGTGCTCTGTAATCCTGTCTCTGCTTCAATTCAGCCGCATTGGTATTCCCTTTTGGCTTTCCCAACACTTGAAACTCAACTCCTTCGTTATAGGCAATCTGTCCGAGAACAAGGCTGGCCTGGGGATAGTCGGGATTCAGTTTCAAACTGGTCTGCAGCTTTTCCTGTGCTTTCTTAATTAACTCATCAGAATTTGCCACCCGTTTACCCGAACTGGTATCCGTTGCATACTGATATAATTCCAATCCATAATTGAAAAAATAAATAGAGCTGTCAGGATGGCTCTTATTGATCTCTTCGTATTTGGCAAAAAGAGAATCCTTCGGACCGTTTTTTCTCAGTACGTCCAGCTGCAGTTCATCATAAAAAATATCATTCGGGTATCTTGATTTTCCAAGTGCGATGTATTTGGAAGCGTTGACTTTATCTCCCTTCCGGGTATAATAATCCGAAAGCCATTTATAAATTTCCGCCATATCATTACCACCGATTTTTGTAATGCCTGAATCCGCGATCGTTTTATAATAAATCAGCGCATCTTCCCGCTTATCAGATTTTTCAGCAGAAATACCTGCATACAATAAGGAAGTGGTATCCATGCTTTGTTTGATCCAACCCTGCTTATACATAAAATTAATGGCGGAAATGGCGTTGCTAAAATCAATATACGCATCATTCCATTTCTGCGCATTATAATTCGCCGCGCCCAATGTAAACAGACCCTGGTAAATTTCATTTACGGGTTTGTAGCCATCCGCAGAAAGCAGAATTGATTTTTTATCGTCATACTGGGTATATTTTTTCAAAGCATCCAGCGACTGTATCAGGGCATCCGGGTACTGGGTCTTCAACGTATTATCCGCCGCGATAGCATTATATATCTTCACTTTAGTGTACCATGCTTCGGCATTTTTCTGATTCTTATCTACCAGGAGTACCTTGTCAATTTCATCCTTGGCACCTGCGAGATTATTTGCTTTGAGTAAATCTTTCGCTTTGTCTACGGATTGGGCAAACAATCCGGAACATATAACAGCCATTAAAAGGCTTAAAAGCATCCGTTTCATGAGATTATTTATTTGAAGTTTTCTGATGACGTTATTCTGGACTGGGTTCCGGAGGCAATATATCCAAAACCGGGCCTTCCCCTCCTTTTATTTCCTCAATCGTTGATTCTTCGTCCAGCTGAGTAATAGCGGCAATGCCATCCCCTTCATCCAGCCGGATTAATTTAACGCCCTGCGTTGCCCTGCCCAGTTCGCTGATTCCATCTACCGGCATGCGTATTGTAATACCCGATTTGCAAGTGATCATCAAATCTTCCTTTTCGGTAACATCAAGGATACCGACGAGCTTACCTGTTTTATCTGTGACTTGAATGGTTTTGATTCCCTTACCTCCCCGGTTCGTTACCCGATATTCCTCAACCAGGGTACGCTTGCCGAATCCGTTTTCGCTGACAACAAGAACTGTTTTGGATTTATCGTCCTTATTGACACATATCATGCCAATCACCTCGTCCAGATTGTCGTCTACTTCAATGCCACTCACCCCGATTGCTCCCCTGCCCGTGGGCCTCACGTTCTCTTCAGGAAAACGTATTGCACGACCGGATTTTACGGCCATCATAATCTCACAATTTCCATCCGTTAATCTGGCCGTCAGCAATTGATCGTTCTCCAGAATGGTAATGGCATTTACACCACTCTGCCTGGGCCGGCTGAAATCTTCCAGCAAAGTTTTCTTAATCACCCCACGCTTAGTACAAAGCACGATATAGTGACTGTTCAGAAATTCATTATCCTTAATATCTTTTACGTCAATGATCGCTTTTATCTTATCGTCTGCAGGAATCTGAATCAAATTCTGAACAGCCCGGCCCTTTCCAACTCGGTCACCATCCGGTATCTGATAAACGTTCAGCCAAAAACACTTTCCCTTTTCTGTAAAAAAAAGAAGTGTGTGATGTGAACTTGCAACAAACAGATGTTCGATGTAATCTTCCAGGCGGGCCTTTCCCCCACTCAAACCTCTTCCGCCCCGGCGCTGCTGACGATATTCAGTAGCCGAAGTGCGTTTAATATAACCACTATGTGAAATTGTGATAACCACATCTTCTTCCTTGATCAGATCCTTAATCTGCATTTCATCATCCAGGTATGTGATCTCGGTTTTACGTGCGTCCCCGAATTTTTCTTTTATTTCAAGAAGCTCTTTACGTATCAGGGCAAATCGTTTGTCTTCATCCTGCAGGAGATCTTTCAAATAGGCGATCTGTTTTTGAAGCTCATCAAATTCACTCCGGATCTTATCTCTTTCCATGCCGGTCAGGCGCTGCAAACGAAGTTCCAGAATAGTCTTGGCCTGAATTTCACTGAGTCCCCATCCCGCATTGATCAGGTTTTCTTTTGCCAGATCCGGCGTTGAAGAGGATCTGATCAGGGATATCACTTCATCCAGGTGATCGAGAGCAATAAGGTAACCCTGAAGTATATGCGCTCTTTTTTCTGCCTCCCTCAATTCAAACTGGGCACGGCGGATAATCACCTCATGTCGGAATTCCACAAATTCCGAAATAATCTCCCGGAGGTTCAAAGTACGCGGACGTCCCTTCACGAGGGCTACATTATTGATGCCATATGAAGTCTGTAACTCAGTGTGTTTGAATAATTGGTTAATGACCACGTTGGCAACTGCATCGCGACGTAAATCGATGGCGATTCGGATACCTTCTTTTTCATTTGACTCATTATTTACACCCGTGATGCCATCAATTACTTTTTCATTCACCAGCTGCCCGATCCGGTCACAAACCCCGTCAACATTTACCTGGTACGGGGTTTCCGTTACAATGATCTGTTCACGTCCGTTAACTTTTGTATCCACATGAAGTTTTCCACGAAGCACTACCCTGCCACGACCTGTATGCATGGCAGCTTTTACCCCCTCCATGCCAAATATCACACCGCCGGTTGGGAAATCCGGTGCTTTCACATATTTCATCAGCTCTTCAACCGTTATATCCCGTTTATCGATATAGGCCACACAACCATCGATGGATTCTGAGAGATTATGTGGCAACATATTGGTCGCCATTCCAACAGCAATACCACTGGCACCGTTGATCAGCAATTGGGGAAACCGGGAAGGCAAAATGGTGGGTTCCGTAAGTGATTCATCGAAATTCGGTTGAAAATCCACGGTCTCCTTATCGATATCTTCCAGCATGGCTTCGGCCAGACGGTGTAAACGGGCTTCGGTATAACGCATGGCAGCCGGTCCATCCCCATCCTGGCTCCCGAAATTTCCCTGTTTGTCGATCAGCATATACCGAATGCTCCATTCCTGCGCCATTCTGACCATGGTATGATAAATAGCGGCATCGCCGTGCGGGTGGTATTTACCCATGACTTCCCCGACGATACGGGCAGACTTCTTAAAAGGTTTATTGCTGTTGCTACCCAGTTCATTCATCCCATAAAGAATCCGGCGATGAACTGGTTTCAGGCCGTCCCGTACGTCTGGCAACGCCCGGCTGACGATAACCGACATAGAATAATCTATGTAGGCCATTTTCATTTGTTCTTCAATGTTGATTGGGACGATGCGATTATTATCCTGCGTTTCTTCCGGTATGATATTCTCTTCCATAATTATTTAGACCCTGATAAAAATCAAGCTTTTATAAGGCGACCAAAGGTAATGAAATCAGAAGGGTTTGAGAGGAAAAAAGGGATGAAAAACAACTAAATTTCAGACTTATTTTCAACCCTGTTTGCGGGCTTATTCGAGCCAGGCTCCCTTGATAAGGCCTTTTTCGACTTCAACGTAAATATGCTCCTGTAAAGTGGTAGCTACGGACAGGCCCACATAGTCGGGTTTAACAGGGAAAGTATTATGACTCCTCTCTACGAGCACGAGGGTTTGTATTTTTTTGGGATGCGAATCGAGGAACGGTTTGATGGCATAAAGAAGAGTTTTACCACTATTGGAAACATCATCAATTAAAATGATCACCTGGTTCCTGAAGTCAGGCGTCCTGTCCACGGTTACTGTGGTGGGGTTTTTTTTGTCCAGACTCACCGTAATTAATTCGGTTTCCAATCCCGCTATTTCCTTCAGTAAATGCTGAATGGTTTGTGCAATGACCGTTCCACTTTCCCGGATGCCGGCCAGGATAAAGGATGTTTCTCCCAAATTATTCTCGAGGATTTCAAAAGCCATCCGCTTTAATTTTTTGGCAGCTACTTCCGGGCTCAGTATATAATTCTTCTCCATGCCCCCAAGGTAAAGAAAATCATAAATCCTGCAAATCTGGTATAACTTCAGGTCATAAATCCGGTTCATGCATTTGGTTCAGCAAATCGCTTTTATCGTACTTTCCGTTGCCGCTATCTGGCTCTTCAGTCAAAATGCCCTGCGTATCAGAAAAAATATCCTCCTTGGAAAAGAGGAAGACTATAGTGATCAGCCGGCAAGGCGATGGAAAAATCTCCTGCTGCTTGCCTTCGGTCAGAAAAAAATGTTCCGGAATCCGCTGGTGGCCATTCTGCACTTTTTTATATATGCCGGTTTTATTATTATCAACCTGGAAGTGCTTGAAATATTTCTGGACGGCATTTTCGGAACGCACCGGCTTTTTTCCGTTGAGATGGGCGGCCTGTACTGTTGGCTGATTAATGCTTTTGAAATACTGGCTATTACCGTGCTGGTTGCCTGCGTAATTTTTTTATGCAGAAGAAATATCCTCAAACTCCGGCGCTTCATCAGCCATGATTTAGATGGATGGCCCAGGTCGGATGCGAATTATATTCTGATTACGGAAATCATCCTGATGACTCTTTTCCTGACGCTGAACGCTTCAGATACATTGTTGATGGAAAGAATGCATCGGGATTATGTCTCTCACTTTCGGGACCTTGTTATACCTGAACTGGAACAACATCCGGTATTCATCGTTTCGCATTGGCTGCACCCGATTTTAAACGAGTTGTCAAACACACAGCTCGTAACACTGGAAAGAACCTGTTGGTGGCTCCATATAACCGGCATATTTGTTTTTCTAAATTACCTGCCTTATTCCAAACACCTGCATATTATTCTGGCATTTCCCAATGCATATTTTGCCAGGTTATCGAATGAAGGAAAAATGCGGAATATGAAATCTGTTCAGCAGGAGGTGCTCTACGCCATGCAACCTGAATTGATTCCGCAGGGAGCGGGAGATTCTGCAGCTCCTGTCAAATTCGGCGCTAAGGACGTAATGGATTTGAGCTGGCGTAATTTGCTGGATGCCTATGCCTGTACAGAATGCGGACGATGCACAGCCGCCTGTCCGGCAAATATCACAGGCAAAAAACTTTCACCCCGTAAGATTATGATGGATACGCGTGACCGGGTTGAAGAAGTTGGTAAAAACATCCGCAGGAATGGTTCTTTCCAGGAGGATGGAAAACAATTACTGAAAGATTATATTTCAGTAGAAGAATTAAGGGCTTGTACAAGTTGCAATGCCTGCGTAGAAGAGTGTCCTGTTAGCATCAGTCCCCTGGAAATTATCCTGGAACTCCGGCGCTCCCTGATCATGGAGGATTCTGACGCCCCGCCTGAATGGAACACGATGTTCGGAAACGTGGAAAATAATTTTGCTCCCTGGAAGTTTAGTCCCGAGGAACGCGATGCCTGGAAAAATAGTTAGGGATGGATCGATCGGTAAAATTGCCCGGCCGCGGCGATTATAAAAATGATTCCTATAATTTTATTAAGCGTTCGATTACTGGTTTTCATTTTCGTAACCAGCCAGTTCCCCCCATAGATATAAACGACCAAACCACCTACGGTGCCAAATCCGGATCCCAGGGTAAAATAATTGAATTCCGTAAAGCCTGGCTCCAGCCATCCCAGATTAATAAAATATCCCGTCCAGATAAACCAGAACGGAATCTGTGCGGGATTCAGAGCACTCATACTCATGCCAAGTAAAAAACGGTCCAGCCTGTTATTTAAAAGCAATGCCTTTTCCCCCTTCTCCTGTTTTTGCGCAGTAATAAAACTCACGACACCCAGCACCGTAAAAAACACGACGGTTACCCAGTTAAAAATGGCAAAAACAAGCTGATGTGAAATGATCCATTGCATACCAGATAACACCAGGCGCAGATACACAATTTCGATCACGGCTACTCCTACCGAATATTTCCATGCGTTGCGAAAATTTTCCTGAACTGCAATCTGAGTGGCCGTCAGGCTCATCGTTCCCAGTGGAAGCTGACCCAGGAAACTGAGGATGACACCAAGAAATAATGTGTAGAGATATTCCATTGCAGTTGGCAATTGAAAGTTGACAGAACGCCTTGCGTTAGGCGTTGAGCGTTAAGCGTTATACATTGCTCCCAATCGGTTTGAATCTCTTTTATCTTTCCTGAACATCTGTATACCTTCCTTTACCGTCAGGTACCGGTAACCCAATCTGTGATTCGCACGGCTGATTTTAAAAAGCAATATCCAGTGCCTGACAATCTCTTTCCACGCAAAAAATATCGAATGTTCCGGATCATAAATATGCGTGGGCTCGCTGCCTGCTCCATTTACTTCCAGGATGTAAAACGCCTTCCCTTCTTCCAGTAATTCCCTGCTCTGATATCTGATATCCATTCTGCCAAAATAAAATAATGGGATTTGCCGGCAGACTTCATCCATCACTGAAATCAGTTTCTCATTGACAGATGCACTATCGTCCAGGAACAAAGCTCCACGGGCATGATTTCCATAGGGCACCACTGTAAAAAGTTCTCCGTCAGCTGGCACGCGGTTCAGCATGTCAGGCTCTGTGATTTCCAACGGGGGTAATTGTAAAATCGCACGGGGATTAATTTTCAATAAATCACGGACGGTTTTTTCGCCATCTCCCATCACTTTTAAAAATTCCTTATGTACGATGCCGGAAATATTTCCTTTTTTCTGCCCTGGAAACCGGTAATAAAAAATACCCGTTTCGTTTTCGTATGAAATAAATTCCTGAATATGAAAGTCGACCGGAGAATTGGCAGCATAAGATAATACCGATCCCGCATCATCCAATTTTTTCACACCCCTGCCTCTGGCACCGATATCCGGTTTGCCGATCATTGGAAAATGAAATCCACTCTGGAGCAGTTCTTCAAGAACTGAATACGGTTGAGAGCCCTCAGAAAAATAAATTGTCCTGGGTTGTAAACCGGGAGGTACCAGTGCATTAATTTCTCTCTTCGATTCTCCCAGGAAACCGCCATTTTTTATTTTTGGATTCGCTGCTGCATAGAAAAAAAATGACCGGGCTCGAAGACACAAAAAAATAAATACAGGATAGATGGGAATATAAACGGTATTAAAACTCCAGTATTCCCAATGCAATAACCGGATCCAGAATGGCTTTTTTTTCCAGCCCGGAATACCACTCATGCTTTTACGGGTATCGTTTTTTGAAGAGAAAGAATGACTTCTGCATTTTCACCGCTGCGGAGATCCAGATAACGAAAATCCGCAATTTCCGGTGACAGGCGGATTGAACTGATGCTGTTTGTAAACAACCTATGATCCCGGTTCATTAAAATATCATTAAAGGGATCACCGTCGCCACCTTTCTGATGAAAGTGAATAATATCCAGAGTACCCGGATACGCATTTTGGCTGATCCATTCATTGAACCAGTTTTCCCTCTTGCGCACCGCCTCCGGATCATACAGGGTCACAGATGACCAAATATGTGCCTTATGAATATTCAGAGATTCCAGCCATTTCATTCTCCCATCCCATTTGCCTGAATAGAGATTTTTATTCTCGAATAAAATAACTGTAAAGGGTTCGATTCCGCTGAAATCTGTTCTTTCAAAAGAATCTGCGGATGAATTAGTTGAGATCAGATCAAGTAGAACAAGTCCCCGGCTTTTCCGGTAGGGATGTTCACCCTGATGAGCCTTGATCGCACCATTCAGCAACACGGCGGCACTTCCGTTTTCGTTAACGGCAATCCAGCTCCCTCCTGCCTGGGAATCTTTTGGAAAAAGTATCCGGTGACCGTTTATTTCATACACTTGGGGAAGGGATGCAAGTGGTCTCCCAACCTGTTCATCGCGGCTGGACGTAAAAAAAAAACTATTTCCCGATTGAATAAAAGTTACTGTGCACATTGTTTCCGGTACTTAAGTGTGGACGATGCGACTCCATATGAATCATCTACCGGTACGTCACCCAATTCCCGAAGTCCAACCCGGATAAGAGCCATATGATGGATGGTATGTTCGAGGTTATAAGCGATCTCCCTGAAATAATTTGTGCTGATTTTCTCTGGTTCAGCCTGGAACTCATCATAATAAGTCAGCAGGTATAAAGATTTATTTTCTTTTGAAATTTGCAAGGTGATTTCTTCCAACAGGCCCATTGCAAAAATCTTATCCGTTTCTATCTGTCTATCCCTTTTTCTTTTTTCATAGTCCACTTCTCCGCTCTGATAACCGTTATCCAGACACTGGAACATCTCTATGATATGGCGCACATGCTGACCAATACTATTGCCTGACAAGTTTTTACAGGGGCAGCGATATTGATCCGGATCCAACAGATTCAGCGAATCAGACAGTTGAAGAAAAACCTGGCATACGGCTTTTTGAAGTTCCATAAAGTCGTTTTCTAAAAATAATATTTTTTTATTTACCGGGCTAGTACTTTTATTTCAACTGTCAGCTCATTGGAGATTGTGCTGGAACCCCCGACACCATAATCTCTCCGATTCATTTTAAAGCCGCCCGAAAACAGCCACCCGTTGGCATTTTTTTCAGCAGTAAAGGGCAGGGTGATTTCTTTGCTGATATTTTTGATCGTCAATGTACCAACCGCTTCATAGCTTCCCTTTTTGCTACCGGATTTAACAGAAGAAGATACGAAACGGATCTGCGGATAGTTTTTCACATCGAAATAATCTGCCTCCTTCAGGTGTTCGTCCCTTGAGTTATTATCCGTATTAATACTTTCCGTTTTTATAACTACATGGAAAGAAGATTTGGGCAAATCGTCCGGATTAAAAATGATGTCCCCCGCAGGTGGGCCCAGGGTACCTCCGGTTCTAAATGCAAAGTTCTTCAGGCTGAAC
>Ga0066788_10000024_pt1 | contig 22214 bp, 22 predicted proteins | sample OrgsoiDNA2013048_FD_70943 | JGI IMG/M metagenome (GOLD analysis project Ga0066788, IMG submission 70943) | Permafrost soil microbial communities from the Arctic, to analyse light accelerated degradation of dissolved organic matter (DOM) -... | ecosystem: Environmental > Terrestrial > Soil >... | reverse complement strand
CTTCAAGATTGCCGGAGTGGATGGAGGGACCTGGACGGTCGATCTCGTCTCGACACCCCCCACCTGCGTCCCCGGACAGGTGGGAACCCCGCAGTGCACCATCGAATGCAGCGACGAGGATCTGCGCGCGATGATCAGCGGAGGGATGCAGGCTGCCATGACCCTGTTCTTCTCGGGCAAGCTCAAGGTCAGCGGAGATCCGACGCTGGCGACGCGCCTGACCAAGCTTCTCCAGATGGCCGAGTAGACCCCGGACGCCTCGCCCGGAGGAATCGGATCACGGCTGGGCTCCGGCGCTCCCGTTGCCTCCGCTGCTCGAGCCGCCGGTTCCGACGAATCCGCCCGTTCCGCTGGAATTTGGGTCGCATCGCGGGGATGATCCGCTGGGGGATTTGTACGCATACGGTTCCCGAAATCCCAGGCAACCCTCGATCACTTTCCCCTCGCAGCTGCAAGCGTATCCAAGGCAGGCGTAGTCGTGCATGCACAGGGGCTGGGGGGCGTTCGCCCCGCAGCCGGGCATGCCGTACAGGCTCACCAAACCATTCTCGCACTGGTTGCTCGCCCCGTCCGGGCTGGCGCGAGGGGTTCCCCGGGTGCCATCACAAGCGAAAGCAAGAACCAGCGCGAGAAGCGATGACCAGAGCCTCGGTGGCATGGTTGATTGTAGCGCTACGGGTAAAGAGCACCGCCTCAGGCAAGCCGGTCAGGGCTCTGTGCCCCAGACGAGGACGCCGTTCACGTACGCGGTGATGGTCTGGTTCGGTGTGTACTGAGGCGCGATGGCCTTGAAGGAGTAGTCGTTGGCCTGTTGAAAGGGGCAGTCGTAGGGCGGGCGAAAGAACCCACCCTTGTACTCGTAGCCGAGGGAGGAGCCGGCGGACAGGGTGGCCGCGCCGGTGAGGGTGAGCTCGAGATACGTGTCGGCGGTGGGCTTGGGGCTGGACAGGGCGACGAATCGCGCAGAGGGACAGGCGGCGGTCCGCTTGTTGAGCTGGGACACATCGCAGCGATTGACCATGTTCCCGATGGAGCAGCCATCGGCGGTGAAGTAGTAGCGAATGGTCACGGTCGCCAGATCGATGCCGGTCATTCCGGCGTTCCCGAGCGCGAGCCCGATGTCGATCTCCAGCGTGGTTTCGGGGGAGCTGGCCCGCTGGGAGGACACCTGCAGATAGGGGCTCCCGCCACCCTGACCACCCGCCGATGATCCGGTCGTACCGCCCAGGACGTCGCCACCTCCTGGTCCGCTCCCGCCTCCGACCACGCCGCCCGCGTTGCCCGCCATGGCGCCCATGCCGGCACCCGGGCCCGCGCTCGCGCCTCCGGCTCCGTCCGCACCCGCGGTCCCGGTCCCGGAGGCGGGCCCCGCCTCACGGGATTCGATCGCGTCGCCCGCATCGCCGAGGCCCGGCCCGACTCCCGAGGCCACGTCGCCCGGATCGGCCCCGGCGTCGCGCCCTCCCGATCCACCCGTGGCCGGGACGCCGCCACCGGTGGGCGCTCCCCCCGCGGCAGCACCACCCTTGTGGCCACCACCACCCGAAGCTCCACCCTGCGCCGGACCCGAGTTGGTCATGTGGCTGCCCAGGGCAGAGTAGTCATACGAGCAACCAAGGCCACCAACCAGAGCCGACCAGGCCGCCACCGCGACGAGCCAAGCCTGGAAGGCCTGCCGATCTCGCCCCGCGACAACCGTCGCCAAGGTCTCGGTTCCCGCATCAGGCTCCACGAAAAAATCTTGTCGCGAGATGGAGGTGGGCTTCCTCTTCATGGAGCTCCGACGCCGGCGACGCGCCAGACCTGCGCGAACGTGAACCTCAGCGCTTGAACCCGAGGAGCAGGTCCATGGTGGCCTGGTCGGCGGCTGGAAACCGATAGGTCTCGAATTCCGCCGACTTCACCCATCGGCAATCAGCGACACGCACCGGTCGTGGCTCGACCGTGTCGTCCAGGGAGGCTTGATACAACGTCAAGTCCACGGAGTACCCGTCGTACTCGTGGGACCGTCGGGCGATGCAGGCGCCGACCTTCACGTTCACGCCCACCCGTTCGCGAACCTCGCGGCGCAGGGCGTCCTCCTCGCTCTCCCCAACCTCGACCTTCCCTCCGGGGAATTCCCACAGGCCCCCCAGGACCGCCGTGGGCCGCCTCTGCGTGATGAGGTATCGATCCTCTCGGGGGATGACGGCGGCGACAACCCGCACATGAGGTGCAGCCATGACCCGCGATGATAGCTCAGGTCCGGGCCGCTGTGTTACCCCGTTCTTGTGCTAGGAGATCGGGCATGTCCAAGCGTGTGACTCCCCAGGAAGCCTCCGAGCTCGTGACCTCGGGGTGGGTCTACCTCGATGTGCGCTCCATTCCGGAGTTCGAGCAGGGCCATGCCGCGGGTGCCTTCAACATCCCGCTCATGCACGCCACGGGGGGGCGCATGGTTCCAAACGGTGATTTCCAGGCGGTGATCTCGGCCGCCTTTCCTCGTGACGCCAGGCTGGTGGTGGGCTGCAAGAGTGGAGGCCGCTCCGCTCAGGCGGTCGGGCTTCTGGCCGCCTTGGGTTACCAGAGCCTGGTCGACGTGCGCGGCGGCTTCTCGGGCGAGCGGGATAACCTGGGGAGATCGACGGCGCCGGGCTGGGCCGATGCGGGACTGCCCGTGGCGAGCCAGCCTGAACCCGGTCGCGCCTATGTCGATCTTCTGAAGAAGAAGACCTCGCCGCCCACCTGATCAAACAACGTCGAGAATCGTCCCCTCCCGCTCGGCGCTATTCCAGCAGGTCGACACCGTTCCGGGCGCAGAGTGTGCGGACCATGGCGCGACTGCGCTCGTCCAGCTTCGCATACGATTTCAGCGCGCCCTCCTTGTCCCTGGTCGAGCACGCGCACACGGCGATGATCTGGTGAGCGTCGTTGGCCGTTGCTTTGAGTCGGAGCGCCCGCCGGGACAGCTCGATCGCGGAGCCGCATTGCTGATGCAGCCAGGCCTCGCGCGCCTGTCGGATCAGATCCGTGGCGTCGGTCGGTGTCGGCGTGGAGTCGACCAGGGAGGCTCCCGCGCCGCTGGCTTGCGACTCGGACCCGGGCTTGGTCGTGACGACCGTCCGCGCCCCCGCAGCGACACGAACCGGGCGCGGGGCAGCGGTGCGCGGTGCGCCGGTGGCGTGCTCGGCCGTGGGCGCCGAGACGGCCCGGGCGGCCACGGCTCCGACCGGGTTCGTCCGGGCAGGAGATGCCGCCGCCGGACGCTCCGCGAGGGTCAGGGCGGCGCCGCTGCTGACAGGGCCGGGCGCGGCGGCGGCGATGGTCGCCCGCGCCGCGGGCCGCACCTTGCACTTCTTCATGATGTCTCGTGCCTGTCGGTTCTCCGCATCCACCTGCTGAATCTTCTCGACCTCGGCCCCCGCTTCCTCGCAGTTTCCCTGGGCACGCGCGGCCTCCGCCAGCTCCAGGTGTGCGGTCACGAACAGAGTCTTGATGGCGTCCAGCGCTGGTTCGGCGCGTGCCTTGTAGACGCTCTCGGCGGGTATTTGCTCGTATCGCGAGAGGGCCACGTCGGGCTCCTTGTCCTCGACGGCTTTCTGAAACGACGCAAAGATGTCGGCTCCGCGACGCTCGAGATCGACCCTTCGCTTCAGCTCGAGCGCGCGGGAGTTGACCGCCGCCGTGTTCGGATCCTCGACCGGCCGGCTCAACAAGAGATCGAGCGCGGTGACCGCCTTGTCCCAATTTTCGGTGGCGACGGCGGAGGTAGCCTCGGCAAACAGGGTCGCGGCCAGAGGTACGGGCGCTGACGGCGTCGGCGCAACCGTGATCACGGGCGTGGTGGTCTGGCCGGGTTTCTTGCCCTGAAGAACCAGGATCAAGATGGCGGCCAGCGCTATGCCTGCCACCGCTCCACCGAGCTTCAATTTGCGGCGCGATCGAGGGAGGTAATCGCGGGGATCGAAGAGCCAGCTCTCCTGGGGACCGACGAATCGCAGCTTGACGTGTCCCAGCTCCAAAACGTCCCCTGCCTGCACGTCCACCCGCTCGTATGACTCACCCCCGACGCGGACGCCGTTAGCGCTCTGCAGATCCACGACCGTGTACCGACCGCCGTCGCGCACGATCTTGGCGTGATGACGGGAGATCGACGGGTGATTCAGGATGACGTCGTTCTCGTCGGTGCGCCCGACCACCAGGGAGGGACGGTCGAGACGTATCTCCGTACCCGCCAGCTCCGTGGTCAAGACCACCAGGCGCGCGCTCTGGGTCGTGGGCGCCATCTGTGAAGCCCGGCCCAGCTCCTCCAGCGTGCGCAGCGGCATGGTGGGAGAGGCGTCCATGTGCAAGAGGGGCGTCGCCGGCGCGACCGAAGGCAGGCCCGGAGGGGGAGGCGTAACCATCTCCGAGGCTGGACGAGATTCCTCCGACGCGGGGGCACCCGGGGCCTGGATCAGGATGGGGGTCGCCGTGGTGGCCGAGATCGGCAACGTGGCCGACGTGGCCGAGAGCGCCGACGGGTCGGGCGCCGTCGCCTGCGACCGGATCGCTGCCGCCTCGTCCGAGCGAACCGAAAGCTTGTAGTCACCGATCGTGACCAGATCCATGTCGTGAAGCGGGGTCGGGCCCGAGATTTTCAACCCGTTCACCCGCACACCGGTGTGGCTGGCGAAATCCTCGACACAGATCTCGCCGTTCTGTTTGAAGAGGCGGGCGTGCCGACGGGAAACGTTCCGCTCGGTCAAGCGGATGCTGTTTCCCTCTTTGCGACCGATGGTCAGTTCATCTCGTACCAAGGGGACGACGGTCGTTCTCCCCTCGTCATCCTCGATTATCAGCTTGTGCATGCGGTGCGATCCGTCCGCCGACGGTGCGAACTGTACCTGCGGCGCCGACGGTGGTCAAGCCGACGAATCTTAAAACCCCTTGTAATTACCAGTGAATCCACACCTGATCCCGGAGGATGAATCAGGCCTTACAGGCTGCGCAGCTCGGGATAGGTAGTGAGCAGATCCGTCTCGGTCAACGAGTCGTTGGAATCGGCCGGCGTCCAGACGACCTCCAGGCCCAGGATTCCGGCGGGGGAGACGGCCCCCAGCTGTCCCAGGTAGATTTCGAGATCGGCGTGCTCGTCGACGCGCTTCCAGTCGCCGAGCGGGGTCCGGGTGGCGACCACCACGGTGATCACCACGAACTCGAGCGCCTCCCTTGCCTCTTGTGCCGTCACCTCCGAACGGCGGATGCTCCCGCCGGAGGCCCGGACTCGTTCAACCTGAAATCGCGCCCGCTCCGCCAGCGCGAGACCATTGAGCTTGGTCTCGGCGTTGGTGAGGGACATTGGGCCGCTTGCGTCCACCGAGGCCGCGCAAATGGAGTCCTTCTCGCGCATCAGCTCGAGGGCGGTCTGCTGGAGCAGCCCGGCCAGGCCCGCTTCGGTAGCAGTGTCGCCCTCCGACGCAAACCGATCCAGGCGGTCCTGAATCGCGCGCGCGGAACGACCGAGCGCGATCTGCATACGGTAGACGTAAGCGCGACCTTCCATCCCTTCAGCTTCGCGCGCTTCCGATTCGCTGTCCTCGCCCTGGCTCCAGTCGCCGCTTCCTTGGCCCCGGTATCGCCTGGCCACGCGCACCACTGAGAAGGCCGCGATTCCCAGAACGGCCAGCACCAACAATGAGCCGAAGCCGCCGCCGCCGTATCCCGCGCCTCCCCAGCCCCAGCCGAAGCTGGGCAAGAAGAAGAAGCTCGGACGGCTCCCGCCGCCGTAGCCGTAGCCGTAACCGCGACCGTAGGTGCTGCCGGGTGAGCTGTTGAAGCCGCCTCCACCTCGAAATACACGCCCACCGAAGCTACCGCCCGACCGCGGCCCGGCCAGGGCTTCGGGTGGGGTCGCCAGCAGCAGGCCGAACAGCACGATGGCACCCGCGAAGAAAACGACCCACCAGCGCCGTGGGCGCGGGCTTCGAGGGGCTCGAAGATTCGCCATGCGGTGATTCTAGCAGCCTCGCCCGGCCGAAATGTGTACAAACGAAGAACATGGATGGACAGGCTGTCCCCCTTCTGGATGCCGTCGTGGCGGCGGGATTTCAGGCCATGGGCCGGTCACGGCAGGGCCGGCCCATATCGATGCGGACCTTCGAGGCGGCGCGGCTTGGCTTCGGCCTGCCCGGCGGGTCCACCCCCCGGCTGCTGCTGGTGGGTGGCGTGCACGGGGACGAGCCAAGCAGCGTCGAGGCATTGCTGGAGCTGGCTTCCCGGCTGTCGGCGGCAGCTCCCAGCGGTGACGGTGCCCCTGCCGGCGCAGGGCAGACCCGCGCGCCGCCCGCCAGGGTCATGATCATCCCGGCGCTCAATCCCGACGGCCTGGTCGCCGGGCGGAAGAACGCCGCGAGCGACGTCGATCTGAATCGGAATTTCCCGGCGCGCAACTTCACGCGGGTGCATCGGCCGGGCTACGACCCCGGCCCGTTCCCTCTCTCCGAACCGGAGACGTCGTTGCTGGCGGAGATCATCGAGATCCAGGCGATCGATGCCGTGGTGGCCGTGCATGCACCCTTCGGCTGTGTCAACTTCGATGGACCGGCCGAGGCCTGGGCGGGGCTGGTGGCGGCAGCCTCCGGATGGCCAGTGAGGGAAAACATCGGCTACCCGACGCCGGGCTCGCTCGGCACCTGGCTGGGGATCGACCACGATATTCCAATCTTGACCCTCGAGCTGCTTCCGGGGCCCCTCGGCGGGTTCCGCCTCGCCGCAGCGGCTGCTCTGGATCGTGCGTGTGATGGTGTCGGCGCTGCAGACATCTGCGCTCGAATCGCAAGATCCCCTGTCAACCCGCCTGAAATCGGTTAGTATCCATCGCTTCACTGGTTTCGGTCGCTGTGTCGGCCCTGCCGAAGTTCGGTAATCGCTGCCCCAAAGCCCGGTCATGGACAAGGATCTCGAGCGCAGGTTTTTAGAGACGGTCTCGCAAGGTCTCGTTTCCCTCCCCTTCGACCTGAAGGTCCTGTTGGAAGCGGTCTCCGACTCCGATCTCGAACATGGCGCTCGAGAGATCGCCGCAGCGGCGGTGGTTCACATCATCAATCCAAAGGATGGAAATGTGGATCCCCCCGTGCGCCACGTCGAGGACGTGGTGCTGCTGAGGTTGGCGCTGCGAAAAATTGCCGCGGAGGGCGGACAGGACGCGGCGGCCTTTCGTCAGCGCTTTGCCGAGAACTATCAGAACCTGGACGAGGAGCTGAAGATTTTTCGCGCTGCCCTCGGCGACACGGTCGACTGGCTGGACAGCCGCTGGGGAATTCTCTTGAAGGCCGTGTACGCCAAGAAAAAGATCTCGACCTTCGTCGACGACGAGGAGGTGGGGACCTTCCTCTACGACGAAGGTTCCAAGTTCGGGACCAACTACCCCATCTCGGAGAAATCGCTGGTGGGCCGCCTCAAGCAGGCCCAGCCCATCCTGGACCACCTGCTTCGTAAGCGCGATCAGGACAAGAAGAAGATCACGTCGACGGGCTAGTTGCCTCCGGGACCACTGGACGAAATGGCTTCGCTTGCTTCCCCGGCAGGGCTGCTCGGGGGCGGCCCGGACGCGTTGCTGGAGGTTGCCCGTCTGGTGGCGGCAGAGGGCGTCCTGCCGGATCCTGCCATCACCGCGGCGGCCCGCGACGCGGCTCCCGCGCTGGCCGAGGCGGATCCGGCACGGCTGCGCACCGGGATCGAGGCCGTGATCATGAGTCGCGGGCTGGATCTGGGCCTCCAGTGGCTGCACGAGAGCGGCGTCCTGAAGGTCGTCCTGCCCGAGCTGGAAGCCACGGTGGATTTTTCTCAGGAGGCGGGCCGGCGCCACAAGGACGTCTGGGAGCACACCAAGCAGGTGGTGCGGCAGTCCGTGCCGACGCCAGCGGTGCGCTGGGCCGCCTTGCTCCATGACGTGGGCAAGGTCCCGACGCGGATCTTGCTCCCCGACGGTCGGGTGACCTTTCACCGGCACGCCGAGATCGGCGCCCGCATGTTCGATCCCATCGCCAAGCGGCTGGGCTTCGATCGGACGTTTCGGCAGAAGGTCCGGTTCTTGATCCTTCATCACCTGCGCGCCAACGCCTACCAGGCCTCCTGGACCGACGCGGCGGTACGCCGCTTCGATCATGAGATGGGCGGCGATCTGGAAGACCTGCTCGATCTCTCGCGGGCTGACGTGACGTCGCGCCGACCGGGGCGACGTCAGGAAGCCGTCGCCAACATCCATGCCTTGAAGGAGCGGATCCTTGCGATTCGTGTGCTGGATGCGCAGATACCGCCACTGCCACCGGGGCTGGGAAACGCCATCATGGAGGCCTTCGGCCTGCCGCCCTCGCGCCGGATCGGTGACATTCGCAAGCTATGTCAGGACGCGATCGAGCGCGGCGAGCTCGAGGAACGGCGCGACGCCGACTATTACATCGACTACCTGCGCCGGACAGGCGTGACCGCCTGAAGGGGCGCGGGGGGCTTCGGGCTTCGGACGTCGGGCTTCGGGCCTGCGCCCAATTTAGGTCGCCAAGTTTCGATTCGACAGGGCGTACGACACCAATATATTCCCTCTCCCGCTTGCGGGAGAGGGCCAGGGAGAGGGCAGTCGAAGCCTCGTCGAGATGCTTTTTTCTGCATAGTCCGGCCCCTCTCCCTAACCCTCCCCCCGCCTCCGCGGGGGGAGGGGACCGGAAATGTTGTCGGCCGGGGCGCAAGGTCAGTCCGAGGTCCGAGCTCTCCTCAGCCAACGGCAGTGCCCTGGCTCGACGCTAGTCCCAATCCCCGGCCTTTTCGAGAGGCTCGTCGCGCTCGAAGTGTTTGAGGTTGCGCTTCCGGCGGAGCTGATGCCGCACCTGGTTCGTGAGGAACAGGATCGAGCCCACGATCGTCAGCGTCACGGCAATCTGCGCGGGCAGCGGCATGGCTCGAGTGTGGATCGACTTCCGCTTTGGCACCAGGGATGTCAGATTTGACGGGCGATGCCCGAGCTCCCCGACCTGGTGCGCGTGGAACGCGTCCTCGGCGCCAGGATTCGGGGCCGTCGAATCGGCGCCGCGCGGACCGGTGATCCGACCGTGCTGAGGATCATGGTGCCGGAGGCGTTCCCCGCCAACCTGATCGGTCGGGTGGTGACAGGCGTGGAACGACGGGGCCATTTCATGCGCTTTTCCCTGGACGCTGATCTGGTCCTGGTGGTGAACGCCATGCTGGTCGGTCGCTACCAGCTCATGGAAAAAGAACGCTGGGAGGCGAACCGGAGGAAGGATCCGGCCGGGCTGGGGTTTGCGATCACTTTCGAGGATGGCGGCGAGCTGCGCTACCTGGACGACAAGCGCATGGGTAAGGTCTACGTGGTCCGGCCGGAGGACGAGCACCAGATACCGATCTACGGGGAGCTGGGCGTCGACGTCCTTTCGGCCGCCTTCGATCGCCAGCGGTTCCTGGCGCTTTGCCGGACGCGGCGCGATCAGGTGCGGATGTTCTTGATGGACAAGCGCGCACTGGCGTCGATCGGCAACGCTTACGCCGACGAGATCCTTTTCGCTGCGCGTATCCACCCCAAGACATTCGTGCGTCAGCTCCGCGACGACGATCTCGACCGGCTCTTCGTGGCGATCGGAGAGGTCTTGCGGGCCGCCATCACGGAGATCGAGCGGCGGGACCAGCCTGTCGAGGTCAAGGTGCGGGACTTCCTGGCGGTGCGGGGGCGCGACGGTCAGCCATGCCCGACCTGCGGCACCACCATTCGGGTGGTTCGGGTCGGGGACGGCGACGCTTGCTTCTGCCCCGTCTGTCAGCCGGCGGCGCGGCGCCTGTTCGTGGACTGGGGACGGCTGCCAGGAAACACCCCGGCCGTGCCCACGGCGGCGGCCGTCACCCCCGGTCCTCCGGCCTCGGAGCGGCCACCGGTGACTTCCCCTGTTGGAGGTGAAACAACGCCACCGCGCCGGCGGTCGCCACGTTCAGCGAATCGGCGCCCGGGGCCATCGGGATCGTGACCAGCTGGTCGCAGGCCAGGCGTGCGCCTGCCGACAGCCCCGGTCCTTCCGAACCAAGGAGCAGGGCGAACTTCGCGGGGCGTCCCACGGCCGACAGCGGCGTGGCTGGCGCACCGAGCACGGCGCCGAGCAGGGTGAAGCCTCCCCCACGCTTGAGCGTCATCAGATCTTGCGGCCAGCGCGCGAGGCGCAGGATCGGCAACCTGAAGGTGGCGCCGATCGCCACTCGAATGGCCTTTCGATAGAAGGGATCGGCGCATCGGGGCGACAGGAGCAAGGCGTCGACGCCGAAGGCCGCGGCGTTGCGCACCGAGGCACCGAGGTTGTCCGCGTCCACCAGATCTTCGCGGATCACCACCGCTCGCGCGTTCCCGGGCAGGGCAGCCGGGGGTGAACGCTGACCAACGGCCAGGCAGCCTCGGTGGACCGGAAATCCCGCGATCTCGTTGAGCAACGACTGCGCCGCCACGTACACCGGGAACTGGAGGTTCGACTCGAGTCGCGAGGCGAGCGACGAGGTGGCCTGCCCGTCGAGCTCCTGGCCGAGCGAGCCGAGGCGCGCCGGGGTGACCAGCACGGAGTGCACGCCGAGACCACTGCCGAGGAGGCGTCGCACCACGCGCTCGCTCTCGGCGACGAAGCGGCCCCCGCCCCCTTGGGCGCTCAGATCGCGATCCTTGAGGTGCCGGTAGTCCGCGAGGCGCGGGTCGAGGGCATCCGTCACCTCGATGATCTCGGAAGCCCGAGCCAGCGGTGGATGTGCGGATTCGTTCAACCGGGGCCCGAAGCGAAAGCCTCGCCGGTGGTGGCGCGAAGGATCGTGCGCCCGAACACCTCGCAGAAGTGGTGTCGCACCCGCTGTTTGACCTCGATCACCTCGAACGGTCGGCCGCGCACGCTGGTCATCGAGCCCATGATCCCAGCCTCGAGCCCGCAGGGATTGATGGCGGCAAACTGTGTCAGATCGGTGGACACGTTGAGCGCGAAGCCGTGCAAGGTCACCCAGCGCTTCACGGCCACGCCGATCGAGGCCAGCTTGCGCGGCGTGGTCGGGCCGTCGGGTCGGGTCCAGGCGCCCGTCCAGCCCGCGTTACGCCCGGCCGGGATTCCGAAATCGCCCAGCGTACGCAGCAGGATCTCCTCGAGGTTACGAAGGTAGACGTGCAGATCTCGCTCGTCGGGCCGCAGGAGCAGAATCGGGTAACCCACCAGCTGGCCGGGACCGTGATAGGTCACGTCGCCGCCCCGCTCGATCTCGAAGGTGGGGACGCCGCCGACGTTGACCAGGTTCTCTCGATGCGAGCCGCGACCGAGGGTGATCACGTGAGGATGCTCGACCAGGATCAGCGTGTCGGGGATCTCGTCCCGCTGGCGCGCGGCCACGAGCTCGCGCTGCAGGGCCCACACCTCGGCGAACTCACGCGTCTCGAGATCGAGGAGACGCGCCGGGTAACCTTCACTCACGCGCAGGGCCGAGGAGGAGCGAGCCGATGGCCCAGGACACCAGGCTCACGATGAGCGCTCCCCCCACCGCCGAGCCCAGCGACGCGACCGTGAATCCCGGAACCAGGGCCGCCGCCAGGCCGAACGCCAGTCCGTTGACCACCAGATAGAACAGGCCCAGGGTCAAGATGGTGAGGGGCAGGGTCAGCACCAGGATCACCGGGCGCACGAACGCGTTCACCAGGCCCAGGACCAGGCTGGCCAGCAGCAGGACCGCCAGCGACGACACATGGATCCCGGGAATCAATCGGGCTCCCACCGCGAGGGACACGGCGGTCACCAGCCAATGAATCAGGAAGTTCCGCATGGACCCGAGTTTGCCTCGGCGGACCGCGAATAGCACGCCCCGACCCCCGCCCCCTTTGGGGGCTGCTCGCCGAGGAACGCGGGGCTCAGGGGGCCGGCAGATCAGGGAATGACCACGTTGGTCAGGCACTGCAGCGTGGTTTCGATATGGAACGTCGACTGCGAGGTGTGTCGTTCGGCCTGGAAGATGTCCATGCGATAGGTGTTGTTGGGCGTGATGCCCAGCGCGGTCGCCTCTTGATCCATGTCGACGGTTCCCGTCTCCGCCTGGTGCACGCCCCCCAGGTCGAGGGCCAGGTGGCCGTTCACGAAGAGCCACAGATCATCATCGCCCCGAAACTTGAAGGTCTCGCCGCCCCGGAACGGGAAGTCGAAGTGGACCTCGGTGGTGAAGTGAAAATTGTGGGGCTGGCCCTGGTTGCCAAATCCCATGTCGTCGATGGGGAAGTAGGCATCGTTGTCGTAGACGAAGGTCCCGGGGCGCGTGGGATCGGGGGTCAGGGCTATCTGGGTGGGGATCCGGATGTTCACGCCGGGCGTGTCCCGGTACCACTCGTCGAAGGCGGCGGCTCCATTGGTGATCGCGGTGGGGCCGGGGGGGGCGTAGACGGGCTTGTCGTCGGCCCCCAGCATCTCGGCCACGATGCCCTTGACATCGCCGACCTGATACTCGAAATCGGGATGTTTGGGCTCGCCGTTCGGGCCCACGAAGCCCCTGAAGTCGCGAACCACCGCCTGCAGGAGCTGCGAGCACCCCGTCCCGTCCTCGTTGGACCATGGCTGCTCCGAAGTCACGTAGTCCCGGTTGGGAATCACGTAGTCGGTAGCGTATCCGCCTCCGTCCAATTCCCCGCCCCCGCCGTTGGCGTTGCCGCTCCCGTTGCCGATCTCCCTGGGCGCACCACCGTGAAAGGAGCACCCCCCCGCGATGAGCGCTGTCGAGACCACAAAGGTCACGAAACCAGCACGCGAACAGGCTTTCCCTCCGAGATACGACTTTCTTGGCATTTTTCGGCTGCTGACCTTTTAGAAAACCTCGGCTGATTCAGTCAAACCTGAACCGGGCAAGTCTTTCGGTTCTCCGGGGCCTTCGGAGGCCCTCCTCGACGCCGGTCGCCTCTCTTTTTGTCGAAGCGCCAGAGCGAGCGTAGCGAGCGGGTCTTTCACCGGGAGGCGCGGCTTCGCCGCGCCGGCTGACTTCAGCAAGATCCGAGGGGGGCCCGTGGGGGGCCTTCCGAGGCCCCCCACGCGCGTTAGCGGTTGACGATGTGAATGGCCTCTCCGAGGCTGGCCTTGGCCGCTTCCATCATTGCCTCGGGTAGGGTGGGGTGGGCGTGGATGGTCAGCGATAGATCGTCCGCCAGCGCGCCCATCTCTATGGCCAGGGCCGCCTCGGCGATCATGTCCGGGGAGCCGTTCCCCACGATGTGAACCCCGAGGACCTCCCGGGTACCGGCATCGATGACCACCTTCACGAAGCCATCGGTGTCGGCGTTGGCGATGGCGCGGCCGAGCGCCGCGAAGGGAAACTTGCCAATCTTCACCTGGCGTCCCTGCTTCTGGGCCTCATCGGCGGTCAATCCCGCGGTCGCCACCTCCGGATCGCTGAAGATCACGGCCGGTATGCAGCGGACGTCCATCTCGGACCGGTGTCCCGCGATCACCTCGGCCACCACCTCTGCCTCGTGCGATGCCTTGTGCGCCAGCATGGGCTGACCCACGAGATCGCCGATCGCGTAGATGCCAGCCACGTTGGTCTGCAGGCGACGATCGACGGGAACGAACCCGCGCTCGCATCTGACGCCCAGGTCCTCGAGGCCGAGTCCCTCGGAATTGGGACGACGGCCCACGGCGACCAAGATCTTGTCGCTGTCGATCTGGACGGTCTGGGCCGTCGTCTGGTCCTTTTTGCCAGGCGGGATCACCTCCACGGTGACCACGGCGCGGTCTCCCTTTTCTTCCCACGATCTTGCGGTGGCGCCGGTCAACACCTCCACGCCCAGCTTTTTCAGCCTTCGCGCCACCACCTGCCCGAGCTCGGGATCCGTTCCGGCCAGGATGGTCGGCAGCGCTTCGACGACGGTGACGTGCGAGCCGAGCTTGGCGTACAGGGTCCCTATCTCGATGCCGATGTAGCCGCCGCCGATCACGACCAGCCGGGACGGGATCTCCGCGAAGCCGAGGGCTCCCGTCGAATCCACGATCCGGGCTCCGTCGAACTTGAACCCAGGGATCTCGATGGGCCGCGAGCCGGTGGCCAGAACGATGTTCTCGGCGTGGATGATGGCCTGGACCGGCGCCGCCGCGTCCGACGCCGCGTCCGACTTGGCCCCTTGGCCACGCAACTCGACGGTTTGCGGAGCCACCAGGCGAGCGGTGCCGGTCCGGTAGTCGCACCCGTTGCTCTTGAGGAGCTGGCGCACGCCGCTCGTGAGCTTGCTGACCACCTGGGACTTCCAGGTTTGCATCCGGGCCATGTCGACCCGCGGGTTGTCGACCAGCAACCCCATCTCGCCCCCGTGCTTGAGCTTGTCGAACGTCTTGGAGGCGGTGATCAGCGCCTTGGATGGGATGCATCCGACGTTCAGGCACACCCCTCCCGGCTGATCCCGCTCCACGACCAGAGACTCGACCTTGAGCTGACCGAGACGGATCCCGGCGACGTAACCGCCGGGTCCCGAGCCGATCACCAGGGCCTTGACACGCAGCTCTTCGGACATGCTGGTTCTGGGTGCTTTGCTCCTGCCGCTGCGACAGGCTGCTAGTCTCGCGTGACCTTGTCCAGGTTGACGAGGACGTCGTAGGTGCAGGGTATGGTCCCCACCACCATCTGCGGGTTCGTGGTGAGGTCCACGGAGGTCACGGTGATCCCGGCTTGACCGATGAGTTGCGCGCCGGGAGCCTTGCCCTTGACAGGCGCTTTCAGGTTGAATTGCCAGTTGCTGGGCGTGAGAACCAACTGAGTCTCGATGCTGTCCATCGTGGTAGGATCGGTCTGACTCCCCAGGGAGACCGTGCATCCGGCCACTTTTGACTTGTAAGGATCCGGGCTGACGATCGCCGATGTCCCCTTGGTGGGAACCGCGTCGAAGCCAAACTGGCAATCGCCTGGTCCTGCCGATTCGTACAGATCGGACAGGGTTCCTTCCTTGAGCACGACCTCGGTGAAGAGGGGAAAGTCAGTGTCTATCATCGCGGTCGAGCACAGCAAGTGAGCGCTGTTGGTCTGCGTGGTATCGGAGGTCAACATCCAGGTCCCCACGAAGTCATCAAGGGGTTGGGAATCGTTGTCGCTGCAGGCGGACGCCAGGAGGGAGATCGCGACGGCAACCAGGCTCGCGCCCAGGGCCCGACGCGGGCGACGATCTGCGGGCGAGAGGAGCGGGGGGCCGGTGTCGTCGTCGTGATCATGCAGCATGGGGGGTCCTTTCTGTTGGTTCGCCAGACTACCCCAACTGGACGTGGTCACCAACCGGGCAACGTCTGGGTCGTCCGAGTGACGAGGCGCGGGCGGTCGATTCGGCTGCGATCGCGAAGTCGCGTCAGGGCCGCCCCGCGCGGACCCGCTCCAGCTCCGCGAGCTGGTCCTCCAGCGCGCGGGGAGGACGCCGGTAGACGTCCTCGATGAGCGTGCGCCGGGCGGGGGACGGCAAGCCTTCCGTGGCGGCCACGGCCTGCTTGATCTCGCGCTCCAACTCGTCCCGCAGCCGGGCGTCGCGTGCCTCGTCGAGGAGATGGTTGGCCAGGAGCCAGGCGCGAAAGCGAATCAGGGGCTCCTTGGTGGCCCAGGTCTCGGTGTCGCTCGCAGATCGATAGCGATCGGGATCGTCAGACGAGCTGTGGGCCCCCAGGCGGTAGGTCACGGCCTCGATCAACGTGGGTCCGCCGCCCTGTCGCGCGCGATCGGCCGCCTCACGGGCGGCGGCGTATAGCGCGAACACGTCGTTGCCGTCGACGCGCACCCCGGGGATACCGTAGGCCAGCGCCTTGACCGCGAAGGTCTCCGAGGCCGACTGGGCGCGCGCGGGCGTCGACACCGCCCACTGGTTGTTGACGCAGACGAACACCACCGGGGCCTTGAACACCGCTGCGAAATTCACGCCGGTGTGGAAATCCTCGGCGCTGGTCGCGCCTTCACCGAGGTAGGCGAGCACGATGGTCTTGTCGCGCCTGATCTTGGCAGCCCAGGCGATGCCGGTGGCCTGGGGAAGCTGGGTCGCCACACAGGAAGACATGGGCAGGAAGCACAGCTCGCGGGGAGTGGCCGGATGCACGGGCATCTGACGGCCTTTGCCGATGTCGTTGACGTTGCCGAATATCTGCGCGACGTAGGTCCCTATGGGCAGGCCGCGGTAGAGAGCAGCGCCCCCCTCTCGGTGCGAGGGGACCACCCAGTCACCCGGTTCCAGCACGGCCACGGGTGCGATGACCGAGGCCTCCTGTCCACGGGCATCGGCGTAAAACCCCACCCGACCCTGTCGCTGCATGGTCATCAAGCGCTCGTCGAGCATCCTGATCAGCAACATTCCCCGGTAGATCGTCAACCAGGTGCCCGGTTCCACCGACGGGATTCGGGCGGGAAGGGCCTGGCCGTCCGGCGACAGGATCGACGACAGGCCGATGGCGCGGGCATGGTCGTCGTCGCTGTAGACCTCGACGAAGTCCCCGACCACGTCGCCCATCCCGGAGCGCACCTTGCTGGTCATTCAGCGCTCTTCCCTTCGGTCATCCTGTGCCCAGATCGGCGAGCAAGGGTCCGGGATTTTCGAGCGTGGCCTTGATCGCGGCCACGAAGCGGGCGGCGTCGTATCCATCCACCACCCGGTGATCGACCGAGATGGACAGGTTCATCATGTCCCGCAATGCAATGCCATCACCGACCGCCATCGGACGCCTGGCGATCTTGTGCACGCCCAGGATCGCCACCTCGGGGAAGTTGATGATGGGCGTGGCCAGCAAGCCCCCAAGGAGGCCCAGGCTGGTGATCGTGAACGTCGAGCCCGTGAGATCCTCGCGGGTGGCTCTCCCGGTTCGTGTCAATTCGGCCAGGCGATCGACTTCGGCCCCCAGCCCGAGCAGCGATCGCTGGCCTGCATCCCGGAGCACCGGGACCATCAGGCCGCTGTCGGTCGCTGTGGCCAGCCCGATGTGGTGAGCGCCGCGCTGAACGATCTCGCCGGCGGCTTCGTCCAGCGTGGCGTTGAGCTGGGGAAACTTCTGCAGCGCTCCGACCGTGGCCTTGATGATGAATGGCAGGTACGACAGCTTGACCCCACGAGGGGCCAGGAGGGCATTGGCCTTTACCCGAACCTCCACCAACTCGGTGCAGTCGATCTCCTCGACATAGGTGAAGTGGGCCGCCGTCTGCTTGGAGTGGACCAGACGCTCGGCGATCTTCTTGCGCACACCCCGAAATGGAACCCGCACGTCTCCTGGCTCCCGCGCGGGGGAAGACTGCGAGGAGGAGGGCCCCGCGGCGGGCGTGGACGCGGACGCAGGAGCAGGCGTCGCGTGCGACGTCGAGGGGGGCGTGGCCCTGGTGTGCGCGGCGGCGGCGCCACCGGGGGGGGACGGCGGCACCGCGATGCCGCCCGAGCCGCGTGTGTGGTGGCTTCGCACGTCGTCGGAGGTGATCCGGCCGTCGGGCCCGGTACCTCTCACTCTGCGTAGATCGACATTCAGCTCGCGAGCCAGCCGACGTGTGACCGGGGTGGCAAGCACAGCGGCCTCGTCCGACAGGTGGCCTGCGGTGGCCGCGAGCTCGGCCGCCTCTTCGGCACCGGTGGCGTACACCGCGGGCAGCGCGCTCGCCCCCTCCGGCGATGCGGCGGTCCCGACCGCCCCAGAGCGCGAGGAGATCGCCGGACCGAGCGGCGAGGTCGGCGCCCCAGCCTGGCCCGCCGGGCCTGCGTCGAGCTCGATGGTGATGAGGACCTTGCCCACCGGGCAGATCTGCCCCTCGGCGTACCAGCGCCTGGCAATCCTCCCCGCGCGCGGCGCCGGGATCTCGACAGTCGCCTTGTCGGTCATGATCTCGACGAGCGGCTGATCCTCGCGGACGACGTCGCCCTCGGCCACCAACCAGCGGACGACCTCACCCTCGACGACACCCTCGCCGATATCAGGCAGCTTGAATTCGTAGATCATGGGAGGGGCATTCCGCCTAGAAGGTCATCACGCGCCGGACGGCATCCAGGATGCGATCCGCGTCGGGCAGGTACTCGTGCTCGAGGGTGTAAGGAAAGGGTGTGTCGAATCCGGTGACGCGCAAGATGGGCGCCTGCAGGTGCAGCAGGCCTCGCTCCTGGATGGTGGCGGCCAGCTCGGCCCCGAAGCCGCAGGTGCGGGGCGCCTCGTGCACGATCACCACCCGGCCAGTCTTCTCCACGGACTTCATGATCGCGTCGACGTCGAACGGCAAGAGGGTACGCAGATCGATCACCTCGAGATCGGCGGCGATCCCCCCATTGCCTCCCGCGCCCGCAGCGCCAGCGGCCTTCTCGGCCGCCTCCAGGCAGGTGTGGACCATGGCACCCCATGACAAGATCGTGACCTGCCGGCCCGGTCGTGCAATCTTGGCCTCCCCGATGGGGATGGTGTAGTCCCCCTCGGGAACGTCTCCGCGCGAGGCCCGGTAGACGCGCTTGGGCTCCATGAAGATCACGGGATCGTCGTCGCGGATGCTGGACAGCAGCAGCCCCTTGGCGTCGACCGGGTTGGAAGGCATCACGACCTTCAATCCCGCGATGTGGATGAACAGCGCCTCGGGTGATTGCGAATGATAGTGCCCCCCCTTGATGCCGCCCCCGACCGGGGTCCGAATCACCAGCGGCGCCGTGTACTGCCCGCCCGATCGATAGCGCATCTTGGCCAGCTCGTTCACGATCTGATCGTAGGCCGGATATATGAAGTCAGCGAACTGGATCTCGGGGACCGGTCGCATGCCATAGAGCGCCATGCCGATGGCGCATCCGACGATCCCCGACTCGGCCAGAGGCGTGTCGATGCAACGCTCGGCGCCGAACTCGTCGAAGAGGCCGGTGGTGGCGCGAAACACGCCGCCGAAGCGACCGACGTCTTCCCCGAGCACGACCACCCGCGGGTCCCGTCGCATTTCCGTCCGCAGGGCGTCGTTCACCGCCTGGATGATGTTCATTTCCGGCATTCGCGCCCGGGAGGGATTACGTCAAGCCACGCCGGGAATCAAGACGCAAGCGACGGAGCGACCACCTCTCGACCGGCTCAGCCGCGTTGCCGCAGGTAGTCCTCGAGTTGCGCGAACTGCTCCTCGAGGTGCCAGGGGACCTTGGCGTACACGTCCTCGAACATCGTACGCAACGGCGGTTTGGGTTCCACGGCCTCGGCGTAGCGAATGGCGTCGTTGATCTCGTCCGTGATCTCGTCGCGCCAGCGGGCCTCCAGGGCCTCCGTCAAGTGGTTCTGGTTGATCAGGTACTTGCGATATCGCTCGATGGGATCGCGCGTCTCCCACTCCCGGGGCTCCTCGGAATCGCGGTAAACCGAGGGATCGTCCGACGAGCTGTGAGCCCCCCGTCGGTAGGTGCGGGCCTCGATCAAGGTCGCGCCCTGGCCACGGCGTCCGCGGGCGGCCGCCTCGGCCACCGTGTGAATCATGGCCAGCACGTCGTTTCCATCGACCAGCACCCCGGGAAGGCCGTAGGCGATGCCCTTCTGAGCGAAGGTGGGGGTCGCGGTCTGCACCGATCGAGGAACCGAGATGGCCCAGCCGTTGTTCCGGCACACGATGATGGCCGGGACCTTGAACACGCCCGCGAACACACAGCTCGTGTGGAAGATGGGAGTGGAGGTCCCGCCGTCGCCGAAGAAGACCACCGCGACATCGTCCTTCTTTTGCAACTGGGCGGCCCAGGCGGTCCCCACGGCATGAGGAATCTGGGTGGCGACCGGCGAGGCCACCGTGACGAAGTTCAGGTCGCGCACCGAGTGGTGGACGGGCATCTGCCGTCCCTTCACGGGATCTTCGGCATTGCCAAAGAGCTGACACATGAAGGTGCGCAGCGGGTAGCCCCGAAAAAGGGCCGCTCCCACCTCCCGATACGCGGAGTAGAACCAGTCCGAGACGCGCAGGGCCGCGGCCGCGCCGATGTGCGTCGCCTCCTCGCCGGTGGTGGATACGTAGAAACCCAGGCGTCCCTGGCGCTGCAGGCGCAACATGCGCTCGTCGACCATCCGGATGCGGATCAGCGCGTGAAAGACCTTGCGGTGCTCGTCCCCCGACAGGCGCGGTTCGCGCTGGGGAGCCACGACCCTTCCTTCGTCGTCCATGACGCGGATGACCTCGATCTTCAAGTCTTCACCGCTTCACTCGTCAGCTTTCGATCCGGTCAGGCAGCATCCAGGCCTGATTAGTGGGCGGCGAAAGTGCTGTCAAGCGCCGGCCGTGGTAGTTCATTGGCATCATGGAATCGGTCAAAGCGCTGAAACCGCGAGACGTTCTCAGCTACCTGGGGCGCGACTACCTCATCGAGGGCGTCGTGGTCTACAAGCTCAACGGAAAGGTTCACCGCCTGGCGCGGGCGGTGGATGGCGAGGTGGTGCTGTGGGTCGAGCCGCTCTCCGACGACATGGACGATCGGATGGTGCTCATGACGCAGGTCAGGGATCTCGACATCGGGACCCCGCCGCCCCAATCGATCTCATACCGGCAAAGTGCGTTCGTGCCGCGCTGGGCCGGTCGGGCGACCGTCGAGATCGTCGGTCAGGTCCCGGATCAGATGGGGGGTGCTCGCGAGGTCTGGCGCTATCGGGCGGCGGGCGACGTCTTCCTGCAGATCGAGGCGGGCCCGTCCGGGACGCTGGTCTTCTACGGTGAATCGGTCCACCGGGGCATGCTCGAAGTCCTGCCAGGCGCCTGACGCCTGACGTCTGACGTCTTCATGGGAAGTGGATTCGGGACGGCCTTTCGGATCAGCACCTGGGGTGAATCCCACGGGCCGACGGTGGGCGTGGTCATTGATGGCTGTCCCCCGCGTGTCCCCATCGCGGTCGACGAGATTCAGGCCGAGCTCGCCCGGCGTCGCCCCGGGCAGAGCCCCATCACCACCCAGCGGCGCGAGGCCGACGTGGTGGAGATCCTGTCGGGCGTTCACGAGGGCCTGACGCTCGGAACGCCCATCGCCTTGATGGTGCGAAATCAAGACAACCGCGGCGGCGATTACGATGAGATGAAGGACAAGTTTCGTCCCTCCCACGCGGACTACACCTATCAGGCCAAGTTCGGCATCCGGGCCTGGCAGGGGGGAGGCCGCTCCTCGGCCCGCGAGACCGTGGGACGCGTGGCCGCCGGAGTGCTGGCGCGCAAGGTGCTGCAGATCGTCGGAAGCGGTCCCGTCGAGATCCTGGCCTACGTCAAGCAGGTTCAGACCCTGATCGCGGAGGTCGATCCGACCACGGTCTCGCGTCGGGACATCGAGGCCAACATCGTGCGCTGTCCAGACCCGGTGCGGGCGGTTCAGATGATCGCGGAGATCGACGGAGCCAGGAAGGCGGGTGACTCGCTGGGGGGGATCGTCGAGGCGGTGGCGCGCGGCGTCCCCGCCGGGTGGGGCGAGCCCGTGTTCGACAAGCTGGACGCCGATCTGGCCAAGGCCATGCTTTCGCTACCAGCCGCCAAGGGCTTCGAGATCGGAAGCGGATTTGCTGGGGTGGCGCTGACCGGGAGAGAGCACAACGATGCCTTTTACAACGGCGACGGGCGCATCAGGACGCGCACCAACCGGTCGGGCGGTGTCCAGGGCGGGATCTCCAACGGCGAGGACATCGTAATCCGGATCGCCTTCAAGCCCACCGCCACCATCCTGCACGAGCAGCAGACGGTCGACGTTCACGGGCACGACACCACGATCAAGGCGCGCGGGCGGCACGATCCGTGCGTGTTGCCGCGGGCCGTGCCCATCGTCGAGGCCATGATGGCCCTGGTGCTGGCGGATCACGCTCTTCGACAACGGGGGCAATGTGGCCCCTGAGTCCCCCGGCGTGGAGTTTCGTCGTGCGGCGCGCCACGACGCTATTTCAGTGCTGCATCCGGCGCGCGCGTAGTTAATCCAGGCACGGGAGGTCCAGCTTTGCTGGACCGGCCACGCCGTCAAGCAACTCCGTGGGGGTCTCGCAGGGGGCCTTCCGAGGCCCCTTGCGGCGCCGTCAGGCCTCGACCAGCATCACCAGCGTTTGGGGCAGCACCCCATCGTGGGCCATCGCCTCGGCCGCTCCTGGGGTCTTCATTGCTGCTTGAAGCGTGTCCATGTCAGGAACCTCCATGATCAATCCCACGCGGGTGGGGTGCGTTGGATCTATGAACTTCCGGATGCCGGTGACCCCCAGGGGCCCGAAGAACTTCTCGCGCATGGGCGAGGCGAGCCAGTGCTTGCGATCCTT
>Ga0066788_10000022_pt1 | contig 22509 bp, 16 predicted proteins | sample OrgsoiDNA2013048_FD_70943 | JGI IMG/M metagenome (GOLD analysis project Ga0066788, IMG submission 70943) | Permafrost soil microbial communities from the Arctic, to analyse light accelerated degradation of dissolved organic matter (DOM) -... | ecosystem: Environmental > Terrestrial > Soil >... | reverse complement strand
CCAGCGAGCTGCGCGCTTCGAAGATCGACGCCCGCCACGGGGTGGCGTGGTATCCCCGTGACGGGCGCTCCGCCGACGCCCTGATCGCGCGGGCCAACGCGCTCGTCAAGCAGACGAGCGGTGCCGGGAAATCCGACCGGGGGCCCGCCCCGGGCAACCGCGACGACGGCGAGCCGATGAGCGGCGCCGGCATGGAGCGCATCCTGGAGCTGGCGAGGCGCGCGGCCGGCGCCAACATAAACGTGCTGATCCTGGGCGAGACTGGCGTTGGAAAAGACGTCCTGGCGAGGACCATTCATCAACTATCCGGGCGAAAAGGGGACTTCGTGGCCCTCAATTGCGCGGGCCTGACCCCTTCCTTGATCGAGAGTGAGCTGTTCGGCCACGAGAAGGGGGCCTTCAGCGGAGCGAATGGTCAAAAGATCGGGCTGCTCGAGGCGGCCAATGGCGGCACGGTCTTTCTGGATGAGATCGGCGAGATGCCGGCGAGTCTCCAGGTGAAATTGCTTCGCACCATCGAGACGCGGGAGGTTCTACCGGTCGGAGCGGTCCGGACGCGAGCCATCGACGTGCGCTTCCTGGCCGCCACCCATCGCGATCTCGAGGCGGACGTGTTGCGCGGGACGTTCCGACAGGACCTGTTCTTTCGTCTGAACGGAATCAGTCTGAGCGTCCCCCCGCTGCGCGAGCGGACCAGCGAAATCCCGGCGCTGGTGAGCACCTTCGTGAAGGAAGCCTGTCGGGAGTCTGGTCGGAATCCCCTGCCCGTCTTCAGCCGAGCAGCCCTCGATCACCTGCGGAGGTACGCCTGGCCCGGGAACATTCGAGAGATGAAGAACTTGGTGGAGCGGGCCCTCGTGCTGTGCGACGCGCCGGAGATCACGACCGAATACTTGCCGCTCGACAAGATGCGCACGGTGTCGATCTCCGATGCGGCGGGTGGCGGAGCCACCGGCACGCGTGGCGATCTCGAGCTCTACGCGGATGGCAGGCCTCCCGGACCGTCAGCAGGTGCAACCGGCGCGGCCACGCCAATCGGGGCGCTGACCGCATCTCCCGGGGCGGGATCGGAACATGGCACGTGGCAACCCGCCGCCAGCGAGGGCCCGGAGGCCAATGCGGAAAGGCAACGCATCCTCGATGCTCTGACCGCCTGCGCCTGGAATCAGACCCGCGCGGCGCAATCCTTGGGCATGCCTCGTCGGACGTTCGTCTCGAAGTTGGAGCACTACAGCATTCCACGTCCCCAGAAGAGCAGCAACGGCCCAGCAAACGCCCAGTGATCGTGCGGGATTTCCTGAGTTACGCGAACTTGACGTCTCTTCCTCGGGGATTCGAAAACGCGGCACCTGCGTACCCGCGCTGGCTGGCCGCCCACCGTCGAGGGCAGCGCTGATCGCAAAAAAAGAGTGGCCAACCGAGCCGTCTCGGAGGACGATTGCGCGGATGCGGCCGGCCCAGAGAGCCAAGTTGGTCATGATTTCGGCCGTCGCGGCGCTCGGCTTCTTTTTGACTTCCGGTTCAGTCGCCGTCGCCCAGCGAGGGGACAGGATGCACGGACGCACCGGGGACCAAGGTGAAAGAGTTCCCGGCGCCTCGCCCACGAAGGTAACGACGAAGGTAACGACGAAGGTAACGACGAAGGCAACGACGAAGGCGACGGCCACGGCCACGGTTCCCCTTCGGGGGGCAGGCGCTTACGTCGCGGTGCAACCGTTCGACGGCGCCAAGACTGAGGTGCTGCGGGAGTTGGTGGCGCGTATCGTCCAGGAGCGCGGCTTCCGCCCCGTGACCGGCTTGCCTCGTTACGAGGGTACCGCGCAATATCCCGTGTTGGCCCGGGACTATCAGCTCGCGGCGCTGGTGACGGCAGACATGGAGGATCTGGGCCAGCGCCAGAGAATCACGTTTCTGGTGTGGAGCGGCCACAATGGCTCGATCGTCGGACGCTGGACTGCCGCGGCGTCCACACCAGTCCTGGCGCGGGCCGTTAGCAAGGGCTTCTGGGCTCATCTGGGTCCGGCCATCCGAAGGGCCAGGGGTCCCGGGTCGACCTCGTCGACGCCCCACATGACGCCAGCCCGCCCCATGCGGATAGACGCCTCGAATCCGGAAGACCGCGTGCGCTTCTCAGCGCAACCGTGAGCGGCGCGAGCTGATTGGCCATGCGCCGCTCCATCCTGGGGCGGTCACGGGCTCCCAGGAGGGATCGGGAGGGGCGCAAAAGCCGTCGATCGATCAGATAGCGGTCGACGCGCTGGCCGGCAACACACCCTTCAAGTCTCTGGAAGTGGGTGTGACCAACGCGACCCCCAACGGAACACCGCTGACCTTGCACAGCGTCTCCTTTCGAGGACCAAATCAGGTCCTTTACCCCGAGCTCGATCCCAAGGCGGTGTTCACGGGGCAGCCCCGCGTGGGGGGCCAGCTTGCAGGGCGGGTGAGGCGTGACTATAACGCGTCGAGATCAGCGGTCACCCGACCGTCCAGCCCCAGCCCCCTCTACGACTCGATTCGGCTCGACGACTCGACTCCCGACGGAAGGATCGCCATGTTCACAGGTACGCGTATCATCGCGGTTTGTCTTCTTCAGCTGACCCTCATCAAGTCGGCAGCGCTTGCCGAGCCGGCCGACCCAGACGCCGGGGCCACACCAGCGGCGGCGGCACCCGCGGCACCGGCGGCAGCGGCACCGGCGGCGGCGACCAACTCGGCGAATCCGCCGGCTACCGGTGCGCGTCCCAACGCCCAGATGAAGGCCGTGCTCGACAAGCTGGCCAAGCTGGGGGGCCAGCCCATAGAGAACCTGACGCCCAGAGAAGCCCGAAAGCAGCCCACGCCCGCGGATGCGGTCAAGGCCTTGCTGGTCGAATGGGGCAAGGAGGCCGATCGTCAGCCGGTGGGCAAGACCGACGATCGCGAGATCAATGCCGAGGGACGCGACATCCCGATCCGGGTGTATACGCCGAAGGGACATGGACCCTTCCCGGTCGTGGTCTATTACCACGGCGGCGGATGGGTGCTCGCCACGATTGACACCTACGACGCCTCGGCCCGTCAGATCGCGGATCAAGCGAGGGCCGTGGTGGTATCCGTCGAATACCGCAAGGCACCCGAACACAAGTTTCCCGCCGCCCATGACGATGCCTTCGCCGCGTATCAGTGGGTGCTGCAGCACGTGGGCGAGCTGCAGGGCGATCTGGCTCGGATCGCGGTGGCGGGCGAGAGCGCCGGCGGGAACCTGGCGGCTGGCGTGGCGATGATGGCGCGTGATCGCGGGGTGGCGCCACCCGCGCACCAGTTGCTCATCTATCCGGTCGCTGGCCACGACTTCGAGACGCCCTCCTACCGAGAGAACGCCAACGCCAAGCCGCTCGACGCCGCGATGATGCATTGGTTCTTCGGGGAGTACCTGAGAAGGGACACCGACGCCGCCGATCCGCGGATCTCGCTGGCGACCACCGCCGATCTCTCCAAGCTGCCGTCCGCCACGATCATCACCGCGCAGATCGATCCCCTGCGCTCCGAGGGCAAGGCCCTGGCGGACAAGCTCCGCAAGGCGGGCGTGAAGGTCGACTACAAGAACTTCGACGGCGTCACCCACGAATTCTTCGGCATGGCCACCGTGCTCGATGCGGCCAAGAAGGCCCAGGCCCTGGCCGGCAAGGATCTGACCAAGGCCTTCGCCCAGGCCAAGAAGAAGAGCCTGGCGGCCGCCGCAACGACGCCGACCATGACCGCCGCGCCGGCCGCGCCGGCGTCACCGTGACCTGGCTCCTGGGTAACCCAAACGCCGGGCGAGTCGACCTCAGCCGGGAACCGCGAACACCTGAACCGTCAGCTGGTCGGTGGCAGAATTATCCGTGTATCCCGAATCGTAATACATGAACTGAATCGGGACCCCGCCTCCGAGGTAGAGCAGGTAGTAGGTGTGGTCCTTTCGCCAGAGGCCCCACCAGCGCAAGCGGGGCGTGACCGCCGTGTTGGCCTCGTCGACGCCGAGGCCATAGTCGACGTTGTTGTCGCCAATGTCTTCCTTGCCGGTGCCGTCGGCGCTCCAGTCCATCCAGTCCGCGTCGCCGAGGCCGAGGTTGGCGCCGCCGGTCTTTCCCGAGCCGGCGGCCTGTAACAGATAGACCGTGCCCTTCTCGGGGGTCATTTGCGTGTGGGCCATTTGTCTGTTGACCGGGACCTTCAGAGTCTCGAGCGGCGTGGTGATCGCAAGGGTCGGCGAGAGGCGGACGATCGACACCACGATGCTGCCTGGGCTGGTGGCAGCGCCCGCTCGCACCAGCTTCACGGTGAGCGGGGTCCCTGCTCCGGTGAGGGTCATGTAATAGGTGTGATCGGCCCGGTAGGGTCCGAACCACTTCTTGCGGCCGGCGGTGGTCCCGTTGGGCACGCGCTCCAGCTTGACGCCGACGTCGATCCCGACATCGGTGCCTGCCACCAGGTCCTGCCCGGGCGCGGCGGCGGTGGCGCCCCCGAACTCCGCGTCGGTCGTGTCCGCGGCATCCCCGACACTCCCGGTCGCCTTGAGCAAGAACAGCTCTCCCAGGTCGAGGGAAATCTTCGATGCGACGCTCTCCCCGCTTCCGGGCACCGCCACTGTCTCGAGCACCAGGACCGTGGCTCCGCTGCCCGCCCCGCCGCCCGCCCCGCTAGCCCCCGTACCCGCGGCACCCAAGTCGCCGCCGAGGCCGCCCGCCGCGCCACGGCCCGTCATGCCGCCGCCTGACGTTCCCAGGCCGCCGGCGCCGCCGGCTCCGCCCGAAAATCCCGCCGCTCCGCCGATCGCGCCCCCGTCGGCCGCGCGCCCACCTCCGATGGCGGGGCTTCCGCCAGACGCGGAGCTCGCGGCGCTTCCCCCGGTGCCCAAGGCACCGCCAGACGAGCCGAGACCCACGGACCCGCCGCTGCCCGGGCCCATGCTCGTGCTCCCGCCAGTCCCGTCGCCTCCCGATCCGGCACCCGCACTCGAGGCCGAAGAACACCCGACCCACCCGGCCAGCGCCGCAACCAGCGCGAGTAAGGTCAACCGTGACGTGCTCGATCGGGTCATTCTCGAGGCTCGCTGCACCAAGGTCATTGCCGCTACAGTGTGCCTGGAGCCGAGGTTCGGGTCATCCGCCTCGCGATCTGAATCACCGATCGCCCAGTCCTTGAACAAGCCCACGAAGCAAGCAAAGCAGGTCTTGCCGGGAGGCTACGACACCCTACTGGCCGACGTTGCACGCGTGGTCGAAGATGCGCGGGCGCGCTGCCGCCCGCTCCGTGAACGCCGTCATGACAACCACGTATTGGCTGATGGGTCGGCGCATCGTCGAGAGCGAAATTGCCACCTTCGCCGAAGCCCGGCCCGCAGCGCGACATTTCGCAGACGCTACCTGCGAAATTGCTCGACCCCACTCGGGGCGCGCACGATCCGCCCCTTACGGGTATATTTTGCGTCCAGCTCGATCACGGTCGCGCCCTTTGCAGCAGATTCCATCAGTTAGTATGTCAAGAATCACGGTCGTCAATCCCCGTCACTGGCTCAACGAGGACGGCTCGTTTCCCGAAGGATCTCGGGTCAGAAACCGAATGATCCGCGTTGCGCATTGCATCGAATCCGGCGGCACCTTGCGAATTGGGGAATCGCGCGAAACGTTGTTGCCCTGCCGTTGCCGACCCGGTGGCCTCGCCTGTCCGGGATTCATGATGGTGCTGAAGCAAAAGGACGATGCGATTCAATCCTTTTGCAGCGTTTGCACGCAGGACGAGTTCCTGATCTACGAGTGGGAAGACACGCCGTGGGCCGCGGGGCCCCGTGCTCCGATTGACGTTGACGTTCTCAGGAGAGCGGCCGGCATCAGCGGCAGCTCCCCACGGGAGCCGAAGCCGACTGACCTCAAGTTGATGCTGGCGCGGACACTGACACTGATTGGTTGTCCTTTGTCCGCCACGCAGGTGTGCGATCTCGTCAGTACCAGCGACCATCCAACGGTCGCACTGGATGCGGTGATGGCCACCCTTCCTGGGCCACCGACAACGGGTGCCGTCGAACGTTTTCTCCCAGTGCTCATGGACGTGTGGAACCAGACGCCACGAAACGATCTGGGGGGACGATCACCCGGTCAGGCATATCGAAGCAGTTCTTCTCCGCCCCAAGATTTCGTGCGCAACAGACCGTGTCCCTGCGGCAGCGGGAAGAAGTTCAAGCGTTGCTGCATTTCGAAAGGCCAGACCAACTGAAGGCCGTACAGGCCCGCGGTGGCTGGGTCGCCGGAGCGGCGCCGAGGACCCGACCCACCGCGTGGCCGTCACGATGGCACTGCCTTGACCAAAAACATCTGCGACGGCGGAGGCTTCTGCGTGCAGGCTCCTGACGAGGACTGCGCGCCATACACGTGCGCGGGCAACGACTGTGGCAGAGAATGTGCCTCCGACAAGGATTGCGCGTCGGGTGTGCTTTGCAAAAACAACAAGTGTGGGGCAGTGCCCAACGGTCGTGGCCCGTGCGCGGTCGCCACCGCCGCCGCCGCCGATGACTGCGTGTCAGGGTTCTGCGCAGATGGCGTCTGTTGCAACCAGCTCTGCGACGGCGAATGCGAATCATGCAACCAGCCCAGCCATCTAGGCATTTGCGCTGCGATCGGTGGGGGGTTTCCACACAGGTTGTGCAAGACCGAATCGGCAGCGAGCTGTGGCCGGACCGGGCTCTGCGAGGTCGGCGGTAGCTGCGCCTACTACCCGGAAGGGACCATTTGTATCCCTGCGAGTTGCACCGATGGGAACATGCTCATCAACACCGCGACCTGCGATGGGATGGGGGTCTGCCAGGCGTCAGGCTTGATCGCTTGCGCTCGGTCAATGCGTGCGGCAACCCATAGGTTGGGTTGCGGGGCCCGCGGGCTAGTCCCAAGTTGGTCCAATCTCTGGCCCCAGTTGTCCTCTTGTCCCGACTCTTGGGGACAAGCGTCAATCGCACCCCCAGTTTCCCGGGACTTTCCTGCGAAACGCTGAGCCGGTGGACGGGATTGAACCGTCGACCTACGGTTTACGAAACCGTTGCTCTACCACTGAGCTACACCGGCGAATGGTACTGACTTCCCACCTTCAGGACTTGTACACCATCCCTGTTTTGCCGCGCGTAGCTCCAGCGCAGCCAAGTGCACCCGAACCGGTTCCGGGCTGCACCTTCAAGGACAGCACGTCCGCGTCAGGGGCGTTCAGATCGACGGCCAAGCGATCGTAACCCTCCCGGGGGAAGAGGAGGTCCGCCCGCAGGTGCGCGGATCTTTCGGTGGTGGTGACTTTGCTATGACCCATGAGCTTGGACGACATCCCGATCGACCCGCCCCCGAGGACGAATTTCGAAGCGCATGTATGGCGCGTCGGCTGGTACCCCGTCAAGGAAGGAACGCGACACGCTGTCAGCCCCGCCTTTAGGTGCCAGGGCCGTCCCGGCCGGTGGCGCCGGGCCGAATTCCATCCCATACAGAGGCCGCCGATGGGACGTTTCGAGCACCTGGCAACCCGACCGCAGCGCGGTCCCGCGGACATCCTGCGCTGGCGCCTGCTCGATCCGCTGTCCGGCAGGCGCATCCGCGATCCTGGCGGGTACTCCACGCCGGTGCGTCCCAACGATGGAGGCGCGCTCGCGTCCGGAGCGCCGTCGCTGACCTGGATCGGGCACGCGACCTTTCTGCTGAGGCTGGGAGGCGCCCTCATCGCCACCGATCCCATCTGGTCCGAACGGATCTCCGGCGTGATCCGCCGCAAGGCCCCCCCCGGAATCGCACTCGAGCACGTGCCCCCGCTCGACGTCGTCACGGTGAGCCACAACCATTACGACCACCTCGACCTGCCGACGCTGCGTCGAATCGGTCGCCAGCCGCTGTATGTCACCTTGCTCGGCAACGGAGCGCTCCTGCGTGAGGCGGGCCTGGACCGCGTGGTCGAGCTGGACTGGTGGCAATCCCACCGCGTCGGCGCGCTCGAGATCACCGCGGTCCCCGCGCGACACTGGTCGATGCGCGTCCCCTGGAACCGAAACGACATGCTGTGGGGAGGCTTCGTCTATCGCGGGCCCGAGGGCGTCGCTTACCACTCCGGCGACACGGCGCTCTTCGATGGCTTCACCGAGATCGGTCGGCGCGCCGGGCCCATCGACTGGGCCATGCTGCCCATCGGCGCATATGAGCCGCGCTGGTTCATGGAGCCCCAGCACATGAACCCCGAGGACGCGGGCCTGGCCTTCCGGCAGCTCGGCGCCCGGACGCTCGTGGCGATGCATTGGGGCACCTTCAAGCTCACGGATGAGCCGCTCGGTGAGCCGCCCGCCCGCATGCGCGCCTTCTTTGTCGATCAGAATCTCGATCCGGGGCGGCTTTGGATCCTGGACATCGGCGAAACCCGGCTGCTGGCCCCGGCGAGCGTGCCCGCCCAGCCGCCGTAGCTGTTGTTGGTTCAGCTTTGCTGGGAGGCTCCTTTTTCCGAGGAGCGCGAGGGTAATTGGCAGCGTTCGACTATATTGTCGACCCGACCGCAGGAGGTCACCCATGTCGAAGGACGTCCGCCTCCGTCTCAGACTCAGTCTCCGTCACAGCCCCAGGAACACGGGAATCGTGTGTCTCGCCATGTATGTCGCTGGACTGACCGCCTGCGCCGGTCAGGTAACGGCCGTGGCTCTTCATGCGCCGCCACGTCCGGTGAGCCCGCACGGGTTCGAATCGGTGACGGTGTATTCGGGGGCTCCCCCTCTCCGACCGCATGTGGCCATCGCCCGCCTGAATCTCGATCGAGCGAGCGAGCCGAACGAGCAGGGAGCGAACCTCATGATTCACCGGTTGCGCGAGAGGGCCGGAACCCTCGGCTGCGATGGTGTGGTGATCGGGGGGCTGGGGGATCCGGACGGCAAGTCCGTGGATGCCACGTGCATCGTCTACAAGTAGATCGGAGGGGAAGCACCATGCAGAGACCCGGTTTCGTGACCGTCATCGGCGTACTCTGTCTTCTCTCGGGCTGCGGATCGCTCGAGGGCGGCGGCGGAGCTGCCACCACTGCTTGCACCCTGCAGACCGGCGGCCAGCGGCAATGTGTGGAGACCTCCACGAACGCCGCCGCGACCGGCGGGCTCGCGGCCGCCCAGAGCGACTGCGTGAAGGAGGGCGTCGTCGCGTCGGATGTCTGCTCGCACTCCGGTGCCGACGGTGGCTGCAAGACGGTGATCGCGAGCGGCCTCATCACGGTGAGCACGACGCTCTGGACCTACACCGGGGTGGCGGGCACGGCGAGCGCCGAGATGTCGGGGTGTATCGCCACGGGAACACCTGGATCACTCCGTAGTCGACAAATGGCCAGGGACGAGCGCGCGAACATTTCGCGGGCGCGATGCCTGGGATCTCGCGCTGCCTGGCACAAAACGGCGTCGTCAGGTCGCGGGATCGCGTTCGAAAAGGACGCGGAGCCCCGGGCTCTCGTGACCATTTTGGCGACGCAATTTGCCAGGAGCTCAAATGAAGTGCGTCTTGCCCTCAGTCCCGGACCACCGGGCGCGTCTCTTGCCCGGCCTCCTCCTTCCCCTGCTGGCGTGGTCGCTCGGATGTGAGGAACGGATCGGCGACGCGAGCACCGTGTCCCCCGCGCCCCCCCCGGGAAGCGCTGATCAAGGCATCGCGAGCGGGACTGGACCCGGAAGCGGAAGCGGCACCCCGTCCCCGTCCCCGGGCTCGACGCCGCAGAGCCTGCCGTGCCTGCGTCCCCCGAGACCGCGGTGCCAGGACCCGGGCCCCCTCTACATGGGGCGCGAACGCCTGATGATCGCCGCTCAAACCTCGGGAGACTGCAACAGCTGTCACACGCAGGCGGGCGCCAACGCCGCTCCCGGGCGACTCCTCACTCCGTGAGAGCCTTCGCGCCAGCGGGAGCGAGCCCGACGGTCTGGCCGCAATCCTGCCGCAGATTGGGCCTGCCAGGAGCCGTGGTCAGAAGGCGTAGCGGGAGGTGATCGCAGCCGGTCCGAGGACCGTGTCTATCTCCGGCCCGGGAGCGAGGTCGGCCGGATCGGGCTGGAAGCCGACGAAGGCAAAACCGACCGGGCTGACGGCCAGACCGCTCACGCCAGTGGACACGTTCCCGGCCTCCAGGGTCCAGCGCGAGCTCTGATCGGCGCCGAGGCGGGAGACATACACGGAGTGAAACTCCCCGTTCGGCTGGCGGGCGCCACCATGAACGAGGACACCACCCCCGCTGGTCGCTCCGAGGCCGACGGCGTCCAGGGCCGTGAGCTTCTGGACCCAACCGAGGGCCCCGGCCTCCGTCAGCTTGAGGACGAACCCCGAGCTGTACGAGGCGCTCCGGGTCACCGCGGCCGGTCCCAGATCGAAGTCGATGGTTCCCTGGAAGTCGCCCGCCAGATAGATGGCCCCGTCCGTACCCCCGACGATCGCGGAGGTCTGGATGGAGTCCCTGACCCCGAAGCTCCACGCAGAGGCCAGGCTGCCGTCCGGGAGCAGCTTGACGATGAAGCTGTCCTGACCATCAGGGGCAGCCCGCGCCGCGACGACGGTCCCGGGATCGAAGTCGCACGTACCACTGAAGGTGCCGGTGGCCCAGACGCTGCTGGCGGCGCTGACCGTGATCCCCGCAAGATCTAGGCTGCAGTCCGAGCCGTCGAACGTGTCGGCCCAGACCAGCGCTCCCGCGGTGCTCAGCTTCACCACGAAAGTGGAGGCATAACCTTGAGCGGTCCGTTCGCTGACCCCCGGGCTGGGGTCGAAGTCCAGGCTGACGAGCTGGTTCGATAGGTTGGATCTGGGGCCGAAGGTGCCGCCCACGTAGATTCCACCGGCAGCGTCGACGGCCAACCTGCGGCCAGAGCCCGTGGCGGCTCCGGAGGTGTCATCGAACGTACCAGCCCATACAAACGTCCCGTCAGCCTTCAGCTCGAGGACGAACGGCGCGTCGGCGTCGAGGTCGGCGGTGTGGAGATCGACTCCGGCTCCCGGGTCGAAGTCCACCTCACCGCGGTAGGACCCGGTCGCCACGACCGAGCCACCGTCGGGTGCGACCGACAGGGCGGCGACCTGGTCCTCGCGAATGCCGCCAAAGGTCTGGGTCCAGGCGTAGCTGCCGTCGGCGTTGAGCTTGGTGACGAAAGCATCGGTGGCGGCCGTGGTCCCCGTGCCGTCGTCCGTCGCGGTTCGATGGTCGACCCCGCCGGTGGGATCGAGGTCCACCGTCCCCGAGAAGGAGCCGCCGATGAACAGCGAGCCATCGGCGGCCATGGCCGTCGCGAGGTTCGAGACATTCTCGTTCATGATCGCGAACGTGCCGAGGTACCGGGGCGCGCAGGCGGCGGCGGGCGTCGAGCCCCAGGCAGCCTCGCAGTCCGGGCTCACCACGTCGCAGTTCGCATACCCCGGCTTGCACACCGGGTCGGCGCAGCCCGGCTGGCCAGGATTGCAGACCGAGCTGACGTTGGCGAGGTGACAGCCCGTGCTTCCCCCGCAGGCGCCGCAGCTGTCTTCGAAGTCGAGCGGGGTCTCGCACCCCGCCTCCGTCGTGCAGTCCGCCCAGCCGCTTGCGCAGCTCGGCGCGCAGATCCCCGCTCGACAGGGCACGGGAGTCAGCACTCCCTGTATTTGATTGCAGTCGTTCCCGCACGCACCGCAGTTGGCACGGTCGGACGACAGATCGACGCAGGTGTCGAAACAGAGGTCCGGGGTCGCCGGCACACAGGAGATCAGACACGAAAACGACTGTCCCTGGGGGACGCAGGTTGGCATGGGCTCCGGGCACGCACGGCCGCACGAGCTGCAGTGTTCGGGCCGGGACAGGTCGGCTTCGCAGCCGTCGTTGCCGTTGCCGTTGCCGTTGCCGTTGCCGTTGCAATTTCCGAACCCATGCACGCAGGCGCTCAGGGGGACGACGCAGCGGCCGAAGTGGCACTGGGCGAGTGTCCCGGCCTGCACGTTGGGCAGGTGGTTGCAGTCGCGCCCGCACATTCCGCAATTGAGGGGATCGCTCAGCACCGACCCGCAGAACGCCGGCTGGGCGTCCGGGGTTGAACCGGTTGCGAGGTTGTCGGCGCCACCGCCGTCCGCAGGGGTGGTCCCGCCGGTGCCCACTCGACCCCCCGCGCCGTCGCTGGCATCCCGCGTTGCCCGGCCGAGTCGTCACCGGTACGCCCATCACCCGTCGTCGCCCGCGCGTCCGCGTCCCGTCGGGCATCAGCCTGACCGCCATCGCTCGGCGCTCGTAACAACCGATCGCCGCAGGCCAGCAGAGGCAGAACCGTAGCAAACAGAACACTCCACGAGGGGACGTTGCGCATGGAGATCCTCTCGCACCGCACAGAAACGAGGGGCCTCACACATAAAGCCTAGGTGAGTCCCGTGGCCAAGCAACCTACGGCGCCCGCGGCGATTCGCTTACCGCCATCGAAGCTCGGCTCCGAAACCGTTTCACCACCTCGAACCAGATGACGCACAGGACGCCGGCCGCGAGGCTGGAGAGGAGGTCCGTGAGGTGAACGGGATCGAAGCGGAACAGGCGACGGGCGAACGGGGCAAACAGAGCCAGCGACAGGAAGACCGGCGCGCCGAGCAGCACCCACCGCACGGCGGGATTGGGCACCCGCAGCATGGAAACCGCCGACCGCACCCAGGAGCGGTTGACCAGGATGACGACCACCACGGCGATCACCAGGGTCGCGAAGGTGAGGGCCCGGGCAGCGGGGTCGGAATGACCTCGGCGCGCGATCACGAAGACGGCCAGGCAGACCCCGAAGATGCTGAGGCCCTGCAGGAGCGCGGCCGCGAGAGTCTTGCGCGAAAAGAGTCGCTCATCGCGTCCCCGCGGTGGACGCGACATCACGTCGCTCTCGGGCGCTTCTGCCTCGAAGATCAGCGTGCAGGATGGGTCGATGACCAGCTGAAGGAAGGCGATGTGAACCGGGAAGAGGAGGAGCGGCCACCCGGAGAAGAACACCGGAAGCATCGACAGGCCTGCGATCGGCACGTGAACGGCGATCACGAAGACGATGGCCTTCTTGATGTTGTCGAAGATCCGTCGGCCGAGGCCAATGGCGGCCACGATGGAAGAGAAGTCGTCGTCGAGCAGCACCAGCGAGGCGGCCTCGCGGGCCACGTCGGTTCCGCGTCCTCCCATCGCGATGCCGATGTGCGCAGCCCTCAGGGCCGGGGCGTCGTTGACGCCGTCGCCGGTCATCGCGACGACTTCACCGTGGGCCTTCAATGCCAGGACGATGCGCAGCTTCTGCTCGGGGACCACGCGCGCAAAGATCTGAATGTCGGAGACACGCGCGGCCAGCTCATCATCGGACATCCCCCCGAGCTCGCTGCCCGTGAGGACGGTCTCGCAACTCGTCAGCCCGGCCTGCCGGGCTATGCTTTGGGCGGTCGTCGGATTGTCGCCGGTGATCATCACCACCCGCACCCCTGCCGCCTGGCATTGGGCCACGGCGGCGGGGACGGTCGAACGGAGGGGATCCTCGAAGCCCAGCAGCCCGACCAGCTCGAGGGAGAGGTCGTGGTGCTCTTCGGGGAGAGCGCCCAGCCGGGTCGTGCCGCGCGCCACTCCCAGAACACGAAGACCCTGCGACCCGAAGATGGACACCTCACGGGCCAGGGCGGCGAGATGGCCCGGGTCGAGATGACAGAGATCGGCGATGGCCTCGGGAGCGCCCTTGGACGCCAGCACGATCTCGTCATCGATGCCGCTGCTCCAGGCGTGACTCACCGCCAGCAAGCCCGGCGTCAGAGGGTACTCGCGCACCAGCGACCATTGGGGATGCAGGTGTTCGGTGTCCTTGATGAGTCGATCCCCGGCGTCGTGAAGCGCCCGCTCCATGGGGTCGAAGGGATCCCGCTTGCTGGCCAGGATCGCGTCCTCCAAGAGGACGTGCATTTCCTCGGGGAGCGACTGCTGCAGGGTGGAGAGATCGACCGATGTGCCGGAGCCGGTGGCGAGGCGCCGCAAGGTCATCTGGTTCTGGGTGAGCGTACCGGTCTTGTCGACGCACAGAACCGTCGCGGCCCCCAGCATCTCGACCGCCGGCATTCGACGGGTCAGGACCTGGGTACGCGACAGGCGCCAGGCGCCGAGTGCCAGGAAGATCGTGAGCACCACCGGAAATTCCTCGGGGAGAATGGCCATGGCCATCGCGATACCCGCCAGTGCGCCTTGCCTCCAGATGTCCACGCCACCGCCGCGCGTCCAGGCGAAGCTGACCACGACGAGAGCGCAGGCCACCAGGCCCAAGATGGCGAGCGTGCGCACCACCCGCGTGGTCTCGCTTTGCAGCATGGTCGGCTCGGGCTCAACCTGCTCGAGCGCCTTGCCGATCTTGCCCAGCTCGGTATGCATGCCTGTGGCCAGGACCTCGACGATGCCCTGCCCCGCCGTGACCAGGGTTCCCGAGAACACCGAAGGCAAGTCGTCCCCCCCCGGGCGGTCGAGGATCTCCCCGTCGGGGGACGAGCTCTTGCGGACGGGCAGCGACTCGCCGGTCAAGAGCGACTCGTCCGCTGCCAGGTGGAGCGCCCGCCGCAGAATCCCATCCGCGGGGACGCGGTCCCCCTCGCCCAGCACCACCAGATCGCCCCGGACCACCTCCCTTCCCGCGATGCGCCGGCGCTCGCGGTCGCGGATCACGAGCGCGCGGGGGCTTGACAGGTCGCGCAGCGCCTCGAGGGCGTGTTCGGTGCGCCGCGCCTGAGCGATGGTGATGGCCATGACCACGAACACGAAGCCGAGCAGCATCACGGCATCGGCGGCCTCCCCCATCAGGAGGTAGATCACGCCGGCGGCGACCAGCATCAGGAACATCGGCTCTCGCACCACCTCGATCACGATGGCCAGCAGGTTGCGTCCGCGTTGCGCGGGAAGCGCGTTGGGGCCGTCGAGTTGCAGGCGGGTCCGGGCCTCTGCTTCACTCAGGCCGGCGAGCCCCTCCAGGCCGAGAACAGCGCCCGCGAAGCGCGACCGGGCGACCGAAACTCCGGGAGAGCGGCTCGTGGACGTGCTCATGCGCCTTCCAGGGACACGAGCGTGGCGGGCACGTGTCCCTGAGATTGCATCAGGGCTTTCGATGATGGGGAGGGGTGGATTCGCGGAACTCTAACGCATCGAGCGGGAGATCTGCGGCGCCGGCGAGAGGTGCCGGTCGCACCACCGGACGCCGGTGCGGGGTCTGACGCTCAGGCAGCGTGCCGCAATTCCCGCTCGGCCACCACCGAATGCTCCACGCGCAGGTTGGACCGGGCGCGCAGCACGGAGGCGAAGGCCGCCCGGTGGGTCCAGGCCAGGAAGATCTCGGACGCCAGCACGGCAGCCAGCACCGGATAGTTGCCGGGAGCCAGGAACAGGTGGAACGCGACGATGTTCACGATGACCGGAGCGAGCAGGGTCAAGGCCAGCGGCACGAAGAAGCCACTCAACAAGAGGGCACCGGACAGCACCTCGGTGGCCTTGAGCAGCGGAAACAGATAGCCGCTGGCCACCAGCGCGCCCACGAAGGCCCCACTCGGACCTGCCAGGGGTGGCTGGGGAAGGAAGTGCAGGAATCCGTTCAGGCCAAACACGAAGAAGATCAGGCCGAGGACGAGGCGGGCGGCGACGGAAACTTTCTGGACCATGGTTTTCATGAAGTGCTCCTTGTCGAGATGACGGCCCCAACACTAGGCGCACCGACCACAGTTGATTAGACTACAACTTTGGAACCCTTTGTTGCGATGAAGACAACAATCGACTTGAACCAGATCGCCACCTTCGTGCGGGTGGTGGAGAGTGGAACCTTCACGGCCGCGGCCGCCGCGCTGGGACTACCCAAGTCTTCGGTGAGTCGCGGCGTGGCCGCCCTGGAGGATGCCCTGGGGGTGCGCCTGCTGCACCGAACCACCCGCAAGTTGAATCTCACCGAGGCCGGGCGGCAGTACTTCCAGCAGGTGCGCACGGCGCTCGGCGGACTCGATGACGCGAACAGCGCCACCGTCGAGATGGGCGACCAGCCGCGGGGCAGCATCCGCATCACCGCGCCCCCCGATCTGGGCAAGGGGATGTTTGCGGACACCATAGCGACCTTCGTCCGTCGGTACCCGGGAATCCAGCTCGACGTGGTGCTGACGGGCCGGCGCGTGAACCTGATCGAGGAGGGCTTCGATCTGGCGGTGCGGGCAGGCAAGCTGGAGGACTCCAGCCTGGTGGCGCGCAAGGTCGGCGGAACGGCCCTGGGACTCTATGCGGCGCCCGCGTACCTGGAGCGACGCGGCCGTCCCAAGCGGTTGGCCGACCTGACCAGGCACGAGTGCGTCTTGCATCGCACCGCGCGCGGCGTGCTCCCCTGGCGCCTCACCGGACCACGCGGCCCGGAGCTGGCGTCGGTCACGCCCATCATCACAGCCAACTCGTTTCAGTTCGTGCGAGAGCTGGTGGTGGCTGGAGTCGGCATCGGGCTACTCCCCGAGATCGAAGCCGAGGAGGAGTCCGCCCGCCACGCTCTGGTGCGCCTGTTCCCCGCCTACGCGTTGCGGGGGGGCTCCCTGTACGTGGTGTGCCCTCCCTTGCGACACGTTCCCGCTCGGGTCGCGCTGCTACGCGCGCACCTGATCACCGAGCTTTCCCGTGGAATGAACCGCCTCAACTCGCGGGACGTCCGAGGCCCGAAGCCCGAGGTCCTGCGCCTCTAAACCGACGGCTTCGCGCTTGGCCTGTAGGTGAAGCCGACCCGACTACGCCACGCGAATCACACCACCGGCGGCGGGCCCCCCGGTGATCTCGTGGGCCAGGGCCAGGATCTCCTCGTCCATGATGCCCTTCTTGCGATCGGCCAGCACGGAGAACTTCACGTAGAGCGCCTCCAGTTGCGCGCGGTCGAGCTTGAGACCGAGATCGGTGCAGCGCGCTTGAAGCGCGTGGCGTCCGCTGTGCTTGCCGAGGACCAGACGGCTCTCAGGCACACCCACGGTGCGGGGCTCGATGATCTCGTAGGTGGTTCGCTCTTTCAAGAAGCCGTCTTGATGTATCCCGGCCTCGTGCGCGAAGGCATTGCGCCCCACGATGGCCTTGTTGGGCTGGGGGCCAAAGCTGATGATCGAGGACAGCAACTGGCTGCAAGGATAGAGCAACTCGGAGCGGATGTTGGTGTCGTAGGGCAGCCGGTCGCGGCGGGTCCGGAGCGCCATGACCACCTCCTCCAGTGAGCAGTTGCCGGCTCGCTCGCCGATCCCGTTGATGGTGCACTCGACCTGGCGTGCGCCAGCCTGGATGGCCGCCAGTGAATTGGCTACCGACAGCCCGAGATCGTCGTGACAGTGAACGCTCACCACGCCCAGCCCCCCCAGGCCCTCCACCACCCGGCGGATGAGCGCGCCGAATTCCTCCGGGATGGAATACCCCACGGTGTCCGGGATGTTCACGGTGCTGGCCCCGGCGTCCACCACGGCCCGGGCGATCTGCACCAGATAGTCGGGATCGGTGCGGGCGCCGTCCTCGGCCGAGAATTCCACGTCGGACACGTATTTTCGTGCCAGCCTGACGCTGGCGACGGCCGCATCCATCACCTCTTGTCGGGACTTTCTGAGCTTGTGCTTGAGGTGGATGTCGCTGGTCGCCAGGAAGAGGTGGATTCGAGGCGGGACCAGGGCCGGCTCCAGGGCGGCGGCGGCCCGTTCCACGTCGAGGGGGAGCGACCGGGCCAGGGCGGCGACGCAGGTCTTCACCTCGCGGCTCACCGCCCGCACGGCCTCGTAGTCGCCCTCGGAGGCGATGGGAAACCCGGCTTCGAGCACGTCCACACCGAGCTCGGAGAGCTTGTGGCCCAGGCGCAACTTCTCGGTCACCGTCATGCTGCAGCCAGGCGACTGCTCCCCGTCGCGCAGGGTGGTATCGAAAACGGTGATGCGTTCGAATCCAGAGGTCATGCCTTGATCGTGCCGCCTCGGCGGTGATTGGGCAAATTTATAATTGTAGCTCTGCCCATAAGTGCATATCATGACTTGGGGCGGTCATGGACTTCTACGCACTGCAGGTTTTTGCGACGGTGGTGGCCGAGCAGAGCTTTACGCGAGCCGCCGAAAAGCTGTTCCGGACCCAACCGGCTGTGTCGCTGACCTTGCAGCGGCTCGAGACCGAGATCGGCGAGAAGTTGATCGATCGTTCGTTCAAGAACGCCAAGGAGCTCGTGCTGACTGACGCGGGACGTACCGTCCTCGACTTTGCGAGGCGCTTCGAGAACTTGCGTCAAGAGATGGACAATGCTCTGGCTGAGCTGCGCGACAACTCGGCGGGGCGCCTGACCATCGGGGCCAATGAGTCCTCCACGCTGTATCTGCTGGCGCACATCGAACGCTATCGGCGGCTCTACCCCAAGATCAAGGTCCAGGTCAGGCGCGGCCAGTCCAGCAAGATTCCAGCCGAGCTGCTGGATGGCAACCTGGAGCTGGGAGTCGTCAGCTACGATCCCAACCACGAACGCTTGATTTCGCAGGTGATCTACGCCGACGTGCTGGCGTTCGTCGTCTCACCCGGACACCGCTTCGCCGGGCGCAAGTCCGTTTCCATCACCGAGCTCGGCTCCGAAACCTTCATCGCGCACAATGTGGTCTCGCCTCACCGGGAAACCATCCTCCGGGAGTTCCGCCGCCACAAGGTTCCGTTGAACATGGACGTCGAAATGCCGACGCTCGAATCGATCCGGAAGCTCGTGCAGAGCAACGAGGGCGTGGCCTTCCTGCCTCGCATGGTGGTGCGCCATGAGCTGGAGCGAAAGCTGCTGTGCGAGATCGCCGTCAAGGAGCTGCACGTGGAGCGGCCGATCCGCCTGGTCTATCCGCGGGGTCGCGCGCTGTCGCATGCCGCTCAAGCGTTCCTCGATGTCGTGAAGGAGGCCACCCCCCACCGCGAAAAACACCCAGGAAGGTCGCTTGACTCTTCGCTTGAATCCGCAGGCTGATGGCCGTCACGTCCCCAGCGGAGCAGTTCGAGAAAACCCTGCACCGGGACCTTCTGGGAAGTAGACTTCCGGCACGTGCCGAACGTTCCCCCTCGCCTCGCTGAGGCCGCCGCCTGGGCCGCCAGGACAGCCGCCCGACGGGGGGTGCGGGCGCTCTCCGAGGACAAGGCCCCGTTTGGGATCCAGCTCCGGCGGTTCGCCGGACCACTCGCCTACCGCAACACCATCTCTCATCTGAGGGTGGCGCACCTCACCGATCTCCACGTGGGGCGCATCACGCCCTTCGCCGTTCAGTGCGCGGCCGTCGACATCGCGAACGCCGAAAAGCCCGATCTCGTGGTGCTCACCGGCGACTTCGTCTGTCACAGCCAGTTGTATCTCGATCAGCTGATCGAGGTCGTCAGCCGGTTTCGTGCTCCGACCGTGGCGGTCCTCGGCAACCACGACTACTGGTCCGGTGCCGACGAGGTCGAGCGGGCTCTTCGCAGCGCGGGCGTGGAGGTCTTGAAGAATCGCCACACGGTGGTGAGCCTGGGACGCGACCGCCAAAAGTTGCAGATCGTAGGCCTCGATGACGCGTACACGGGTCACGCCCGTCGTGACGATGCCGTGAAGGGGCTGCGGAGAGACGTTCCCACGCTGGGACTGTCTCACATCGCCGAGGAGGCGGATGGCTTGTGGAGCCACGGCATTCCCTTGGTCCTGGCCGGGCACACCCACGGCGGTCAGGTGACGCTGGCGCGGATTCATGAGCTCACCCTGGGCAAGATCGGTGGCCATCGCTACGTCCATGGCCTCTACGGCTCGCGTCGCGCCACCGGACATGCTTCAGTCGACAGTGGCGGCAACCGCCTGGGCAAGAGCCCGGGCACGGGCACGAGCCTGGCCGCCAGCTCCGAGGGGGCGGTCTACGTCGGCGCCGGGATTGGCGCGGCGGTCATGCCCCTGCGAATCGGGGAGCGCGGTAAGCGTGAGGTCACGATCTTCGAACTGGGGGCCGAGCCGGGCAGCTTCGAGGAGCACCACGGCGAGCAGGAGCCCATGCCCGGCCGAAAACCGTCCCAGGCCAAGATGGCCAAGCGCGCCGCAGCGGTGGTCCGAAAACGCCTGTCCCGCGAGCGTCAAAAGCTGCGAACGATGGGGCCGACGAAGAGCTAGGGGCAATGTGTTGGGTCAAGAAGGGCCTCGGGCCTCGGACCTCCCGCGAGTCGTGAAGTCGCGCCCGCCTGCTGGGCGTTTTCCCGGAAGTCCGAGGTCCGAGGCCCTTCCTCTTTAGAGGCCCGAGGCCCGAGGCCCGAGGCCCCCTCACGGGCTGACCGGACCTGCAGCCTCAGGGAATCTCGATCTCCGGACATCCGAAGATGATCTGGACCTTGTCGGCGGCGTCGTTCTTGATCATCTCGCACCAGGCTCCGAACACCTCGACCGTCCTCGGATCCCGGTAGTTCCACCCGGTCGAGTTGGACGAATCGAATGGTGCCTTTTGTCCCATCACCTTGACGGCGATGTTGGTCGGGACCGGAGGCTCGCTGCTCAAGGGAAACACGCAATCTTTGTTGATCACGCCGGTTATGGCCTGCAGAGCGCCCACCAGCTCCGAGTTGCTGGCTCCGAGGTAATATTTGGCCGCCATCGGGTCGGGATCGCTTCGAGGCTCGAGGCCGGCCGCGGCCAGCAGGTTCAACGTTGCCGCATCGCTGGCCTTGGTCGCCACGCCCACCACGAAGGTGTGAATACCGGCCGCCGCCGCGGCCTGCACGGCCGCCACCGCGTCGGTTTTCGCTTGCGACGTGCTCTTGACCAGGGCACCGGCGGTTCCGCCGCAGGAGGGTTGCCCGTCGGTCGCCAGCAGGAGATAGTGCTTGTTGCTGTCCTGCAGCGAATTCAGATAGTCGGCGGCGACTCCCACCGCGGCTCCAGTGGGGGTTCCGTTGCCGTTGGGCAGCGTGGCCATCACGGCCTGGTTGAGGGTGGCGGCGTTCATTGGGCTCACCGGAAGGTCCAGCTTGGTGGTCACGGTGGCGGAGTCACACTCGGAGCCGTCCTCGGGAAAGGCCTTGAGTCCCCAGGCGATCTCGCCCCCCGCCTGCGAGATCACATCTGTGAGCGCCGGGATCAGCTGTGCCCACTTGGTCGGATCGCTGGCACCGGTGGGGGTCTTGTCCATCGAGTTTTTCTGCATCGAGGCCGAGCGATCGAGCACCAGGATCACGTCGCCCGGCCTGCGGACCAGGTCGAAGGTCTGCAGGCCACAGGCGGCCTCCCCGCCCATCCCGCCAGCGCCGGTCGCTCCCCGCAGGCTACCGCCCGTCCCCGTGGGCTGGCCCGACTCCGAGCCCGTCGCCCCGCCTCCCGCTCCACCCGTCGCCGAACCTCCGAGCGCCGCCGCACCACCCGTGCCTACGGGGCGAACGTCGACGCCGCCCTCGACCTTGGCGCAGCTCGCCAGCGCCACAATCACGAACCATCGACACATTCGTGGGCGAGTCATCCACCATGGGTGTCACGGCGCCGCGCGCACGGCTCACCCGGCCAACGCCCCGTTTTCCGCCTGTCCCGGATCGGGTCGGTGCCCGACCGCGATCGTCGCTCCCTCAGAGCACGTACTGGGACAGGTCCTCATCCTTGAGCACGCCGTCCAGACGCTCGCGCACGTAGGCCGCCGTGATGGGTATGGTGACCTGGCCCAGCTCGGGTGCCTCGAAGGCCAGATCGTCGAGCACCCGCTCCATGATGGTGTGGAGCCGTCGCGCCCCGATGTTCTCCATCCTCGAATTGACCAGGGCGGCGATGCGCGCGATCTCGGTGACCGCCTCCGGGTGGATGTCGAGGGTGACCTTCTCGGTGCCGAGCAGGGCGGTATATTGCTTGGTCAGCGCGTTCTCGGGCTCGGTCAAGATCCGCACCAGATCGTCGTCCGACAGGGATTCCAGCTCCACGCGGATCGGGAAGCGGCCCTGCAACTCCGGGATCAGATCCTTGGGCTTGGCCACATGAAACGCGCCGGCCGCGATGAAGAGCACGTGGTCGGTCTTCAGGGGCCCGTATTTGGTCGACACGGTCGAGCCCTCCACGATGGGCAGAAGATCCCGCTGCACGCCCTCTCGCGAAACGTCGGGGCCCCCGTGCCCTCCGCCCTCTCGACCCGCGACCTTGTCGATCTCGTCGATGAAGATGATGCCCGCCTCCTCGGCGCGACGAATCGCCTCCTTGGTCAGCTTGTCGACGTCGATCAGCTTGGCGGCTTCCTCGTCGGTGAGGGCCTCCAGCGCCTCGGGCACCGACAGCCTTCGTCGCTTGGTCCGCCGTCCCGCCTGGGGAAGCATGTCCTTCAGGTTGAGGACCATCTCCTCCATCCCGGTGCCGGAGAAGACATCAATCACCGACTGCGGTGAGTCGGCGGTGTCGATCTCGACCATTCGATCGTCGAGCTTGCCCTCGCGCAACAGGCGCCGGAAGCTCTCCCGGGTGCTGCTGGCCGGGTCCGCCGCTCCGTGCCCGCCCCCGCCGACGTTCAGGCTCGGGTCGCCGATCGCGGGCATGGGAATAGC
>Ga0066788_10000021_pt1 | contig 22905 bp, 18 predicted proteins | sample OrgsoiDNA2013048_FD_70943 | JGI IMG/M metagenome (GOLD analysis project Ga0066788, IMG submission 70943) | Permafrost soil microbial communities from the Arctic, to analyse light accelerated degradation of dissolved organic matter (DOM) -... | ecosystem: Environmental > Terrestrial > Soil >... | reverse complement strand
TGCCCGCGAGCGCCGAAGGCGCGTTAGGCCCGAGCCGCTCACGCTTCCTTCGTCAGGGCCGACGTCGCGTTCTCCCATTCGGCGATGCGCCGCACCAACAGAGCATCTAGGTCCCGCTCCCGATCGCTCAAGGTGTGCAGCTTCTGCCAGTCCCCCCCGTGATCGGTGGCGAGCTTGGCCCGCACCTCGCCAAGCTCGGCCTCGAGCTTGGCCACGTCGGCCTCCAGCGTCTCGATGCGTCTCTCCAGTCGCCGCCGCTCGGTCTCCCTCTTCTTCGAATTGGACCGTGTCAGGGCCGGATCGACCGCCATCATTCCGGCAGACCCGGTGACGACCGAAATCGTGGTCGCCTTCTTCTCTTCCCGGCCCGCCGGTCCGGCGGCCCTGGTCTCGCTCCTGGGAGCCGCCGCGCGGGCTGGAGCGTCCGTGAGCTTGGTCTCGCCGGCACGGGCCCCTCGCAGGGAACGAGCACGCCAATCGGAATAGTTGCCGAGGTGACTCTCCACCGACGAGCCGTCGATCACCAGCAGGCGCGTCGCGACCCGATCGAGGAAATAGCGATCGTGGCTGATGACGATCAGCGTCCCCTCGTAGTCGTGCAGGGCTTGCTCGAGGGTCTCGCGCGCGGGAATGTCCAGGTGATTGGTGGGCTCGTCCAGCACCAGCACGTTGCGCGGGAATAACAGGATCTTGGCCATGGCCAGGCGGCTGCGCTCGCCGCCCGAGAGGCCACGCACCACTCGAAACGGATCGTCGCCGAAGAAACGGAACTTGGCCAGGTAGGTTCGCACGACGTCGGGCGACAGATCCGCGCGCACGCTGCGGATCTCGTCGATCAGGGTCCCCGTCTCCTCGAGCTGGCCCAGCTTCTGATCGAAGTAGCCGATACGCACGCCGGTTCCGATCTCGACCTTGCCCTCGAGCGGGGGCAGCTCGCCGATCAGTGTCTTGAGCAGCGTCGACTTGCCCGCCCCGTTGGGACCGACGATGCCGACCTTCTCACCGCGGTAGATGTTGGCGGTCACATCACGCAACAACGGTGCTCCCGGATATCCGACCGTGATGCGCGGGGCGCGGATGGTCTCCTTGGCCCCCAGATCACCTCCCGTCGAAAAATTGAGTGCGATGCGTCCCGCGTGCTGCCACTGATCGTCGGGGCGCTCGAGCCGGTCCAGCTTCTCGAGCATCTTGCGGCGGCTCTGGGCCTGCTTGGTCTTCTGCCCGGCCAGGTTGCGGCGAATGAAGTCCTCGGTCTTGTCGACGTGTTGCTTTTGCCGCTCGTAGTCGATGCGGGCGCGTTCGGCCCGGGCGTCTCGTTCGATCACGTACTTGTCGTAGCCGTAGGGATATCGAACGAATTTCCCGTCCTCCAGCTCGATGATCTCGCGACAGGTGGCTCGGATGAAGGCGCGATCATGCGAGACCAGGATGAACGCGCCCGGATACTCGGCCAGGAAGGCCTCCAGTCGCTCGATGGCCGCCAGGTCCAGGTGGTTGGTCGGCTCGTCCAGCAACAGCAGGTCTGGTTGCCGCACCAGGACCTTGGCGAGCTCCAACCGGCCGCGTTCTCCTCCCGACAGCGTGTCCACCACCCGGGACAGATCAGTCTCGGAGAATCCCACGTCCGCGGTGAGGCGCTTGACGCGGGACTCGATCTCGTAGCCACCCTCGCGCAGGTAGCGCTCCTGCAGCTCACCATACCGGGCCAACTCGGTGGTCGTGGCGTTGTCCGCCAGCCCGCGCTCGATCTCCGTGATCTGGTCGTGCAACTTCTGTAAATCGGCGAACGGCTCCAGCAACGCGTCGAGCAGCGTCCCGCGCCCGGAGAATTCCTGAGACTGGCGGAGGTAAGAAACCGAGGCGCGCCCCAGCACGCGCACATCCCCGGTGTCCGCCGCGATGTCGCCGGCCAGCAAACGCAACGCCGTGGACTTGCCCGTTCCGTTGGGTCCCACCAGCGCCAGGCGCTCGCCGGGACGGATCAAGAGGGAGGCGCCCGTGAGAATCTCGGTGCCCGGGTAACCGAAGTGAACATCCGCGAATTGAGCGAGAGACATGCGAGGATCCGGAATGTTCAAGGGAACGGAAGGGAAGGGAATAGCTTTGCCGCGGCCACAGAATGTAATAGAACCTGGGGCGCCATGAAGGAGTATCTGCTAACCGCCGGCCCGACGCCGGTTCCGGAGCGCGTGCTCCTGGCCATGGCGGGGCCGATGCTCTATCACCGCGCACCCGCTTTCATGGAATGCTTGAAGGAGACCACCGACGGCCTCAAGTGGTTGTTCCAGACCAAGCAGATCGTGCTGCAGCTGGCGGGTTCCGGAACCGCAGCCATGGACGCATCGGTCAGCAACTTCCTCAGCAAGGGCGACAGGGCCCTGGTCATCAGGGGGGGGAAGTTCGGCGAGCGATGGGGCCGCATCTGTCAGGCCTACGGTGTCGACTGCACCTTCATCGACGTCGAATGGGGCAGGAGCGTCGATCCGCAGAGGGTCAAGGAGCTCCTCGACGGCGATCCGTCGATCAAGGCGGTGTATGCCACGGCGTCGGAGACCTCCACCGGCGTCAAGCACGACCTGGAGGGCATCGCGCGCGTGGTTCGTGGTCGCGGCGGCGTGCTGCTGTGCGTGGACGCCATCACGGCCATTGGCGTGTTCGACGTTCCCATGGATGAGTGGGGCCTGGACGTGGTCTGCCTCGGTTCGCAAAAGGCGCTGATGCTCCCGCCGGGGCTGGCCATGGTGGCCGTGTCGGACAAAGCCTGGGCGGCCAGCGCCCGGGCGAACCTGCCGCGCTTCTATCTCGATCTGTTGCGTGAAAAGAAGAGCCAGGAAAAGGGCGAGACCGCGTTCACCCCAGCGGTCTCACTGATCGTCGGTCTGCGCGAGTCGCTCCGGATGTTGCGTGAAGAGACCCTCGAAGGGGTCTGGACCCGCCACGAGCGGCTGGCCAAGGCCACCCGCTCGGCCGCTGGAGGGCTGGGGCTCGAGCTCTTCTCGTCGTCGCCCAGCAACGCCATCACCGCCATCCGGGTACCCGGTGGCATCGATGGTGGCGCCGTGGTGAAGACCATGAGGAACCGCTATGGGATCACCATCGCGGGCGGTCAGGATCATTTGAGAGGGAAGATCGTGCGCATCGCCCACATCGGCTACTTCAGCGAATTCGACATCATCACGGCGATTTCCGGGCTGGAGATGACGCTGTCGGATCTCGGGTACGGCATCAAGCCGGGTTCGGGCGTGGCGGCCGCTCAAGCAAGTTTCGCCCAGACACGCACCTCGCTATAGATAGAACGTCGCCAGCGCTCGATGATCCCCGAAAACCACACCCCTCAAGGCGCCAAGCCTCACAGCCCTCACCCTCACCCCACTGAATCTGCTCGAGGAGAGACGAATCATGTCTGAACCTGTTTCCGTCCTGATTGCCGATGAAATGTCCAAGAGCGCGGTCTTGGTTCTGGAGGAGGCGGGGTTCACCGTCGACGTCAAGACCGGGATGAAGCCGGAAGAGCTGGCTGCCGTGGTCGGCAACTATCAGGGGCTGGGCGTCCGTTCGGCCTCCAAGGTCACGGCCGCGGTGCTGGCCAATCCGGGAAAGCTGAAGATCATCGGGCGGGCGGGCGTGGGGGTCGACAACATCGACGTCGCGGCCGCCAGCGCCAAGGACATCCTGGTCATCAACACCCCGGCCGGCAACTCGACGGCTGCCGCCGAGCTGGCGGTGGGCCTCTTGTTCTCGCTGGCCCGCAAGATTCCACAGGCGGCGGCGCTGATGCGGCAGGGCGTCTGGGAGAAGAAGAAGTTCATGGGAGTGGAACTGGCGGGCAAGACACTCGGCGTGATGGGTCTCGGCAACATCGGCCGCCAGGTCGCGGAGCGGGGCCTGGGTCTGAAGATGAAGGTCATCGGGCACGATCCGGTCTTGCCGTCCGACGCGATCCTGCCGTCGGGGGTGGAGCGCGTGTCATTCCAGGACCTGATCGAGCGGTCCGACTTCCTGACGCTGCACGTGCCCTTGACCAAGGACACCAAGAACCTCTTCGACGGCGCGATGCTGTCCAGGATGAAGAAGGGCGCTTGCCTCGTCAATGCGGCACGAGGCGGGATCATCGACGAGGTCGCCCTGCTGGAGGCTCTGAAGTCGGGGCAGCTGGCCGGCGCGGCGCTGGACGTGTTCGCCAAGGAGCCGCCCGATCCGTCGCCGCTGTTCGAGCACGAAAACCTGATCGCCCTTCCCCACCTCGGCGCCTCGACGAAGGAGGCGCAGGAGAAGGTCGCGGTCGAGCTGGCCGAGGTGTTCGTGGGCTTCTTGAAGGGCGGCGTGGTTCGCAACGCCGTGAACCGCAAGTAGCCGAGCCAGGCATCGGGGCGGGCTCAGCCGTCCAGAACTGCGGTCGGATCATGATGGACACTCCCTCGTTGCGCTTGCCTGCGGGGATGCGCGACTTCGCACCTCGTGCCGCTGCCGCTCGCCGTCGAATCGCCGAGACGCTCCTGGGCGTGTTCGAGGCCTGGGGATACGCCCGGGTCATCACGCCGGCCTTCGAGTACGAGGAGGTCCTGGGGCTCGGGCTGGGCAGCGCGGGTCGGGCGGCGGCGCTGAAGTTTGTCGAGCCCAGCTCGGGACGAGTGGTGGCCCTGCGGCCCGACATCACCCCCCAGATCGCGCGCCTCATCGCCACACGTTTTCGCGACGAGACCGGACCGGTTCGCCTCTGCTACGAGGGAACCGTGCTGCGGCTGGAGAAGGGTGCACGATCGCAGCGCGAGCTGATCCACGCGGGGGTCGAGCTGGCTGGCGTCACGGCGCCTGAGGGCGACGCCGAGGTGATCGCGCTCGGAGCCGCCGCGCTGGAGGCCGCGGGCCTCGACCTCGCCAAGTTCGAGCTGACCATCGATCTCGGACATCTGGGCCTCATGCGCGAAGTGCTGGCGGCGTTGCATCTGTCAGACGCGGCCTCGGTCGCCATGAGGGCCGCCATCGCCAAGCGCGACCGCGCCGCGATGGAGGAGATTCTGAGGTCCTCGCGAGGAACCGCCGGGTCGAGCGCCGCGCCCGAGGCCGTCGCGCGCTTCGTGTGTGCTTTGCCCGAGCTCTCGGGCGATGTTCGCGTCCTCGATCTGGCCGCCCGCCAGGCGCCCAACCCGCGCATTCGAAAGGCCATCGCGGATCTCAAGGAGATCGTCAAGGCGGTGGCGAGCAGGCCCTTTCCCGCGCGGTTGCATGTCGATCTCGCGGAGGTCCGGGGTTTCGATTACTACACCGGCGTGCGGTTTCAGGCGTTCGTGTCGGGGGCCGCGGAGCCGGTGTTGCAGGGTGGGCGCTACGATGACCTGCTCGGACGATATGGTCGGGCCAATCCAGCGGTCGGCTTTGCGATCGATGTGGAGTCGGCCGCCGGTGCGTTGGAGGCTCCGGACGCGGCTGCGGACGCCGATCGACAACCCGGCCTTCCGGGCGTGGCAGCGGTGCTGGTGGTGGGTCAGATCGATCGGGCGGTGTCGCTGGCGCGAGACCTGCGTGCGAAGGGTCGCCGGGCCGCACCGTTGCTGGTGCCCATGTCGGCGCCGGAGATCGCGGCCTACGCGGCCCGGTGGGGATATCGAGAGGTCATTCGTGTGGGGCAGCGCGTGGGGCAGGAGGCGGGGCAGGAGGTTGTTCAGCCTGTAACCAACGCAAGCAATACACGGAATACAGGGAAAACAGGAAAGAAAGGTCACTGATGCCGGTCGTAGTCGTAGTCGGGGCCCAGTGGGGCGACGAGGGAAAGGGAAAGATCGTCGACTTGTTCACCGAGTCGGCCCAGGCGGTCGTTCGCTGGGCGGGCGGTGCCAACGCGGGTCATACCCTGGTGGTGGACGGGAAGAAATACGTGACCCACCTGATCCCCTCGGGCGTGCTGCGCAAGAACGTCACGTGCGTTCTCGGGGAGGGCATGGCCATCGATCCGGCGGTCCTGCTGGAGGAGATCCGCACCTTCCGTGAGAGCGGGTTCCTCGAGCGGGACGAGAACCTGCTGGTGGCCGAGCGGGCGCACCTCACCATGTCGTATCACCGCGAGCTCGATCGGTTGCGCGAGGAGGGCCCGAACAAGATCGGGACGACCCGTCGGGGAATCGGTCCCACCTACGAGAGCAAGGCCGCGCGCTGCGGAATCCGGGTGGGTGATCTGTTGAGGCCCGCCCGCTTCAGGCAGCTGGTCGAACGCAGCATCGCGCACATGGGCCCCGAGATCGAAGCGCTCGGAGGGCAGCGGCCCGCAGTGGATGACGTGATCGACGCTGTGCTACCGCTCGGGGAACGTCTGCGACCCTTCGTCGGCGACGCGTCCCGGTTCGTCCACGAACGGATCTCGGCGGGGGGCAACGTGATGTTCGAGGGAGGGCAGGGGGTCCTGCTCGATGTCGATCACGGGACGTATCCGTACGTGACCTCCTCGTCGACCACGGCCGGTGGGGCCTGTGCGGCGCTGGGCCTGGCACCCCGGAGCGTCGATGCGGTGGTGGGGCTCACCAAGGCGTACGTCACGCGTGTGGGTCTGGGACCGTTTCCGACCGAGCTCGACAACCCCATAGGTGAAAGGTTGCGCCAGCGAGGGGCTGAGTTTGGCGCCACCACCGGCCGTCCTCGTCGCTGTGGTTGGCTGGACATTCCGGCCTTGCGGCTGGCCATCCGCGTCTCCGGCATCGAGGGTCTGGCGCTGACCAAGCTCGACGTGCTGGCGGGCCTTGCCGCCGTCAAGATCTGCACGAGCTACGAGCTGGAAGGGCGGAAGCTGGACGAGATGCCTCTCGACCTCGACGATCTGGCGGCCGCTCGTCCCATTTACGAATCCCACCCGGGGTGGCACGAGGTCTCTCCCTCGGCCGGGGGCCAGTTCTCGGTGCAGTCCTTGCCGCCAAACGCTCGTGCCTATATCGATCGCGTATCCCAGCTGGCGGGCGTTCCGATCTGGGTCTCATCGGTCGGCCCGGCGCGGGTCGAGACGATCGTCCACCACGATCCGTTCTCAAGCCCGCGCGCCGCCTGAAGCGCGATTGGTCCTCGGCGATGTCGTCGGCTCGTTAAGTATTGGAATTGCTTTGGAAACGGGTCCGGGCTGCTTGCGTGTCGAGAATGCCAGCTATATGATGGACTACTTGTTCGGATCTGTTGCGACTGCACCGGGCGGTGGTCGCGCCCCAATGAGGCGGAAATGAAGATCGTTTGCGATTCCTGTTCGACGAAGTATTCGATCTCGGACGATAAAGTTCGAGGGAAGGTCTTCAAGATACGCTGCAAGAAGTGCAGCCATATCATCGTCGTCAAAGGTACCACGGAGGCCGCTCCGTCGGTCGTGGAGGCCCCCTCGGATGCTCTGTGGCATCTGGTCGTGGATGGCGATCAGGTGGGTCCCCTGACCGATGCGGATGTGCGGGCTCGACTGTCTCGCAATGAGATCAGCACCGAAAATTACGTGTGGAAGGAGGGCTTCGCCGACTGGCTGCGCCTGGCCGAGGTTCCCGAGTTTGCCGATCCGGCGTCGTCGGCCTCGGTGACGGCGGGGGAATTGTTCCCGGACAGTGGTCGCGCCGACGCCAACGAGGTCGTGGAACGTGCGGGCGAGCTCGGGGGGTTCTTCGCCCAGGTGGGAGTTGCTCAAGAAGTCCGTCACGCCGCCTCGTCCGCGGAGCCCTCGGCAGGACTGGGCGGGGTCGGTGGAGGTGCCGCTGCGGGTGGCATCGGAAGTGGCATCGGAAGTGGCTGGTCCGCCAGGAGTCGCGCCCCTTCGGGCGAGCAGTCTCCTTCGAACGAGGACGCATTTGCGATCCCGGGTGCGGGCTCCCCGGCTCCCGTGGCCGATGGCGCGGACCTCTTCGGCGTGGTGGCTCCCGTGGCCGCGCGCGCCGAGTCAGGTCGCCTGCGCGCTCACGGAACCAACGGCGCCGCGTTGCTGGCAGGACGGCATGACGGGGGACGGGTCGAGAACCTGACCGCGCAGAGAAGCGAGAACTCGGTGTTGTTCTCGCTATCGAATCTGCAATCGCTGGCATCGCCCGCGCCGGTCTCGAAGCCGGGCACCGTCCAGTCCACGGAAGGTTCCGGTCTAATTGACATTCGGGCCATGGCCGCGTCCACCTTGCGGGCTCCGGGGGCCGGTGGTCTGCCGGCGTTCGGCGACGCCAGGAGCGCGGACAACGATCTGCCGGCTTTCGGCGCCTTCTCCTCGGCGGCCCCCGTTCTGTTGCCCATTCCGTCCTCGAGTGGTCCGCCCAAGTGGGTCTGGGCCCTGCTTGGCCTGGGGGTCTTGGTGCTCGCGGCGGTCGTTGGGCTCGCCGTCAATATCTGGAGCAAGCCCGCGGTCACGGAGCAGCTGGCTCTCGCGCCCGTGGCCCCGCCTTCCGAGAGAGCCGCCCCACGGGCAGTCGCGGAGGCGCCCGCGGCGGCGACCGCGCCCATCGCAGCCGCTGATCTGCCGCCCCGCGACAACGGCACGACCGGGGACAAACCTGGTCCAGGAGTCGCTGCCGGCTCAGGCGCGGAAAAGGCTGGCGAGAAGTTTGGCAAGGGTGGCAGGAAGTTCAGAGGTTTCAAGAAGACCGCTCTCGGTGGAGAGTCCAGGGCCTCCGGAGCGAGCGGGTCCGTTGCCTCTGGCTCGAGCGCCCCTGCCGCGGACCCGGAGAAGGCCAAGCCGGCCAAGGGTTCCCTCGACGATCTGCTCGAGGGTGCTCTCAACGGTCGAAAGAGCAGGCCCAAGGTGGACGATGACTCCCCGAGCGGCAAGCGCTCGACGGAAGCCGCCTCCGGGGGTCCGCTGGCCAAGGCGGCGGTAGTGGCGGGGATGAACAGCGTCAAGGGCAAGGTGGCCGCCTGTTACGGTCAATTCAAGGTCCCGGGCCTGGCCATGGTCAACGTGGTCATCGGGAAGAATGGCCGGATCTCGAGCGCCGCGGTCACGGGGAAGTTCGCGGGAACCCCGACCGGGGCCTGTGTCGAGAGCGCCGTCAAGACAGCGTCGTTTCCTCCCTCCGAGGGCCTCAGCACGCCTTATCCGTTCTCCCTGCGTTAACGCGATTCGGGCACTCATGTCGTCGGTGGATTCGCGCGCTCTGGGGGCGCCGTTACCGCGTGAGCCCCTGGCTCGGTTGCGGGCCAGATTGGCGCGTGAAGGTCTGCACATCGTCCTGCCACTCGGCGCTCGGGAGTTCGACGAGGTGACCGGGCCCCTGGGAGGCGCGCTGCTCGGCGATCTCATGGAGGGGGCTGGAGGGGCCCTGCTGGTCGGGGACGGCGGTCCGGGTTTCTTCGCGCGCTTTCAGGCGAGCCTGGACAGCCAGGCAGACAACGACCCCGTGCCGCCCGAAACGGTACAGCCGCTCGACGCTTACACCCGGCGTGTGCTTCGGGCCGCCCTCACCGAGGCCAAGACCGAGGCCAAGACCGACACCAAGACCGACACCAAGACCGACACCATGACGGACGAGACGTCTCCTTCCGATCGGGAGATCGACTACAGGATCTTCTATCCATTCGTGAACGCCCGTCCGACCTTGCCGTTTCAGCGCCTGGGAGAGGCGGGCGGACTCCCAGCCCCGGGACCGCTCGGAATTCAGATCCATCCACGTTACGGTCCATGGTGGGCATACCGGGGCCTGATTGTTCTCTCGATCCCGCTGGCTGCGGAGCCGATCTTGCCGGCGTCTTGCCCGACCTGTTCGCACCCTTGCGTGGCAGCCTGCCCGGTCGGGGCGGTCGACATCCAGGGCTTCTCGTACGAGCGGTGCGGCGATCACAGGACGGAGTACCGCCGGGGGAGGAGCCCCGACGATCCCCATGGGAGTAGCGAGTGTCGTCTCTCTTGTGCGGCTCGCCTGGCTTGTCCTGTCGGAGAGGCCCATCGGTATCCCGAGCATCAACTGGCTTTTCATATGCGGGCCTCGTTGGCCCTGGCCCGGATATCCTCGAGCTGACTGCACCGAGGCCCCTTGCGGCGGCGAAGCCGCCCTGGTGCGCACTCTGCCCTTGACCCGCAGGTGCGCCGTTTCTACCCTGGATACCCCATGCCCATCAGCGTACGCGCGCACATCACCGGCACCGTGTGGAAAATCGAAGTGGCCGTGGGGGACGAGGTCACCGAGGGCCAGACCCTGGTGATCCTGGAATCGATGAAGATGGAGATGCCGGTGGAGTCCCCCTCGGCGGGCAAGGTGCTCGCGCTCCTCGTCAAGGAGGGGTCAGCCGTCGAGGAAGGCGCCGTGCTCCTCGAGATCGCGCCTTCGGCGCCGCAAGGGGCCTAGGAAGGCCCCCTGCGAGACCCCCACGGAGTTGCTTGACGGCGTGGCCGGTCCAGCAAAGCTGGACCTCCCCGTGCTTGGAGCGCTGTGCGGTCGTCGGAGATGAAGACTGGCGACTTGGCGACTTATCAGGGGCGGGCGGCGGCGCTGGAAAGAACCGCGGCCAGGCGGGCGGCGGCCTGCTCGCAGGCGGCGCGATCGACGTCGAGGTGGGTGACGAAACGGAGGCGACGGGGTCCAAAAGGGAGCACGCGCACCCCCTGTTTCTCGAGCAGCCCCACCACCTCGGCCGCCGAAGGCAGGGCGTCGGACAGATCGGCCATGACGATGTTGGAGCGGATCTGGTCGAGGTCCACGATCAGCCCGGGGATCTCGCCCAGGCGTTCGGCCAGCCTGCGCGCGTTGTCGTGGTCGTCCTTGATTCGCTCCATGTTGTGGTCGAGCGCCCACAGCGCGCCCGCGGCCAAAATTCCCGACTGGCGCATCCCGCCACCCAGCATCTTTCGCAGCCGAGCTGCTCGATCCATGTCGGCGCGCGGCCCCGCGATCACCGAGCCCACCGGCGCGCCCAATCCCTTCGAGAAGGCGAAGGCGACGGTGTCGAACGACGCAGCCAGCTCTGCGGGGCTGCTCCCGCAGGCCACCGCCGCGTTCGTCAGCCGGGCGCCGTCGAGGTGTAGCGCCAGCCCACGGGCCCGGGTGGCCTCGACGACACTCTGCAAGTCCCCTCGCCGCCAGACGGTTCCTCCCCCCCGGTTGTGAGTGTTCTCGACGCAGACCAGGCGGGTCGGCGGGGTCAATCGGCTCTCGGGCTTGAAGGCGGCGACGACGTCGGCGCCGCGGAAGGTGCCGTCCTGACCCGCGCCGACGGCGATCAGCTGGACGCCGGCGATGGCCGCGGCGGCACCAGCCTCGTGAAAGGCCATGTGGGCGCCCTGGGAGACGATCACCTCGTCGCCGTGCCGGCAGTGCAGCAGGAGGGCGATCTGGTTGGCCATCGATCCGGAGGGGACGAAGACCGCTGCCTCTTTCCCGAGCAGCGCGGCCGTGCGGCGCTGCAGCTCATCGACGGTGGGATCGTCTCCCAGCACGTCGTCGCCCACCTCGGCGGTCGCCATGGCCTGGCGCATCGCGGCCGAGGGACGGGTGACGGTGTCGCTGCGCAGATCGATGACGGGGACACCATAGGTCACGCGGCGGGCTCGACGTCAGGGGTCTCGGCGGCCTGGTTGGAGGCACGAACCGCGTCACGGAGCGAGGTCTTTCGCGCCCCCGAGAGAAAGAGCAAGGAGATCGCCCCCGCGGTCACGTACCACACGGTCTGGAGGCCGTGCAGGACGATCGCGTAGGCCAGCCCCTTCGAGTTCACCATGGCCAGCGGGAGATAGGCTCCCAGGGCCATCTTGATCCCGGCGTGAAATTGGCCAACCAGGCCCGGGGCGTTTGGCAGGGTCAACACCACGCCCGTGAAGGCCATGGTCGCGAAGGCCGCGCCGACCGAGATGGGCAGCCCCATGGCGCGGGCCAGGATCCACATCCCGATTCCGTTGCAGGCCCAGTAAGTGGCGGTCTGGCCCAGGAACAGGCCCAGGTTCCGGAGATCGCCAAGCACGCGGAAGCCCGAGATCATCGAGCGAATCTTGTCGGAGAGACGTGCTGCGCGCGTTGGAGCGAGACGCTGCAAGAGCGAGACGCGCAAGAACAGGTTGATGGTCTGATCGGTGCGCACCAGCGCCAGCCCGAGGAAGGTGGTCAGGCCCACGAAGCCACCCAGGGACAGCCAGGCCGCCAGGCGCAGCTCCCGGGAAAAACCCGAATGAGCCGACGCCAGGTAGGACCCGAAGAACAGGATCGAGATCAACAGCCCATCGATGATGCGTTCCACCGCCACCGTTCCCAGGGCGGCGCTCATCCGGACGTGCCCCTCCCGGGCGACATAGTAGGGTCGCACGAACTCACCGAGGCGCATGGGCAGGGCCAGGATGGCCATGAACCCCACCGACGAGATCGGCAGCAAGCGCCGCAGCGGGATCGACACCCCCAATGGACGCAAGAGGTATTCCCAACGCCAGCTCCGGAAGAGGTGCGTCACCGCCAGGGTTGCCAGATACAAGAGCACACCGGCGGCCGGCACGGCCCCGAGTTCGGCCATCACCTTGGCTCGGTCCACGCCGTGGAGCGCGTAGTAGATGCAAACCGCCGTGACCACCGCCGAGGCCAGGATCTTTCCAGCCAGTTTGAGACGCTGGTTTCCGGCCACGGAGATCACGACGACCAACGCCCTTGTTCGGGCAGCTCGCCCGTCAGTATCTGCCGCGGGTTGTCGATCATCAGGGCCCGGAGAGCGTTCTGACCCAGGTTCTTTCGAACCCAGGCGATGCCGGCGGCGATCTGGGGGCCATCGGAGGGTCGGTGAATGTCGGTGGCCACCGCATGGGCCAGGCCGTTCTGCAGCATTTGCCGGGCGGTCCGCATCTCTGCCTTTCCGTGAGCGCCCTCGAGGGCACCCAGATCGACGACCAGCGCGGCCGAGCGGCCGAGCGATTCAGCGCGGGCGAGCTGGGTCTGGATGGCCAGGTATCGCTCGGGGTGGGCCATCACGGGCAGCTTCCCCCCGATGCGCAAGCTGAACAGCGTGTCGTCGATGCCGCTTGGCATCAAGTGGGTGGTGACCTCGAAAAGGAACGAGGGGCCATCGTCGTAACTGGGGATATTTCCATCTTTGACCCGACCCAAAAACACGTCATCCCAAAAGTTTTCAAAACCGAGGCGCAGCTCCGGTCCGCCGGCGCGGCGCAGCGCCTGGTTGAGGGCCGCGCGTGCCTGGTCGACCGCCTCACGGGCAGGCAGGAACAGGCCAGACCTCTGGTGAGGCGTGGCATAAAGGTCCACGAATCCCAGATCTGTCACACACTTGACCATCTCCTGCGCCACGGATATGTCGCCCGCGCCGTCATCCAGCGCGAAGAGATGGTGGGCATGGAGATCGACGAACCCTGTCATGCGCCGGGCACGATAGCTCGATGGACACAAGCGCGCTACACTCGCGGCCGGGCACACTGGGCCTGGGAAGGATGTTTTCGAGGGGTGCGCGTCCAGGATTTTGCAAGAGATTTCAGCAACGCAGACGGCCTGCTCGAGCTCGCGAAAACTTGTCGTCAAGTGGCCGCGGGATCAACCGAGTGGTTAGGCCAGACATCCCCGAGGAGAGTCAAGAATGGGCGAACCGAGCAATTTACCAAAATTCGACTTACCGAAATTCGACCTTCCGGGCGACAAACCCCACTGGGCAGTGCGGGCCGCATTGCTCACGGGCGGATTGCTGCTCTTGTCGATCACCGGCCTGGTCGGCGGGATGGTTCACCAGCACAACCTGCAGGTTCAGACTCAAACCACCAGGCTGGAGGCCCTCGCTCGGGTGAAGGCGGAGGCCGATGCCAGGCTGGCGGCCATTGCGGCAACGGCAAAGGCTCAGAAGGAAGCAGAGCTGGTGGCCAAGCTGGCGGCCCAGGCGCTGCCGGCCACCACGGTTCCGGGCACGGGCGAGGCGGAGGATCCGTCGTCCTCGCCCTCTGCCTCTGGCCAGACACCCAGGTCTACCGGCGCGAACCACGGGCGACGAGCGCATCCTTCCGCGCACGGCTCGGCCAAGATGACCTCCAAGATGGTGACCAACTTTGGAGCGGGGGTGGGCGCCAAGGCTGGTCCGAAGAAGCCCGACGCCATCGACGAGCTCCTGCGAAAGATGAAGTGAGTCAGCCAACCGGATCCGTGCTAATTAGAGCGATCACCATCACTTTCGGGAGCGCAAGTTGAGTGAAAGGGATCAGATGTCGGACCGCCACGAGAACTCGGTTCTTGTCGCTTTGCGAGAGCTGCGAGGAATCGAAGACGATCGTGTCAAGCGTGAGCAAGAAGAGCAGCGCGCGAGGATCGAGGGGGAGCGCCTGGCCAAGGAAGCGGCCGAACGCCGGGCGCGCGAGGAGATAGAGAATCGCCGGCTGGCCGAGGAGGAACGCGCTCGTCGGCTGGAGGAAGAGAGGCTGGCGAAGATTCGCGACGAGCAGCTACGAGTCGAGGACGCCGAGCGACGTGCACGCGTCGACGCGGACATGAGGCTCCAGGAAGAGCGCATGCGTCTGGAGATCCAGTCCCGGGCCGGCAAGTCGCCGGTCAAGGCAATCGTGGCAGTCGCGGTGGCGCTCGCGCTGGTGGGTGGAGTGATCGTGTACAAGATCCAGGCGGCGAACCGGGCAGAAATCGCGGAGCGAGAGCGGAGTGCCACGCTCGAGCGAGAGAAGGAGCGCGCCACGGCCCGGGCCGCTCAGGCCGAGTTGGAGAGGCGCATCCTGGCCATCACGCACGACACGGACGAGAAGCTGAAGACGGCCCGGAGTGAAGCCGAGCGGGCCCAGATCATGGCAGAGGCCCGGGCCCGAAAAGAGGCTGCCTCCGAGGATCGGGGCGTCCGGGTGCGCAGGAAGGGCGGCTCGGGGTCGAGCTCGGGGGAGCCCGCGCGGGCCCCGGGTATCAAAGTTCCCGGCAAGCGCGACATCAACGACAACCTGCTCGACGGCCTGTGAGCGGGCGCCTGCTCGGGGCAGCATGACCGGGCAGCTTGCGGCGGCGTTCGGCGTTCCTCACCGCGAGCGTCGTTGGTGGTACAAATGTCGCAATCATGGTCGAGACTCTCGGTGACGAGCTGTTCGAGCTGAAGCGTACCCGGTTGCTGGAGCGCATGGCGCTCCTCTCGTACGAGCGCCGAGAGGTCACGCTGGCGTCAGGGCTGAAGAGCGACTTTTACATAGACTGCAAGCAGACGGTCTTGACGGCCGAGGGACATTTCCTGGTCGGCTCCCTGCTTCTGGGTTTGATTCGAGAACGCGCGCCCGCCGTCGAGGCGGTGGGCGGGTTGACCATGGGCGCCGATCCGCTGGCCTCGTCGGTCTCGACGCTCAGCTACGTGGCAGGCCGGCCCCTGGCGGCCTTCTACGTGCGCAAGGAGGCCAAAGGGCACGGGACCGGGCAGTGGATGGAGGGTGTAAAGTCCCTGCGCGCCGGGATGCCCGTCGCCATCCTGGAAGATGTCGTGACCACGGGAGGCTCGGCGCTGAAGGCCATTGCGCGCGCGCGGGCTTTTGGGCTCGACGTCAAGCTGATCCTGGGGCTGGTGGATCGCGAAGAGGGTGGCCGCGAGGCGCTGGAGCGAGAGGCCCCGCTCGTGACGTTGTTCAAGAAGCGTGACTTCGAATGATCCAACCGTTGGTCCTCGTCGTTCCGCCACCGCTCCTGTCGTCTCGCTGGCTGACGCTCCTGTCGTCGCTCCTGCCGCGCGTCCGCGCCCTCGGTCCGAGATCCCTGGTCCTGGCGGTGCTGATCTCGACGGCTTGCGGGACAACGAAACCGCCGCTGGTCGATTTCTCGTCGGCTCGGCGGGACTATGGCTCGACCGACTACCCGGAGGTGTACCAGCGGTGGACACGTCACGAGAAGGTCGTCAGTCAAACCGAATCCGCGCTCGAAATGTGGGCGACCTTCAGGAGCCTGGACTTTCGAGATGCCTTCGTGGCGCACTACGCGGAGGCCTACGCCCTGAATGCGGCCGATCGCGATCGACTGCTTCAGGCGCAGCGCGACGCCGCCGGCGCGGCCTACGAGTTCCTGATCACCGCCCAGAGCGCCAACTATCGCTGGAACGACCTCGAGAAGAAGAGCTCGCCCTGGCGAGTCACGTTGCGCGACGGGGCGGGAGACGAGCTCGAGCCCGACGAGCTCAGGGTGGAGAAGCTACCCGACATGTTCGAGCGCGAGTTTTATCCGGCGAAGACACCGTTCACGAAGACCTACTTCGCTCGATTCTCGCGTACGCCCGACCAGGACGCCGCTTTCGAGGGCGAACGAACCGGCTCAATCGTGCTGCGTTTCGCCGGTCCCCTTGGCCATGCCGATCTGCGCTGGGACAATCGCTGAGAGGGAGCACCAAGGGATCGACCCTCAGCGCTTGCGACCGGGGCCCCCGACGCCCTCCAAGTCGTCGAAGGTCTCCACCGACTCGCGCTTGTAGAGATCGGCCTCCCGCTCGAAAAAATCTGCTTCGACCAGGCTGAAGCTCTCCGAATGTGGGCGGCTGTGGCGCTTCGATTCGTTGTCGATCGAGCCCGTCGCGGACGGCAGTGTCTCTGGGATGGCGGCGACCGGCGGCGCGGGGGCCACGATCACGGACGGCGCGGCGGTAGCGGCGGTTACGGGCGGCGGACCGGGCGACGCGAGGGGCACGGGCGGCGGAAGGGCGTCCAGCTCGACGACTACGGACTCCGTGGGGGGCGGCGCCACGAAGTCATTGTGACGGGTGACCGTCGCGATCTTGATCTCACCGCGCACGACCGCCGTGGCAGGTTTCTTGGGTCTATCCTTGAGGCCAGTCACCGGCGGTGGAGTAATACTATCCTCAAAATCATCGAGCGCCCGATCGGGCACGCTGCTTTTTGGGCGGTTTTTTCCAATCAGCGGGTCGTTCGAGCCAAATCCCCGTCCCCGGGGTCCCGCCTCCATGGTGGTCGGCATGGTCGAATGGCGGGAGCTCCCATTTTGCGTCGATGGAAGACCCCCGAGCGCCGTGCCGAGCGGCGGGGTCTGCTTCTCCAACCAGGAATGCAGAGCATCCGGCCCGGCCAGCCCGGGACCGCCCCGGGGCTCGGCGTTGCTGGAAAAGGGCGAGGGCGGCGGCGACGGCGACGTCTCGAGCGCAATCGCCCCATCGCTGACGAAGCGCTGGATGACCTTCAACGTATCGAAAATCCTGAAGGGACTCTCGTCCAGGATCTGGGCGAGATCCCGGTGGCCGTCGAACAACTTCAAGAGGGGAACCACCTCACCGGGCATGGTGGGGAAGGAGAGGCCAATGCTGCCAGCCAGATTGGCCGCGTAACGGGTGCGCGCGGAGCCCAGCTCCCGGGCTTCATGGGCGAAGTCACGGAGAAAACGCTCACATTCTTCGAGCAGGTCGCCGCTCTTGGTTGACAGGGACATGGAGCCGCGTCGTACGACGTTCTTGAATCTGAACCGGAGGACCGCATCCTCCCACAGCATCATGCGGTGGAGCGCGGCGGGACCCTGGATCGAGCCGACCTCGGCCGAGGACAGCGAGCCATCGGTGAATCGCAGCTCGCCCCGAGTCGCGCCGTGCCGGACCTCGACGACGGACGAGCGTCCCATGACCGCTAGGGCCCTGACCAGGAAGTAGACGCCTCCCAGCTCGCCCAGATTCACGAACAGCTCCGCGTCGGGCGAGGGCCGGCTGCCGGGGACCGAGGCCGCCACGACCAGCCGGCAAACGTTGAGGACGTCTCGCAGGAAGACGGGCACCGAGAGGAACGCGAAGGCCCCGGCCACAGATGCGGCTGTTCGCTGATCGTCACGACCGATGGCCACGCAGGGCAGGTTGCGCGTCCGGGGGTTGGTGGTGGTGGAGCGGAGCAGGTCCAGCGCCTTGGGCTCCGAGGAGCGCAGATCCAACAGCAACAACGAATAGCTGGACACCTGCAGCAACTGGTGGGCCCGGGCGGCATCGCCGGTTCCCGTCACCGAGCAGCCTTCCTTTTCGAACCCGAAAGTGAGGATGTCCAGTCCGATGGGGTCTGGGTCGAACAACAACAAATTCGAGAGCTGGGCCATCAGACTTCCGGCGCACCTTGGAGCGGTGGCGGGAGCTCCAAGTATACGCGGGTGCAGGTTTCCGCCAAACAAAGCCTCCCCGTCGCGGTGACCGATTTGACGGACGACCCGCGAATGCTAGGTTTCACGCCCCCTCGAACGGTGTGACGTCTGACGGGGACCCCCCCCATGTCAGGCCCAGTCGTTACCCACCCCCAGCAAGAGCCCCTCGCGTCGAGCGATCAGTTGACCGAGTACTTTCGGGGCGGGGGAAAGCCTGTGTCCGCCTGGCGCATCGGCGTCGAGCAGGAGAAGATTGCGGTCTACTCGGATGGTCGTCCGGTGCAGTTCGACGGCGCCAACGGGATCGAGGAGCTGCTCAGGCGGTTGCAGGCGCGCGGGTACGAGGGCGTGCGTGAGGCCGACCGGCTACTGTCCCTGAGCGGCCGGGGCGGCACCGTGACCGTCGAGCCGGGCGGTCAGGTCGAGCACTCTGGACCGGCCCTGCGCACGGCCGTGGCGTGTCGCGACGAGTTGGCCAGACACGTGCGCGAGGTGAAGGAAATCGGGATGGGGCTCGGCATTCATTTCCTGGGCGTGGGGCTCAACTCATTCGCCGGATTGAAGGAGATCCCCTGGCTGCCCAAGGCGCGCTACCGGATCATGCGTGAGTATCTGCCCACCAAGGGTCGACTGGCCCACAACATGATGAAATGTACGGCCACCGTGCAGGCCAATCTGGACTATGACGACGAGCCGACCGCCACCGAAAAGATTCGCATGGCCTTCGGCGTGACCTCGATCGTGACGGCTCTGTATGCCGCCTCTCCCATCAGCGAGGGTCGTCCCAATGGCTACAGCAGCTTTCGCGCCGCCATCTGGCTGGAGACGGACAACGATCGTTGCGGTTTGCTGCCTTTTGTCTTCGAGCCGGATTTTGGCTTTCGTCACTACGTCGAGTGGGCCCTGGATGTCCCCATGTTCTTCATCGTGCGCCAGGGCGTCTATCGCCCGGTCCAGGGGATCACGTTTCGACGATTCATGCGCGAGGGATGGAACGGTGAGCGCGCGACCCTGGACGATTGGGAGATTCACCTCTCCACGGTCTTTCCCGAGGTCAGATTGAAGACCCACCTGGAAGTCAGAGGGGCCGACGCGGTGCCCTTGCCCATGGCCTACGCCTTGCCAGCCCTGTGGCGCGGGCTGCTCGACGATCGGCAGGCCTGCCAGGCGGCCTGGGAGCTGGTCGAGACCGCCACCATGGATGAACGCGAAGCCTTGCGAAGAGCCGTTCCCAGGGAGGGAATGAACGCGCGATTCGTGGGCCGGCCGCTGCACGAGCTGGCCGTGGAGCTGTGCCGGATCGCCGCGGACGGGCTGTCACACCTTCCCGACGGAGCCGCGGACGCGGCCCTGCTCGGCCCCTTGCATGAGCGAGCGGCCGCCAATCGGTGTCCGGCCGACGACATGCTGGAAGACTTCAGGACCCATCGCGGTGATCCGACCAAGCTGGTCGCCGCGTGGGAGCTCTGACGGGAGTGAGCCGAGGCCGCTCGTCACCTTGCCACCTCGTCAGGTTGCCGCGCCGCTCTCGCCCCCAGCTGTGAGGTGCCGCCCGGATTTGAACCGGGGAATAAGGGTTTTGCAGACCCTCGCCTTACCACTTGGCCACGGCACCCAATTTTGTTGCGAGCCGTATTTAACACGGACCTGGAGCGCGATCAGGCTCAAATCGTCTCCGTATTGGGCGGGGATGGGGCGGGGGGAAGCACGGGCGCGCCCGTTCGCAGATATCGAGATGCCATCTCGAACTCGAAGAACGAGACCATTCGGGTATCCACGACCTTGCGCCACAGCTCGTGGGCATCCTCCGTCTTGCCGTCAGACAGCAGTTGCATGGCGCGGTAGAAGTACACCTCGGCCTGCTTGCCGCTGGAGTCGGCCCGGGCCAGAAGCTGCGCGTAGTCCAGGCGTCCGATGGCGAAGGCCGCCAGCTGTCGGTACCAGGCTGAACCGCGCTGCGGGCGAATCTCGGGGTGCCGCAGATCCAGCGTCCGCAGGAAGGCCTCGGCGGTGGGGTCGACGATGCGCTGGGTCCGCTTGGTGAGGTCGAGGATCCACAGCGACGAGTAGACCTTCACGTATTCGGAGACGCTGCGATCGGGTCGCGAAAGGGCGCGCCGGTGAATGTCGACGGCGGCCTCGACCTCGCCGTTCTGGACCAGGAAGGCGATGGCGTCGATGTACGATTGATCGCGATCGCCATCTTGCTCGATGGCCTCGTCGAACTTCTGCATCCCCTCGGCATGGCGGCCGAGCGCGTAGAGGACTCGCCCGATCTCGAAGGTGGCCTCGGCCGACCTTGCGTAGTTCTTGCGGTGGAGTTGCTCGATCATGAGCCTCTCCCAGCCCGCGACGGCGCTCCGCCAGGCCTGCTCGGCTCCCGGGCGATCACCCCCGATATCGAGGGCGTCGCCCAGCAATCTTTCAAGCCGGGAGCGCCCCTCCACGCCGCCGATGGTCTCGGCCGAGTGGGGCGCATTCTCCAGGGCCGAGAGCCCGTCGCGCAAGATCTTGCTGGCCTGCTGGGGGTGGCCGCGCTTGAGGATCAAGGTCGCGAACTCGGCCGCGATCTCCGGATTCGCGTCGGAGTCCTCACCCTGGGCGCGCTGGAACAGCGGCTCCGCCCGATCGATGAGGCCGGCGTTGACGTAGCTGCGCGCGAGCTCGAAATCGATCTGGGCATCCTTGACATGGATCTCTGTGCCCTGGAAGCGCTTGCGCACGTCCGACGCCCGCCGCCGCATCCGCTCCACCTCGTCCGAGGGCGGCAGCGCGGCCCGCTCCGGATCGAGAGCCAGGCGCAGTCGCAGGAAATACAGATCGAGCAGCTCGGCGGAGACGCGCGCCAGCAGATCGCTGGAGGCGGCCTGGTCGTGCTCCAGAACCTGCTCGGCCTCCTCGAGCTGCCGGATGGCGAGGAAGGGTGCCGAGACCAGCTTGGACACCTCGGCCGAGAGGATCAGCAGGTCGGGGTTTCCGGGGGCCCGCAGGAGCCCGAGCTGGAGCACGCGAAACGCCACCGCAAGATCGGGGTTGTCGGTCGCCGTTCCGCCCAGGAAGTCCACCCGGGGCAGGAATCTCCGCGCCAGGCGCATCGTCGCGTCCGGACCGGCCGTCGCATCCAGCGCCGCCGCGATCAGCGCCCGCAGCTCCGGCTCGTCGCCCGGCTTGTCGGCCAGGGAGGCGGTGGCCGCCCCCGCGCGATCCAGCCGGCCACAGCGCAGATAGATCGCACCGACGCTGGCCACGGTTCGCTGCATCTCATCGCCCTGGGCGAGCAACAGGTCACCGAGCGCCTTGCGTGCCTCTTCCCCTCCCGGCAACGGCTTCCGGAGAATCGAGGAAAAGCGGCGCTGGCGCTCGACGTACAGGGCGGTCAGACGATCCGCGACGCCAGGGGCTGGCCAATCCCCCAGCACCGACTGCAGCAGATCCACCGCGGTGAGGCTCCGGCGCGGTCCGTTCTCGGCTCCGAACCCGGCCTCCTCGGTCCAGGCCAGGAGTCGGTCGAACCTCTCTGACCATTCCCGCGCCCCGGGATCGATGGTGACGAGCACGGCCAAGGCCAGGGCCGACTGCGACTCGGCCCCCCGCGGCGCGAACAGCGAGAGGACCAGTCGCGCCGACCGATTCAGAAGCTCCAGCTCTCCTGGTGGAATGGAGGGGGGCTGGGACCATAGCTCCTGGGGCTCGTAGAGGTTGCACGCGTCGCGCAGGGACTCGAAGATCCGGTCGAAGACGTCGCTGGTGCCGAGATCGCGCGCCTCCTGTCGCAGGCGACTGGCGTCCAGCGCCACGAGCGGCTGGAGAAAGTAGCGGGCGAGCTTGGCCCGCAGGGGAGCTCGTTCGGGCGAGCTCGCGGGCAGCGCCTGAAATACCAGGCGGGCTTCCACGGCCTCATCCTCGAACTCGAGGCCTCCCAGGCGGCCAGCCGCCACCTGGAAGCGCTGCCCCGGACCTTCGGGGGCAGGGATCCCTCGGTGGGCGCATCCAAGCCAGAAACAGGCGGCCAACGCCAGGCAAGTGACCGGCGATGTGACCAGGGACGTGACAGGACCGATCCGATCGAGCAGCCTCCCTTCGGAGGCATGGCGGGTGGGCCGTTCCGAGTACGACGGTGACATGAATCAAGTGTAGTTCCTCACCGGTCGAGCCGCGTGAATATTGCAGGGATCCCGTGGCTGCGACGCGCCCGACCCCGGACCGTGGTATTTTGGATGACGGCAATGCCCCCACCGCAGAGCAGCTCATCGAGCAGCTCGACCCTGGTCCCGGGGCGCTTGGGTGAGACGGCTTGGTCACGTCGTGGCGGCCCGGGCGAGCTGCCCTTGCTCATCGCTCACCGCGGTGCGAGCGCCGTCGAGGCCGAGAATTCCATCGCCGCCTTTGCCCGTGCCCGGGCGGACGGAGCCGATGGGGTCGAGCTGGATGTGCTCCTGTGCGCCACCGGAGAGGTGATGGTGTTTCACGACGACGATCTGCTCCGGCTGGCCGGGCTGCCGGCGCGCATCGCCGACCTGAGCCTCGCCGAGTTGCGCAGCGTCCGTCTGAGATCGGGCGCCACGATCCCCACGCTGCAGGAGGCCATCGAGGCCTGTGGCGAGGCCCTGCTGATAAACGTGGAGCTGAAAGCAGCCCAGCTGGCCGGCTCCCAGCTTCGAGCGCTGGTCGAAGGAGTGGCGAGTTGCCTCGAGCGCGCGGCGGCCGAGCTCCCCGCGCGCGTCCTGGTGTCATCGTTCAACCCGCGCGCGGTCCTCGCCTGGCGACGTCGGATGCCGGAGGTGTGCGCGGGGCTCCTGATCGAGCGGGAATCGTTCCTGCCCCTGCGCCGTGCCTGGGCCTTACCCTGGCTGAGACCTTTCTCGGTTCACCCTGAAGGGATCCTTTGCACGCCCGAGGCCGTGAGCCGCTG
>Ga0066788_10000019_pt1 | contig 23558 bp, 19 predicted proteins | sample OrgsoiDNA2013048_FD_70943 | JGI IMG/M metagenome (GOLD analysis project Ga0066788, IMG submission 70943) | Permafrost soil microbial communities from the Arctic, to analyse light accelerated degradation of dissolved organic matter (DOM) -... | ecosystem: Environmental > Terrestrial > Soil >... | reverse complement strand
CCAGCGAGGACGCGGTCACCAATAGCGGGAATGCCAGCAGAACAGAGCCCAAAACACGTCGCATGGCCGCCTTTCAGCGTAACACAAGGCCGCGCCGGACAACGGCGCAACGGCGGCCGTGATTGGGTCGACTTCGGTCCTCGGGCATCCCTGCTCTTCGAAAACCTTGGCTACCCGCGAGCCCGACAGCCGCGTAAAGTGCATCGGTTGGCACAGACCAGACATACGTCAGGGATGGCTCCCCCGCCGCCGGCGGTCGAGACCGACTACCTGGTGATCGGTTCGGGGCTGGCCGGTTTGACCTTCGCACTGTCGGCCTCCGAGCACGGTCGCGTTATGATCGTCACCAAGAGGGCCCCCTCGGACTCCAACACCAGTTGGGCCCAGGGGGGCGTCGCGGGCGTGATCGATCCCGCCGACTCGCTCGAGACCCATATCGAGGACACGTTGCGCGTGGGAGACGGGCTGTGCCACCGCGACGTGGTGGAGCGCTGCGTGCGCGAGGCCCGCCAGCAGATCCAACGATTCGCGAACGTGATCGGGGTGCCCTTCGATCGCGACGACGAGGGACACTTCGAGCTGGGCCGAGAGGGTGGGCACACAGCCCGGCGCATCGTGCACGTCAAGGACACCACGGGAGCCGCCATCCAGGGTGCGTTGCTCGACCGCGTGGCCGAGCGCCCCGACCGGATTCGCATGGTGCCCGAGCACATGGCCATCGATCTGCTGACCACCGCCAAGTACGGGGGGCCAAACGCGGTGTTTGGCGCCTACGTGCTCGACCAGCAGACCGGTGAGGTGCGCACCATCGTCGCGCGGGCGGTGGTCCTGGCCACGGGGGGCGCCGGCAAGGTCTACCTTTACACGACCAACCCGGACGTGGCGACCGGTGATGGGATCGCCATGGCCTACCGGGTAGGAGCGCAGATCGGCAACATGGAGTTCTTCCAGTTCCACCCGACCTGCCTCTATCACCCCCTGGCCAAATCATTTCTCATCTCCGAGGCGCTGCGGGGCGAGGGGGGCATCCTGCGCCTTCGAGACGGAACGCCGTTCATGGGCCGCTACAGCGACATGAAAGATCTGGCCCCTCGCGACATCGTGGCGCGCGCCATCGACGCCGAGATGAAGCGCACCGGGGACGATCACGTGGCCCTCGACATGACCCACCTTCCCCCCGACTTCGTCGTCCAGCGCTTCCCCATGATCCACCAGCGCTGCCTCGAGCTGGGAATCGACATGCGCAAGATCCCCATCCCGGTGGTCCCCGCCGCGCACTACAGCTGCGGCGGCGTCGTGGTGGACGACCATGGTCGCACCAGCATCCCGAACCTCTATGCCGTGGGGGAGGTGTCCATGACGGGGCTGCATGGCGCCTGCCGCCTGGCGTCCAACTCCCTGCTGGAGGCGATGGTCTTTGGTGCGCGTGCGGGCGACGATGTGCGCCATGCCCAGAGCGAGCGGCCCCCCAACGTCATGCCCTGGTACGCGGGAGAGGCGACGTCCTCCGACGAGGCGGTGGTGGTGTCGCAGAACTGGGACGAGATTCGGCGCTTGATGTGGAACTACGTGGGCATCGTCCGGACCAACCGGAGGCTGGCCCGGGCCAGGCACCGCATCGAGCTCATCCGCAACGAGATCCGGGACTACTACTGGAACGTGCTGGTCACAGGTGATCTGATCGAGCTGCGCAACATCGCGCTGGTGGCGGATCTGATCGTCGAGAGCGCCATCCGGCGGCGGGAGAGCCGCGGCCTGCACTACACCCTCGACTACCCGCAGAAGGACCCCAGGCAGCAGCTGGATACGATCCTGGTCCGCGGCGACGGTCCGTCCGCCTGATCTGCGCCCTTCGAGATCGTCGCGCCGGCACGTCTCAGCTCGTTGCGAAGCGCGCAGCCAGCGCGATGCCGAGCTGCCCGAGCCAGTACAGACCCAGGGTCAAGAAGGGGGCGTGCTTGATGGCCCGGGCGAAGCGATTCACGGCCAGGCTCGCGTCGGACACATAGAAAGCCACGGCTCCCAGCGCGGCGGTGGGAAGGGCTCCCGGCGGGCCCGCACCCACCGGGTCGCGCGCCCAGATCCAGGCCGCTCCCACCGCACCGACCACCATGGCCGCCAGCGCAATCGAGTAGCCGACCAGTGGACCGCGCAGTCCAGCCGTCCCCGGCCAGAGCTTGCGCAGCAGGACCACGGTCACCGCTCCCATCACGAGCGCCGCGCCAACCGTCACGGCCCACCCGCCTGGCGCGTCGTGGCACAACGCGGTCCAGGAAACCAGAACGAAAGCGGCCGTGTACGAGAGGTGAGCGATCAGAAAGGAAGCCAGACCCGCCAGGAACGCCGGCCGGGTGGCTGACAGCAACGCCACGTCGCCGGCCAGCGAGAATACGATCCCGATGTCGATCAGCCACGCGAATCGACCGCCCGGTCCGCCCACCACCGCCAGCAGCAGGATGGTCGTGAGCGGTTTGAACACCGCCTGAATCCGACGCCGCCCTGTCTCGGCCGACCAGACACCGATCGCAGCGCTCACCAGAAATACGCTGACCACCGATCCGACCAGAACGGGCAACCTCACCAGCCACACCCCCCTGGCGCTCGCGAGGACGTGAACCCCGTCCGAATGCCGTCGTCAAGGACGGCTGTGGGCACCACCGCTCGCCCCCGCGGCCAGCTCGGTCAACCGCCGCTCGATCACAGCAGCGTCCGCCGGCTCGAAACCGTCGTTGACGTAGCGGATGATTCCCGCCCGATCGATCGCGTAGGACGTGGGCATCTTTTCAGGCTGAAATGTCTCGGCGATCGCCCCGCGCGGATCGTGGGCCACCGTCAGGACCCAATGGGGCTGCGTGTCGAGAAACTTCACCACATTGCCTCGTTCCTGGTCGATGGAGACAGCCACCACCTCGACGCCCTTGCTCCGCAGCCGGCGCGCGATGGCGTCGAGCATGGGCAACTCCTTCTGACAGGGGACGCACCAGGACGCCCACACATCCAGCAGCACCACCTTGCCCCGCAAGGATGATAGCTCCAGCGACTGGCCATTCAGGCGCTCCACGACGATCTCCGGCGCGGGGTGACCCACGCCCGGACGGGAGCCCGACGAGCCCGCTCCGACCGGCTCTCGCGATGCCGAGCCCGCGGTGGTCCCCGCCGCGACACAAGACAGACCTCCCACCCACAACAGCCCCAGCCAAAGCGCCAGGCCGGCGCCGGCCAAACCCGATCGGCACGCGGGAAGACCGAGGATTCGACCGTCCGGCCGGCCGGTTGCCAGCCTCACCTGGTCAGCTCTTCCTTGACCCATTCGCGCAGGCTCTCGGTGTCTTTCGCGTCGGTGTACTCGCGACCGTTCACATAGAGCGTCGGCGTCGAGGACAACCCCAGCAGCCCCCCCTCCACGCGATCTTTTTGGACTCGGGCCTTGACGGCGGGGTCTTCCAGATCCTTGCGAAACTTGGCCTGATCCAGCCCCACGTCCCTGGCGAACCTCTCCAACTCCGCGGGCGACAGGCTGTCTTGATTCTCCCAGAGCTTCTCCTGAAACTGCCAGAACTTCCCTTGCCGCTGGGCGGCCACGGCAGCCTCAGCCGCCAGGCGAGCGTTGACATGCTGGGGCAAGGGGTAGTGCTTGAAATACATTCGAACGTCGCCCTTGAACTCGTCCAGGATCTGACGAAGCACCGGCTGCAGCCGCTTGCAGTGCGGGCACTCGTAGTCCGCGAACTCGATCAAGATCACCTTGGGGTTGGCGCCGCCCTCGCTGGGGGCTTCCTTGACGTCGATCGATTTTGGCTCGGTCTCGCGATAACGCTTGTCGAGCGACTCGGTGATCTCACTTTGCGTGTATCCCTGGTCGGCCAGGTGCGCCACGTAGCGAACCGCGTTCAGCGATCGCCGACAGCTCGCATCCTTCTTGGCGGAGGTCAGCAGGCTCTGACCCTTCCCGCAGATGGAAGCCTCGCTGTTGACCACCCGGAAAAATATCTTCCTGGCCAGCTCGTCCAGCTTGGAGATATCCACGCCCGGCGGAGGCGTCGAGTCTGGCGAAGCATCCCCGCTGCTTGCGCTGGCCGCACCAGCCAGGGCGCCTACAACGGCCGCGCTCGGAGCCGCCGCAGGCCCGCTCCCCGCTTGCCCCGTCGTCCCGGCGGACGTCGGGGCGCCGCTCCCGGTCCAGGAGCCCGTCGAGGCGGACGGAGCCGAATGAGCCTCTGGAGGACTCTTTGCGCAGGCCAGGGGAGTTGCGCCGATGAAGCCGACGACGACGATCAGCCCAGCGTACGCGACGGAAGCGAGGGCATTCACCGTACGCATGCGGAAGTACATATAAGAAGTGCAGTCATGGGAGTCAAACCTTTCACGCGGGCGAGGCGAACCGTTGACGCCGCCCAGCCCGGCCACTATAAACCGTGCGCAAGAAAGTAACCGAAAGCCATGACATCAGACTACATTCCCACGGCGCTGACGATCTTCGTGGGCGTGGGCTTCGCGCTCTTGCTGACGGCGGCCGCCAAGTACCTGGGCCCGGGCCGTCCCAGCAAGGCCAAGGACTACCCCTACGAGTGCGGCTCCGACGTGATTGGAAGCCCTCGCACGCGCTTCGAGATCAAGTTCTATCAGGTAGCCATCTTGTTTCTGGTGTTCGACATCGAGACCGCGTTCCTGTACCCGTGGGCGCTCCGTTACCGGGAGCTGTCGTGCCTGGGACCGCTCGACGCCGGGGTTTGCCGGGCCGGCGTTTCTTTCTTCGGGCTCTCCGAGATCCTGGTATTCATGAGCGTCCTGATCGTCGCGCTGGCCTACGTTTGGCGCAAGCGTGCCGTCGGCTGGGAGTAAAGATGGGCCTCGAGATCTACAATTCCACGGTTCAGGCGGCGGTGAACTGGGCGCGCAAGTTTTCGCTCTTTCAGTACCCATTCGTGACCGCGTGCTGCGGAATGGAGTTCATGTCGACGGCGGCGCCCAAGTACGACCTGGCGCGATTCGGCGCCGAGTTCCCGCGCTTCTCGCCCCGGCAGGCCGATCTGTTGATCATCGTCGGCACGATCACCGAGCGGCAGGGCCCGGCCCTCCGGCGCGTCTACGATCAGATGTGTGAGCCGAAGTGGGTGGTGGCCTTCGGCGTGTGTGCCTCCACGGGCGGTTTCTATCAGAACTACTCCACGGTCCCGGGCGCCGACCAGATCATCCCGGTCGACGTCTACATCCCCGGGTGTCCTCCGCGGCCCGAACAGGTGCTGGACGCGCTGATCCTGCTGCAAGAGCGGATTCAACGCGGTGAAGGGCACAGCCAGCTCACGTTGCGCGCCGAGGCGGGCCATGACGTGCCCATCGCCGCCATTCGACCGCGCGACAAGGCCCCCGTCGGGGCGGACAAGCCAGAGTAATGGCCCAAGTCATCCTGGACCGTCTGGTCGCGACCTTCACGGCGGGGGAGATCGAGGAGATCGGCTCTCAGCACGGAAACGAGTGGGCGCGCGTCCGCCGCGACGCCTGGACGAGCGTCTGCGCCTTTCTGCGAGATGACTCCACCACCGACATGAAGATGGCGTCGGACTTGACCTGCGTGGATCGGATGGGCCGGGAGCCGCGCTTCGACGTGGTTCTCCACCTGTACTCGGTCACGATGAAGCACCGGGTGCGGCTCTACGCGGGCGTTCCCGAGGACGATTGCGCCGTGGACAGCGTGGTCGGGATCTGGCCGGGCATGGACTGGTTCGAACGCGAGGCCTACGACCTCTATGGCGTCCGTTTCCGGGGTCATCCCGATCTGCGTCGGATCCTGATGTATCCCGAATTCGTGGGGCACCCCCTGCGCAAGGACTACCCGAAGGAGAAGCGCCAGCCGCTGGTTCGGCGCAGCGGGATACCGGGCTCACCGGAATAGATTCATGAAAACGGAGAAGACACTGACGCCGCTCGAACGGGGTGGCGCCTCGAGCCAGGCCGAAGGCAGCCGCCGCATCGTGCTGGGAGTTCAGGAGCCGGACGACCTGGATCTGCCCACCGATCCGCTGCCGCTCAACATGGGGCCCTCGCATCCCGCCATGCACGGGACGGTGCGCATGGTCCTCGACGTGGAGGGGGAGAAGATCACCAGCGTCGATCTGCAGATCGGCTACCTGCACCGCTGCTTCGAGAAGGAGGCCGAGCACGCCACCTACACCCAGATCTTTCCTTACACCGATCGGCTGAACTACGTCTCGCCGATGTTGAACAACGTCGGGTACGCCCTGGCTGTGGAGAAGTTGCTGGACATCGACAAGAAGGTCCCGGAGCGGGCCCAGTTCATCCGCGTGATCGTGGGCGAGATGTCACGCATCACCGATCACATGACGTGCCTGGGGGCCGGCGCGATGGAGCTGGGGGCCTTCACTGTCTTCCTGTACATGCTGAAGGCGCGCGAATGGCTGTACGAGCTGCTCGAGGAGGTGTCGGGGGCCCGCCTCACCCACAGCTACCTGCGCATCGGGGGCGTCTCGGCCGACCTGCCCGAGGGCTTCTCGGCCAAGCTGCTGGACATCATCGCACGCTCGCGCGGCGTGATCGAGGAGTGCGGCAAGCTGCTCAACAAGAACCGCATCTTTCGCGATCGCATGGACGGGATCGGAATCATCACCCGCGAGGAGGCCATCGCCTGGGGCATCACCGGGCCGGTCGGCCGCTCGACGGGCTTCGACTACGACGTGCGCCGCGATCACCCCTATCTGGTCTACGACCGGTTCAACTTCGACGTGGCCGTGGGCTCGGTGGGCGACAACTTCGATCGCTACATGTGCCGGATCGAGGAGATGCACCAATCGATGCGCATCCTCGAGCAAGCGCTGGAGCAGATCCCGGATGGCCCCGTGATCATCAACGATCCACGGATCCGTCTGCCGGCCAAGTCGGAGACCTACAACTCGATCGAGGCGATGATCGCCCACTTCAAGGTGATCATGGACGGAATCCACGTGCCCCCCGGCGAGATCTATTCCTTCACCGAGGGCGGCAACGGCGAGCTCGGCTTCTACATCGTCTCGGATGGCAGCGGCCGACCCTGGAAGTGTCGGGTGCGGCCGCCCTGCTTCGCCAACGTCTCGATCCTTCCCAAGATCTTGCCCGGCCTGTTCATCGCCGACATCGTCCCGACCTTTGGCATGATCAACATGATTGGCGGGGAATGCGACCGCTAAAGGGAGACGCGAACCGCCATGTCTGAGCTGCTGACCAAGACCCCGGGGGCCGTCGGCGCCCCGCCGGCTCCGCTCAAGCTCGTGACGGGTCCTCCCGTCCCGGCGCCCGAGCGGCGGCCCGTCGTGGCACCCGGCACCGAGTTCGTCACAGTGACGATTGATGGTCATCCTCGGCAGTTCCCCAAGGGTACGAACCTGCTCGAGGCCTGCAATCAGGCGGGCGCCGAGGTGCCCTCCTTTTGCTATCACGCCGGGCTGTCCTCGCCGGCCGTGTGTCGGCAGTGTCTGGTCGACGTCAAGGGGCAGCCCAAGCCCGTGCCGTCGTGCTACACGCCGGTCACCGACAAGATGGAGGTGATCACGGCCTCGCCGCGCGTGCTCGACATCCGTCGTCAGATGCTGGAGTTCACCCTCCTCAACCATCCCATCGACTGCCCCATCTGCGACAAGGCCGGCGAGTGCACGCTGCAGAAGCACTACTTCGACTGGGACGCCAAGTACGCGCGCAACGACGGCGTCAAGGTCGAAAAGGCCAAGCGGGTCGACCTCGGCCGGCACATCGTCCTCGATCAAGAGCGCTGCATCCTGTGTACCCGCTGCATCCGCGTCTGCGACGAGGTGGCCCATCAGTCCGAGCTCACCATGGCCATGCGGGGGGATCACGAGATCCTGACCACCGCGCCCGGCCGGCGCCTCGACAACCCCTATTCGCTCAACACCGTCGACGTTTGCCCGGTGGGCGCGCTGACCTCCAAGGACTTCCGCTTCGCGATGCGCGCCTGGGAGCTCGAATCCACGCCGTCCATCTGTCCCGGCTGCGCCACCGGGTGCAACGTGGAGATTCATTCCTCGCGCGGTGAGATCCACCGCCTGGTGCCCCGGGAAAACCCGACCGTCAACAAGCACTGGATGTGCGACGAGGGCCGTTTCACTTACAAGCGGGTGCACGGCGGCCGCCTGGTCGTGCCTGAATCCTCCGGCATCCCGGTGGAGTGGGACCGGGGTCTCGCCGACGCGGCTCGCCTGCTGCGTGACGGGCTCGACCGCGACGTGGCCCGGGTCGGCGTGGTGTTCTCCGCTCAGTCCACCAACGAAGATCTTTATGCTCTGTCTCGCCTGACCTTCGAGAACCTGGGTTTGACCCGTGCCTATCTGGCCGGGCTGGACCAGGGCTGGGCGGACGACATCCTCGTCAGCGCCGACAAGAACCCCAACACGGCCGGAGCGCTCGCCATCGGCGGCGGGCGTCTGAAGAGCCTGCTCGATCTATCCAACGACATCAAGCAGGGCCACCTGACCACCCTCCTGGTGGTCGGAGAGGAGGGCGTCCTCGGCAGCGCTGGCGCGGCCGCGCTGCCGATCGATCGGCTGGAGGCGCTGATTGTCCTCGCCTGGCGCCGGGATGCGCTGGTGGAGGCGGCGCGCGTGGCCTTGCCGATGGCGGACTTCGCGGAGGTGGACGGGACCTTCACCAACCGGCAGGGGCGCGTACAGCGAATCTCGGCTGCGGTACCACCGGCCGGCGATTCGCTGCCCGGGTGGGAGATCGTCTCGTTGCTGTCGGATCGTCTGGGGATCCCCCTGGAGTTCTCGGGCACCGCCGGACCGCTCCCGGCGGCGGGCGGCGCGGGCCCAGGGGGACCAGCGACAGCAGGTGGCGCCGAGGGTCCGGCAGGACGATCGAGCACCCTCGAAACCGGTCGCGGAAGGGGCCCCACCGCACGCACGGTCTTTCTCGAGGCCAAGCACAAGATGCCCTTCATGAAGGACGCCGATTGGGGGCGCACGTCCCTTCCCGTCCAGCTGCGATTCGCCCACACGCGAGGATGACCTTGGATCTGAGCTACGGAAGCACGCTGTTCACGGTTCTGGCGGCGCTGGCGAAGATCCTGGCGTTGCTGCTGGGATTCGGAATGGGCCTGGCGTCCATCCTGACCTGGATGGAGCGCCGACAGTCGGCGATGATGCAGGATCGGCTGGGACCCAACCGCGCCAACATCGGCCCGTTTCGCGCCTGGGGAATCACCCACTTTCTGGCCGACGCGCTCAAGTTCCTTTTCAAGGAAGACTTCATTCCGCCGCTGGCCCACAAGTTCTTCTTCATGTGGGCGCCCGTGATGTCCATGTCGCCTGCCCTGATCGTCGCCGCGATCATCCCGTTCGGTTCGGACCTGTGCTGGGGTCATGTCCTCGACCCTCAGGCGGCCATGTGCGAGACCCCGGTGCTGGGACAGATCGCGAGACTCGACGTGGGGATCTTGTTCTATTTCGCGCTGTCGTCGCTGTCGGTGTATGGCGCCACCCTGGCCGGATGGGCCTCCCACAACAAGTGGGCCATGATGGGTGGTCTGCGCGCCAGCTCGCAGATGATGTCCTACGAGGTGACGATGGGGATGGCGGTGCTGGGCTCCTTCCTGGTCTATGGCACCCTGGAGCCGGGCGCGATGGTCCTCAAGCAGCAGGACAGCCTGTGGCACTGGGGCATCTTCACCCAGCCGCTCGGCTTTCTACTTTTTCTCACGGCCGCCATCGCCGAGACCAAGCGCACCCCCTTCGACATGCCCGAGGGCGAGCCCGAGATCATCGGCTACTTCGTCGAGTACTCCGGGTTGCGCTTCGGCATGTTCTTTCTGGGTGAGTTCATCGAGATCGTCTTCTCCAGCGCGCTGCTCATCACGATCTTCTTCGGGGGGTGGAGCCTTCCCGGGCTGCACGACTTCGCCATCGCTCATCAGTGGCCGAATCTCGTGTACTTCCTGGCCACGGTGGGGATCTGGTCGGTCAAGGTCTTCTTGTTCGCGGCGTTCCAGCTCCTGATTCGTTGGTCGCTGCCTCGGTTCCGCTCGGATCAGCTGATGCAGCTGGGGTGGCAACGACTGCTGCCGATCTCCATCGCCAATGTGGTCGCCACCGCCCTGGTGGTGCTGTGGTTGAATACCAAGTGACCGCGTGAGTGCGGGGCGGATCTCCCGACGGTACTCATCCGCGGGGGACATAAGGGACCCTCGCAGGGTCATTTTTTCAAGTAGACTGCGCAGATGGCCATCGGAGTAAAAGTCGTCACCCGTCCCGGAAGCTTCTCACAGCAGATGTACCTGCCCGCCATCGCCGAGGGAATGGGAGTCACTTTCCGACATTTCGTGAAGAATTTCTTCGGCAACGTGGTCGGTCAGCGCAAGAAGACCGACATCCAGACCATCGAGTACCCCGAGGAGAAGAAGGCCTACCCCGCTCGCCACCGGGGACTGCACCGGCTGATGGTGCGCGACGACGGACAGACTCGCTGCGTGGCCTGCATGATGTGCCCGACGGTGTGTCCGGCCCATTGCATCACCATCGTCGCGGAAGAGTCACCGGATGGGACCATCGAGAAGCGTCCCCGTATCTTCGAGATCGACGAGCTCCGCTGCGTGGTCTGTGGCCTGTGCGCGGAGGCGTGTCCCTGCGACGCCATCCGCATGGACACGCTCGAGCACGCCAAGCCGGTCTACCGGCGCGTGGACGCGGTTCTCGACCGCGAGGAGCTGCTGTCACGGTCGCGGCCCTCCACGGCCGTCCAGGGTGGCGTGGGCGAGCTGTGGCGTGAGAAGGTGACGGGCTCGGACCAGATCCAGGCCGAGGCCCCTCTCATCCCCGCGGGACCGCCGCCCGGTCCGACCGCGATCGTCGAATTCGACCGCAAGAACTGACGCGGCTTCACGCCATCAGGTCAGTGGGTAACCTCGACCTCGTACTCGGCGTCGTCGACAAAAGGTGCTGGGCTCTCGGTGGCGGGTGCGATGAAACGCCACGTGGTCTCCCGGTCCAGCTCGACCAGGAACGGAATCCCGTCCCCCGACTCCCTCGAAAGTGGAAACGGCAGGGTCTTCTTGCGCCGACGGTCAGACGCCGAAGCCGCCAGGGTATCGACGTGGGCGGCCTCGGGGCGAGGGGGCGGATTGGTGTCCGCCCTGGGGTGATTCTTGGATCGGAGCAGGGCGTTCAAGACGGCGGCCATACCCTTGGGTTCGGCACACCCGGCTGTTCTCTTTAGCCTGGAACCATCTTCGCGCGTGCGCGGGTGGTCGTGAACCAAGGAACGAAACAAGACGAAACAAGACAAAACAAAACCGCGGCGTCCGGTGTGTACCAGACTGCCGCGGTTTTTCGGTTGGTATCCCGGCGTTGCCGGAGGTGCCCCGCCAACGGTTAGATCGGACCGCCACCCTCTCCAGCGGAGCCGCCGTCGACGCTGGCGCCGCCCGTACTGGCGCCGCCCGTGCTTGCGACGCTGCCACCCGTGCTGGCGACGCTGCCACCCGTGCTCGGCGCGCCACCCGTGGACGCGGCCGTGGTGCCACCCTGGCCGCCGGCGCCGCCGCCGTGTCCCGCGCTACCACCCGCGGCGCCCGAAGCCCCGCCGGCGCCCTTGCCGGCCCCGCCACCCGCGCCCGTGGCGCCACCCGTGGCACCCGCGCCCGGAGGACCACAACCAGCCGGAGGACCGAGCAGGGGATTGCAGGCCCAGATCGGGTCCGGCGGATCGCCGGTCAGGGTCTTCAAGAACTCCACCAGGTCATCCATCTCGCTGTCGGTCAACCCGAGCGGCTTGATACGGGGCGACTTGGTTCCGGCGTACGTGCCAAGGGCGCCGCCGCCGTTGTTGTAGTGCCACACGACGTCCCGCAGGGTGGGGAACTCCCCGGTGTGAAAGTAGGGTCCGGTCTCGGCGACGTTGATGAGCTGCGGGGTCCGGAAGGCGCCCTCGTAGATGGGATCGAAGTTGGCCACGATGGCCCCGGTGGGGTCGAGGCTGGCGCATAGACCAAGGTCCGAGTTTGCCTGGACGCACAGCGGGAACCGGGGATCGCCCGGATCGCCGAGATCCGGGGGGGTCTTGTCCGGGTTGGCGTCGCGGGGCGCCTTGAAGATGTTGCCGCAGATCGCCGCCACCGCATCGGTGCTATGTCCCCCGGGCAAGCAGGCCTGGGCATCCAGATCCATGTAACGCTTCAAAGTGCCAGCGGGATCGGCGCTGAACTGACCAGTGCCCGTGAAGATCGGCACCTCGTCCATGGTGGGATCCATGCGCACGAGGAGCGTATTGGTCCGTACCGTCGCGAGCGTGGTGTTGAGCAAGCTGGCCAGGGTGGCGGCCCGTCCCCGGTCCTGTGCCACGGGCTTGGTGGTCGAGCCGGGCGGGAAGACCGGGGCCGTGGGAACGCCCACGTTGTGGAACTGATTGTCGCTGAGCAGCGGGCCGTTGTGACAATCGATGCACGACGCCTTCCCGATGAACAGACGCAAACCGTTCTTGGCATGCGGGCTGAACGAGGCCTCGGTCCGGTTCTCGCCGCTCACGTACTGCGCGAACTTCGAGTGGGGGGTGGTCAGCTTTCGAGGATAGGCGTCGAAGATCTTGCCGAGGTTGGCCCTGATCTGGTGAATCTTCCACTGGTCGGCCTTGGCCATCTTCTCGAAGGGTCCATCGGCAGCCGTCGGGCTGGCCTTGGCGCCGCCCGTGAGGGGGAACCGAGCCGCGTCGGGCGCCGCCGGATCGAGCGCCGGATCGAGCGGCGTGTCCGGAAAGAGTGCGTTGTAGTCGTCGCGATACTTCTTGTAGACGAAGTGCGCCTGCGCCAGCGGGGTGGCCGACGTCGACCAGACATTCGAGCCGTGTCCCATCATCGAGTCGAAGGTGCCCGTCCACAGGGTCCACTGGTACCAGCCCAGGTTGACCATCTCGCCGGTGTTGCGGGACTGCCAGGTCCGCCCGTGCGAAAGCTGGGGCGCCCGCGAATCGGAGAAGTACTTCGTGTCGTGGCAGGTCACGCAGGCCACCTTGCCGACGTCTCCCACGTTGCCGGCCGGTCCCGCGACGGTGATGGCCTCGGAGAAATCCTTTTCGAAGAAGAGCTTCCATCCGAGCCGGGCCACGTCTTCATCATCGGCCCGGTCATCGATCGGGTTGGACGGCATCGCGGTCGCCAGCGGCTCGATCAACTTCACGCGCTTCCACTCTTCCGCAGTGAAGCCATCCGTCTGACTGTCGCAGCCGCTGCCCATCAGCAGCAAGACGCCGAGGCCGAGCCCGGCAACCTGTACTCCACGGAACACATTCTGATCGCGCATTGATATCACTCCATTCACCTCGTGTGTGGAGTCCGGCTCGACGGGATCGAGACGGGACTTGAGCATTTCTGGAAGCGCTCGTAAGTGATCGGGCCACACCCTCCTCCCGACTCCCACTTCCCGAGGGGGTCCAGCAACTGGCCGTACCATCGATCACGAGGCTCCGTTTCTGATTCACCTCGCCCCGCAAGCGCGGCGAGGTGCAGATCTGACAGCGCTACGCCAAGTGTTCGGGTTCCCTCACGCTGTCGTGGGGATCCCTCAGGGGCCAGAGGGAAAGGGCACTGCCTCCCCTCATTCCGTCAGTACGCGAGCACCAGTGAGCTGGTGAAGATATCGTTCTGGAACTCGGCGATGCCGCCGTATTCGCGATTCATGAGGTATTCGGCCTTGAGCTGGATGTGCGGGTTGAACACATAGCGTGCGCCGCCCGTGTAGCGGCGCTCCTTGGTGAGGTAGGCACGGGTCATCGCCTGACCCACGAAGGCATCGCGCTGCTCGGCCCGAAGCAAGAAGCCGATCTGCGGAATGACCTGCCAGTTGAACTCGACATATCCGGAGGGGTGCAAGTCGAGCTGCCAGGCCGTACCGTCCGAGGTGCCCGGGGCCTTGCCCTTGATGATCTGCGCCTTGATGGCGAAGTTGGTGCTCAGATACTGCAGATCGCCACCTATGAACCAGATCTTGCCGCTGTTGTCGCTGGCCCAGTCCTGAGGCCCCCACTCTCCGGAGGCCCCCAGCTCCAGCTTGTCACCGGCGATACCCTTGATCAGCTTTCCTACCGGAATGCTCAAGGCCAGCCGACCGTTCAAAGTCTTTCCGGAATTCCGGTCGATCTCCGATTGAAAGTGGAACTGCTCGGTTCCCGACGAGTTGTTGGTCACCGACGCCGCCACGATGAGCCACTGATTCAGCAGCTTGCTTCGTACCTTCACGCCAAGCTGGGGCCCGGACGTGTACCTCTGCACCAGGGACGGAGTGACGCCAAACCGCTGATCGGATTTGCGCTCCTTGTACTCGATGCCGAACACCGGGAGCGTCTTGCCAGCAAAAATGGACGTATTGCCGTCGTCGGTCGGGACGTATTCGATCTCGGCCAGATCGACGTCCATGAAATCTCCGAGGGCAAAGTCATGACCAGAGCGTGGCACGAAGTTGACGCTCGTTCGCATGAGGGCGCGCTCGGAGAGAGCGTAGCCCAATCTCAAATTCACCTCATTGGCGATGAATCCCGCCGCGCCATTGGAGTTGACGCTGTCGAACCGAACCACGGCCGGAGCCGATCCCAATGAGGCGACTTCACCGCGGGTATTCACGGCGGTGGCCAGAATATCGCCGAGGAATGTCCAGGAATAGCCCGCGTACTGTGGCGTCTGCACGTTGCCGACGTCTTCGATGAATCCCACCCCTCGGTTCCCGATCGGCGCGAAGAATCCGAAGTCCACGTATCCATGAATGGACAGCGGCGAGGAGGCCGTCAACCGCTGTTGCTCCTCCGCCTGCTTGAGGCGATTCGACATATCCGCCAACTGTTGTTCCAGGAGCTCCATCTGGTCGACCTTGGCGTCCTCGGGAGTGTCGGCCCCCGGCAGATTGGGAGCGGTCGGCAAGGAGTCTCGTTCGGCGCCGATGGCCAGCGCGGGGAACAGGCACAGGGCACTCACGCCTGCCAGGGTCAGGCCGAACGTCTCGGCGGCTCGTCCAGATCTGGTGCGAGGATTGGTGGTTGATCGCATTGCCATGGGACCCTTTCCGTTTCTGAGAAGTACAGACGTCGACTTTATCGGCATTACACTGGCTCCTCGGTCCCCGGCGACGGGGCGCGAGAGGGGCTCAGGGCATCGAATGCGCAAGACCTGGGGGCTGTTTTCAGACCTGTGAATTGTCGTATCGAGAGATCGGCGAAAATTCTGAAGGTTTGAACGCGCTGGCTCCGTCTGGATTCCAGAAAATTGCTGGCGTCGGTCGGTTGAATTCATTGACGGCAAGATGTCATCGAACCCTCTCGTGGTGGCTTGGGGACGAGACCTCCAAGATTGCGCAAAGCCTGCAGGTCACGCGAAGGCAGCAATTCAGGCGAAGGTGCCAACTCGGGCCAAGGCAGCAACCCAACCGAGGGCCCTAACTCGCCAGCCGAAGGCCGCAACTCAAAGCTCTGGTGCGTGAATGTGGACAGCCCCATGCTGAACGCAGAGTACCTGCGTGTCATCCAGGACGCAAGTATCCGCAGCGCCAGAATCCGTCGAGCGCCAGCGCTTCCGAAAAGAAATTGCAGAATCTGCGACGGGTTCGGACGCGAGAAAGAGCGTTCGCCGTGATCTCGATTCTTCAGCCCACGTTGCCAGCTGGGTTGGCCCTGGCGAAAATGATCGGCTGATTGGGGCCGATCGGAATGTGCGCAAGTTGGAAACGTGAACTGCCGAATGGCCGAGCGTGTCGTTAGGACGCCAAGCAGTCGGGTCACCTACCGTCGTCTTCACCTCGAGCGGTGGGGCTGCGTTCGTGGTCCAACGTCTTGCGCCGCTATCCACCGCCAATTACCGCCAATCACCGCCAATCACCGCCAATCACCTACTTGGCGGTGTTTCTCACACCGCCCGCAGCTCGCGAGCTGCGGGACCAGAAATGCGGGACACGAGATGGGGACAGACCTGGCGGAGGGTTTTGACGTCGGTGGGTGGGAATTCCACATTCGGCGTGAAAAGTATATAGTCGCAAAAGGATCCGGCTGTTCATGGTGATCACTCTGGGGGACGAATTGACCAATCTCGTGGCGAAAGGACCAGCGGAGCGTTTCGGTCGAAACCGCGTGCTCGGCATACTGGGCGAGGGCAGCCTGGGGCAACTTCATGCCGCCGAACAGGGCGCGGACGATGGCTTCGTCGAGATTGTCGCGCTGCGAACCTTTCACGCGCAGTTGATTGCAGCGGGTGGCTCGGTCACGGCGGTGGCCGACTCGGCCCGGATTGCCGCGACCCTGAAGCACCCCAATATCGCGTCATCGGACGAGCTCGAGGAATCCGATGGCCTGCATTTCCAAGCCACGGAATATCTCGCGGGGGAGAGCCTGGCCTCCTTGCTGGCTAGTTGCGGCTCCCAGATGCCCATCCCGCCTGCCATGGTGGCTACCTTGATGAGTGGGTGCGTGGAAGGCCTTCGCCATGCTTACGAGTCCCCGATCTCGACAGGACAGGCTCAGAAGCTGGCCCACGGCGACATCAGGCCGTCCAACGTCTTCATCACCTTTCAGGGGTCAGCCAAGGTGCTCGGGTTTGGCGCGGGGGGGGCTCTCTCTCAAATCCCGAGCGTGCGCGCCAGCTCGCGAGGCGGCTTTGCCTACACGGCTCCCGAGTCCCTGGAGAGCTGCGTGGCGGACACGAGAGCCGACGTGTTCTCGATCGGAGTGATTTTCTGGGAATGCCTGACAGGACGGCAGCTATTCGCCGCCGACACCATCACCAAGACCAAGGACGCCGTCCGCTCTCGCTACGTCGAGCCCCCCAGCGTTCTCCGTCCCGAGGTGCCATCCGTTCTCGACGAGATCGTTCTTCGGGCTTTGAGCCGAGACCCGCGACGCCGTTATCAAAGCGTCACAGAGCTGTCCCAGGCGCTCAAGCGCTTCCTGATGGCCCTCCCTCGTCGGCCCACGCCGGAAACTATCGCTGACTGGATGAGGAACGTGTTTGGCGCCGAGCGGGTGGCCCTGAAGTATCAGATCTCTCAGGGCACCGCGGTCGAAGGGGCCCTGGCGCGACTGCGCTTGCTCGGGGAAGCAGCCCCGGGGGTGTCCAATCTTCCGGGCGCCAGCGACGGCGGAGATCGTCGTGTCCATCCCGACATCGAGGACGCTCGCACGGTGGTGCGCATCGCCCCCGTCTCCAGCTCGATCGCTCCCGGCGCCCCTCCGCCGAGCGCCCCCGCTGCCACCTTGCCTCCCCCTTTTCGGGACAGCTCGGCCTCCGCCATTCTGGTTCCTTCGCCGAGAACGCCCGTCGGCACCGCGACGGCCGGCCGGCCCTCCACGCCAGCGCCCGTGCCAGTTACACGGTCGGGAACTTCGAACCTCGCGCTCCCGGCGCCTGCCGTACCCCCACCCGGCCGGCGGCTGCCCCCGGTGGTGATGGTGGGGGCGGGGGTTGCTGCGGCGGCCATCGTGGTGGCCTTGCTCTCGTTTCGATCGGGTGGAGGGGATTCGAGCCCCGCCGAAGAAGCCGCGACGCCCGTGGGCGCCTTGCAGATTCAAAGCACCCCCCCTGGAGCCCAGGTGCTGATCGACGGCGATCCGAGCGGGTTGGTCACCCCGGCCCAGGTCAACGGTCTGCGGGCCGGTCGAAAGATCGACGTGCAGGTCGAAAAGCCTGGCTACCGGTCCACCAAGCAGAGCGTGGAGGTCCCGGTTGGCGGTCCCAAGGTTCTGTCATTTGTGCTGGAGGAGTCGTCGGGCAACCTCCGGATCGAAGGACTTCCCACCCACGCCACGACCTACGTCGACGACGCACCAGTGAACGCCAGCCAGCCGCTGATACTCTCGCTCGGGCCACACCGCCTGCGGGTAGAGGTCGGCGGTCAGCTGTATTCCTCGTCGAAGCTCGAGGTTCGAAAGGGCAGCCAGGTGGTTCGCCTGCAGGACATCGGAGGATCGTCGCAATGACATCGAGCCTTCCGCCCCCCATCACCGACCGAGCGGCGCCGCCTCCCCCGGATCGGGCCAGCCAGTTTCAGGGATTCTTGGTCGGCGCCAGCCTGCTGATTCTGACGCTGGCCGCGGTCTGGGCCGTCAATCGGCAACTCGAGAGCTACTTCTCAGACCTGGATGCCGCCAGCCTGCGCCAAGCCGAGGATACTCTCGACTCGCTCGTGAACCAGCAGCGCGTCCGTCTCATCACGGGAGTCCGGATTCTGGTCGACGACACGCGCATCCGGACCACCGCCATGACGACGGGATTCGACGAAGGCACCATCCGTGACGTCCTCGACGATCTGAAGAAGGCCTCGGATGTGAGCGTCCTGGCCGTTCTGGATGAGCACGGGAAGGTCCGGGCCATCACTGGAGCGGAGAGCTTGAGGCAACTCGACCTCAGCTCGTCCCCGGTCATCCGGGCGGCCCAGGATAAGCCGGCCAGCTATTTCTGGACGCTTCCCGACCAGGTGTTGATCATCGGCGTCGCGCCCATTCGGACCGGCCCGCGCGTGGCGGCGCTGCTGCTCATGGGGACCACGTTGGGAAACCAGGAGCTGAGCGGAATTCAACGGACGCTCGGAGTCATGGGGGCGGTCTTCAACGGTGATCGCCCGATCGCCACCAGCTCGGGCGATCCGGGGCTGGCGGAGGTCTTCCGGTCCGCAAAGGCCACGGGCGATATAGACGGCCGCCTGGTCCGGGGGTACCCCGACTACCTCAGTCGGGTCACGCGGACCAACGACTCGGCCACCGCGGCCAAGGTGGTGTGGCTGGTTCCCCGGCACCGGATGGCCAAGGAAGCCCAGCTCATTCGGATAGCCATCTGGATTCCGGCAATCTTCGCGACAGCCAATTTTGGATTGATTCTCCTGATGCAACGAAAACGTAATGGAGGCGTCTCGTGATCACACGTCAGTACCGGTACAGCGCGCGGATCCTGCTCGCCATGGGTGCAACTCTCGCGATGGTTGGCCTGACCACCTCGAGGTCGCACGCCGAGCCTCAACCGAGCACCGACACAGAAGACATGCGTCGCGAGCTGCGCCAGCTCCGGGCGCAGGTCCAGTTGCTACGCGCAGCGCTGGGTGAAGCCGCCGAGCTGGACGCGCAGCGAGCGGCCGCCCTGAACCGCGCGCTCAAGGCCACCGCGCCGGCAGTCGACACGCCGACCGCGCGGAGCCGGGAGGACCTTCCCGACAAGGCACGTGGGAGCTCCGGGCCTCCACCGGGTGCCGCCGCACAGATCCCGGCGCCGAGCGCCGTGGCGATGGCCGCGGTCCCGTCCGTGCCACCCACCGCCCCACGCAGCTCGCGGCGCAGCGAGGGCACCCGAAGGATCGTCGAGGCGCCCCCGGCCGCAGGGATCATCCGCGGCAGGGTGGCCGTCCCCAAGGGGGAGCCCGTCGCCTATGTCTACGTGGAAAATGTCCCCGCACCGCCGGTCAAGGATCAACATCAGGTGATCGAGCAGGTCGGAAAGAAATTCGTCCCGGCCTGGGCGGTGGTCCAGCGTGGAACGGTCATTTCGTTTCCGAATCGGGACAACATCTACCACAACGTATTTTCCTTGAGCTCCGGCAACTCGTTCGACCTCGGACTCTATTCGGGCGGCGAGGCCAAGTCTCACACCTTCAACGATCCGGGAGAGGTGGAGATCTACTGCAACATCCACCCGCAGATGGCGGCCAGCACCCTGGTCGTACCGAACCGCCTCTACGCGAAGGTCAGGCCGGACGGAAGCTTCGAGATTCCCGGCGTTCCGGCCGGAAAGAGGAAGGTCGTCGCGTGGGCGCCTGGTTCCCACCTGGCGGTGAGCTGGGTCGACCTCGAGCAGGGAGGCACCGCTCAGGTCGACTTCAGGCTGGAATCCAAGGCGAGCGGGCACAAGAACAAGGCCGGCCAACAATACGGTTCTTACGAGTGACCTCTTCAGTCGGAGCGCGAAGCCAAGTACAGAGAAGCCAAGTACAGAGAAGCCGAGCACAGCCAGGACGAAGATGGTTGCTGGCCTCGATTTGCGGTCTCGTCAGCTGTGCAACCACGGCCGACGATCAGCAGCGAACCATCGAGCCGCCGTCGGCCGAGCCGGCTGGACCCACCGGGTCCGCCGGACCGCCCGGCTCGGCGGCATCCGGTACCACCATCGGGAGGGGTCCCGAGGGGGACTTCGTCCTGTCTCGAGAGAGCACGGCGGCGACCAAGGCCGCGGAGCAGCCCGCCCTTCACATCGGGGACAAGTGGTGGCGGTTCCGGGGCGATTACCTGAAGATGTCCGAGGCCGAGATTCGCGAACGCGACAGCGCCATCTCGATCGAGGAGGCGCCCCAGGGATTCTGGGACAAGCAAACTGCCACCGAGACCGTCTTCATCTGGGGCTCCCTGTGTAACGAATGCCACGGAGGCCGGCGTCGCTTGAAGGACGCGCTCTCGATGCCCCCGCCGCCGAACGGATGGGGGAAGGGAAATGGACTCTTCTTCGGGAACCGACGCGACTACGCGGCGGTGTTCGCCACCGTCAATTTCGGAGGCCCCATCAAGGAAGGCAACCGTTCGCCGATGCCGGCCTGGACCGGGAAGCTCGCCAAGGAGCAGATGTGGGCGCTCATGTACTTCCTGGAGTACCAGTCCGGGGGTATCGAAGGCCGGTTTCCGCCCAGCCTCTATCCACGACCGCTGCAGTGACCCAACCACGTTGGCGCGCATCGATTGGCAAGCGAGTCGCTGGCTGGCAGGCCTGTCACCTTCACGGTTCTCAAGTTGACCCGGGGCCCTGCCGAGAGATCACGTGCGATGAAATGGCTCCACAAAGCGAATAGTTCCGCGGCTCTCACTCAACCGGGCCCTGAGCGGTCGTACACCGAGAGCACAGCCTCCTTGGAGAACAAGGCTCCCGGCGCCCCTCAGCAGCGAGCAGAGGACGCGGTCGATAATACAGAAAAGTGGGCGGTGCCGAGCGAGATCGAGAATGAGCCCAGGCCGCAATCGATTCCCGAGGTCGTCGGGCGAACCCCGAGCGGCCGTCGCCAGTCCCGAACGGTCGCCTCTCCCATACCGGCCATGCTGGCCGAGTCCATGGCCCTGGCCGAAGAAAAGGTTACGTCGGCCAGTCCCGCGACGATCGAGCATTTCAAGAAGGTGGCGTCCAACCGCCGCTGAGAGAATCAGGCCTGGATTTGACCTTGACCCGCCACGGGTTGCTGGTCATTCTGGTCTCGGACCTTCTGCGCGGTTCGACACGAAGAGAAATTTTTTTCCCTACAAGAACGCATCAGGGAGCCGCCCCTGGCCGATGGATGTGCACGCCCGCGAGTCGGGAAGCCCGATGCGGCCATTTTGTGGCTCCCACCTTACGAAAGTAGGGGCCAAGAATTCTCTTCGACCGGCCGATGCGGAAGGTTCGTTTCATTGAGTAGGGGGGGCCGCCCGGCACCTTGGGGGCTGGGTTTCTCGGCGAGCATCGGGGGGCGCAAAGGCCTCCGGCGCTTCTCAACCCAACGACATCGGCCCAGGCCTATTGGGGGGCGACGAAGGTGTAGTGGCCCGACCCGACCTGAAGGACGAGCGCGCCCGCGGTCGAGTTGCTGGACACCACACCGCGGGCCGTGGCGGCGGGTGTTCCCCCCTCCGTGACCGTCATCGGGTCAGAGGTAGGCACCTGGATGGTCGCTGTCGTGTTCACCGGAACGATGACCGTCATGGTGAGCCCTGAAGGCCCCTGCTGCCAGCTGCTGCCAATCAGTCCGTGAGTCGAATGGTACTGGGCATCAACAGAAGTCAGCCCCGCCTGTGGCTGCGGGCTCACCCGGAACCTCTTGAAGCCAGGGCCAGTGGCATCGGGATTGATTCCGGCCAGGCCCCGGTAGAGCCACTCCTCGGCGTGCCCCAGCATGGCATGGTTCTGCGAGCTGCTGGGCCCGGCGTCCCAGGCCTCGGTCAGCGCGGTGGCCCCGTGATTGATCTGATACAGATAACCCGGTCCGGTCGATTGCTTGAGGAGCGCGTACACGACATCGCCGCGCCCCCCTTCGTACAGAGCCCGCAGCAGGTAGACGAAACCCACGTCCCCGGCGGTCACTCGGCTCTGCGCGCTGGTCACGCTGGCCACCACGCTGGCGAGAACGGCTGCGCGCTGATTGGTCGGCACCAACCCCAGGGCCAGTGGCATCGCGTTGGCGGTCTGACTGTTCCGGTCGTAGACGCCGGTCGCCTTCAAGAACTTGGCGTTGTAGGCCGTGGTCACGGCTGCCTCGGTGGTCATGAACTGCGTGGCCTCATCGGTCTTGCCCAGCAGGGCTGCCGCCTGCCGCAGCACCTCCAGGTCCTGCAGCCAGATGGCCGTGGCGGTCACTCCCGCCGACGTGAGCTGCGAGGCCCCCGGCGCGGCGGGGCCGACGTCGTACCAGTCGCCCAGCCCATAGGTGATCACGTTTTGCGACGCCTTGCCGCCCAGGTAGGAGACGTAGCGCTTCATGTTGGCGTAGTGCTCGTCGAGCGGCTGGCGATCGCCATACATCTGATAGACGAACCAGGGGCTGACCACGAAGGAGCTCCCCCACTCCGGCGAGTCCCGAAAGTTTCCGGCGAAGACGGTGACCTCGGGCGAGATGTCGGGAATCAATCCGTCGGCCGTCTGTGCGTCCCTCATGTCGCGCAGGATCTTCTCGTAGAATGCAGCCAGATCGTAGTTGAAGGCCACGCTGTTGCCGAGCAGGTGCGACACCTCGAGCCAGCCCAGCTTCTCGCGCTGGGGACAGTCGGTGAGGACGCTTTGCAGGTTGCTGCGAATGGCCGCGATGATCAGCGCGTGAATCTTGTTCAGGTCCTGATCGGAAGAGCTGAACTTTCCGACCGTCTCGGCAGACGCGTGCAGGAACTTTCCGGTCAGGACCGTGACCTGCGGGCGACCCGGAAAGCTTGCCGCCTGGGCCGCCGGGACGGCGCCCTCCACCTGGACGTAGCGAAAGCCGGTGTACGAGAAACGCGGGTGCCAGGTTTCTGCCCCGGTGCCCTTCGTCGTGTAGGCGAACCAGACGGGACTCCCCACGTTGGCCTGGTTCGCCGCACCGGAGGCGCCGAGGAGCTCGCTCGGGGTCAGTCGGACCGTGGCCCCGGCCGTGCCCTGTACGGTGATCTCGGGCCACCCGGCCAGGTTTTGCCCCAGATCGTAGACGAACACACCCGGTTGTGGCTGGGTGACCTTGGCAGGCATGAAGTCCTGCATCACCTTGACGGCGGGTGCCGAGCGGGCCACGAGCGCGGGTCCGCTTCCCGCAACGACCGTGGCGGGCGACCAAGCGCTGTCGACGAACGAGGGCTTGTCCCAGCCGGCCGGCTCGAGGCGCGCATCGAAGTCTTCGCCCCCGTAGATGTTACTGAAGGTGATGGGCCCGGACGTGGCCTTCCAGGACGGGTCGCTGACCACCGAGGTCGTGGTGCCATCGGTGAAATCGATCTGGAGCCGAGCGATGAGCTTGGGCGGACCAAACGATCCGGTGAATTTGGCGTAGCGGCTGCTGGTGGGCACGTTGTACATGCCGTTGCCGAGCAAGATGCCGATGACATTCGACCCCTGGGTCACCTGCTGG
>Ga0066788_10000018_pt1 | contig 23813 bp, 19 predicted proteins | sample OrgsoiDNA2013048_FD_70943 | JGI IMG/M metagenome (GOLD analysis project Ga0066788, IMG submission 70943) | Permafrost soil microbial communities from the Arctic, to analyse light accelerated degradation of dissolved organic matter (DOM) -... | ecosystem: Environmental > Terrestrial > Soil >... | reverse complement strand
CGTCCTGATAGGCAAAGTCGAGATCGGCGACGGCGACACCGGGATGATCCCCGCACTCGGCCAGGATGGTTCCCCATGGGTCCACGATCAACGCGTGCCCGTAGCTTCGTCTCTGTCCGCCGTGTAGACCGAACTGGGCGGGGGCGACCACGAAGGCCTGATTCTCGATGGCGCGGGCCCTGAGCAGCACATGCCAATGATCCTTCCCGGTCTCCGCCGTGAAGGCGGACGGTACGGTCAGCACGCGCGCACCAGAGGCGGACTGCTGGCGATAGAGCTCGGGGAACCGCAGGTCGTAGCAGATGGACAGGCCGAGACCGCCCCAGGGAAACGGAGCCACCACCACCTCGCGCCCAGCCTCGATCGCCTCCGATTCGCGGAAACGTGCCCCCCCGGGAAGATCGACGTCGAAGAGGTGAATCTTCCGGTAACGCGCCTCGATCTCCCCACCGGGGCCGAGCAGGACGGCCGTGTTGCGGATCTGGGAGGGATCTGCGCCTCGCTCCGGGAAGCCGCCAAGCAACAGGTGAACCCGTGCGGCGCGCGCAAGCCGGAGCATGGAGCCCAGGATGGGACCGGGAAATGGGGGCGAGTCGGCTGGGGCTGGTTCCAGAGTCTCGGCAATCGCCAGCCTGTGATCGCGGTCGGTGCCCAGAAACGCGAAGTTCTCTGGAAGCCCCACCAGCTGGGCACCGTCCGCCGCGGCCTGACGAACCAGCTCCGCCGCCATCGTCAGGTTTCGATCCACGTCCTCGGTGGAGGTCATTTGAAGAGCGGCCGCCCGGAGCTTTCGGCTGATCGAGGGGAGGGGAGTCATCGTTCCTTCCTAACCCAAACCGGCCCGGTTTACAGGCGGCCGCGTCAGCGAGGCCTGGACCGTCAGCGACGGAAATCGAGCCCGCGGTTCCCGGGGCGGGCCGACGGCGTCCCGGTCGATGGAGCGGTGCTCCAAAGAATTCTCATGCAGTATCAATGACTTGAACAATTGTTTCCAAGTTGCGCCTGGCGATCCCGCGTGATATAAGCGGCGCTTCCGAAATTCCGCGTCAGCCCCTCACAGAAGGTGGGCCCGCAGCCCGCCTTTTTTTTTGCCCAACGGTCGTCATGAGAAAGGACGTACGAAACTTGTGGAATCTGGTCGAACCATACGTGAAAGACGCCGGGTTCGATTTGGTCGAGGTTCACTCCGGCCGCGAGCAGAGCGGCTGGGTCGTACGCCTGTTCATCGATCGACTCCCTGACCTGGAGATTCCGGGCGGGCTCGCCACCGGGCACTCAGAATCAACCCCCGGGCTCCCCCTGCCCGAGGAGACGGTTTCGCTCGCCAACTGTGAACGGGTCAGTCGTGACGTTTCGGCGGCGCTCGACGTCGCCGATTTGATTCCGCACGCATACCAGCTGGAGGTCAGCTCTCCGGGGCTCGACCGGCCGCTGCGACGGCTGTCTGATTTTGCCCGCTTCGCGGGGCGTGAGGCGCGCATTCGCCTGGTTGAGGGCGTGGACGGGCGGCGTAATTTTTCCGGCCACCTTCGCGGAGCCCATGACGGCATCGTGGAAATCGATTGTGATGGCCGGGCCTACCACCTTCCCGTCGAGGACATCGCCAAGGCGAATCTGGTCCCCGACTGGGACAAGGAACTAAAACGGAGCGCGTCATGAGTAGTGATGGTGCCGCCCTCGGCCTGGTGCTCGATCAGGTCTCGAAAGACAAGAACATCGATCGCGGGATCCTGGTCGAGGCCCTCGAACAGGCGATCTTGACGGCCGCCAAGCGTGCCTTTGGCATGCACCGGGAGATGGAGGCCAAGTTCAACGAGGAGACGGGCCGCGTCGACCTGTTCCAGATCATCGTGATCGTCGACCAGGTCACGCCCGCGAACGAGGGCAAGGAGATCCCGATCGCGGAGGCCGTTCGCTTCGGTCTCAAGGCCGAGCTGAACGATGAGCTGCTGTTTCAGATCTTCTTCGACGAGAAGGATCAGGCGCGCGCCGAGGAGCAGGACGCCAAGTACGGGGCCCTCTTGCAGCTCAATCGCGCCTGGAAGGGTTTCGGGCGCATCGCCGCTCAGACCGCCAAGCAGGTGATCCTGCAGCGGGTCCGGGAGGCCGAGCGCGAGAACGTCTTCAATCAGTACAAGGACCGAAAGGGAGAGCTGATCTCGGGGATCGTGCGCCGCTTCGAGCGAGGCAATCTGGTGGTCGACCTGGGGGGGGCCGAGGCCATCCTGCCGGTACGCGAGCAGGTGCAACGCGAGTCCTATCGAGCCGGCGATCGCATCGTGGCCTACGTCGTTGATATCGACAAGGCGGCGCGCGGGCCCCAGATCATCCTGTCGCGCACCCACAAGGGATTGCTCGAGAAGCTGTTCGAGATGGAGGTGCCGGAGATCTACGAGAAGATCGTGCGCATCGAGGCGTCGGCCCGCGAGCCAGGCGCACGGTCGAAGATCGCGGTGAGCAGCCGCGATCGCGACGTGGATCCGGTGGGGGCCTGTGTCGGAATGAAGGGCTCGCGCGTCCAGGCCGTGGTTCAGGAACTGCGGGGGGAGAAGATAGACATCGTTCCCCACGATCCGGATCCGGCCCGCTTCGTGTGCAACGCCATCGCCCCCGCCGAGGTATCGCGGGTCCTGATCGATGCCGGGTCCCACACCATGGAGCTGATCGTCCCCGACGAGAAGCTGTCCCTGGCGATCGGGAAGAAGGGTCAGAACGTGCGTCTCGCCTCGCAGCTGACGGGCTGGCGGATCGACATTCACTCCGAGAGCAAGGTCCGGGAGATGGAAGCGCGGGGGCGCGCCTCGCTGGCCTTGATCGAGGGCCTCACCCCCGACCTGGTCGAGTCCTTGTTCCGGCTCGGTTGGCGATCGGCGTCGGACGTGTCTCATTCCAAGCCCGACGAGCTGGCCGAGGTCCCGGGGATCTCGGCCGATGCCGCGCCACGGATCGTTGCGGCGGCGCGGGCCGTGGAGGCCGATCGGCGTCGCCAGATCGATGAGGCCGCGCTCGCAGCTGCCGCCGTACCGCCCGGTCCGACGGAAGGTGGCGCGGGCGTGGGGACCTCTTCCACGACCGAGGGTCCATGATCAGATGCAAGACCAGATGCAAGACCAGATGCAAGACCAACGGAGAGACCGATGGAAGTCACTCGCACCTGCATCGGATGCCGCCGACGGGCGCCCACAGCCGACCTTTTGCGCTTGCTTCTGGTGGATGGGCGCTTGGTCGTCGGAGCGCGGACCAGTCACCCCGGCAGGGGGGCCTCGATCCATCCTCGGGAGGTGTGCGTGGCGACCGCGGTTAGAACTCACGCGTTCGCGCGGGCTTTTCCTGGGCTCGTTGCGAGGGCTGTCGGCAAGGCACAGAAAAACGCCAATGCCGGCGCTCAGATTGAAGCTAATGTTGATGGTAAACTCGAAGATTCGATACGGGCATTGCGGGCTTTGATGAAAGACATTGAAGTCGCTCACGTATTGAAACAGCCCAGAGCAGGTAGGACCCCATGATTGGAAGCGGATTCGAGCGAAGGTCTGAATCGAGTGCTGGTGGCCCAGAGGCGACCCCCGCCGGGCCGCGGGTACGCGTTTACGAACTGGCCAAGGAGCTGGCGCTGACCAACCGAGATCTGGTCGCCCGGATCCAGGCCATGGGCATCGAAGCCCCCAATCATATGTCCCACCTCGAGGCCGTGGATGTCGATCGGGTGCGCCGCTCCCTGACGCGGGAACGCCACGAGAGCCTGGTGGAGGAGCGTCTCACCGACACCGTGATCCGGCGGCGGTCCAAGGTTCCGTTGGCCCCTGCCGCGCCCGCGCCCGCACCAACGTCGGCGACCGCATCGGCCGCTGCGTCGGCTCTTCCGCTCGCGGCGCGGAGGACCTCGGCCCCGGTCGTCGTCGAGGCCAAAGCTCCGGTCGGTATGCCTGCCGCGGCGCCCTCAGCCGAGGCCGGCCGCCCGACGCCCTCGGCCGGCCAGACTAAGGTGCCCGCCGCCCCCAGGGATATCGCGGCCGGCGCTCACGACGCCACGACCGACACCAAGGCCGACGCCCCGCCTGTGCGACGAGCGCCTCGCGTCGCCGAGGTCGAGGTGCGGAACGAGATCCCGACATCCGGGGTGCCGTCCCCCTCGCCAGCTCGTCCCGCCGAAGAGGCGCCCGCGCGGGCCACGGGTCTGGCCACCCCCGAGGCTGCCGCGGCGGCACCGGTTTCCACCGCCTCCACGACGCCGCCGCCTCCGCCGTCGCAGTCGCCTGCTTTGGCCCCCGCTGCCTCGAAAGCTGGTCCAGCACTCGCCCGGCCGGCGGCCCCGGGTTCCGAGCCTTCGTCGAGGTCCGTGCCCGCGCCGGCCGCGGCGGCGAACGCTTCAGCGCCGTCTCCTGCTGCTTCCGCCTCCGCTTCGGCGGCTCCCGCCCTGCCTTCCTCTCACTCCCCGAGCCGGCAAGCCCTGTCCCACAGACCGGGATCGACGGTTGGTGCTCCGGCACCGGGTTCCCCAGCCTCAGCATCCCCTCCGGTGGTGCTGCGGACCATCCAACAGCCCGTCGTGACGGGCTCGGCCGCGACCGGGCAGTTCATCCAATTACCCGGTCGTACGGCTCCCGGGGTTCCCAAGATCGAGATCAAGGATCGCGACGAGGAGCTGCGGAGGATGGGTCGGGCTCCGGTGGGGCGTGATCGCTTCGGACGACCGCTGGGCGGCGCTGGCCCCGGCGGTCAGCGCCCCGGTCAGCCAGGCCCCTGGGCGCCCAAAAAGAAGGTGGCCGCCGCGGGCAAGAAGTCCAAGAAGACCGAAATCACCACGCCCGCCGAGCACAAGCGGGTCGTGCGCATGGGCGACACCATCCAGGTCTCCGAGTTCGCCCAGAAGATGGGCATCAAGGGCAAGGAGATCATCAAGCGCTTGTGGGCGCTCGGGATGATGGGCGTGAACATCAACCACGACATCGACCACGACACGGCCACCCTGATCGCCAACGAGCTCGGGTACCAGATCGAGTCGACCGCCTTTCGCGAGGACGAGGTCCTGGCCGAGTCGCAGGTCGAGGACGCCCCCGAGGACATGGTGCCGCGCGCGCCAGTCGTCACCATCATGGGTCACGTCGATCACGGCAAGACCTCCCTCCTGGACGCCATCCGGAAGGCCAACGTCGCGGGAGGGGAGGCCGGAGGCATCACCCAGCACATCGGCGCCTACAAGGTGCACTCCGATCGGGGCGATGTCGTGTTCCTCGATACCCCGGGCCACGCGGCCTTCACCGCCATGCGGGCCCGCGGCGCCCAGATGACTGACATCGTGGTCCTGGTGGTGGCTGCTGACGATGGGCCAATGCCTCAGACGATCGAGGCCATCAAGCACGCCAAGGAAGCCAAGGTTCCGATCCTGGTGGCCATCAACAAGATCGACAAGCCCGGCGCCAACCCGGACGCGATCCGCAACAAGCTGTCCGAGTACCAGCTGGTGTCCGAGGAATGGGGCGGCGACACCATCTTCGTGAACGTCTCGGCCAAGACGAAGCAGGGTATCGACAAGCTGCTCGAGATGCTGGCCTTGCAGGCCGAGGTCCTGGAGCTCAAGGCCAACCCCAAGCGGGCCGCCAAGGGTCACGTGGTCGAGGCACGACTCGATCGCTCACGCGGTCCCATCTCCACGTTGCTGGTCGAGGAGGGTACGCTGCGCCTCGGAGATCTGGTGGTGGCCGGCGAGATGTCCGGCAAGATCCGGGCGATGCTCAACGACAAGGGCCAAAACATCTCGGAGGCGGGTCCCTCGACGCCGGTCGAGCTCCTGGGACTCGACGGGGTCCCGGACGCGGGCGAGCTCTTCAACGTCGTCACGGACGAGAAGGCCGTGAAGACCCTGACAGAGCATCGACGGGACGCGCGCAAGAAGAAGGAAACCACCGGGACGGCGCGGGTTTCTCTCGAGAACATCCTGGACAAGATCAAGTCTGGCGAGGCTCGCGAGGTCAAGATCGTGCTCAAGGCCGACGTGCAAGGCTCGGCCGAAGCGGTGTCCAATGCCCTGACCATGTTGACCACGCCGGAGGTGAGCGTGAACGTGATCTCGTCAGGGGTGGGTGGCATCACCGAGTCGGACGTGACCCTGGCCAAGGCCTCGGCGGCGGTCATCATCGGCTTCAACGTGCGCCCGGCCGGAAAGTCGGCCCAACTGGCGGAGCAAGAGGGCGTCGAGATCAAGCTCTATCAGGTGATCTACGAGGCAATCGATGACGTCAAGAAGGCCATGGTCGGCATGCTGGCGCCGGTCTTGCGCGAGAAGGTCATGGGGCGCGCGGAGGTCCGTCAGGTCTTCAACATCCCCAAGGCCGGTACGATCGCTGGATCGTTCGTGACCGAGGGGAAGGTCTCGCGCAAGTCCCAGGTGCGGCTGATCCGCGACTCGGTCGTGATCTACACCGGAAGGTTGGGATCGCTGCGCCGATTCAAGGACGACGCCAGCGAAGTCGCCGCAGGATACGAGTGCGGCATCAGCATCGAGGGTTATGCCGACGTGCGGCAGGGTGATGTCATCGAGGCCTTCGAGATCGAGAGCATCGCGGCCACGCTCGAGATGCCGGGCGATCAGTCCTCGGCTCGCCGCTGACGGGCCACCCCGTCGGTTGCGCCCGGGCAATGTCGCTGGTTGGAGCTGTCTTGGACGCCCCACCCGCTCGCAAGGTAAACCAACGAGATGACGGTCGGGATCGCGCGCATCACGCTGTTTTTGCCGGACAGCCATTCGTTGAAGGACAAGCGCATGGTCTTGCGTCGGGTAAAGGCCCAGGTCCGAGACAAGTTCAACGCAGCCATCGCCGAGGTGGGCGACCTTGACCTCTGGCAGCGGGCCGCGCTCGGGATAACGGTGGTCGGCAACGAGCGAGCCTTCGCCGAGGCGATGCTCGACGAGGTGGTGCGCTTCGTCCGGACTCGGGCTGAGGTGACCAACGTCGAGCACGAGGTCCAGACCTTCAGCGACGGGCCTGGCGGAATCGGCGGATTCGGCTTGCACGCGGGAATCGAGCACTGGAAGGGCGATGTCGGCGATGGCGATATCGATGAGTGAAGGATGTCCTTGACATGAATCAGCGGACGGAGCGGCTGGGGTCCGACATACAGGCCGTGCTCAGCGAAATAATGTCGCGCGGCGAGATCCGGGACTCGCGGGTCAGAGGCGCCGGGCTCATCACCATCACCCGCGTGCGGGTGACCGGGGACCTGGCCGAGGCCCGCGCCGCCTTCACGGTGTTCGGAGCCGACGCCGAGACGTTGGAGCAGGTGCGGCGGGGCTTGCAGGCCGCTCGCGCTTACTTGCAGCAGGAGCTCGGAAGGAGGCTGCGGACCCGCAAGACGGTGATGCTGTCCTTCGAGATAGATCGGGCGCTCGACAATGTATTCAGGGTCGATGGGCTGTTACGTGCCGATTTGGCCCAGCACCCGGCGCCCGCCGTGTCCGTCCCCCCCGAATCGCCCAACCCGCCGATCTCGCCGATCCCGGGGACCGCTCAGGCGGCATCGCCCGAGATCGATCCCGCTGCCGACCCGACCGAGCTCCCTCCTCCCCCTCGGCCACGATGAACGAGCTTCTCCACGGCGTGGTGGTCGTCGACAAGCCCGTCGGGCCGACCTCCTTTGCGGTCGTGCGTCAGGCCCGCCGGATCACCGGCGCCAGAAAAGTCGGTCACGGCGGCACCCTGGATCCTCGCGCCTCTGGGGTGCTGCCCATCTGCTTCGGGGAGGCCACCAAGCTTGCCCAGTTTCTCCTCGACGCCGACAAGGAGTACGAGGCCACCATCACCTTCGGCGTGGAGACCGACACCTATGATGGGGCCGGGACCGTCACGGCGCGCCGACCCGCGGACCACCTGGAGCGAGGGGACGTCCAGAGTGCCTTGACCGGTTTTCTCGGCGAACAATCCCAGGTTCCCCCGATGTACTCGGCGCTCAAGCGCGACGGTCTGCCCCTCTACGCTTATGCGCGGGCGGGTAAGACGCTCGACCGCCTCCCGCGAACCATCCGCGTTCATGCGCTCGAGCTTCGCGGCTTCACAAAGCAGGAAGGCGGCTCGCTGCCGCTCGCGCCTCCCCGCACCCCACCTCGCTCCGCGTGGCTAAGCCACGCTCCGCTCGCTCCCTCGATCGTCGGGAAACCTTCGGATGGCGGGACGATTCTCGATGGGAGTAGCTCAGGGGAGCAGGAGAACGAGGCGCAAGGGTTCACCCCTGAGCTTGTGCAGGAGCCCGGGACGGCCCAGGCCCTCGTACTTGTGCGTTGCTCGAAGGGCACTTACGTGCGATCGCTCGCCCATGATCTGGGTCGCGTCCTGGGGACGGGCGCCCACCTGGCCGAGTTGAGGCGAACCAGATCGGGGCCCTTTGGACTCGAGCATGCGATCTCGCCTGAGGCCCTGGCTACGAGCCCATTGCCCCTGATATCGCCGGCAGAGGCCCTGGCGCATCTGACCACGGTATTGGTGTCCGAGGACGTCGCGGCTGCCATCGGGAGGGGTCAGACGGTAACCTGGGATCGGGCAGGCGAGCTGCTCGGCCAGGGCAGGGAACGGCTCGGCGATTCGATTCGCATCCTCGCGCCCGACGGCCACCTCCTGGCGGTGGCACCCTGGGCCGGCCGGGAGAGCCCCATCCAGACGCTGCGGGTATTCCGATCGCTGGACGGGTCGTTCGCCGCCTGACGAGGCCCCGATCGGCCAGTTCAGTTCAAGGTCTGCGGGAGGGTCAATCGGAACGGAGCGATGGACGCATCGAACGTGCTGCCCGCGTCCGTGACCATCTGGTAGGTGCCGCGCATCTCACCCGACGGGGTGGCGAGCACACACCAGCTGGTATATTCGAAGCTCTCGCCGGGCTTCAGGCGAGGCTGAACGCCGACGACCCCCGGCCCGCGGACCTCCTCGACGTGTCCCCCGGCGTCTGTGATGATCCAGTGCCGCGACTCCAGGCGGGTGGTGACATCTCCCTCGTTGGATATCCGGACCGTGTAGGCGAAAGCGAACTGTCGGCCCGAGAGCGAGGATCGCTCGGGTATGTACTGACTTTTGACGGTCACCATGATTCCGTTGGTCATCGCGGTCGACATCGGTTAGAGACCCTGCCAAAGGGTGGGCTCCCGTTCAAGTGACATCGGCCAGGGTCCGGATGAGCCGCCCGGGTGAGAATTGCGCGCAGCTTGCCAGTTTTCTTGCCAGGTATCTTGCGAGGTATCCTGCATGGTAGGGACGGAGGACATGACATGGATTTCGCGAACCGCAGCTTCTCATTGCCATCCGGGTCCCGATCCCGATCCAAACTCGGTCCCCGCGCGTCGACAACCCGGCCCAACCACGGCACGGATCTCCTGAGAATTCATTGACATGCGATTTCTAGTCGCCGGAGCCACGGGATTCCTCGGTCGTCACCTTTGGGCGGCCCTGCAGGCCGCTGGACATCAACTGACGGCGCTGGCACGCGATCCCGGGCGTGCCTCGCGGCTCCTGCCAGGCGCGCGGATTGTCGAGTGGAACGCCATGATCGGACTCCCACCGGAGGAGGCCTTCACCGGGGTCGACGTGGTCGTCAATCTGATCGGCGAATCCGTGGCGAAACGCTGGACCGAAGCACGCAAGCGCCAATTTCGCGACAGCCGCGTGGTCCCGACGCGCGCCCTGGTGGAGCGCATCTCCGGGTTGTCCACCCCTCCGTCCGCCCTGGTCTCGATCGCGGGCACCGGCTTCTACGGAGACCGCGGCGACGAGGTGCTCACCGAATCCAGCGCCGCCGGCACCGGATTTCTGGCCAAGCTGAGTCAGGAATGGGAGTCCGCGGCGGCAGGCGCCCCCGCCACCACGCGAACAGTGGTGGTTCGCTCCGGGGTCGTTCTCGGTCGCGACGGGGGCATCCTGCCGCGAATCGTGACACCTTTTCGCTTCGGGGTTGGCGGGCGGTTGGGCAATGGACGCCAGTATTTCCCATGGATTCATTGTTCCGACGCCATCGGAATCTTGATGCACGTTGCGAGCTGCCAGGACCTTCGGGGTGCTGTCAATGGGGTCGCACCGGAGCCGGTCACCAACGCCGACCTCACGGCGGCGCTGGGCAGGGTGCTCGGACGCCCGGCCCGCCTTGCGGTGCCGGCAATGGCGCTCAAGCTGACATTGGGAGAAATGGCCAAGGAATTGCTTCTTGCCAGCCAGCGCGTGTCGCCGATTCGCGTGCTGGAGAGCGGCTACACATTCAAGTTCCCGCTCATTGGTCCAGCGCTGGCCGATCTCTTGCAGTAGCTCTGCGAGTGAACCGCGAGCTCGACAAGTTCCCGTGCAACATCCGGTGCAAGTCCCGCAATCGAGGACGTCCGACCCTCGGCGCTCGACTTGATTTTCCGGCCAGAGGGACGGATGATTTCCCGGCGCCAGCTTCTGTAACGCGACCGGGAGATGACGCGAAGGAGTAGCGTTGGCGAGGGAAGTTCTAGGACTTGGCCGAAGTCATACCGGGCGCCGGGGACGGGCCCGGACGGGTTTTGCTGCCTCGCGCGCTGGGCAGCGCGATCACGATCGCCTCCGGGACTGGACGTATCTGTCACACGAGATTCGGACCCCCCTCAATTCTCTGTTGGTCCTGTCTCAGTTGCTGCGTGACGGGTTGGCTGGAAGCCTCAATCCGGAGCAGCGGCGCTACGTCGAGATCATCGAGCGAAATGGCCAGCACATCATTGGTCTGGTCGACAATGTTGTCGAGCTGGCTCGGCTCGAATCAGGGTCGCTCGAGGTCACCATGAGGGCGACCAATCTGGCCGCTGAGCTGCGTGCGACCGTGGATACTCTCGCCCCGCTGGCCCAGGCCAAGCGCCTGGAGTTGGTCCTGGAGACAGCGGACGATCTCCCGCTCGTGAGCTGTGACCCGAGCTTCTTGCGTCAAGTCGTGATCAATCTGGTTGGCAATGCCATCAAGTTCACCGAGCGCGGGCGGGTCACCGTGGTCGCCGAGCCAGCGGCCAACCTCGCACGGGTCCACGTTCGAGACACCGGCGTGGGGCTCTCGGCCCGCCAGCAACCGCTGGTGTTCGAGGAGTTTCAGCGGGTCGCTGGGCCCGGCGCCGCTCCGGGCGCCGCGGGTCGGGGGCTGGGCCTCTTCGTCGCGCGCCGGCTGGTTCAGTCCATGGGCGGGCACCTCTCGCTGAAGAGTGCCGTGGGAGAGGGGTCGTGCTTCAGCTTCACGTTGCCAACCGCCGGCGCCGGTCTTCGATCCGCGGACGAGGCTCATGGGTCGAATACTACTCGTCGATGACAACGACGACAGCCGCTTCGCTGTCGCCGAGACCATCCGCAAGTTGACCAACCATCGGGTTGACGAAGCCGCCGCCGGTCCCATCGCGCTCTCCTTGGTGGCCAGGAACGAGTACGACCTGGTGCTGCTCGATGTGCAGATGCCGGGCATGGACGGATTCGAAACTTGCCGGAACCTGCGCGCCAATCCCCTCACGCGTCGGATCCCGGTCCTCTTCGTGACCGCGACCCAGTACCGCATCGAGAGCCGACTCAAGGGTCTGGAGCTGGGAGCGGACGATTTCATCATTCAGCCGGTCAGCAACCAGGAGCTGATTGCTCGGATCAAGGCGGCGCTCAGGGTCAAGGCGCTGTCGGACGAGGTGCAGCACCAGAACCTCGAGCTGGAGAGCAAGATTCGGGAGCGGACCTTCACCGCCGAGCACCTGGCCGACGAGCTGCGGGCGGAGCGGGACAACTGGCGCGAGACCTTCGATGTCTTCGACGAAGCGTTGTTGTTGTTCGACGCCACCGGGCGCGTGCTGGTGGCCAACGCTGCCGGGCGCCGGTTGCACGAGACAGCGCTGGCCGGTGAGCTGTCGGTTCTGGCCGCCGAGACCATGGCCAAGGCCGTGACCTGCGATCGCCCCCTTTCCCAGGGCGGGCGCCTCTTCATGGGCCGGGCCTATCCGGTGAGTGGCCGCCGCGTGCTCCTCTACGTCCGCGACGTCACCGCCGAGCGCGATGGCGAGATTCAGCGATTGCAGGCCGAGAAGCTGGCCTCGATTGGGATGTTGGCGGCGGGCGTGGCGCATGAAATAAACAACCCCGGGGCCTTCGTGCTCGGCAACATCGAGGCCTTATCGTCGCAGATAAACCTGATCCACGAGCGCTTGCGGATGGTGGTCGAGCCCGCGGCACGTACGGAGCTGGAGGCCATGCTGTTCGAAGCGGCGTCCATTCTGCAGGAGTCAAAGGAGGGGATGGCCCGCATTCAGCGGATCGTGCGCGATCTGTCGGCGTTCTCGCACGTCGATGACGACAAGCAGCGACTGACCGGGCTGAACGGCGCGGTGGAGTCCACCCTGAGCCTCCTGAGGAACGAGCTGCGCCACCGCGCCGTGGTGGAGCGGGATCTGCGGGCGGCCCGTCTGGTTCGCACCAGCCCGGCACGCCTGGGGCAGGTATTTCTGAACCTGATCATCAACGCGGCCCAGGCACTCGATGAAGCGGAGGTCAAGCGCAACCGCATCCTGGTCCGGACCTACGACAGCGGGGACGACGTGGTCTTCGAGGTCAGCGACAACGGGCCCGGCATCCCTCCCGAGCTCTTGCCGCGTATCTTTGATTCGTTCTTCACAACAAAACCGCGGGGGGTGGGCACCGGCCTGGGTCTGCCCATCTCGCAGGGTATTGTCCGGGGGCTCGGCGGAGACATCACCCTGGAGACGAAGCTGGGGGCGGGCGCGACCTTCCGGGTTCGACTCCCCTCCGAGCCAGCCGCCAAGGTCGAACCTCCGGTGGGGGAGACGGCCAGTCCCAGCTACCAGCGTCGGCGCATTCTGTGTGTGGATGACGAGGCGCTCCTGCTGAAGGCCTATCGCCGCATGCTGGCCGACGTGCACGAGATCGTGACGGCCCTGGGGGGTCGGGACGCCTTGTTGATCCTGGAAAAACAGCGAAACTTCGACCTGGTGTTGTGTGACCTGCAGATGCCCGAGATGTCGGGGATGGAGCTGTATTCGGAGGTGAAGAGGCTCTACCCCGAGCTCGGGGAGCGATTCGTCTTCGTCACGGGGGGCGCGTTCTCCGCGGAGGCCAAGCGCTTCCTCGAGCAAGCGGTCACCTGCCTGAGCAAGCCGTTCCGGATCGAGGAGCTCCTGACGATGATCGAGGAGAAGATCGCAGCGAGGCTCGGCGCGTCGCCGGTCGTGGACTCCGCCGCCAACCAGCCCGGCCGTCCTGCGGGACACTGACGGAGACGCCGACCGGTCGACGGCCCGCCAACTCCCGCGAGCTCGGGGTAAAGTGGCACGGTGGAAACCGCGAACCGTCCCCGAACCCTGGTGGTCGCAGCGCTGGTTCGGGACGGGGGTCTGATCCTGATATCCCGTCGGCGAGCCGATCAGCCCATGCCCTTGCTATGGGAGCTCCCGGGAGGCAAGGTCGAGCCAGGCGAGTCACCGGTGGCGGCCTTGCAGCGGGAGGTGCGGGAGGAGCTGGGATGCGAGGTTGAGGTGGGCAAGATCGAGGATGTGATCTTTCATCCGTATCCCGCATTCGACCTGCTCATGCTGGTCTACGCGTGCCGGGTGAGTCACGGTGTCCCCACGGCGCTGGCTGTCCATGAGGTCGCCTGGGTGACGCCGCGTGAGCTGGTGAGCCGCCCTTTGCTGGCAGCCGATATTCCACTCGCCCGTCGCCTGGCGGCGGAGGCGCCCACTCTGCCCACTCTCGAATGACCCAGGTCCGAGCTCGGTCGGTTTCAGGTGAGGACCTCGGGCCTCGGACTTCGCGGAAACGCGGGCCGATTGAGCCGGCTGCGGCCCGCGTGAGCCGGGCTCTACAGGTTCTCGAGACTTCTCTCGACTCGCGGGAGGTCCGAGGCCTCCCAAACCTGGGCTGGTTTTCGCGGGGTCAGCTCTGGGCGTCCGAGGCCTGGGCCAGCTCGGTCTCGGTGGGAAGGTGCGTCGCCGTGGCGGGCTCGTCCGCGGCCTGCGCCGCGTGCACCTGAGCTTGTGCCTGAGCGTGATCGTCTGACTCTCGTGCATCTGACCCTGGATCTTGCGGCTGTGGATCGTGCTCCTCGCGCGTTTGCAGCTCGTGTTGGTGGCGGTCGTCATCCGCATCCGCGAGAGGCACGGTCCCGGTCACCAGGTGTCCCCCGTGTCGCAGGGCTTCCCTCTCGGCCACGCGGGCCGCTTCGGTCAGGTCCCGCTTGCAGGCCCCACAGAGCGTCGGTTCAGCCCAGTTCCCGAGGTGGGTTTGCAGCTGACTCTCCGGAGGCCAGTGGATGGGAGTCTGGCAGCCCGTGCAGGGAATCTCCTTGGTCTTGCGATCGGTGAGGAACGCCAGACAATCATCGCAGCGCCGCTCCGGTGGCCGAACTTCGCGCCGCCGCTTGCGCCGCCGCCGCTTCCGCTCGTGATCCCGTGCGCTGTCGGCGCGGCTCCCTCCGGTTGCCGCCGCCAACGCCACCACCCCGTGCGGGGTTCCGGGCTCATCGGCGGCGAGGAGAGGTGGTGTCTGGACCCGCTCGGACTGCGGCGATTCGTGCCTGATCGCGTCGTCCTCTCGCAGTCCATCCGGCTCACCCCCGGGATGGCGCAGCTCGTGTGCAAGGTGGTCGTGTGCAAGATCTTCTGGTCGTCGGCTCGAAGCGGTCAGCGATGGCTCGACCTCGGCCTTGGGCGTGGGCCGCACGCCGGCCGCCAGTTGCTGCGCCGCGGTCCAGGTCCAGGTCCCCGGGCAATGCTCGGTCTTGCACGGCACTTGCCGCTCCTCGAGCTCCCCCATCTCCTTCTCGCACTCGGCGCAATAGTGCGGATATGGATCGCCCGTCTTTCCCCGAACGGCGCGCGCCATCTGGGCACCGCGTTTGTCAGTCCAGGTGCGCTTGCACCCCGACCGGCGGCATGGCCTCTCCACGTCTCTGAGACTGGAGTACAGGTCGATGCACCGCTGACACATGCGGTGGGGCGCCTTCGGCAGGGGTTTGTCCGCGATGGCGGCGTCGAGCTGCGCCTCCCGCGGCCAGGCCCACGTGTTCTTGCACCCGGACGTCCGGCACCGCACGTCCCGATTCGCGATCGCCCCAAAGACTCCCTTGCAGGACTCGCACAGACGGCGGGGTGGTTCGTTCGACTCGCCGGCGGCGTAGTCCTGGATCTGCTCATCCCGGGGCCAGATCCACTTCTTCTTGCATCCGCGAATCCCGCAGGTGATCGGACGGTCCGCGATCTTGTCGTAGACGTTCGCGCAGGGCCCGCACATCGCGGCAGGAGGCGCGAGCTCCACGTCGGGGGCACCGGCGATGAGCTGCGCCCGTCGCGACAACACCCAGCTGCGCTTGCACCCTGGCACGGAGCAGGCGATCGAGCGATCGACGAGGGCCGCCAGCTTGGCCTGATCTTCCTGGCACAGATGCTGGGGGGGTGGGCGGCGGGTCGCGAAGGCCTCCAGCTGCGCCCGAACGCTCCAGGACCAGGTGGCCGTGCACCCGGGCCGGTCACACGGTCGCTCCTGCTCCGACAACGCGCGGAACTTGTCACGGCATGGTTCGCACATGGTCGAGGCCGGATCGCCGTCCGTGGCCTGCCCGCGACCGCCCAGCTTGGCGCCCTTGCCCGTCATCTGAATCCAGGTGCGAGAGCACCCCGCGACCGAGCACGGTATCGATTTTGCGCCGAGACGATCGGCGAGCGTAAAACCCATAGAACCCATGAATGACCCCGAGGGGGCCTTATGCTGACCGACAACCCCCCGGGAGATCAACTCGAATCGGCGTGAGGACCCGGCAAGGGCGCATTTTGACGGGTCGGGCCCAGACCGCGCAGCCCTTCCGGCCAGGGTGGGGGCCAGACGGAAGACGTCTGGCTCCACGTCGAGGTACGTCCGATGCTTGCCTGAGGGCGCCCGCAAGGGTAGACGTACGCCCGTCTGATGCAGATCACAATCGAAGACATCTCACCCGTCGAAAAACGCGTCGACTTCGAGGTCCCCTGGACCGACGTCGCCCCCAAGCTGGAAAAGGCTTACAGCGATCTGCGCCGCGAGGTGCGCCTCAAGGGCTTCCGCCCGGGGAAGGTGCCGCGGGCTCTGGTCGAGAAGCTCTACCACCACCAGGTCGAGAACGACGTGGCAAAGGAGCTGGTCGAGTCGACGATCCGCCAGGCCATCGCCGACCGGCAGATCCAGCCCGTGGCGCCGCTCGAAGTCAACGATTACGAGATTACGGCCGGCTCGCCGTTCAGGTTCACTGCCAAGGTGGAGGTGCGCTCTCAGGTGATCCCCAAGGACTACGCCGGCCTCGAGCTCAAACGACGGCCCGTGCGGGTCGACGACGAGCAAGTCACGGGCGCGCTCGAGAGCTACCGCAAGCGCCTGACCGAGTACAAACCCATCGAGGGGCGGACCCTGGCCCTGCCCACCGACATGTTGATGATCGAGGTCCACGGTCGGGTGGGAGAGAACAAGGTGAAACGCAACCAGGTGGGCGTCGACCTGGAAGACAAGACTGGCGGGCCCTTGCCAGGTCTGGCCGAGCGCCTGCATGGCATCGCGCTCGACGCCGCCGATCACGAGGTCAAGTATCGACTGCCCGAGGATCTCCCCCAGAAGGAGCTCGCGGGTCGGGAGGTCAACCTCAAGATCACCGTCAAGGACGCGCGCGAGAAACGTGAGCGGGCGCTCGACGACGAGTTCGCCAAGGACACGGGTGAGGCCGAGACGCTGGAGGGCTTGAAAGACAAGCTGCGCCAGCGGCTCGAAGAAGCCGAGCGACAGCGAATCGGCGGCGAGCTTCGGGGTCAGCTGGTGAAGGAGATCGTGGCTCGCAATGACTTTCCGGTCGCCCCCTCGCTGATCGATCGCCATGCGGCAAGCATCGTGAACCGCGCCCTGCAGCAGCTGATGTTGGCGGGGATCGATGTGCAGGCGGGAGTGGAAGCGGGCGCCATCGATATCCCCAGGATGAAGCAAGAGTTCAAGGCCGAGGCCGAGGCCGAGGCGCGCGCTTCGATCCTGATCCAGGCCATCGCCGAGCGAGAAGGCGTCACGGCCAGCGACGCCGACCTACAAAAGAGGATCGCCGAGCTCGCCTCGAGCCGGCAGGAAAATGCCAAGAAGCTTCGCACGGAGCTCGAGACCAAGGGTCAACTCCCCGCGCTGCGCGCGCAGCTCGTCGAACAGAAGACGCTTGATATGCTGATCTCGCAGGCTAAGATCACCGACGAGGATCCGCCCCGTCTGATTGTGACGCCCGAAGAGGCCAGGGACCAAGCTCGGTGAGCACGAGCCAGACCAGCAACAGGAAAACGAGGAACCGATGAGCGATTCGAGCCGACTGCATTCTGGACAAATGTTCGACCGTCCGCCGCCGGTGACGTCCAGCTTCATAATTCCCACGGTCATCGAACAGACCCATCGCGGCGAGCGTGGCTGGGACATCTTCTCGCGCCTGCTGAAGGACCGGATCATCTTTCTGGGAACCGCGGTCGACGACCAGGTGGCCAACATCGTCATCGCTCAGCTCCTGTTCCTCGAGAGCGAGGATCCGGACAAGGACATCATGCTCTACATCAACTCGCCGGGCGGCCTGGTCACCGCGGGAATGGCCATCTACGACACCATGCAGTACGTGCGTCCCAGCATCGCCACCTTCTGCATGGGGCAGGCGGCCTCGATGGGAGCCTTCTTGCTGGCGGCGGGTGCCAAGGGAAAGCGCTATTCCTTGCCGCACGCCCGCATCCTGATCCACCAGCCGCTGGGGGGCTTTCAAGGCCAGGCCACCGACATCGACATTCACGCCCGAGAGATCCTGAGGACCCGGGACAAGCTCAATGAGCTCCTCGTGAAGCATACCGGGCAGCCCATGGAGCGGATCAAGCAGGATACCGAGCGCGACTACTTCATGAGCGCGATCGAGGCCAAGGAGTACGGTCTGCTCGACGAGGTCCTGATCCAGAAACCGGTCACAGCCAGCAACAAGTAGCGTCACGCCGCGCGGTCAGGCTGCGCTGGAGAGGGCCCTCTCGTGGGTCCTCTCCTCCGAGACCATTGGAGAGCTGAGCGGAGGCGGACCCTGCGCCAGGCTCCGTGCGAGGCTCGGGGCGGAGGTGTCGGAGGCGGTGGGTGTTTTCTTCCACCTCCCCCCTCGGGGTGCGTGCTACATTTGATGCGGTGCCGACAGATCGGAAGCGCGACGAGCACGAAAACCTTTCGTGTTCGTTTTGTGGAAAGAGCCAGCGAGAGGTCAAGAAACTGATCGCTGGACCAACCGTCTACATCTGCGATGAGTGCATCGGGTTGTGCAACGACATCATCGCCGAGGAGATCGAGAAGGAATCCGAGAATTTCGGACTGGCTCCCGTCCCCAAGCCGGCGGAGATCAAGAACGTCCTCGACGATTACGTGATCGGGCAGGAGCGCGCCAAGAAGATCCTGGCCGTCGCCATCCACAATCACTACAAGCGCATCGACGCCAAGGTGGGCTCCGACGATGTCGAGCTTGGCAAGTCCAACATCCTGCTGCTGGGCCCCACCGGTTGCGGCAAGACCCTCCTGGCGCAAACGCTGGCCAAGATCCTGAACGTTCCCTTCGCCATCGCCGACGCCACCAACCTGACCGAGGCCGGATACGTGGGCGAGGACGTCGAGAACATCATCGTCAACCTGCTCCAGAACGCCGATCACGACATCGAGAAAGCCCAGCGCGGCATCGTCTACATCGACGAGATCGACAAGATCGCCCGCAAGGGAGAGAACCCTTCCATCACCCGCGACGTCTCAGGCGAGGGCGTGCAGCAGGCGCTGCTCAAGATCCTGGAGGGGACGGTGTGCAACGTTCCTCCCAAGGGAGGGCGCAAGCATCCCCAGCAGGAGTTTCTGCAGGTCGACACCACCAACATCCTGTTCATCTGTGGAGGGGCCTTCGTCGGCCTCGACGACATCATCGAGCAGCGGGTCGGCCAAAAGCAGATTGGCTTCGGCGCCAAGATCAGCTCGAAGAAGGAGCGCAAGGTCTGGGACCTGCTCCGCGAGGTTCAGCCCGAGGACCTGCTCAAGTACGGCATGATTCCCGAGTTCGTGGGCCGCTTGCCCGTGATCGCGCCGCTGCACGAACTGGACGAGCCGGCCCTCATCGACATCCTGACCAAGCCCAAGAACGCGCTCATCAAGCAGTACCAGAAGCTGTTCGACATGGACGGCGTAAAGCTGCGGTTCACCAAGGGCGCGATGGCGGCCATCGCCGGCGAGGCGACCAAGCACAAGTCGGGGGCGCGCGGACTGCGGGCCATCCTCGAGCAGGCCATGATGGACATCATGTTCGAGGTGCCCTCGGTGGGTAGCGCGATCCGCGAGGTCGTCATCAACGAGGACACCATTCAGAAGGGTGCCCAGCCGATCTTGATGTATCAAAAAGGGGTCGCCGTCGCCGGGGGAGGCGGGGGCGGTTCGGGGGCCGGGGGTGTCGGGGGGGCAGTAGCTGGGGCAGTAGATCGTTCGGCCTAGTCTAGGAGGTCACCATGCGCAGGTCCGTCGTCTGGATTCCCTTTTTGCTGGTTGGCTCAATGATGTACTGGGCGCTGGCTCTTGGGCTGGGCGGATTGTCGCTGATGACCATGACGTCCGAAGCCCTCCCCTGCGGTGAAGGACTGACCCGGGACGGCTTCCAGTCCATCACGGTGAACCTGGGCGATTCACTCGAGCCGCCCGCCGAGGAGACGGACTCCCTGACGGTGGACCTGATCTCCGACCATGACCCGGCGCACGCCGGACAAGGCGACACCGGGGGGGGACCCCAGCTTCGCGACGAGCCGCGACACCTGGATCGCAACAGCGGCCGTCGTCCCCGCTCGGACCGGGGTCCGGGCGAAACCGCCTTCTGACCGGTTGGGGAGGACGCCTCCCCCCCCTTCGCTGGCGCCACCCGCTCCTTTTTTGGTCGAATACCGGGCCGTTGTTACGATCTCCCGCAACGAGGTCGGACCAAGCACTCCTCAGCGATCCGGAGACGACAATGCGCGAAGGTTCAAACGACGACCAGCAGGAGGCGGTGCCCCGACGGATCCCTCTGCTCCCCCTACGAGACATCGTGGTGTTTCCGCACATGGTCGTACCGCTGTTCGTGGGACGCGAGAAATCCATCAGTGCCCTGGAGGCGGCGATGCGCGCCGATCCTCACAAGGAGTTGCTGCTCTCGGCCCAGCGCCGGGCCAAGACCAACGAGCCCGCGGCTGCGGACATCTTCACCGTGGGGACGGTGGCCTCCATCATCCAAATGTTGCGGTTACCCGACGGGACCGTGAAGGTGCTGGTGGAAGGAAAACGCCGCGCCACCATCCGGAGCTTCGTCAAGACGGAAGACTTCTTCGTGGTCGAGATTGACGACCTGCCCGAGATCGAGCCCGCCAGCGAGGATCTGCTGGAACTCGACGCTCTGGTGCGCGAGGTTCATGCCACCTTCGACACCTACGTAAAGCTGCAGAAGCGCATCGCGCCCGAGATCCTGCAGTCAGTGCAGACCATCGAGGAGCGCGGCCATCTGGCGGACACGATGGTCGGCCAGATGCAGCTCAAGCTGGCCGACAAGCAGGAAATCCTCGAGATGAACGATCCCGCCAAGCGCCTGGGGCGCTTGTACGAGCTGATGAAGGCCGAGATCGAGATCCTCCAGGTCGAGCGAAAGATCCGGACACGCGTCAAGAAGCAGATGGAGAAGACGCAAAAGGAGTACTACCTCAACGAGCAGATGCACGCGATCCAGAAGGAGCTGGGGGATCGCGACGAGCTCAAGAACGAGATGTCGGACCTGGAGGAGCGCGCCAAGCAGAAACAGCTCTCCAAGGAGGCGTCAGAAAAGATCGCCAAGGAGCTCAAGAAGCTGAAGATGATGGCTCCCATGTCGGCGGAGGCCGCCGTGGTCCGAAATTACGTCGACTGGGTCCTCGGTCTGCCCTGGGGGGAGCGGACCCAGGACAACCTGGATCTGGGCGAGGCGGAGCGAATTCTCGACGAAGACCACTTCGGTCTGAAGAAGGTCAAGGAGCGCATCCTCGAGTACCTGGCGGTTCAGGCCCTGGTCAAGAAGCTGAAGGGTCCGATCCTTTGCCTGGTCGGCCCGCCCGGGGTTGGCAAGACCTCACTGGCCCGCTCCATCGCCAGAGCCACCGGCCGCAACTTCGTGCGACTGTCCCTGGGTGGGGTGCGCGACGAGGCCGAGATCCGGGGGCACCGACGCACTTACATTGGTGCCTTGCCCGGCAAGATCATTCAGTCCCTGAAGAAGGCCGGCACGCAAAACCCCGTGTTCCTGCTGGATGAGGTGGACAAGATGTCCACGGACTTTCGGGGCGATCCTTCGGCGGCTCTGCTGGAGGTCCTGGATCCGGAGCAGAACGCCACCTTCAACGATCACTATCTCGATCTCGACTACGACCTGTCGGACGTCATGTTCGTTTGCACCGCCAACTATCTGCACGGGATCCCCATCCCGCTGCAGGATCGGATGGAGATCATCCAGTTGCCCGGCTACACCGAGTTCGAAAAGATCTCCATCGCCGAGCGATACCTGGTGCCCAAGCAGAAGCGGGACAACGGCATCGACGCCGTGACGGTCGAGCTGAGTGAGGACACGCTGCGGGACGTGATTCACTACTACACCAAGGAGGCCGGGGTCCGGAACCTGGAGCGGGAGATCGCCACGGTCTGCCGCAAGATCGCGCGGGACGTGGTGGCCAAGCAGGGTCACCTGGCCCGCAGCGATCGGACCGCTCCCGACGCGGAGGGTTCCTGGCGAATCACGCCGAAGCGGCTCCCTCGCTTCCTGGGACCGCACCGGTTCCGTCACGGCAAGAACCAGGGCGAGGACGAGATTGGCCTGGTCAACGGGCTGGCGGTGACCATGCACGGCGGAGATCTCCTGCAAACGGAGGTATCGATCGTCGCTGGCAAGGGCAAGATGGTGTTGACCGGGAAGCTGGGCGACGTCATGCAGGAATCGGCGCAGGCTGCCATGAGCTACGTGCGATCGCGCGCCCCCTCGCTGGGGCTGGAGCGTGACTTCTATTCGCGGGCCGACATCCACGTGCATCTGCCCGAGGGAGCGATCCCCAAGGACGGGCCCTCGGCGGGGATCACGATGTGCACGGGGCTGGTCTCGGCGCTGTTGCGGGTTCCGGTCAAGAGGAACGTGGCGATGACTGGCGAGATCACACTGCGCGGGCGAGTCCTCCCGGTCGGCGGCTTGAAGGAGAAGATCCTGGCGGCGCATCGGGCGGGCATCACCACCGTCATCATGCCCAAGGAGAACGCCCGGGACCTGCGGGACATCCCCAAGAAGGTCTTGAAGGCGGTGCGAATTTCGCTGGCCGAACACATGGACGAGGTCTTGCGCGTGGCGCTGGTCCTGCCGAATCCCGACGAGTTCCTGAAGGAGAGATCGCAGGCGGTGGACTGGCGGGTCCCCAGCGACCGACGCATGGAGCGGGATCGCCGCGAGGAGTCACGCATGCCGGTGGCCAGCGCCGTCCCACCTCCGTCGGTGGTCGATCCGAACGTCGGGGTCCTCATCGACGCCCCGGAAGTCCCCGACGGCTCCGGCGAGGCCGAACACTGACGCGGCTTCGCCGCCGCAAGGGGCCTCGGAAGGCCCCCCTGCGAGACCCCCACGGAGTTGCTTGACGGCGAGGCCGGTCCAGCAAGGCTGGACCTCCCCGTGCTTGGATTGACCACGCTGTCGTCGGAGATGTCTGGAGGTCAAGACAAAGGCGCCGACCGTCACTGCGGCGGCGACTGCGGCGGCGGCGTCGACCGAGCTGGCTCAGCTTCCCGAAGCCAGCGCGAGAGTCTGTCGCGATAACCCGTGCCCCAGCCTCGGTTGATGTGCCGGACCACACCCGCCGCGTCGACGATGAACGTGGTGGGTAAACGGCGGGCGCCCCAGCGCCGCGCCGCGAAGCCGGCCGGATCGATCGCCACGGTAAAACCGGCGGGTAGGTTCCTGGAGCGGGCCCAGGGGCGAACCTGATCAGCCGGCTCGCCGAGACTCACGAGGACGACCCGAAGGGACCCGGGCCGCAACCCGCCATGCACGGCCAGGAGATCCGTCAGCGCGCGATGGCAGGGCGCACACCAGGTGGCGAAGAACTCGAGGACCAGGACAGAGCCGGAGACGGACTGGTGGTTCACCAATGCACCGTCGATGGTATCGAGCTCCAGGGCGGGGTGAAGCTGGCCGATCACGGCAGGCGCCTCGCTTTCGGCGATCGCGGGCAACGGGGAGGGCGGAGGCTCCTGGTTGCTGCCGCTGGTGCGGGCGGCAGCCGGGCCAGCGGGAGCCGGCTCCTGTGGCGGGCGGCCACTCGCCCGCGACGAGCAACACACAAGGACCGCCAACATGGCCCCCCCCGAGACAGATCGACCGATGGCCATGGGCAAATCCAAGTTGAGGAGAGGGTGGGATTCGAACCCACGGCGCTTTCGCGCGGTAGTTTTCAAGACTACTGCCTTCGACCGCTCGGCCACCTCTCCGTGTCGTGAATCTTCCTAACACAGCGCACGGCGCAGAGTGGCGTTCCGGGGCGCTCCGTGTTAGCCAAATGGCGGCCCAAGGACGAGAACAGAAGCGAGAACAGGAGCGAGTACGAGAATAAGAACGAGATAGAACCAGGCGAACGGCGAGAGCACCAGGCCGAGAGCACCAGAAAAGATCAGTGGAACGGTAGAAGTACTGGAGAGGTGGCCGAGAGGCCGAAGGCGGCGGTTTGCTAAACCGTTATACGGCCCAAAAGCTGTATCGAGGGTTCGAATCCCTCCCTCTCCGCAGAAAAT
>Ga0066788_10000016_pt1 | contig 23926 bp, 17 predicted proteins | sample OrgsoiDNA2013048_FD_70943 | JGI IMG/M metagenome (GOLD analysis project Ga0066788, IMG submission 70943) | Permafrost soil microbial communities from the Arctic, to analyse light accelerated degradation of dissolved organic matter (DOM) -... | ecosystem: Environmental > Terrestrial > Soil >... | reverse complement strand
CGATCTCCTTCAGCCCGCCCGAGGAGATCTCCGAGCCGTCCCCGGCGCCCGAACCGATTCGCTACGGACCGGCCTGGCCCCCGACCGACGCCGACTGGCGGATGGCCTTCGATAACACCAGGTGGGTCTATCCCTTGCCGGGCCCGGTCCGTCGTGCGTGCATCATCGATGGCCGCATATTCGGTCCCGATGCGCCTCCCGATCATCCCGCGCTCTGCCTCAACGAAGGACGCTGCGGGGTCGATCTCGGGGGCGATCTCTGGGGCGAGCACGTCTATGCGGCGCACGACGGCGTGGTCGATCGCCTGCATGGCGCCTCCGGTGACGAGCGCGGAGGTCAGTATGTGCGACTGTCGCACTTTGGCGGGATGGTCTATACGCAGTACTTTCATCTGGCCGCCATCTCGCGCCACCTGATGCGAGGCGTCCGCGTGAAGGCCGGGGAGCTCATCGGTCTCCTCGGCGACACGGGCGTGCAGGGTCCCCGCGGCCACCTTCACTTCACGCTTTCCGTTCGGCCGTCGAGCGCCTTCTCCGAGGTGTACTGGGATCCCACGCCGTGGATGGTCGACTGGCCGCTGCGACTGCCCCCCAATGGCACCGTCGCGGGGCTGGCCCCCCCGCTGAGGTCATCCGAAGGGCCGCACCGGCGTCGCTGACCAGCCTGCCGGTCCGATGGCGGGGGTCCGCTTGGCGGACAGCCTCCTCCGTGTTGGCCCGGTTCGTCGATGCCGTCGATGCCTGTGTTGTCTGTGTTAGCTTTGGCGTGGTTCCGTGAGGTCAACTGAGATCAGCGCGCTGCTGGTCGTGGCGGTCGCGACGGTGTCCGGCTGTCGCCCCTTCCGGGGAGCATCGGCCGGCGCGGTGGCCGCGGCGACCGGCGAATCGGTGCCACCGAGCGGCCTCGGAACCCGCGCCGTCATCGAGCTGCCGAACGGCCTCCAGATCGCTCTCGAGGAAAACCACGCGGCTCCGGTGGTGGCGATCTCGGCCTGGGTTCACGTCGGGGCCGCCGACGATCCCGCGGGCCAGGAAGGACTGGCGCATCTGTTTCAACACCTGCTCTTCCTGTCCACCAGGACCCGACCGGCCGGTCGGGTGGCCCGCGACGTCGCGGAGATCGGCGGGCGCATGGGTGCCTTCACCACCTACGACGAGACCGTGTTTCAGGCGGTCGTGGCGGCGCCCTTCGTGGACAACGGGATCGGCCTCCTGGCGGACATCTTGACGCAACCTTCGTTGAGCCCGGCCGACCTGGACAGCGCGCGTCGCTCGGCTGCCGATGATCTGCGTCAGGCTGCCGGCGCCGCCGATCGGATCGCGGCCGAGCAGGTCCTGGCGACGGCGTTTGCCGGCGACCTTTACGGACGTCCGCTGCTCGGGACCGAGACCTCGCTCGCGGCGTTGAGCGACCAGCAAGCTCGGCGGTTCTTCGAGAAGTTCTACGTCGCCTCCAACACGACCCTGGTGATGGTGGGGGATTTTGACGCTTCGAGGGTCCGGGAGCGCCTGGCCGCGGCCTTCGGGGCCTGGCCGGCCGGGGCCCGCGCCCCCGCGCGTCCGGCGCCACGGCAGCCAGCTGGCCCCCTCGTGGGGGTATCGACCGCCGAGGTGGCCGGGCCACAGCTCGTGATCGGGTTTCGTATTCCCGGCGTGAAGGATCACGACGCTCCGGCGCTCCAGCTCCTGGCGGCCATCCTGGGCTCCGACCGGGGTGGGCGGCTCGACATGGAGATCGTGCGTAACCGCCAGCTCGGCAGCGCGCCGCGCGCTCACCTCTTCGCCGGGCGGCAGGCTGGGCTGTTGATCGCGACCACCGCGCTCGGGCCCGGCCGAGTCGACGAAGCTGCGCGCGCCGTGCGCGACGAGATCCTCCGCCTCGGACGCGAGCCGGTGGGAGCCGACGAGCTGGACCGCGCCCGCACCATCGTGGAGGGAGATCTCGCGTTCGCCCAGGCGGGGCTGGGCGGGTATGCACGCCGCCTGGGTCAGTCGATCGCGTTGGGCGGGGACGCCTCGTTCGAATCGGACTACCTCGAGAGTCTGCGGCGCGTGGACCCCGAGACCTTGATGCGCGTGGCGGCGCGAACCTTCCAGTCGACGAACGTGATCGTGACCGTGGTGCTTCCGGTGTCCCGTGACCCGCCCCGGGATGATCGCGCCGCCAAGCTGATTCCACGGCTGCGCGCCGTGGCGGCCGGCGCCGAGGAGGCAACCGGTCACCTGGCGCCGAATGTGGAGGGCGGCGCCTCGCCATCCGGGCCCGGTTCCGGATCCGCCGCCCTGGGGGGCTCGGGACGCGATGGGGTCGAATACCTGCTGCCGTCCGGGGTTCGGTTGCTGGTGCTCCGTGACGATACGGCGCCGCAGCTCTCGGTGCGCGCCGTCTGGCCCGGCGGGCTGCGGACGGAGGATGCGCGCCTGGCGGGTGCCACCTCGCTGCTGGCGCGGCTGTTGCCCCGTGCCACCAAGACCCGGGGTCCCGAGGCGCTCACCGAGGATCTGGCTGAGGTGGGTGGCCGGTTGGATGGCGTGGCCGGGGTGGACAGCCTGGCCTTGCGCGGGGACTTCCTCGGCTCGCACTGGGAACGCGGCCTCGAGCTGCTGGTGGATTGTGTCAGGAACCCCAGGCTTCTCGATGACGAGATCGAGCGCGAGCGCCGTGTCCAGCTGGATGCTATCCGCGCCCGGGACGACGATCCCACGCTGCTGGCCTTGCGCCTGTTCGAGAGCACGCTCTATGGCCGCCATCCGTACGCGCAGGACTTGTTGGGCACGGCGGACACGGTGGCCGGCCTCACGCGCCGCCGCCTCATCAACCACTACCGACGGTCTTATCGACCCCGCGACTTGACGCTTGCGGTGCTGGGGGCCGTGGAGCCAGAGCGCGTGGCTGCCAAGGTGCAGTCTCTGTTCGCCGATGCGCCGAGGCTCACTGGTGCGGCAGACGAGGCGAGCGAGGCAGGCGAGACGGGGGCAGTGGGGGCCGTGGGTGCGGCGAGCGGGCGCGAGCCACCTCGGGTCGTCGTGAGCGTCGGGGCGCGGCCACCCGACCGTTCCGAGGCCACCGAGGTGTTCCAGCTGATCTCCAAGGCGCAGGCCCGGGTGGTGATCGGTTATCCGGGCGTCACCATCCGCGATCCGGACCGCTTCGCGCTGGAGGTGCTGGCGGGGGCGCTCGGTGGCCCGGATGGCCAGATCGTCAAGGCCTTGACCGAAGCCAGCGGGCTCGCCGGTGTCGGCGAGGCGGTCTCACATCAGGCCGTCGATCCGGGGTACTTCGCGATCTATGCCGCCGCCCGGCCGGACGCCGTCGAGGCTCTGGTCGTGGCGTTGCGAGCCCACCTTCGGCACGTCGCCGAGGTGGGCATCCCGGATCCCGAGGTCGCGCGCGCCCGCCGGATCTTGATCGGCACCCGCGCTCTGGCCCTGGAAAGGCGAGGCGCGGTGGCCATGGCGCTGGCCCTGCGTCGGGCCCTCGCGGCGTCGGGCACGCCGGGCACCCGGGCGGCGCCCGGCGAGACGGGACGTTCATATCGCAGCGACGTCGACGAGCTCGGGAAGGTGACCGCCGCCGACGTGGCTCGCGTCGCGCGTCGGATCATCGATCCTCGTCGGGAGATCGTGGCGGTCGTGCGCCCCCGCGACAACGATCGGCCGACCACCAGCTTGCTCGAGGCGCCGCCGCGATACACTCGTCCATGAATCGAAATGCTGAGCTGCCTGTCCTGTGGTTTGTCCCCTGAGGCTGATCTCGAGTCCTGTCCCCGGTGCGGTTCCGCCCTGCGAGATCCCTTGATCGGTGCGTTGCTCGGCGACCGCTATCGCGTCATCGAGCGCATCGGGGTGGGGGGGATGGGGGCCGTCTATCGGGCCCTTCACACCGCCCTCAAGCGCGACGTCGCCATCAAGGTCCTGCTGCCCGACTTTGGTGGGAAAGACGAATTCGTGCGCCGCTTCGAGCGCGAAGCCGAGTCGGCCAGCCGTCTCGCGCACCCGAACATCATCGCGATCACCGACTTCGGTCGGACGCCCGAGGGGCTCCTGTTCCTGGCCATGGAGTTCCTGGACGGACAGGCCCTGACGGTCCTCATCGGACAGGGGCCCATCGCGCGCGCGCGGGCGACGAGCATCATGCGGCAGATCCTGAGCGCGCTCGGACACGCCCACGCCACGGGCGTGGTGCATCGGGATCTCAAGCCCGACAACATCATGCTGGTGACCCGGCACGCTCAGCCCGACGTGGTCAAGATCCTGGATTTCGGGATGGCCAAGCTCACCGACGCCGCCAGCGGGGGCGAGCCGCTGACCCAGGCGGGAATGATCTTCGGTACGCCCGAATATCTCTCTCCCGAGCAAGCGCTGGGAGACACCGTCGATGCGCGCGCTGACCTGTACGCGGCGGGCGTGATCCTCTTCGAGATGCTCACCGGGCGCCGTCCCTTCGAGTCGCCGGATAAGGTTCGCATCATCTCGATGCACCTGTCACAACCGCCCCCCCGCATGTCCGACATCAACCCGGGTCTCAGCATCCCCGGGCCTCTCGAGGATCTGGTGAGGCAATCCCTCGAAAAACACAGGGAGAATCGCTTCGGCTCCGCCTCCGCCTTCCTGACCGCCCTCGACGAGGTCGACCAGGAGCTGCTCCCCGCTCCACCAGCCGCGGCGCCGGCCCCGTCCTGGCCGCTTTCCTCGTCTCCGTCCTCTTCTTCTTCCTCGTCGTCGCTCAATCGACTGGGCCATGCTCTGTCGCGACGGCATCCTGCCCTCCCGCTCGCCTCCGTGGCTGCCCTCCTGCTCGCGGGGGCCGTCCTCGCCGTGTTCGCCGCCGGGCGCTCTTCTCGCCGGCATGCCACCCCGCACGTGAACACGGCCACCGCTTCGGTGACCCGACCCGCCCCCGCGCCCGCCGCGCTGGCCGCCCGGATCCGCGTGGTGGAGGGGCTCCTCGGGACAGGGGAGATCATCAAGGCGCGTGTGGCCCTCGAGCAGTTGCTGGCCGAGAACCCCGGCAACGCCCGGGTCCACTACCTGCTCGGCCGGCTGGCCTTCGCCGAGACGCACCACGCGGAGGCCCTCGACGACTATCGGCAGGCGATCACCCTCGATCCCGGGTTTCGAGGCGATCCGATCCTGCTCGACCATCTGGCCGAGGCCATCGTCGAGCCGCGAACCACCGACGCCGCCCTCGATCTGGCCATCGAGCGGGTCGGCCTCCCTGCCGCGGACCTCCTCGAGCGGATCGCCAACGGGTTCGGCGAGCTGCGCCGGCGGCAACGAGCGGCCCGCGCCCTGGCCGAGCTCGGCGAGGAACGTCGCGTCGATCTGGTGGCCTTGCACAGCGCCGAGCTGAGAAAGGCCAACACCTGCGACGAAAAGAAGCCGCTCGTCATTGCGCTCGGCAAGACGGACGACCCGCGCGCTCTTCCCGCCCTGCGCGCGCAGCGGTCCCGCAGGGGAATCGAGGGGCTGTTCGGCGGGGATCCGGATAATGGCTGCATGAAGCTCGAGCTCGGCGACGCCATCGCAAGGCTCGAGGCCAAGCTACCGCCCGACAAACGACCACCGCCGCGGCCGCCGGTGCGCCGCACCTCGTCTCTGCCCTCCCTCTTCCGGGGACGGTGAGCACAGGTCAGTCGGGTTGGGATCCGCTCGCTCCGGTCGCGGGGCGTCGGGTGTGGGCAATGGTCCCGTGCTTGAACAGTCGTCGCGCTCGGGGGCGGAGCTGCTTGGCGGGTGTCGTGGGCGCTGCGGAACTGCGCGCGGGACCATTGCCCACACCCGACGCTTTGGGGCTTCCTACGTTCGCTCGGCGACGGTCCTCCTCGTAGGATCGGATCGGTGACGATGGGGAAGCTTCGAATAGCGGAAGCGCGAGGGTAGGGCTGATGACGTTGATGACGGTGAACGGGCTCGAGGCCGGCCGGATCCTACGAATGAAAGACGAGCTCCACCCCCACCTTCCATTCCCTCTCCCCGCGGGAGCGGGGAGAGGGCCAGGGAGAGGGGCCCCACTTCACTCCGGGGCCGCGCCGCGAGGAACCCGAAGTCCGAGGCCGGGGGCTGCCTCGGGCACTGAAGATTGGTCACATCCTTCATCATAGGGGGCTCGAGGGCGAGTCCGAGGGCGTGTTCGAGTTCGTGTTCGAGGGGGGGGCGCGTGCGATCCATCGCGGCCGGATTGGCTTTCAGTCGGACGCGCGGAGCACGTGCTCGTGTTTCTCGCCGACTGTGGCCGATGCTGATCCCGCCTTGCTGGGACCCCTTTCCTCCGCCCTCGCGCGCCGCCATCCGGCGCTCACCCCCAGCACGCTCGCCCCACCTCCCCCTCGAACACGAACTCGAACTCGAACACGCCCTCGAACTCGGACTCACCCTCGGGCTCCCTTGGCCGAGATGTGACCGATCCTGAGGCCCGAGGCCTCAACCGACGACGGCATTGGTGCTAAGAGTACCGCTGAAGCCCGTGAAGACCATCAAGAGCGCCAGGTCCGGGAGAACCGTGAAGGCGGCGGCGAAGACCAAGACCCGTGGCTCCGGCTCCCGCAACCTGGTCACGAGCCTGATCCTCGTCTTCCCGCTCTTTCTCATCTATCAGCTCGGGGTCGTGCTCATCTACCCGATGATCAACGGCGCCGACTTTCTGACGCGTTTCCTGTTCCAGAACCTGGGCCTGTCCCGCTCCGCCTACCTGGGCTACACGGCCGCGGTGGCCGTGCTGTACGTGCTCACGGTGGCCATCCTGCGGCGCAAGCAGCAAATCCACCTGACCATGTTCATGCCGGTTCTCCTCGAGAGCGCCATCTATGCCCTGACGATGGGCTCTGTGATCGTCCTGGTCATGACGAGGATATTCGGCGTCAGCCCCAGTCTCGCCGTCGGAATTGGTCAGGCAGGGTTCGTCACGCGCATCGTCATGTCCATGGGCGCGGGGTTCTGGGAAGAGACCACCTTTCGTCTGGGCCTGATGACGGGGACGGCACGACTCTGTGAACGGGTGGTGGGAATGCGGCCGACGGTGGCACTGCTGATCGCCCTGGTCCTGTCGTCCCTGGTGTTCTCGGCCGTCCACCACATCCCTCCTTACGGCGATCCCCTTCACCTGGGTGTCTTCACCTTCCGCTTCCTGGCGGGGATGTGCTTCGGATTGCTGTTCTGGTTTCGTGGCTTCGCGGTCGCGGCGTACACGCACGCGATCTACGACGTCTACGTCCTGATTCTGCGCCCTTGACGCCGAGGCGGCGCTCGGCGCAGCGCCCCGGTCAGCGCTTCTCCACGCGTTTCAACGCTTATTTTCAACGCTTTTTGGAAGACTTCCCGGAGCTGACAGCGGCGGCGGGCTTCTTGGCTTTCGCGGGCTTGAGCACCGGTTTGGCCTTTTCGGACTTCGACTCGGACTTGGCCGGTTTCGCGACCGCCCCCTTGGCGGGCTTGTCGTGAGCTTTGTCGTGAGCTTTCTCATGGGCCTTGTCACGAGGCTTCTCGTGAGCCTTCTCCTGAGTCTTTTTAGCTGCATGACCGAGCTCGGTCTTGGCCTTGTCCTGCTTGGCCTCGGGCTTGGCCTCGATCTTGGCCTCGACCTTGGGCGGTTTGGCGCTGGGCTTCTTGAGCACCGACTCAGGCTTGGTCTCGACCTTGGATGACGGGGCCGCCTTGGCCGAGCCCGGTGGCGGAGCGCTCTTGGTGGCCAGCTTCTCTTCCTTTTCCGATCTCTCAGACCTCTCCGCCTCGCGTGCCTCCTTGGGTTCCTTGTCTTTCGAGTCCTTTGACTCCTTGACGGACTCCTTGGCTTCCTTGGCGGCCTTGTTCTTGACCGCCTTGGCCTTGGGCCCGTCCGATGGGATTCCGTCGCCCTCGGCGGCCAGAGGCAGTCCGGGCATGTCCTTCCGGTTGTGGACCAGGACCCTCCGGGCATCCTTGAAGGTGATCTCCACCTTGCTGTCCGACATCACCTCCGAGACGAATCCACGGCCGAACTTGGGGTGAGTGACGATGAGGTTTTCCGAATACCTCTCCCGAAACTCGTAGGGTTTCCCCTGTTTCTCGCCGTGCTTGGCAAAGAACTCCTCCCAGTTGGGCTTCTTGAGCATCGCGCGCTTCTTGGCCGCGATTGGCTCCGGAACGTCATCCTCCACCTCGCCGCGGGGCTTGCGAAAGGAGTGAACGTCCCCACAGGGATTACACTGGACACGACGGATCTCGTCCTCGTACTTCGAAATCACCACGTGCGTGGTGTCCGCTTTGCATTTCGGGCAGTACGCTTCGACGTCCGAGCCGACCTCGTCGACTTCGTCTTCGAACATAAAATCCATCAGGGGCCTAGTTCGCTCCAGTAACACAGGAACCATAGGCCTGCAAGAAACAGGGCGAAATCGCCTCGACCCTGCAGGCCGCGTCGGGGTAGAACCTTTGCCAGTGGATATGCGATATTTCGAGGCCCGCGTCGTTGAAAATCGCTCGCTCGGCGGCGGTTATTTCGTGCTGGTGCTGTCTGGATGTGGGGCGTTATCCGACAGTAATCCTGGCCAATTCGTGATGGTGCGCGGGGACTGGGAGAGGGATCCACTGCTGCCTCGCGCGTTTTCGCTTCTTTGGGCCGGCGCCGACGGACGTGCGGCCATCCTCGCCAAGACCGTGGGGCGCGGAACAGCCCTGCTCGAGCGCGCCCAGCCCGACGCGCCGCTGTCGGTCCTCGGACCGCTGGGGTCACGTTTCCCGGCGCCGTCGGCCGACTTCACGGACCTGTTGGTAGGTGGCGGCGTCGGCATCCCTCCCCTCTACATGCAGGCTGAGCTGGCGGGACGTGTGGGGCTCGCCGCCAACAGCGAGGTGCTCTACGGGGGGCGCACCACGCAGGACCTGGTTCTCTTGCCGGAGATGCGCGGCTTCGGGGTCGGTTTGTTCCTGACCACCGACGACGGCAGCTTCGGGCGACCTGGGCTGGTCACCGGGGAGCTCGAAGCCCGGCTGGCGCAGCATGGTCATGGGGTCATGGCTGGCGACAGCGCCACCCTCGCGAGCACGCGCCCGCGCGTCCGCATCCTCGCCTGCGGTCCGAACGCCATGTTGTGGGCCGTCGCGCGCCTGGCCCGCGATCGGGGACTGCCCTGCTTCATCTCGGTCGAGGAGCAGATGGCCTGCGGCATCGGCGTTTGTCTCGGGTGCGCGGTTCCCGCTCGTTCCCGCCCGTTTCGCTATGCATGCAAGGATGGTCCGGTCTTCGACGCTTCCGACATCCTCGACGTGGCGCCGCCTGGCGCGCCTCCCTCGGCGTCGTCCCTGTCCTCGTCAGCGGCAACGTCGGCATGTCTCGCTTGAGTCGCGGCCAGGTCAGCCTGGGGATCACCTCGGGTGGGATGTCGTTCCAGAACCCGATATTGACCGCCTCCGGCACCTTCGGCTACGGGCGGGAATTCGAATCTCTGACCGACCTCGCTTCGATCGGTGGCCTGGTCACCAAGGGTATCTCCCCGCAGCCTCGCTTTGGCAATGCCACCCCGCGCATCTGCGAGACCGCTTCGGGAATGCTCAACTCCATCGGGCTCGAGAACGTGGGCGTCGAGGGCTTTCGCCATGAAAAGCTGCCCTATCTGCGACGCTGCGGGACCCGCGTGATCGTCAACTTCTTCGGCGTGACCTTCGACGACTACGTCTCTTGTGGCGCCGCGCTCTCCGCCATGGAGGGGGTCGACGCGCTGGAGATGAACGTGTCGTGTCCGAACATAAAGGCAGGCGGCATCGAGTTCGGAACGGAGCCCCGGGTGCTGGCCGAGCTGGTTCGGGCTTGCCGCCCCGTCGTGACCAAGCCGCTGTGGATCAAGCTGACTCCCAACACGTCCGACATCGTGGCGCTCGCCAAGGCGTGCGCCGATGGCGGCGCGGACGGACTCTCCATCATCAACACGATCACGGGCATGGCGATCGACGTCAAGACCAGGCGTCCCAAGATAGCGACCACCTTCGGTGGGCTATCGGGTCCCGCCATCAAGCCCATTGCGCTCCGCATGGTCCACCAGGTTCACCGGGCGGGCGTGCGGCTGCCAATCTCGGGGATCGGGGGAATTCAGGACGCCACCGACGTGCTCGAGTTCCTGCTGGCGGGTGCCTCCACCGTGCAGGTCGGGACTCAGAGCTTCGTCGATCCGGACAGCGCCGGCCGCCTGGTCCGGGAGCTCGGCGACGCACTCCGCGCTCAGGGTGTCAGTGACGTGCGGGAGCTCATCGGCGCCCTCAAGACCGGCTGACCCGGCTTGCCCGCGCCACTTGAATAGTCGGGATTTTGCTGCGGTTACTAATATTTAACGACCACGAAACGAATCCGAAATGAACGAAGGGTAGCGTCAAAACACACATGAAGAAGATCGAAGCGATCATCAAGCCGTTCAAGCTGGACGATGTGAAGGACCGCCTGCGCGAGATCGGTGTGCAGGGAATGACTGTTTACGAGGTCAAGGGGTTCGGCAGAACAGGGGGTAAAAAGGAAGTCTACCGCGGCTCCGCCTACGTCGTCGACTTCGTGCCCAAGGTGCGGGTGGAGATCGTCGTCAAGGACGAGATCGTGCGCGACGTCGTCGAAGCGATCCTGGCGGTCGCGCGAACCGGTCGCATCGGAGACGGGAAGATCTTCGTGACCCCGGTCGACGAAGCTATCAGGATCCGGACCGGCGAGCGCGGCGAAGACGCCCTCTAGCCCGTCCCCCGCAATTACATTTCTTAGCTGCCAATGGATACGCCACGCAACCCGCGTGGCGTATTACTATCCTGTCGTTCTGTGATGTCGCTTCGATCGCTCGAAACGAGACACCAAAACGGAGGAGGCACGCCATGACCGCAGCCGAGGCCCTGAAGTACGCCGAGAAGAACGGCGCCAAGATGGTGGATTTCAAGTTCGTCGACCTCTTGGGTATCTGGCAGCACACCACGATGCCGATCGCGAAGCTGGCGGAGGACTCGTTCAAGGATGGGTTCTTCTTCGACGGCAGCTCGATTCGTGGATGGCAGCCCATACACGCCTCGGACATGATCTTCATCCCCGATCCCGACAGCGCCGTGATGGATCAGTTCTACGAGCTGCCCACCCTGTCGTTGATCTGCGACATCGTCGACGCCATCACCAAGCAGCCCTATCCCAAGGATCCCCGCACCATCGCGGCCAAGGCCGAGAAGTATCTGAGGTCCACGGGGATCGGCGACACCGCCTACTTCGGCCCAGAACCGGAGTTCTTCATCTTCGACGAGGTGCGCTTCTCCGAGGGCCCCAATCGCGCCAGCTACCTGGTCGATTCGGTCGAGGGTCGCTGGAACACGGGTCGCGAGGAGAGCCCGAACCTCGGCTACAAGCCGGCCAACAAGGGAGGGTATTTCCCGGTGCCGCCCACCGACACCTTGCACGACCTGCGGGCCCGGATGGCCATGAACCTGGAGGCGGTGGGCATCCCGGTCGAGGTCTTCCACCACGAAGTGGCGTCGGGCGGTCAGTGCGAGCTGTCCATGCGCTTCAACAGTCTCAAGAAGATGGCGGACTGGACCATGTGGTACAAGTACGTCGTCAAGAACACGGCGCGGAAGTCCGGCAAGACCGCCACGTTCATGCCCAAGCCCATCTTCGGCGACAATGGCTCGGGCATGCATTGCCACCAGTCGATCTGGAAGGCTGACAAGAACCTGTTCGCGGGCGATCGCTATGCGGGACTGTCCGAGATCGCTCTGCACTACATCGGGGGAATCCTGAAGCACGCGCCCGCCCTGTGCGCCTTCACCAATCCGGGGACGAACTCCTACAAGCGTCTGGTGCCGGGCTACGAGGCGCCCGTCAACCTGGCGTACTCGTCCCGCAATCGGTCGGCCTCGGTGCGCATCCCGATCGGCGGCGATTCGCCCAAGGCCAAGCGCCTCGAGTTCCGCTGTCCCGATCCAACCGCCAACCCCTACCTGGCCTTCGCGGCGATGATGCTGGCGGGTCTGGACGGCATTCAGAACAAGCTCAGCCCCGGGGAGCCACTCGACAAGGACATCTACGCGCTCTCTCCCGAGGAGGCCAAGGACGTCCCGCAGGCCCCCGGTTCGCTCGACCAGGCGCTCGAGGCGCTCGAGCGCGATCACGACTTTCTGCTCAAGGGCGACGTCTTCACGCCCGAGGTCATCTCGACCTGGATCGGGTACAAGCGCGAGAACGAGCTGGACGCGGTTCGTCTCCGCCCGCACCCCTACGAGTTCGCCCTGTACTTCGACAACTGAGCCGCCCCGCGCCGCGACGGCGGGGCTCCCTTGGCATGTCCTCGCGCTCGGATGGGGGTCACCCATCCGGCGCGTTTGAATTCAAGGAGGGCAATGGGTACATTGTCGCCCGTTCGTTCGGGCCCTACCGCCACCGCCACCGCCGCCACCCCCGCCGGCGACGGGAAAGCCTGGAACGGGGAGCCCGAGACCCGTGGTAGAGCCGCAGCCGCAGATAGACCCCAACCCGCCGAGCCTCCTCGCGCGGGTTCGTTCATCCGACGTCGCTCTGGGGGGGGCTTTATCGTGCGCCCTGGCCATCCTGCTCGGCGTGATGAACTGGCACTACGAGATAGCCACCTGGCTGGCCTGGCACTACTTCATGGTGGCGACGCTGGCGCTTCTGTGGGCGGTGAGCTGCCTGGGCTGTGGCTCATACCTGCTGGGGAAGCTCCAGGCTCGCTCGGCCGGGTCGGTCCGGGAGCCGGCCCTGGCATTTCCACTCGGAGTGCTGAGCTTTCAGGTCGCGATCTTCCTGCTGGGTCTGGCGGGGCTCCTGGGTCTCGTGACCTTCTTTGCCCTACCGGTGCTGTTCGCGTACGCCGGTCGGCGCGAGCTGGCTGCGCTGGCCCGGGCCGCGCGCGATGAGCTGAGGCCACCCGGATCTTTCCAGCAACTGGCCATCCTGCTGTTTGGAATCGCAGGGGCAGGGATCCTCTACTTTCAAATACTCTCGCCCGAATCGCTCCACTGGGACGCACGCTGGTATCACTTGCCCATCGCGCAACAGTACGCCTTGCAAGGCGCGGTGAGGCCATCACCCGAGAGGTGGTGGCTGGCCGGCTATCCGCACTCCGGCAGTCTGATTTACACCTGGGCTTTCATGTTGCCGGGGGTGATCCTGTTCGACCGGCTCGAGCTGTGCCTGCACCTGGAGTTCGTGGTGTTCCTGGCGACCATCGCCAGTATTCCCACCCTGGTTCGCCACCTGGTGGGCGGGATCAAGGGGCAGGGAACCTGGGCCGCGATCTTCCTCTTTCCGGGGATCTTTCTGTACGACAGCAACCTGTGCGGGGCCGCCGATCACCTCGCCGCGCTCTGGTGCGTACCAATCGTGTTGTCGCTGCTCCGGTTGTGGCGCAACTGGACGGTGCGCGAGGCGGGGCTGTTCGGATTGTTCATGGGGGCCGGGCTGGCCGCCAAGTATTCCGTCTGGGCCATGCTGATCTTTCCCGGCTTGCTTTTCCTCGGCAGAGCCTTCTGGCTCGGGCTGCTGCGCCTCGGCTCGCCCGCCGGGGCTCGCCGGTCCGCGTTGCTGGTCTTCCTGGCCGGGATGGGCGTCATGCTTGCAGTGAGTGCCCAGCACTGGCTCAAGAACTGGATCTGGTACGGCGATCCGATCTATCCGCTGGTTCACAAGGCCTTTCACGTCCAGCCCTGGTCGCCCGAGGCGGATGCCAGCTATCGCCTCTACACGAGCTTCGCCTTCCCTCCGCGGCCCGGTCTGGACGGCCTGCGCGACGCCCTGCGGGCGACCATCACGTTCGCCTTCATCCCCAACGACTGGCCGGTCTTTCACCGAAACGTGCCGGTTTTTGGCTTCCTTTTTTCCTTGAGCATCCTTTGTCTGCCGCTGCTGCGGACCTCGGTCCGCCTCTGGTTGACTTATCTGGGCGTGCTGATTGCCATCGTGTTCTGGTTCTTGACCACCCACCAGGACCGCTACCTTCAAGCCTGGCTGCCCGTGATGGTCGCGTGCACGATGGCCACGCTGATCGTGGCGTGGAACCGACGCAACCTGGCGGTGCGGGCCCTGGTCGGTGCCCTGGTGGCGTTTCAAGTAATCTGGGGCGGCGATGTACCCTTCTTTCCAACCCACAACCTGACCGGTGATTCACCGATCCGTCTGGTCTCGAGCTTCCTGGCTTCGGGGTTTCTTCGAAACCCGGACCGCTTCGTCCTGTTCGGTGACGAGGGACGAGTAGCCCGACGTCTCCCGCCCGGCGCCGTCCTGCTGGTTCACGAGGGCAACCTGCAGGTTGGCTTCGGCGCGCGCACCGTGAGCGATCAATGGCAGTCGCGGCTCAGCTACGCGACCCTCTCGTCGCCCGCCGCCATCTACCGGGAACTGTCCGACCTCAAGGTGACCCACCTGGTCTGGCAGGAGAAATCGTCGGGGTGGAATTCGATTGGCAGCGATCTGGCCTTCATGGGCTTCGCCCTCAACTACACGCTCGACCAGGCTTCGATAGGAAAGTCCTTCCTGGCTCGATTTCCGACCTCGCCGCCCCCCGAGGGCCAAGGCAACCGCAACGGAAACGGATTCACAGACAAGGTGGCGATCTTCGCGTGCGGCAGTCCCTACCCGAACGGCCTCTACCGGCTGAGGAGCTTGATCGTCCCAGCACCGGGGCAAGCTCCGGCCAGCCCCGAGGCTCCAATTCCCGACCTGGCGACCGCCGTCGCTCAGACGGGATTCCTGGTCGTGGATCCCGCTTGTTCCCCGACGCTGCCAGCCGAGTTGGCGACCCGGTTTCACCCACCGTACTCGCTGGGGGGCGGCCCCTTGAGAGCGTACGTGCGTCGTTTCTAGCGCTGGGTTCGCTCACCTTCGGTGTCGACCCAATCCAATCCAATCCAATCCAAACAATGCTCAAGCGAACCGATCTCATCAGTTTCGACGGCACCGAGCGGGTGCGTTGCGACGTGGCTCGCCCTGAGCGCTACGGCGATCTCCTGGAGGTGCTCGGACAATCCGCCGCTTTCATTCCTCGCGGGGCCGGGCTCTCCTACGGAGCAGCCAGCATGGGCCGGGACGCGGTCTCCATCGACATGAAGTGCTTCGATCGGATCCTGGCTTTCGACGAGCAGACCGGGCAGGTGATGGTCGAGCCCGGGCTCAGCGTGGGAAGGCTCATCGGCTTCCTGGTACATCGGGGCTTCTGTCTCCCCGTGGTGCCGGGCTATCCCCTCGTCACCATCGGGGGGGCCGTGGCCTTCGACGTTCACGGCAAGAGCCAGTTTCATTCTGGCAACTTCGGCGAGTGGGTCGAGGAGCTCGAGCTGTGGCATCCCGGCCACGGGGCGCTCACCGCGAGCCGGACGCAGAACGCCGAGGTCTTCGACCTGACCATCGGTGGTCTGGGGCTGACCGGCCTGATCACCCGGGTGAGCTTGCGAACGGAGCGACTGACCGGAAACGCGCTCGAGATAACGACGGAACCGGTATCGAACCTGGAGCACGCGGCCGAGTTGATGGAGGCCCGGGCCGCCCAGGTGGCGGCGCTCTACTCGTGGCACAACTTCACGCGTACTGGCCCGGGGTTCGGCTCCGGCTTCGTGTTCCTCGAGCGCTTCGTGACGGCCGAACGGCCGGGCCGGCCGACCCAGGAGGGAGCGGTGCGCCTCGGGAGGCGGTGGCCGGTGCCGGTGTGGAACGGCGTGACCAGCCGATTGGCGCTCCAGATCTACGAACGACTGAAGCGGCGGGGGCGGCCCCAGGTGCTTGGTCTGCGACGCGGCTTCTTCCCCATCGAAGGACTCGAAAGGTACTACGCGGCCTTCGGCCGCCGCGGCTTTCGCGAGTACCAGCTGATCGTGCCACGAGAGCGCCTGGGGAGCTTCGAGCGGGACTGCGCCGAGCTGGTTCGAGGCCTTCGCATCCCCGTGACGCTGGCGTCCCTGAAGCTCTTCCGTGGCACCGGCAGCCAGCTGCGGTTTCGAGGTTCGGGAATTTGCCTGGCCCTCGACGTACCGGCGGTGCCAGGCGCGCTCGAGCTGTTCCGTCGCCTGGACCAGCTCGCCGAGCTCCATGGTGCGTGCGTGAACCTCTCCAAGGACAGTCGGATCGACGCCGCCGCGTGCGAGCGATTGTTTCCGGACTACCAGGCCTACCGGGCTCGAATCGCCGCCTACGATCCCGAACGCCGCTGTCGTTCCCAACTCCGGGAGCGGATCGGTGTCTAGCGCCGTCGTGGTCGGCGCCAGCTCCGGCGTGGGACGCGCCCTGGCCGAACGTCTCGCCACCGAAGGATTCGATCTGGTGCTGGTGGCGCGTGACTCCCGGGACCTCGAGGCCACCGCCAGCGACCTCCGACTGCGATTCGGCCATCGCTGTAGCTTCGTGGTGGCCGACATCTCCCGCGTGGACTGGAGCGTCACCGCCTTTCTGGCCGAGTGCCTGAGCCGGCTCGGCCCCATCGATTGCCTGATGGTGCCGGCGGGGGGGGTGTCTCCTGACGATCTCGGCGCCAACCCCGACGTCATCAACGGCGTCTCGCTCGGCAACTTCGTGGGCCCGGCGCGGCTGGCCGCGGCCTTCGGGCGCGCCATGGCCGAGCGGGGCCGCGGCTCGGTCGTCCTGTTCTCGAGCATCGCGGCAGCGGCGCCGCGCCGTCGGAATGCTGCCTACTCGGCGGCCAAGGCTGCCCTCGAGACCTACGCGAAGGCTCTCCGTCACGCGCTCGAGTCGAAGGGGGTCCAGGTGCTGGTGATCGCGCTCGGCTATGTCGACACCCGGCAGAGCTACGGCATGCGGCTGTTGTTTCCGATCGCCCGGCCCGACGCCGTGGCAGGCTTCGTGGTCCGGGCCGCGCGCGGGCGTGGCGGGAAGCGCTACTACCCCTGGTTCTGGTGGTGGATCACCACCCTTTTACGGGTCTTGCCGTGGCGTGTATACAGTCGCCTCTCGTTCTGAGCAAGGATTGCAGATGGCCGATAGACCCGACGTTAGCCTGTTTTTTCCCGTGTATCGCGACGAGCGAACCGTCCGTCGCGTGACCGAAAAGGCCCTGGCCTTGCTGGCCGAGGTGGCGGGTCGCCATGAGGTCATCATCGTCGATGACGGATCGCCCGACCGGGCCGGCGCGATCGCCGACGAGCTGGCGAGCGAACATCCCGAGGTCTCGGTGGTGCACCATCCCGTCAACCAAGGTTACGGCGCCGCCATCAAGACCGGCCTCGGCCGGTCGCGCTACGAGTGGATTTGTTTCACCGATGGCGATGACGAGTACGACGTGTTCGACCTGCGCAAGCTGCTGGTCCTGAAGGACTTCTACGATCTGATCATCACCTTTCGATACACCAAGGTCTATTCGGGGCATCGCCAGATCATCTCTGGGGTCTACAACTCGGTGCTGCGGGCCGCCTTCAAGACCAACTACCGGGACATCAGCACCGGCTTGCGCCTGATCCGCAAGAGCCTGGCGGACCAGCTCAGCTTGCAGTCCAACAGCCCATTCATCGGGGCGGAGCTGACCATCAAGTCCATGCTCAAGGGGTACCGGGTAGGTGAGGTCGGAATTCAGACCTTCCCCCGGGAATTCGGGAAGGGCGCCTCGGTCTCGATCCCCAACATCATTGCCACCATTCGCGACATGGCCGACGTTTATCGGACCATCTTCTCTCAGAGTTACGAGCTTCCCGAAAACCGCACCCGATGACGCACGAGAGGCTGAGCGAGCTCTACGAGGTCCGCTTTTCCAGGCGCGAACGTGCGGCCAAGGACGCCATCTGGAAGGTGCTCTGCGAGGACTACTTTCAGGGCTTCGTGCCACCCGGCGCCACGGTGCTGGACATCGCCTGCGGTTACGGGGAGTTCATCCGCCACATCCGGGCCGGCCGCAAGCTGGCCATCGATCTGAATCCGGGCGTACAGGGTCTCCTGCCGCCCGACATTGAATTTTTCAGGACCGGGGCCGACCAGATGACGGGTATCCCGTCGGGCTGCGTCGACGTCTGTTTCACCAGCAATTTCTTCGAGCACCTCGACAGTCATGGCGCGATGGACGCGGTGTTGCGCGAAGCCCGGCGGGTCCTGGTACCCGGCGGCCGGTTCGTCTGTATGCAGCCAAACATCCGCTACGCCTTCGACAAGTACTGGGACTTCTACGACCACGTCCTGCCACTTTCGCACCTCTCGGCGGCCGAGGCGTTCGCGAAGAACGGCTATCGGGTCGAAAGGATCGTCCCGCGTTTCGTGCCGTTCTCGACCAAGAGCGCCTATCCCAAGCATCCGTGGTTCGTACGGGCTTACTTGAAGCTGCCACCGCTGTGGCGCCTGCTCGGCGGACAGTTCGTGATCGTGGCCAGCTCCCCCTGATCGCGCGGCTCGCCCGATCGACCTGTCACGGTGGCGACTCCTTCAAGTGGACACCTTCTGCGTTGGCGCGCCTGGTGGAAACCAGCAGGATGCGGTTGGAGCCTGCCCAGTTGGTGTAGTAGTTCCAGTTGACCTCGAACGGTCCAAACCAGGTGTGGGCAAATCGAGGCAGATTCGAGCGGCGGGTCGAGAACCATTCCCAGTCATCGGGATAGAAGGCAAGCTCGCTCGCGTCCTCGGGGCGGTCGGCGAGCCGCGGTGAATCGAGTCGGAGGTTCCTGAGCCAGCCGCGGACCGCTCCCGAGGCGTAGACGCGATGAGGTGGCTGACGGGCTACATAGCGGGCCAGCTCCCGGAGATTTCGGGTGGGGGTATCGCGAGGAATCGACCAGGCGGCCTGGTATAGCCAGCCGAGGTTCGCGAGCAAGACGGCTCCGAGCAATACCGCAAACGCCGCCCGGAGCGTTCGGGTTCGAATCCACACCAGGGCGAATCTCGCCCCGCGCGCGGCGGCCACCGCCAGGAAGGGTCCGACCAGCAGGAGGTTGCGGACGATGAGCACGTTTTGTCGACTCATGTAGGCGAGATAGAGGAACGGGACGCAAAGGAACACCACCGTCTTTCGCCGTGATTCCCGAAAAAATGCCCAGATCCCCAGGACGACGAGGCTGGTGATCAGCAGCGCGACGGGAAGAAAGAAGGAAAAGTAGTCGCTCCCGAGATAGACGAGGATCTTCCAGAGCTCGGCCGTCCCGGCGGGAACGTCGTAGCCGTCGTGTCCACCCTTCGTGTAGTGGACGACGACCATCGCCAGCCAGCTGACGAAGCGTCGGGTGTCGAGGTAGGCGCCAGGGGTCACGAGCAGGAACGTGAGGGCGAAGAACCCCAGCACGCTGGCGGTCACGCCCACCGTCCTCCCGCGGCCAGCGGTCCGATCGCGGGTCTGATACGTGACCAGCAGCAGCGGCAGAAGCAGCAGGCCCGCCTGATACTTGGTGGCGGTGGCCAGCCCTGCCGCCACCGCCGCTCCGTAGAGCCAGAGCTTTCGGCCTCCGGTCACCTGGGCGAGCGTGACCAGCAACATCGTCAAGGCCGCGAAGCTGGTCATCACCTGATCGGGCGCGATCCACCGCGCGTGGTAGCTGGCCTCCCACGAGAACGCCAGGAACGCCGCCGCCAGAAACGCCTCGCCCGCATGTCGTCGCCACACCAGCACCAGCAAGTAGATCCAGATGCTGGCCAGCGATGAGATGACCAGGAAGATCAGCCGCACTCTGAGAAAATATCCTTGATCCTGCAGGACGAACTTCTGGAGCTCATCGGTATCGAGGTCCAAGGTCTTCACGTCGTTCAGATCGGCCATCAGGTCCTTGGCCTCGAACAGCGGTCCGAACAACCGCGGGCCCAGCGCCGCGACCGTCAGCCAGTACGGAATCATCGGATAGTTGTAGACCCCCGGGACCAGCACGCCGCTCTTGACGGTCCGGGCCACCAGCCGGCACTGGAGCCTTTCATCCCAGTGGTTGCCGAAGTCGAGCCCGATGGTCCCCGTGTGTACGGCAATCAGGAACGGCAGCAACAAGAGCACCCCACGCCAGGCCGCGCGCTGGAAGGGATTCGCACCCCGCCTCGGATTGTTCCCGCGGCTGCGGTCGATCATGCCGGGTCGGACCCATGACGATCACTGGAAGCTGGTCGATTGTCCAAGTCGTGTTTCCCGGTCGAGCGGCGCCCATAATGGCACAAATGCCCGCGTCAGCGCACGGCGGCCAGGGCGGTGGCGACGATCTGTTGCGCCTCGCCCTGGATCTGCTTGAGATGATCGGGGCCGCGAAAGCTCTCCGCGTAGATCTTGTAGGTGTCCTCCGTGCCGGAAGGGCGGGCCGCGAACCAGCCATTCTCCGCCACCACCTTGAGGCCACCGAGCGGCGCATTTCCCTCGGGGGCGGCCGTGAGCTTGGCGCGAATGGGCTCGCCCCCCAGGGTCGCCGCGGTGACCGCCGCGGGTGAGAGCTTCTTCAAGGCGTCCTTCTGCGCGGGGGTGGCGGGCGCGTCCATGCGTTCGTACACCGGATCGCCGAGCGCGGCCGTGAGGTCGCGGTAGCAGGCGCCCGGATCCTTCCCGGAGCGCGCGGTGATCTCTGCCGCCAGCAGGTTCAACAGCAGCCCGTCCTTGTCGGTGGTCCAGACGTCGCCGTCCCGACGCAGAAACGAACCCCCGGCGCTCTCCTCGCCCCCGAACCCATAGCTGCCGTCGAGCAGCCCACTCACGAAGTACTTGAAGCCAACCGGCACCTCCGCCAGTCGTCGCCCCAGTCGCTTCGCGACCCGATCGATGAGGCTGCTCGAGACGAGGGTCTTGCCCACGGCGGCGTCGCTGCGCCAACCGGGGCGGTTCCGGAACAGGTAGTCCACCGCCACGGACAGGTAGTGATTGGGATTGAGCAAGCCGGCCGAAGGGGTCACGATGCCGTGCCGATCGGCATCGGCGTCGTTGCCGAACGCGATCGAGAAGCGATCCTTGAGCCTGATGAGGCTCGCCATCGCGTAGGGAGACGAGCAGTCCATGCGGATCTTGCCGTCCCAGTCCACGGTCATGAAGGCGAAGGTGGGATCGACGACGTCGTTGACGATCTCCAGATCCAGGTGGTACCGCTCGGCGATGGGCGCCCAGTACGCGACGCCGGCGCCTCCCATGGGATCCACACCGATCTTGAGCCCCGCCGACCGGATGGCGTCCATGTCGATGGCGGCTCCCAGATCCTGGACGTAAGGCGTGATGAAGTCGTGTGGTCGCACACAGGCCGCCGTGCGTGCTCGCGCGAGGGGGATTCGGCGAACCTCACGATTCTGTCCGCGCAGGAGCTCATTGGCGGTCTGTTCGATCCAGCCCGTGACGTCGCTGTCCGCGGGCCCTCCGTTGGGGGGGTTGTACTTGAAGCCCCCGTCGGCCGGCGGGTTGTGGGAGGGCGTGATGACGATTCCGTCTGCCTGATCGCCCGCGCCAGCGGCGCGGCCACCGCCGAGGCGGTTGTGGCCGAGGATGGCGTGGGACACCGCCGGGGTGGGGGTGTAACCCGGATCGCGGCCACCGGTCGAGGCGTCCAGGCGGGTCTCGACCTCGTTGGCGGCCAGCACCTCCAGGGCGGTCGCCTGGGCCGGCTCCGACAGAGCGTGGGTGTCCTTGCCCAGGAACAGCGGGCCGCCGATCCCCGCCTTACGGCGATAAAGGACGATGGCCTGGGTGACCGCCAGGATGTGCGCCTCGTTGAAGGCGCGGTTCAGCGAGGAGCCACGATGTCCCGAGGTCCCGAAGGCCACCCGCTGCGAGGCGATCTGGGGATCGGGCACCTCGGTGTAGTAGGCGCTGACCAGCTTCGGCACGTCGATCAAGATCGACCGGGGCGCCGGTTTTCCCGCGAGCGGATGCATAGGCAAGATCGTGACCTCCGTTTTGATGAAGGCTGAGCTATAGCGCGTCAGAATTCAACGCCCCGGTGGCTGGCCGACGCGGCTTGGCCTCGGCGACCGGCTACCAGCGGGGCCGCGCGGCGCGGCAGCCCACAGGCCGACCGCCCACAGGCCGAGCGCCGGGGTGAAAATGCCGTCTCCTGGTAAGGTTTGGCGGCCTCGGGAAACAAGGGCACAGGCAGGTGCAGGTCGTGTCGTTCTCCCTCAGCAACCCGATGAGACCATTGCGTCCAGGACCGCCAGCCTCTCAGGACCATCGGGGTGAGGACCTCGACGAGGAGCTGGATCACCTGTACGAGCGGTACTCCGGGCTCGTGGACCGCTGGGTCCGACGGCTGGGGGGCCCCGGGGCTGATGTGGAGGATCTGACTCACGACATCTTCGTGGTTGCCTTGCGCCGCCGTGCGGAGTTCCGGGGCGACGCCAGCCCCGCCACCTGGCTCTTTCGGATCACGGACCGCGTGGTCGCGGGTCGCCGCCGGCGATCGCTGGTGCGACGCTGGCTCTTCGCGCGCAGCGCGCATGAGCTGGCGGAGCGGCCTGAACAACCCACGGCGCTGGATCAGCTGGAAAGGCGTGAGCGGCACCTGCGCCTTTACGCGGCCCTGGATCGCATCCCGCATGCCTACAGAACCGCTCTGATCCTTTATGAGATTGAAGGATTGTCGGGACAGCAGGTCGCCGATCTGGTCGGCATCGACGTGAAAGCCGTCTGGGTACGGCTGCACCGCGCGCGGGCCAAGCTGCTCGTAGCTCTGGGCGGACGGACCAAGCCATGAAGGAAGTGATTCCGACGCAAGCTATCGGGCGGCTGCGCGATTTGCCGCCCGCGGACGATCCGACGGGCGTGGGAGCGCTGATTCGCAGCGTTGCGTCGATGGAGCCGGCAACACCCGCCGCTCTACAACTGGTGAAGTGGCGTATTCGCAAGACCCTGAGCCATGGCGAGCGAGAGCCTCTGCTGATTCTCAAGCCGGTGGTCATCGTCGCCATCGTGTTCGTCAGTGGTGGAATGCTGGGCGCCGCGATTCAGAAGCTGGTGGTGCGTGCGACCGCGCTTCACCGGCCGCCGTCCGGGGATGCTCACGTGGGCGGGGACGCTCACGTCGGATTGACTGCCTTGGGCAAGATCTTGCCCAAGGCGAAGGTCGCAGCCGCGGTCGCGATCGCCGCCACCGCGCCACCGACGACGATCTCGACCGTCGGATCTGCTCCGGTCGCGGGCCCAGGGGTGGGCGAGGACGACAGGGGCGAGGGCGACAGGGTCGTCGTTCGGGCGTCTCCCCGGGTCTCGCGGACGGGGCGTTTCCCTCGGGCGATGGGGCCGCCAGCGCCAGTCGCCGTCGGGCCCGCGCCGCCTCCTGTCGATCCGTCATCGCGCGTGGAGGCGCCCCGACGCGTGGTCGAAGAACACACACTGTTGGCGCGCGTGATCCAACAGCTCAGAGTCGAAGGACGTGCGGCAGATGCGCTGATCGCTCTGGACGACTACGGCGTTCGCTATCCGGCGGGCCTGCTGGCCCCCGAGGCCACGGCGCTCAGGGCGGAGAGCCTGCTGAAGCTGGGAAGGAAGCCGGAGGCGATCCGCACCTTGAGTGATTTGCTGGAGCTGCCCCTGCCTGGAAATGAAGAACGTCGGGTCTTGCGCGGCGAGCTCCTCGCATCGTTGGGATCGTGGCGCGGCGCCTCCGAGGACTTCGACCAGGCGCTTCTGCGTGCGCAAGGAACAACGGACAGCCGACAGCGCAGCTCCCTGATCGAGCGCGCGTTGTGGGGACGCGCGGTCGCTCGCAATCACCTGGGCCAGGACCCGGGTTCCCGCGCCGATCTGACGGAATATCTACGGCGGTTCCCCCGGGGAGCGTTTGCGGTCCAGGCCGCACGCGCGCTCGATCGGAGCCCGTGAGCGCGGCGTCGGTGGCTCTCCTGTGGAGCCTGGCTGTCGTCGTGGCCGGACCTCCTCGGCTCCAGCCGCCGTCACCCGCCCTGAGCATCGTCAGTGACTCATCTTGCCCGGAGGCCGACTCCGTGAGGGCCGCGTTGCTCCGCCTTCTACCAGCGCCGGGCAGGGTGCTCGTGGCAATCAGGGTGCGAGGGGACGCGGCGGCGCTGAGCATCGATTTCAACTGGCCTGGCCAG
>Ga0066788_10000015_pt1 | contig 24086 bp, 20 predicted proteins | sample OrgsoiDNA2013048_FD_70943 | JGI IMG/M metagenome (GOLD analysis project Ga0066788, IMG submission 70943) | Permafrost soil microbial communities from the Arctic, to analyse light accelerated degradation of dissolved organic matter (DOM) -... | ecosystem: Environmental > Terrestrial > Soil >... | reverse complement strand
GGGCCGGCGGGGCGGGACTGGCGCTAGCTAGAGGCCGGCGAAATCGAAGGTTACAGCGGCCGGGGCCGCCTCGGTCACCGCGACCACGGCACTGCGGGTCCCCAGCCGCTCGTGCCAGGCCTCCAGCGTGAAGCTCCCGGGGGGGAGGTTCTCGATGGTGAAGCTGCCGTCGTCGCCGCTCACCGCGAAGAACGGATTGGTCGCCACCCCCACGTAACCGGTCATCCAGGGGTGCACGTCGCACTTGAACTTGATGATCTGTCCGCCGTCGCTGAAGGTCTTGGTCATGGGTCCCATCCCCGGGATCTGCGCTTGATTGAAGATCGTGGAGGCGCCCTTGTAGGTGTGGACGTTGTGCAGGGTCTGGTCGCTGTTCTTGATCTGCACGGTCTGTCCGGCCATCACCGCCTGAACCCGGGGTCGGTACATGCAGCCGTTCTGATCGACCACCGCGTCGGACTTGGGGGCATCATAGCTGCCGGTTGCTCCCTGGGTCACCCGGACGAGGACGTTCTTCAGGCCGCCGCCGGGTCCCACCACCACCTCCTCTTCCTTGATTCCTTGTCGGGCACAAAATGGATCCGGGGTGGTGATCGCGTGTGCCTCCGGGGGCTTGCCGGTGAAGTGAACCTTTCCGCGAATCGTTCCCTTGCCGAAGGCTCCGGCGCCGATCGGCGCGGCGGTCGAGCCGGCGGGGGCGGCGGGCGCCGCGGCGGTCGGCGCTTGTTCGACCGGTCGATCGGTCTTCTTGCAACCGAGCCCAGCGGCGATTTCGACCAGGGCGACCCAACCCACGACGAGGTGGCCAACCGACGCGCGCGATGACGGAATCGACATGCCGTGCCATTAGCAAGCGCCCCCCTCGGGGTCAAGGAAGCTCCCCGATGGGTCCCGATGGATGGCCGGTTCGAGTCTGAAGAAAGCTCGGCGCCCCGGTCGGGTCTCAAGAACCCGTCGGCGAGACGATCTGGATCCCGTTCACGGGGGCTCGGGAGGGCGTGCTCGCTCCGGGCGTCGCGGTCAAGGTGAAAGATGCGGCCGTGAGGCTTCGGAACACCACGTAGTTGCCTGTGCCACCGTTGCGCACCGCCGTGTATCCCTTGAAGGTGGTGGCGGTGGGACCGACCTCGCTGGCCGTGGACGAGCTGGTCCCGATCGCGTACCGGCAGGTTCGGGTGTTGACCGAGCGAATGTCGCCGCCGCCGTAGACGTAGACGTCGTAGCCGGCAGCCGTGAGGGAGGCCGGCAGGCCGGTGATCGTCACGCTCGCCTGGAGCGAGGGGTCGGTGGGATCGAGGTAGCCGTTCATCATCCTCACGTCGCCCGGAGCGTCCGTGTAGCCGTTGGTCCAGATTCCCGCTCCGCCCATGGTGGCCGGCGAGCTCCAGGTCGCGCTGGCCGTGGTGACAACGCCGTCGGAGAGCATCAGGCCCGGGATTGCCCCGCTCGGTCCCGCGGCCCCGTTCCAGTGCGAGGCCGGTTTGACGCCCGCCACCTCCGCCTGTCCCATGGTGACGGCGCCGGCCGCGGTGGTGCCGCCCGCGCCCCCGGTGCCGAACCTTCCGCCGATGAAGTCGATGGAGAGCACCAGGGTCCGCGATCCCCCGGCCCCCCCGACTCCGTCGGCTCCTCCGATCCCGCCGGCCCCGCCGGCTGCTCCGACCCCGCCGCCGGTCCCGGTCGGGACGCCGGCGCCTCCTGAAGGGCCACCACCGGTGCCGACGATGTCCATCCCGCCGGTTCCGCTGCCACCGGCGGCGGCTCCACCGCTTGCCACTCCAGCGTCTCCCTGGCCGCCCCCGCCGATCGCTCCGCCCGTGCCTACAGCACCACCTCCGGTCTGTGGCTGACCACCGAGATCGCCAGCAGCGTCAACACCGCCCGTGCCCAGGACCCTTGCGCCGCCGCTGCCAGCTCTGGGCGGCGAGGTCCCGGCCATCCCACCGGACCCGCGGCGGTCAGCGGTCCCGCCATCTGGGAGATGACCGATCGAGAGGGACGAGTAGTCGTAGCTACAGCCCCAGCTGCCCAGGAGCCAAATGACAATGACGGTTTGCAGGCTGGCCACCGGCCGCGCCAGGTCGCCGAGGTCGTGCCAGGCCGCCCTTTTCGTCGTCTTCAAGCAAGAGTGGCGGAGCGGGGAGGACCAGGTGGCCACGCCAGTTCTTACCACTGGCACGGTCGATTCTGGGCATCCCTCGAGGATCCGCGCGGGCCAGGTCAGGGCGCCCAAGGGGGGCCGACCGGCAGCGTCCGACTGCGTAATGTCCGGCGGAGCGCGTGACCAGCGATCTTTTTGAGGTGACCGGTCGGGCGAGGTGACCGGTCGGGCGTTGTGATTGGTCAATCTTGGAACGCAGGCTCACGGTTCGTTGGCGACGCGGCCGAGGGCTTCCAGCAGGTGGTTCATTCCCTCGGCCGAAGCGTCGAAGTACCCGCGAATCTGCAGACGCCGGTCCACGACGACCAGGTGCTCGCCGTGGACGATCTGCCAGAAATCCGGGGCCTGGGCGCCAGGCGACGCGGAGCCAGGGGCGGGCGGTCTCGTTCGATCGATGCCCACCTTGAAGCCATCGACCACCGCATGCTCGACGGACTGCAGAGATCCCGTCAGAAAAGTCCACTTGTGTGCGTCGGCCCCGTGTGCGCGGGAGTAGTCGGCCAGCCGGGCCGGGGTGTCGCGCTCCGGATCGACTGAGAAAGACACCAGGCGAAAATCGGGACCGAGCCCCCTTGCTCGTCGACCGATCTCCGCCATCTTGGCGGTCAGGACAGGACACATGGTCTGGCAGCTGGTGAAGATGAAATCGGCGACCCAGACCTTGCCGGCCAGATCCGCGGTGCCGAAGGGGCGGCCGAGCTGATCGGTCATCGTGAAGGCGGGCAAGACTCCCAGGACGGGAGGAGGTGGTGGCAAGCGCCGCATGAAGGACCGCCCGAGCGGCAACAGGAACAGGATGGTCAACGTGACGACCCAGAAGAGCGGCCGAGCCATCAGGCGACCGACCGCGCCCCCTCCAGGCTGCGGAGGGGATTGAGCCGGGGTGGCGGCGGGCATGGTTCGGGTGGGCATCTGGGTCATCCTCTTACCTGATCAAAACGTTGGCGGCCGGGCGAAGATCGGCATAGCGTCAGCCGCGCCGTGAACGGTGAACGACCGCCCGCGATGGCCGCGCCCCGAGCCGCCCCGAGAGCTCCGGGGCAAGACGCCCGCCAATCGGGTGAATCCGCCGGTCAAGCCGGCTCGACCGGCCCGGGCGGCGTCCGCGTCGGCAAGGTCGGGATGCTGGTCTTCCTGGCCACCGACACCATGGGGTTCGGCGGTCTGTTGCTGGCGGACGCGCTGCTCCGGGTGCGGGCCGGCTCGTGGCCCGATCCCGCGGCTCGCTACGACCGTCCGCTGGCCGCGGCGCTCACCTTCGTCTTGTTGTTTTCGGGCTCGACGATGACGGCCGCGGTCATCACCGCCCGTCAGGGGCGCCCCCGGGCCGCTCGTGTCCTGATGGGAGTCACCGCCCTGGCCGGACTGTTGTTCGCCACCGGTCAGGCGCTCGAGTTTCAGGCGCTGGCGGCGGGGCGCCACGTGGGCCTGACCGCCGATCCGGCGGCGGCGCTGTTTTACGTGATCACCGGGTATCACGGGCTTCACGTCCTGGTGGGCGTCGCCGCCCTGACGGCGATCGCGCTCGGTGGTGGGCGGCCCCCCGCCGCGCTGTCGGATGGTGCGCCTGTGCCGAGCTCCGAGGCGGCTCCGGCTCCTGACGGCGACGACACCGTTTCAGGAATCGAGGTGGTGTCGCTCTACTGGCAGTTCGTGGATATCGTGTGGATCGTGATCTTCACGGCGCTCTACTTGTTGCCGACGGCGACCCATGGTTGAGCGTGCGGGCGCCGGCGTCTGGCTGCCCTCGCTGGTCGCGATCTCGTGCGTGACGGGCCAGCTGGTCCTGTCGGCGCGGGAGGGTTCGATGGCGAGGCCCTCCCTGATCGTCGCGCTGGTGGGGCTGGCCATGCTGGCGGCCGGCGTGACCTTGGTCTGGTCGATGGGGCTACGGCGCCAATCCCTGGGCCCGCGGTTGATCATCCTGGTTCCCATCGTGCTGATGGTGACCCTGGTGGTGGCGCTGATGCTGGACGGCGATTTCCGCCGACTCGACGTGCTGTGACGAGATCGGCTCACGGATGGCGGTCGTTGTGGCTGTCGTTGTGGCTGCCTTTGTGGCTCGGTTGGTCGCACCCTGCGTGGGCGCTGTGTCCCAATTGCCTCGGCCAGACCCGCAGTCTGACGCCGACGCTCGAGCTCCTCGGGGGCTTCCTGCTGATCCCGTTCGTGGTCGCGTACCTGGCGCTGTGGAGAATCAGAAGGGTTTGTCGCGACGTGCCTCAGTTCGAGCCGCCGCCGTCCACGGCGCTGAACGCCCGGATGTCACGGGCCGCGGGTGGGTCGAACGTCGGTCCGGCCGGGTAGATGGCCGTCGGCCACCACACGGGATCTTTGTCGGCCTTCTCGGCAGTACCCCCGCAGCAGCACCAATGGTCGCGAAGAGACCTTCGGTCACGGCTGTCATTTGCCCGCCGCGATCAGAGCGGTAGGATCATCGCTCACGCCAAGGTCGCTCGCCGCTGCGACTCGGAATCGAGCTCATGAATCCCGACATTCGCTGGAAGCAAAGATTTCAGAACTTCGACCGAGCGTACGTCCTCCTCCGCGAGGCGCTGCAGGACGGTGCCTCGGTGCTAAACCCCCTGGAGACAGAGGGTGTGATTCTGCGCTTCGAATATTCATTCGAGCTGGCGTGGAAGGTGTTGAAGGATTTTCTCGAGGAAGACGGCATTGTCTTTCCGACCATCACGCCAAAGGCCGTGCTCAAGGGGGCCTTTGCCGCCAAGGTCATCGACGACGGCCAAGTGTGGATCGACATGCTCGACCACCGCAACCTGTTGTCGCACACTTACAGCTCCGCCAGCTTCGAAAAAGCGGTGAAGGCAATCGTTGAGCGTTACCTGCCGGCGATGGGGAATCTGCATGATTTTCTTCAGGGGCAGATCTCATGAAGCCAGCCGGTCTTGGAGAGACCGAGTTACGCCTGATGACCGGTGTGTTCCGTCGCCACCCCGAAATAGCCGCCGTGAAACTCTTTGGATCGCGAGCAATGGGGACCTTCCGGCCGCAATCGGATGTGGATCTCGCCGTGTGGGGCAGCGTGGGCCCCTCGGTGCCGAGTCCATCGCCGGCGAGCTAGACGAGCTGGCGTTGCCCCTCCGGTTCGAGGTCCAGGCCTTCGAGCACATCGGTCATCGCGAGCTACGCGAGCACATCGAACAGGTGGGAGTCCCGATCTATTCGAAGTCCGCTACTTCGGATTCCTGAGGATCCGTCGTCCGACCGCGCGATGGCGGGTTTACCCTGTTCCCGAGGTCGAGCAAGGCCGGCGCCACCATCAGCGCCGCGAGGACGCACGTCAGTTCACCGATGAGGCTGGCCAATCCGAACGAGCGAACACCGCGGTTTTCGGAGAGCAGCAGGGAGGCGTAACCGACGACGGTGGTGAACGAGCACAGGGCGACGGCCGGACCGGTGGTGGCGAGGATACGGGCTGCTGAGCCGGGACCCTCGGCGCGGTGGCGCGCCGCGAGGTTGACCGCATAGTCGACGCCGATGCCGACTGTGATGGGGAGGGCGACAAAATCGAGGAAGTTGATGCGCAGGCCGATCATGCCGGCCGCCGCCAGCAGCATAAGCACGCCCGTGAGGCCGCAAAGAGCGGTCACCAGAGCCTGACGGGTCATGCCGAGCATCGCCAGGACCACCAACAATGCGCCCAACAACGCGGCGATAGTAGCCCGCGGACCGTCTCGCTCAAGGGAGCCGATCACGTCGCGTTGGACGAAGGCGTTGCCGCCGACGATGAGGTCGGACCCCAAGTGGAGCGCGTGAAAGGTCGAAACGAATCGTTGGAGATCCTCGGTGCGCCACATGTCGAAGCCGCTGCCCACTTTGGCGATGACCAAGCGGCCCCGACTGCCATCCTGTTCCGTGAAGGGCCACGCGAGATCGGCAGGCACGTCCGCGGGGGTAATGGGGATCAGCCGCTCGGGTGGGTCGAGCGCCATCACGGCACGACGGTCCTCTTCCGGAAGCGTGGCCAGCAGAGGACCGCGCAGGAGCGCCCGGATACTTGCCAATAGCCCAAGCTTGACGCTCTGGTCGGCGGGGACGAGGTCATCGAAGGCGGCCAACTGGGCGAACAACCGGTCGCGCTCCGGACGATCGCGGTCGGCGGAGCGCAAGCGCTGGGCGACCTCGCGGGCTCGCTCGGAGGTAGGCGCGGCGATCACCACGCTGCCCGCCAGACTGCGGCCGAAGGCGCCCTCAACCTTTTCGGTCCATGCCCTGATTTCGATGGTCTCGCAGGCATCCGAGCGAAGGTTCTTGAGGTCATCTTCGAACGGACGGCCTAAAAGGTAGCGAGCGCCGCCGAACGCTGAGACGGCGAAGATGACGAGCGCCACGCCGGCCGTTAGCCGGGGCCGCCGTTGGCTGATTCCGATCAGCGGGCCGCCCCACGCGCTGGTCCGTGGCCCACCCGGCAGTCCTCCCCGTGCTTCGAGGCCGGCCACCGCCGCGGGCAGCACCAGGAATGTCGCTGCCCAACAACAGAGAATGCCGACGCCACCGATGACGCCGAAATGGCGGAATCCCTGGAAGTCGGTGGTCAGCAACGACGCATACGAAACTGCCGCCGTGAGGGCCGCTGTCAGGGTGCCGCCGGCGCTGCCTGTCAATGCTCTGGCCAGAGCGTCGGCGGTATTGCCGCCGGGCTCCCGTTCCTCGAAGTACCGCGCGAGCAGGATGATGCCGAAGTTGATGCCGTTGCCCACAATGATCGGCGCGAGAAATCCCGTCGCCAGGTTGAGGTGTCCGATGACCAAGAAGGCGAAACCGAACGTCACCGCCGCTCCGAGGATCAGGGGGCCGAGAAGCACCGGGAGAGGCGCGATCGCGCCGAAGTACAGTCCCAATCCCGCAAGGACGAGGGCGACGGTGAAGAGCGTGGCTCGCAGTAACCCGCCAAGTAACGCACGGTGCTCGGCGGCGGTGTTGACTACGTCGCCGCTCATGCCGATCCGCACCCCTGGTCCGGCGCGCAGCCGCGCCTCGGAGACCACCCGTTGAATCGCCTCCAGGGCGGCGCGATTGCGTGACACGGCCTCCGCCGCCGCCCGGGTACGCACCACGATGACCTGCAGGCGGCCATCGCTGGAAACGATCGGCGCCGGGCTCTGGGCGCGGGCGGATGCCACGTCGAACCGGCGCATCAGCTCACGCCCGCGCTCCCCGAACTGCGACCGCTCTCCGTGACCATACTGCGGAGCGGATTCGTCGTCGAGCGCGACGTAAAGGGGGTTGAGCCTGGCTTTTTGCGCGCGCAACCAGTCTCGGACTTCCGTCAGCTCGTCGGTCGGCGCCAACATGTAGCGGTGGTTCCACACGAAACGATCGCGTACCTGCGTGTCGAAGGCGACGCCGGCCAACAAACCGGACGGCAAGCGCCCGAATCCATCCCGCACGAGCATGGCCGCGGCCTGGCGCTGCGCAGGTTCGTCCGACGCGATGGAGACGACGACGGTTCCGAATACCTGTGCCCTCTTCTCGATCGCGCGCAAATCCCGAACGGATGTGGTCTCGGGAGGAAGCAGATCGGACAGATCGCCGTGGACCGGAAGACGCAAGGCAAGGGGCAGAGCCGAGGCCGTGACCAACGCGGCCGCCACGAGGATCAACGAGCGGCGCCGCACGCTGAAGCGAGCCCAACGCCAGCACAATGCCGACCCCAGGGACGCTCGCCCCGTTTCAGGAAGATGGGCCGACCGAACGAATTCTTGGTCGGCAATCTCACCCTTCCTCATCTTTTCCCCCGATCTCCCACCCCCGACCGCCCTTGCGGGGCACCGCAGAGCTCCGTTGTCGGTTCCCTTGTCAACGATGCTTCGCAGTCCAGGTTGAAATCATCGCACACCTCGGCACTCGGAACCTTGGGATAGAGAATCTGGAGCTGGGCTGGCCCTGTTCGGCGTACTCTGCGGCATGCCGTTCGCGCAGACGCTCCTGTTCGCGTTGCCCGTGATCCTGGGCGGGGCGCTTCACATCGCAGCGATCCGGCTCGGGCTCTGGCCCGGGCTCGCGCGGCTGCCACTCGACGGCGGGCTCACCTGGCGTGGCCGTCGCGTTTTCGGCGAGAACAAGACGGTTCGCGGCGCGGTGGTCATGGTGGCGGCGACGGCGCTCGCGAGCGGGCTACTCCGGCTAGCGAGCGGCGCACACGCCCTCACCGCGCGCGGCCTCGCCACCGCCGCCACGTACCCGCTCGCCTGGGGTGCGCTGCTCGGTGCCGGTTACGTCGCGGGAGAATTGCCGAACAGCTTTCTCAAGCGTCAGCTCGACGTCGCGCCGGGAACAGCGGCGCGTGGCGGGCTGGGACCGCTGTTTTGGGTCGTCGACCAATGCGATAGCCTGGCAGGCGTGCTCGCCGCCGCGGGCCTCGTGTCAATCCCGCCGTTAACGCTGATCGCTGCATTGGTCGTCCTCACGCTCGTCGTGCACCCCCTGGCCGCGCTGGCGATGAAGGGGCTCGGCCTCAAGCGGCGGCTCGGCTGAGGGGTTGATCGGCGGCCCTCTTCTCGCTACCGTTCGTCGATCGCCGTGAACATCCCGAACCTCCTCAGCGGGACGCGAATCGTGCTGGCGCCGCTCCTGCTCGCGCTGGCCTGGTTCGGTGAAGGGCGGGTTTTCCTCGTCGGCCTCTGCGTTTCGCTCCTGACCGACATTGTCGACGGCAAGCTCGCGCGGAAACTCGGGCAGACCTCCGAACTAGGCGCCGGGCTCGACTCCTGGGGAGACTTCGCCACGTACATGAGCGTCCCATTCTGCGCTGCCTGGCTCCGCCCCGAATTCGTGCGCGCGGAGTGGATGTTCTTCGCGGCCGTTGTCGCCAGCTACACGATCCCAGTGGTCATCGGGTTCCTCAAGTTCCGCCGACTCACCAGCTACCACACCAAGGCGGCGACCCTCGGCGCCTACCTGGTCGGCGGAGCCACCGTCGTGATCTTCGCCGGTGGTCCGGCCTGGCCCTTTCAATTGGCGACGGTAGCGATCGTCTATGCCGAGCTCGAGGAGATCGCGATCACATGCGCTCTTCCGCGCTGGCGCGCCAACGTTCCGACGCTGGGGCGCGCGCTCGCCCTGCGCCGGTCAATTCAGGCGCCAACCACTCAGGCGCCAACCACCTCCAGCGCGCCCGGTTGAACGGCGATCTCAAAACTGTCGCACTGCGCGCCGAGGGCTTCACCGTCACCGAAGAATCGCGTCGGGCGACAGCAGGTGACCCGCGCCCATGTTGCGGGGATGACCGTGATCATGGACGCGGGGATTCGCATCCCGGCCACGAGGCGTCCGAGCGTCGCGAGGAGCGCGCCGCGTGAACACGCTGGCAGGACGCACAACTCGAAGACACCGTCGTCGTTTCGCGACGCCGGCGAGATGCAAAGGCGTCCGCCGAATGTGGCCTGGTTCGCCACGAAGATCGCGTGCGCGTCAACCGAGAAGGACCGCTCGTCCGCGTCGCCTGCACGGCGCAGGCGGACCTCGAAGCGGTCCGGGGGTCCAGCGTCGAGCACTTTGGCGCCTGCCGCCAGCCAATAGGCGTGCAGCCCGGCGCGTCCGAGTGCCCACCGCAAGAGAGGCTGATCGCCGTCGCGCAACGATTGGGCGGCGAGCGCGCTGTCGGCGGCGACGCCGACGCCTCCCACCGTGCAGAAGCGTCGACCATTGACCGACAGGAGATCGCATCTCCGCCGCCGCCCGCTCCGGATGCGGGCAATCACGTCGGCGAGCGCTTGCGGCAACCCGAGCGCCCGCGCCAGATCGTTCGCGGTGCCGAGCGGCAAGAGACCGAGGACGGCTGGCGCCGCGCCGAGCGCGTTGACCACCCAGCTAACCGATCCGTCACCGCCCGCGACGACGAGTAGCCGATCGCGCGCCGCCGCCACGTCGCGGGCGATCCACTCCAGTCCCGAGATGTCCCGCGCCTCGATGAAGTCGAGTCGCGCGGACGGCCCGAAGCCGCGTTCCACCTTCGTTCGCCAGGGACCCTTCACGTTGCGCGCGTGGGGGTTTGCGACGACGACGACGGAATCCGCTGGCGGCATTGGGATATACGCTATGCCGCGCCGTCGGGCTTCGCAATGCGGAGTGGCCGGCTGGAGCCCGTGAACGGCGTCTGTTCAACTCGGCCGCGTCAAGTTCCTATTCAATGAACACCTGAGCTATCGGCTCGTGGAGTTGCTGCGAGAAGAATTTCCGGGCAGCAGCCGCGTGCGCCATATTGGCCTGCTCGAACCCGACCGAGGTGTGTGTCCGCTCAACGGCTGGTCGAGGCGGTGGCCGACAACCGATTAAGTCCCCCCTTTTTTTGCCCATGACCGCGATTCCATTTTCGGAGGCGGCCTTCGAAAGCGCGTTCGTGGACTCGGTGTCGGCCCACTGCAAACGCCACCTCTGCGCGAAAGGAGTGGGTCGCATCGCTGCCCGCCTTCTGTTGGCGGGACCATGACATGGGGCGACACGAGCAGCAGCCGACGCTCCAGTTCGAAACGGCCCGGCGTATTCGGTGATACGTGCACGCCACGTATGCACCGATACGCGTGGTCTGTATCGTCCGGTCCCCCGGCGTTTTCACGCAAAAGGTAAACGTTACCTTAACTTCCGGAGATACTAGGTGCACCGCGCGTCTCGCATCCGGAAATGTCGGTGGTTTTCGGTATTGCACGGGTGTTAACGTTCGATGCAGGCCGGTCGCGTCGGCCGCTGCTTCGGATTGAGGATCCCGAACGACCGCCAAACCCGGAGGTAACCGATGGCTCAATGCAAGCGACCGGTAATAGCTGACGCATTCGAACCCGACCACAACTCGACGACGACGGCGGCGGCAGTCGGGAAGTCGGTTCACGGACTGAGTTGGGCGATTCTGGGCGTGGCGGCGAGGACACTGGCGCTTGGTGGTGCGGCTTGCGACGATGCGCGGGGGGCCTATCAGCCCGACGTCAGCGTCGTTCAAGAGGCGTCCGTGCTGCAGGGGCAGGTGCCGCTCGACGGCAACGCGGTCCCGAAGTTCGTGGACCCGCTTCCCACGTTCAACGGCCGCCGCGCCAACGCGACCGCGACGCTGTCGATCAACATGCAAGAGTTCCAGCAAAAAATCCTACCGGCGTCGGTTTACGCGCGCCTGCCCGCGCCCTACAACGCAGGCACGTTCCTGTGGGGCTACAACATCAACGGCGTGGGCCCGACCCTCCCGGCCCGGACGATCGAGGCACGCCGCGGGATCGCCACCACCGCTGCGTACACGAACAGCCTTCGAAACACGCGCTTGCAGAGCCTGCTCACCGTCGATCAGTCGCTTCACTGGGCGGACCCGCTCGGCACCACGGCTCGCTTCAACTGCGTGAACGGGCCTCCGCTGAACCGGGCGTGCACGATGCCGTACACGGGCCCCATCCCCGCGGTCGTACACCTGCACGGCGCTGAGGTGCTCTCGCAGTACGACGGAAACCCCGACGCCTGGTTCACGCCCGGGCTCGCGCAGAGGGGCCCTTCGTTCTTCAACACCACTTACAACTATGTCAACACCCAGGAGGCCACGATGCTGTGGTTCCACGACCACGCGCTCGGCGTGGTCCGTGAGAACGTATACGCGGGCCTGGTCGGCATGTACCTCATACGGGACAACCGTGATACGGGCGCCGCGAACAACCCGATCACCTTGCCCGCCGGCGACCAGGAGGTCGAGTTGATGATCCAAGACAAGCAGTTCGACGCGAGGGGGCAGCTTCTCTTCCCCGACGGAACGCCCACCGACAACCCGACCGGCTTGAACGGCGGCGTCGGCAACCCCGATATCCACCCGTTCTGGATCCCGGAGTTCTTCGGCGACGTCATCACGGTGAACGGCAAGAGCTGGCCCACGATGTCGGTGCAGCCGCGTCGCTATCGGTTCCGGTTCGTCAACGCCAACAACGCGCGCTTCATGACCATGCAGCTGTTCGATCAGACCGGCGTCGACATGCACCAGAACGGGCCGGTGGGTCCGGTCATCTGGCAGATTGGCTCGGACGGCGGGTTCTTCAACAACCCGGTCAAGCTCGGCGATCCCGCGAACGACATTCACGCCTGCGATGGCACCAACAATCCCCCGCCGGGCAACGTGCTCGGCGGCAGCACCGACATCCAGGCCGGCAGCAAGTGTCTGTTCCTGGCTCCGGCCGAACGAGCCGACGTCGTCGTCGACTTCGCGGGGCAGGCGGGGAAGACCTTCACGTTGAAGAACTTCGCCGTGATCCCGTTCCCGAGCGGCAGCCCGGTCGGGTTCGGCGTGCCGGACGCGACCTCCGACGGCCTCGTCATGCAGTTCAAGGTCAACCTGCCGTTGCAAGGAACCGACACGACCTTCAACCCGGCGGCCCCGAATCACCCCGAGCTCCGCTCGTCTCCCATCGTCAACGTCAAGCCAGCGAACGGACGGGGTGACAAGCTCCGCCAGCTCATCCTCGTCGAGGAGGAGGGCAGCGGGATTTCCGGCGTGCCGGGCTCGCCCGACGCCGACGGCGAGCCGGTGGAGAGCCTGATCAACAACACCAAGTGGAACGGGAACCGCGAGGGCACCACCACCCCGGTGCCGGGGTCGACCTCGAATGGCCGCGGCCTGAACGCGACGGAGGCGCCGCAAGAGGGCTCGACCGAGGTCTGGGAGATCGCCAACCTCACCGGCGATGCCCACCCCATCCACATCCACCTGATCCAGTTTCAGGTGATCTCGCGACAGCCGTTCGACCTCGCGACCTATCTGACCGACTGGATTGCCGCCTTCCCGGGCGGCCGGTTCAACGGGTTCAACTTCGCGCAGGGCGTGTACATCCCGGGGTTCGGGCCGCCCCTTCCCTACAACACGCCGAACTCGGCGGGCGCGGTCGGTGGCAACCTGAACTTCGACGCCCCCAAGTACACGCAGCAGGGCGCGTGCGGCGATGGCCTCTGTCCGGTGCGGGCGCCGGATCCGAACGACGCCGGCTGGAAGGACACCATCAAGATGTTCCCGGGTGAGGTGACGAGCATTGCTCTGCGGTGGGCGCCGCAGGGCGTGCCGGCCGGTGGGGTCCGAGCCGGACAGGACGCGTTCCCGTTCGACCCGACCACGGCGCCGGGGTACGTCGAGCACTGCCACATCCTCGACCACGAGGACAACGAGTTCATGCGACCGCTGCTGATCGCGAAGTAGTCCCGCCTCGCCGCAACCAACCACTAAACACTCGACGCCCTCCGCGGGTCCAGCGGCGGAGGGCGTCTCGAACTCGGGATTCCCTCTTTCAGATGTCAATCGGCCGAGACGAGCCGCTCGAAACGGCTCATTGTCGTCGAGGGAGGACACCCTGAGCTCACGCTCGACCACGGCCATCCTGCTGTTTCGAGTGATGCTGCTGATGGTCGCCGCGACCGCGGTGGCGGCGGCGGTCGTGGTCGGGACGCGAGATCCGGCGAGGGTCGACACGGGCGCCGCCTTCGTCTGCCCGATGCATCCAGACGTCAAGGCAGCGGTCCCCGGACAGTGCCCGATCTGCGGCATGGCCCTGGAGTTCGCCAACCGCCGGCCATCGTCGCGGCTCGCGGGCCGTGGCGACATGCCCGGTATGGCCGACCTGACGCTGGTCGAGAACATTCGCAAGCACAAGATCATCGACTTCGCGCGCATACGCGCGCTGCCCTCCGATTTGCGGGAGATGCGCGGGGCCGCCTCTGTCGAGCCCGATGGGACCATCTTTGCGATCTTCTACGACGACCAGATCCAGACGCTGGCCGCGGACGAGCCTGGTACCTTCACGCCGACGGGCGCGCCGGCGTTGACGATTGCCGTTCGCCGCGTCGACGAGCCGGCAAGTCGGTGGGATGACTCCACGTCACGCATTCGCTTCCGCTTGCAGGCCGCCGCGCCGGCGCGCCCCACGACCGGCGCGCCCGAGCCTGGGCAGGCGGGCTGGCTCGTGCTCGCGCGCAAGGCCCGCGAGGTCCTGTCCGTCCCCGCGACAGCCGTGCTGCAGTCACCGGCGGGACCGTACGTGCTCGTGCCCGGCACGGGCGCCGGATTCGGCAAGCGGCCGATCGAGATCGGGGAGACGTTCCTGAAACAGGGAATCGTCGTCGTTCGCTCGGGCGTCAAGGCCCACGAGCGGGTGGTGGCGAGGGCCGCCTTCTTCGTCGACGCCGACCGCCGGGTCGCCGGGGGCGAGGTGGAAGCCGGCTGGGCGTCCGAGTGATCGCGCGTCTGGTCTCGTGGTGCGCGCGCCATCGAAGCGCGGTCATCGCTCTGGCGCTGGTGGTGGTCGCGGCGGGCGAGCTCGCACGCCGGCATCTGGCCCGCGACGTGGTGCCCGATCTCGCCGATCCCCAGATTGGCCTGGTGGCAGACTGGATGGGACACCCGGCGACCGAGGTCGCCTCATCCGTCACGAAGGTGCTGACGGCGGCCCTCTCGGGCGTCCCCGGGACCAAGGCCGTGCGCGGCACCACGATGGACGGCATGGCCTACGTGGACATCGTGCTCGAATCCGCGGTCGGGCTCGATGCCGTACGCCAGGAGATCGTCGATCGCGCGAGCGCAGTCAGGGCCCGGCTGCCGCCGAATGTCATCCTCCAGATCGGGCCCGCCGCGTCGGCGACCGGCTGGGTGTTCGAGTATGCGCTGACCGACCCGCAGCTCGTGTCGTCGGCCATCGACCTCCGGAGGTTCCAGGAGGACGTGCTGCGTCCGGCGCTGTCGGCGATTCCGGGCGTCGCCGAGGTGGCCTCGGTGGGTGGCAGCGTGCGGCAGGTCCAGATCGCGGTGAAGCCACGCGAGCTGCGGGAGCGAGGTCTCGCCTTCAGCGACGTGCTGGCCGCGCTCGGTCCCGTGTTTCCGTGCGGAATCGCGGCGAGCAGGCTGTCCCCCGACGAGCTCGGCGCCATCCCCGTCGGCGCGGGGGCGCCCGCCCGCGCGGGAGGGCCGACGGCGGGCGCGTCCCGTTTGCGCGACGTGGCCCTGGTGCGGCTCATCGACGACATGCCGACCGGGCTGGCGGACGTGGCGGGCCTGCGCGCCGTGGGCGGGATCGTGATCGCGAGGCGCGACGCGAACCTCGCCGGCATGGTGGAGGAGGTCAAGCGCACGATCGCCCGAGAGTCCCGCAAGCTGCCCCACCGCGCCGCCGACGCGGGCCGGATCGATTCGGGAGCCGCGGCGGACGTTCGCGTGGGGACCACCTACGACCGGGCCGATCTCGCGGCCCGCACGCGCGTCACCCTGCTGCGCGCTCTCGCCGAGGAGGTCGGCGTCGTGGTGCTGGTGGTCCTGATCTTCCTGCTGCACGCGCCGAGCGCGCTCGTGCCGATGGTGACGCTGCCGGTGGTGCTGGGCTCGACCTTCGGTGCCATGTGGCTGCTCGGGGTCCCGGCCACCATCATGAGCCTGGGCGGGATCGGAATCGCGCTCGGCATGGCGGTCGACGCCGACATCGTCGCGCTCGAGGCGTCGCACCGGCAGCTCGAGGGCGCTGCGCCGGGAATTTCGCCCGCCGACCGGCGCGCGAGGATCATCGCCGCCGCCCAGTCCTTCGCGCCCGCGATCCTGACGTCGCTGGTGATCACCGCCCTGTCGTTTCTGCCCGTGTTCGCGTTCACCGGCGAGACCGGCCGCCTGCTGCGACCCCTGGCGCTGACCAAGACGCTGGTGTTGTTCTCGGCGGCGCTGGTCACCTTGACGGTGGCGCCCGCGGTGCGGGATCGGCTGCTCCGCGGCCCGGTGATGCCCGAGCTCGGGAACCCGCTCACCCGGACGCTGGTGCGCGCCTATCGCCCCTTCGTGCACTTCGCGCTCGACCGGCCCGCACTGACGCTCGCGACGGCGGGCCTGGCACTGGCGTCGTGCTTGCCCATTGCGACCCGGCTCGGCGGCGAGTTCCTGCCGCGCGTCGACGAGGGCGATCTGCTGTTCATGCCGACTACACTGCCCGGCGTGTCGCGCGAGGAGGCGGCGCAGCAGCTGTTCTGGCAGGACCGCGCGATGAGCGAGTTCGGCGAGGTGGCGAGCGTGTTCGGCAAGGTCGGGCGCGCGGACACCGGTACCGATCCCGCGCCGTTCTCGATGGCCGAGACGACCGTCCGCCTGCGCCCGCGCGCCGAATGGCCCAGGCTGGCGCGCCGCCGCTGGTACTCGGGCTGGGCGCCCGCGCCGCTGCGACGAGCGCTTGGGGTGTTGTGGCCCGAGGCCACTCCGCGCACAACCGCCGAGCTCGTCGAGGAGCTGGACCGAGCGGTCCGGCTGCCGGGCTGGACGAGCGCGTGGACCGCGCCCGCGCGCGCACGCATGGACATGATGGCCACCGGCGTGCGAACTCCGGTCGGTGTTCGCATCGTCTCGCCCGATCCGAAGCGCCTGGATACCCTCGGGACCACTCTGCGCAGGATCGTCGAGCGAGTGCCGGGAACACGCAGCGCGGTGTTCGAGTCGCTCGGCGGCGAGACCTGGCTGTCGTTCGACGCCGACGCGGAGGCGCTCGCCCGCCACGGAGTGGAACCAGCAGCCGTGACATCGATCGTCGGCCTGCTGACCGCGGGCGGCCAGATCGGCGAGATGGGGCACGACGGACGCCGCGTGCGCGTGCGGATCTCGCCCCAGGTGGGCGACGTCGAGGCGCGCGGGCTCGCCGACGTGCTCCGCGAGGTCACTGTCCGCGGCGCCGGTGCCACCGGCGCCACCGGCGCGCAGCAGTCGCGGACGCAACCCGTGCCTCTGGCGTTGCTCGGACACCCGCGCTACGTGCGCCGGCCGGCCGCGCTCCGGACCGAGCAGGGTACCCTGGTGGCTTACCTCTACGTCGATCTGAAGGACGGCGTGAACCTCGAAGGCTACGTCGAGCGCGCCAGGCGCGAGGTCGAGGCCGCCACCGCTGGCGACGAGCTTCGTCTCGGCGCGGGAGAACGGATCGAGTGGACGGGGCAGTACGATCTGTTGCTCGCCGGCCAGGCGCGTCTCAGATGGATCGTGCCGCTCGTCCTCGTCTCCACGCTCGCGCTGCTCTTTCTTCAGTTCCGCAGCCTCACCGAGGCGTGCATCGTTGTGGTCTCGGTGCCATTCGCGCTGGTCGGCAGCTTGTGGACCCTGTACCTGCTCGGTTATCCACTATCGGCGCCGGTGTGGGTCGGCCTGCTGTCGGTGGTCGGGCTGGCCATGCAGACCGGTGTCGTGATGGTCGTCTACATCGACGAGGCGTTCCACCGGCGGCTGCGCCAGGGGCTGATCCGCGACCGCGACGATATCATCCAGGCGCACGCCGAGGGCACCGTGCGGCGCCTGCGACCCAAGATCATGACCATCACCACCATGGCGGCCGCGCTGCTCCCTCTGCTCTGGGCCGACGGGTCCGGGGCCGAGATCATGAAGCGGGTGGCGGCCCCAATGCTCGGGGGGCTCGCGACCAGCGCGTTCCTGACGCTGGAGGTGTTGCCGGTGCTCTACACGATCTGGCGCACCCGGCAGCTCCGCCGCGCGGAGCGAACCGGAGCGTCGCTGGCATCGGTGGTGGGCCCGGTGCCGAGTTGGGCGCGGAGGTAGCGCCGTCTTGCGCGGCTTGAGCCCAATCACGATTGGTCTCGCGGTGCTCGCGACCCTGGTCCTTGGCGTCGCGCTCGTCGTGTGGGTGCGAGCGCCGTCGGACCGAACCACGAGCCAGCTGACCCCCGAATCCGAGGCGGACCCGGCGGGGACGGAGCGCCCGCCGCCGGCCGCGGCGGGCTCCGAGTTGGCCCGGCGCGAAAAGCCGCCCATCGCGCCACCGCCCGCGATGGAGCCCGCGCGCGCGCCCGCTTTGTCATGGCAGGACGCGGCGACCGCGGCGGCCTCGGCATCCGACGCGGACGCCGGCATCAAGACAGAGGCCGCCATCCTCGGCAAGGGTCTGATCTTCGCCCAGCTCTTCCAGAGGCGAAGACAAGCGGCCGACGAGCGCGCGTTCGAATCGCTGAAGCTGACCGAGACCACGCGCGAGGCGATCCGACGAATCGACGCGAGCCGCGGCGAGGGCGCGGACAACGTGGCGCCCGAGCGCGCCCGGCACGAGGCCCTCATCGCGCTGATGGGCTCCGATGCCGCGAAGCGATTCGATGCCGCGGAGCGGGTCGCGGTTCAGCAGGTTCGCGGGAAGTATCGCCTGGAGGGCGCGCGCCTGCTTCACGAGCGGGCGACGGCGCCCGCGGCCCGACCGGCGGCCGCCACCGAGCCGCCGTGACGGGAAAAGCGAAAAGTGACGTGACGCCAAGATGAGCTCCCCCACGACGCGCTCGGTCTCCGCGCGGACCGCGCCTCCTCGAGCGAGCCCGCCGGCGCCGGCCGCGGGCGCGGCTGGGAGCGACGTCCACGTCGTGGGCGTGGTCGGCGGCGGCAGCTACGGAGGCGCGGTCGGCGGCGCGGGCTCGTCCGGTGTGGCGGCGGAGGTGGGCGGTGCCGGCAACAATGACGAGCGGTGGCTTGTTCCGGTTATTTCTCCCGCCGGGTGTATCTGCCCACACGAATCCGAGGTCCGGTGGTGGAACTGTTGCATTCGGCTTCGTCAAATATTTTTGAAACAATGACAAATTGAGATCTGCGCGGCCCTAATCCACGAACCAACAGGACGCGAGCCGGGCATCAAGGGTCGCCGTCCCTAGACTCTCTTTGGATACACCGATGTCGCCCGAGAATACTCGTGACCAACAATCACGCCCCAGGTGTATTGCTCATCGACTGCATGCCGCGGTTGCGGGCATTCGTGCATCGGCTCGTCGGTGATCGAGAAACGGAGAACGAGCTTCTCCAGGAGATCAGTCTCCGGGCGCTGGCGGGTGAGGGGCCCGACGAGGAGGATGTCTTCCTGGCCTGGAGCTGCGGCATCGCCCGGCACGTGATCGGCATCGAGTGGCGCCGGCGCCGCCGCGCGCGCGCCGAGTTGCCGATAGAAGACGACGGAGTCGCCGTTGAGCTTCCCGATCGGCAGGCCTGTCTAGACAACTGCATCGCGGCGCGCGAATCGCTGCTGCGGGCCGTGAACGATGTCGACGCGGAGGGGCTCGATCTCCTCATTCGCCGGTACGTCCTGGGGAAGCCCGGCAAGGATCTCGCGGATGAGCTCGAGCTGAGCCCGGCCGCTCTCCGGATGCGGCTCATGCGCCTTCGATCGACCCTGCGGGCGCGTCGGGACGACTTCGAAAAGTCCTGATACTGCGGGCCGTTGGAGCCCAGGAACCTGGAACGGCTCAAGGTATGTTGGGATTTTTTCGTTACGTTCGTCGGCCCCTGGATACTTATTACGCAGGCGGCGCGAGAGCTCTTCATCCAGCTGACCACGGTCGCGGGGAGGCAATCCATGTCGAAGAAACGCGTACTGACGGTTGCATCAGGAGGCGTGCTCGCGCTGGGCGTTCTGTCCCTGGCGGTCGTGTCAAAGGGCCGTGGCGATCAATCGACGTCGACGGAAACGGTCACGTCGGCGGTCGGCCAGCCTTCGCCGGACCAGGTCCCGCTCGATCCGACCACGGTTCCGGTATTCGCAAATCAGCTGCCCATCCTGCCGACGTTCGCGCCCAGCAAGGTGAACACGAGCGGCGGGAGGGTCGTTTCCAACGAGTACACGATCACCGACTCGGAGGTGGCGGTGCAGATGTTGCCGGCGGGTTTCCCGGCCACGAACGTGCTCGCGATGGGCGGCGCGATCGTCGGTGGTGGGACTTTCCAGGGGTCGCCGGCGGCGATGTTCGACAACACGCGCGGCATCCCCACGATCATGCACTGGCGCACCGACATCACCGCGCCGACCTTCATGCCCGTCGACCCGGATCTGCACTGGGCGAACCCCCAGGCGATCGAGAAGCCCACGCCTCCGTTCAATCTATTTCCGCCGGGCTACGCCAATGCGCAGTTTCCCGTGGCGCACGTCACCCATACTCACGGTTTGATGGTTCTGCCGCAAATGGACGGTACGGCCGAGGAATGGTTCACGAACGTTCAGTACCGCGGCGCCAGCTTCGTTACCGAGGACTACACCATGCCGAACGATCAGCCGGCGACGCAGCTCTTCTATCACGACCACGTGATGGGAGAGACCCGGCTCGGCGTGTACGCCGGTGAGGTCGGCGCGGCGTACTTCATCCGCGATCCCAGCACCCCGCTCGACGCCGCGAGCTCACCGTTGCCCAAGGGCGCGTTCGAGATCGCGCTGGCCGTTTCGTCCAAGGCCTTTTTCACTGACGGCGAGCTGAATTTCCCGCCGGACCGAGGGACCCTGAACGCCGCCGCGGACGCGCCACCGAACATTCCCTACTGGACCTACGACGAGGGCGCCGACGAGGTCACCGTCAACGGAAAGGTCTGGCCGAACCTGAACGTTCAGCGCCAGCAGTACCGGTTCCGTCTCCTGGCGGCGGCGAACACGCAACTGTGGGACTTTCAACTCGTCAACTGCCCGGTCAACAACAAGCCGGACACCAACTCTTGCGTGCCCGACGGCGGCCCGGTCGTGCCGTTCACGATCATCGGGTCGGACGGCGGATATCTGCCGGCGCCCCAGAGCGAGACGCACGTTCAGATGGGTATCACCGAGCGCGCCGACATCCTGGTCGACTTCTCGCAGTTCGCGGCCGGCACGCAGATCACGATGCTCAACGTGCTCCAGACCGGCAACACGCTGGGCACGGTCATGCGGTTCACCGTGCAGGGCGGCATGGCGGTTCACCCGCCGGCCCTGTCGCCGTCCCTGTTCCCGACGCGCGCAGTCCTGACGGCGAACGCGCCGACCCGGACCAAGGTGCTGCGGATCTTCGACGACCTCAAGGTCGAGCCCGATGATGCTTGCGAGAACGGCTCGCCCAACTGCAACCAGCGCTCGCTGGACGGCCTCGAGTTCTCGTCGCCGGTGACGGAGCTGCCGCTGGTAGGATCGACCGAGGAGTGGGACATCCTCAACACCCACGACGTTTCTTCGGACGACGTGGATCAGGCGTTCCACCAGATCCACATCCACTTGCTTGAGTACCAGCCGATCAACCGGCAGTCGTTCGACAACGACGCGTACTTGAAGCAATGGCACCTCATCAACGGTCACATGCCAGTCAGTCGGCCGATCGTGGTCGACCCAACGCCGTACCTCAACGGCCCGGCGGTTCCGCCCCCGGGCTACGAGACCGGCTGGAAGGACACCATCCAGGCCCCGCCGGCTACGATCACGCGCATCATGGTGCGCTGGGCGCCCCAGGAGAGCACGACGGCCACACCGGGCGTGAACCAGTACTCGATCGACCCGACGTCGTTCCCGGATAACGTCAAGGGTCCGGGCTACCTGTGGCACTGCCACATCGTCGGTCACGAGGACCACGACATGATGCGGCCGCTGGCGGTCGTGAACAACTGGAAGGCGGGCGTCGCCTATCAGGCCGGAAACATCGTCGCCAACAGCAACATCGACTACCGGGTCATCGTCGCCCACACCTCGACGGCCACGAGCTCGCCGCCCACCCGTTTCGATCTCTGGGATCGGGTCAACAACAACGACGGCACCTGGCAGCCCCAGATCCGGTATGCCCAGAACGACCGCGTGCTCTACAGCGGGCTGCTCTACGCCGCGCGTTCTGTGTTTCAGGCACAGACTGGGCAAACGCCGCCCGCCAACTCGACCTTGTGGACCGCGCTTCCGATGGCGGCTTGCGGTCAGCTGGCGCAGTTCTGCCAGGGAAACTCGAATCCGATCGCGGTGTCCTGCCGCGCCGATGGCCAGGCGGGCAACCAAACCACCTGCCTCAACGAGATCGAGCCGTGCCTCGCCTACTGCCAGCCGCAGCAAGCGACCCCTTGTTCGGGCCTTTGCAACAACCCGGCCCGGTTCAGTGTCGCCGACGGCAGCAACTTCCATTCGGGTAATCTGGGAACGGGCGCGACCTGCTTCGAGACGACCTCGAGCCTGTTTCAGGGCGAGAACAGCAGCTTCGCGTCCGGCAGGTCGTTGACCGTCAACGGGCGAACCGAGCCGCTCAACGGAAACTGGAACTATCCATTGCCGCCCATGCGGAACGAGGGCTATTGCATCCAGATCACGGCGGGCAACAACTCGTTCGCCGCCTTTGCGGCCTGGTAAGAGCACTGGCAGGCGAGGACAATCTCGGGTTCTGAGCGCTGATCATGAATCCGGACACGAGGGCTTCCGAGGATTCAAGGTCCTCGAGGGCCGATGTGCGTTGATCGGATCATGCGCGTCCCATTCTCATCATTTGTGATTGCCGGGCGATTGATTCTGCTCCTCGGGGCGGCAGTGGCGCTCGCCTCGGCCATCGCGCTGGCCCATGCGCGCGATCGGGGCGATCGCGCCGCGCAGAGCTCGAGCGAACGGTACGTCTGTCCTATGCACCCCGAGGTCGTTTCGCGGACGCCGGGGGAATGTCCGATCTGCCGCATGGCCCTCGAGCGGGTCACCAGCTCCGAGAAGGAGCCGCTCGCCGCCGTGGCGGATGGAGATCTCGTCGGCGTCGTCAAGCGACGCGTCGTCACCCAGCTGGTGCGGGCTCCCGCCTGGCTGGGGCCGGGGGGGTGGGGCACCGCGGTGCTCCACAAGGACGACCTGGTCGGGCTCGGGCCGGGAACCCACGCGCTCTTCTTCGGGACGACCACCTCGCGTGCCGGCCTCGACGTGCGCCTTTCGGCCGACACGCCCGCACCGTGGGACGCGTCGACCTCGCAGGTTCACTTTCAGGCTCAGCCCGGACGTGGCGATCGGGAAGCGGCGGCGAAGGTGCTGGATCGCGGCTGGCTCGACGTCGCGCCGCGGCCACGTGACCTCCTGGTGGTCCCATCGAATGCCGTCCTCTACACCGCGGATGGACCGTACGTGGTGGCGGTCTCTCCGGACGGCCGGACGCTCACCAAGCGCTCGGTCGAGATCGGACGGATCCTCGATTCGGGCTATGTCGCCCAGCAATCCTCGGACCGCTTCGGCGCCATCGTCGTGCTCGCGGGCCTGCGGGAGAACGAGAGGGTCGCCGTCGAGGACACCTTCTTCCTCGATGCGGAGCGCCGCTTGCAGGAGGGACGCGTCATGGGACCCGAGGCGATGCCGTGATTGCGCGCCTGGTCGATTGGTGTACGCGGAACAACCGGATCGTCATCGCCGCCGCGCTGATCCTGGCGATCGCGGGCGAGTGGGCCCGTCGGTCACTGTCGCGCGATGCCGTTCCCGATCTGTCGGATCCGCAGGTGGGGCTCTTCGTCGACTGGATGGGACACCCCGCGACCGAGGTCGCCGACCGAATAACCACCGTGCTCACGGACCAGCTCAAGGACCTCCCGGGATCGACCGCGATCCGCGGTTCGTCGATGGCCGGGATGGCGTACGTGGACGTGGTGTTTGGAGCCACTTCCCGGCTCGAGCCCGGTCGGCAAGAGATCCTCAAGCGGGTCACTAACTTGCGGGGGAGGCTGCCACCCAACGCCCGGATCCAGTTCGGCCCCGCCGCCTCCAGCACCGGGTGGGTCTTCCAGTACGCGCTCGTCGATCCGATGCGCCGGGCGACCTTCCCCGTGGCGCGGAAGGCACAAGACGAGCTGATCCGCCCGGCGCTCGCGGCGATTCCGGGTGTCGCGGAGGTGGTGTCGGTCGGCGAGCCAACCCAGGAAGTCCTGGTGGAGCCCGATCCGGACAAACTGCGGGCGCGCGGCGTGGCCTTCAGCGACGTCGTTTCGGCGATTCGCACCGAACCCGTCGGCGATCCGGATCTCCAGCGAATCGAATCGCTGCCTCTGCCGACGTCGGGGGCGCCCGCGAGCACCCCGGGCGGGTCCGAGGCGCCGATGGCGCCGATGGTGATGGGCGCCGACCACGCCATGCCTCCGGGCGCGCGTCCGATGCCCGGCATGCAGCCGAGTCCGACGCCACAGAGCGGGGGGACGGCGCCCTCATCTTCACAGGCGGACCAGACATCGTTG
>Ga0066788_10000014_pt1 | contig 24248 bp, 18 predicted proteins | sample OrgsoiDNA2013048_FD_70943 | JGI IMG/M metagenome (GOLD analysis project Ga0066788, IMG submission 70943) | Permafrost soil microbial communities from the Arctic, to analyse light accelerated degradation of dissolved organic matter (DOM) -... | ecosystem: Environmental > Terrestrial > Soil >... | reverse complement strand
AGGAGAGAGTCCTTGCGCTTCGGGACACTCGTACCCACCTGAATGAACATGAAACCGGATGGGAAGCCCGAGCGCAGCAGGCGTGCGCCCGGGGGTAACCTTCGCGTGATCCTGGCGGTTGGCGCGCTGCTCTCGGGGTGTTACTACCGCGGCTGTGCTTGCGATCACCGGCGAGGAGGTTGGGGCGGTCACGACCATGACCGCGGACGTGACTTCGACCGCGGGCGCGACCACGACCACGGCCGCCGCTGAGCCCGCGCGCCCTCGAGCGAGGGTGAGGTCGCGGGGCTCCCGCGGCAGCAGCGCCTCGGGGCGCGTATGTCGTCACATCACGAGGAGCAAACTTGCCGTAAGCCCCGGGCTTCTCGCCCATGGCGTGGGCCTCGGTCACCCTGGCCAGTGGAAAGCGCCGGGAGATCGGGACGATGGAGGGTGATGTCGTCACGACTTGGCCCGGCGCGCCTGCGGCCGAAGCGGCCCACCTCATCGAGATGCGCAAGATCGGATGTCTTCCCGTTATCGACGAAGGGAGGGTGGTGGGGATCGTCACCGAGGCCGATTTCGTCCGCGTTGCCCTCAAGTACTTCGAGCTTCGAGACGACAGGTAAAGTCGTCTCCCGTTGAACCCTCCCATCCCGGACCGGAATCCACCTCCCACGACGAAAAGCCGGTTCGCTGACGGTCAGTCGAGCGCGACCGGTGGCTCGTCCCAGTCGGCGAGCAGTGGCCACTCCTCCTCGGATAAAGGAAGCACCTGGGTGCCGGCGGCCCGAAGCAACTTCTGTAGGGAGCGGTCAGCGCCAGCAAGCCGTTGCGTTGCCAGCGGGCACACCCGCACGCGGTCGTAGCGGGCGAACAGCGGTTCGTAACGTCCATCGCGCCAAGGCGCGAGCACCGCGGCGTCCGTCTCGGAGAAGGCGAGTCGGTTCAAGAGACCGGCTGTCACGTGGGGCATGTCGCAGGCAACCGCGACGATCTGGTCCTCCGGTCGTGATCGCAGCAGCGCGACGAGCCCACCGAGCGGGCCAGCGCCCGGCAGCTCGTCGGCGATGGCTTCCATTCCGAAGTGGGCGTAGGCGGCCGCGTTTCCCACCAGGACCGACGAAAGACCGACGCTCCCCGCTAACGTCCGCCACCGTTCCACGATCGGCTCGCCACTCGGTGCGCGCAGGAGCCCCTTGGGCTGCCCCCCCATCCGGCTCGCAACGCCGCCGACGAAGATTGCAAGGAGCGGAGGTCCGGCTATCCCCTTCACACGTCCCCCAGACCACTCCCCATCGCGCGAAGGCGCGGGGAGCAGTCGCCCCAGCTCGGCTGCTCCCTGTTCGGCGGCGGCTGCGGGGTGTCGCTCACCGCGAGCGTGGCGATTCGTGGCGCGAGTGGATCGATTGGCGGGGACTCCGTTGGCGGAACTCTACTCGATCAGGACTAGACCGCCGAACAGCCTCTCCGAAGGCAGGGCCATCCTGGCACGGCAGAAGTTACTGTCCTTGACCATCTCTTGACCAACAAGAAACGTGGGCGCTCGTACCGTCAACGCCGATGACACCCAGCCGAAAGAGATTGATCGTCGTCGGGAATGGCATGGTCGGCCATCGCTTGGTCGAGAGGCTCTCAGCGCTTGGAGACTCGGGCGACTTCGCGGTCACGGTGCTCGGCGAGGAGCCTCGCCCTGCCTACGACCGGGTCAACCTGTCGAAGTTTTTCGAGGGAGTGGACGCCGGGAAGCTCGATCTGGCGTCACCGGACCGATACGAGGCAGCCGGGATTCGCCTGGTTCTCGGGGATCCGGTCGTCGCGGTCGAGCGGAGGGCCAAGCAAGTACGCACCCGAAGCGGCCTCGAGCTCGACTACGACAAGCTGGTGCTGGCGACAGGATCCTCGCCGTTCGTGCCACCGATCGAAGGGCGGAACGCGCCGGGCTGTTTCGTTTACAGGACGATCGATGATCTCGAGGCGATCGGGGCGGCGGCGGCCTCGGCCAGCGTGGGAGTGGTCATCGGCGGCGGTTTGCTGGGATTGGAGGCAGCCAACGCCCTGCGAAACCTCGGGTTGGAGACCCACGTCGTCGAGATCTCACCGCGCCTCATGTCCGTACAGGTGGACGAGGTGGGAGGCGCGATCCTGCGCCGCCGCATCGAAGCGCTCGGCGTCGCTGTCCACGTTGGTGTGTCGACCAAATGCATTCTCACCGGCGAAGGCGGTCGGGTCGCGGGGGTGCAGCTCGCCGACGGGGGCGAGCTGCGAGCCTCGATGGTGGTTTTCTCCGCCGGCATTCGGCCCCGGGACGAGATCGCGCGGGCTTGCGGCCTGGCGATCGGCCCGCGGGGAGGCATCGAGATCGACGGGCGCTGCCGCACGTCCGATCCCGATATCCTCGCGATCGGCGAGTGCGCCTCATGGGACGGACGCACCTACGGCCTTGTCGGACCCGGCTACAAAATGGCAGAAGTAGCGGTTGCCGAGCTGACCCGCGCCGACCTCGGGCAGCTCGGCAACTTCGACATGAGCACCAAGCTCAAGTTGCTCGGCGTCGATGTGGCGAGCTTCGGGGACGCATTCGGGCTCGAAGCCGGCGCGCACACGCTTTCTCTTGTCGACAACGTCGCGGGCGTCTACAGACAGCTCGTCGTCTCGGCCGACAAGCAGCGGCTGCTGGGTGGCATTTTGGTTGGCGACGCATCGGCGTACGGTCAGTTGCTGGCGATGGTGCAGAGCAAGTCCGCGCTCCCGGTGAAGATCGAGGGGCTGATCGTGCCGCCGGGCGAGGAGCAGTCTGCTGGCTTCGGGGTGGATGCGCTCCCGGCAACGGCAATGATCTGCAGCTGCAACAACGTCGCCAAGGGGACGATCTGCCAGGCCATCGCCGATGGCGCGCGTGCCGTTGGCGCGCTGAAAACCTGCACCAAGGCGGGGACCAGCTGCGGCTCGTGCGTCCCACTGCTCGGCGATATCCTGAAGATCGAGCTGAAAAGGGCTGGCGTCGCCGTTAACCAGCACCTCTGCGAGCACTTCCCCTGCTCGCGGCAGGACCTCTATCAACTGGTCCGCCTTTACAAGATCAAGACCTTCGACGCGCTCATCGAGAGCCACGGTCGCGGTCGCGGCTGCGAGATCTGCAAACCGGCCGTGGCGTCGATCCTCGCCTCGGCCTGGAACGAGCCAATCCTTGCCCGCAAGCACCTCCCCCTGCAGGACACCAACGACAGGTTCCTGGCCAACATCCAGCGCGACGGGACCTACTCGGTGATCCCGAGGGTGGCGGCGGGCGAGATCACGCCCGACCAGCTGATCGTCATTGGACAGATCGCCAAGCGCTACGGCCTCTACACAAAGATCACAGGCGCCCAGCGCATCGACCTACTCGGCGCACGCGTCGAGCAGTTGCCGCCTATCTGGCGCGACTTGGTAGACGCCGGGTTCGAGTCCGGTCATGCGTACGGCAAGGCATTGCGGACGGTCAAGTCCTGCGTCGGCGACTCCTGGTGCCGGTACGGGGTCCAGGATTCAGTCGGCTTAGCCGTCCGGCTCGAGACCCGCTACAAGGGACTGCGCAGCCCGCACAAGCTCAAGTCCGCGGTGTCGGGTTGCGCGCGTGAGTGCGCCGAGGCGCAGGGCAAGGACTTCGGTGTCATCGCCACCGAGAAAGGGTGGAACCTCTACCTCGGCGGCAACGGCGGCATGAAGCCGCAGCACGGGAAGCTGTTCGCGACCGATCTCGACGAGCAGACGCTGGTCCGGTACCTCGACCGGTTCCTCATGTTTTACATCCGGACCGCGGATCGCCTGCAGAGGACCGCCAGCTGGCTCGACAACCTTGAGGGCGGAATCGCCTACCTGCGCCACGTGATCGTCGACGACAAGCTCGGGATCGCCGCCGAGTTGGAGGCGGAGATGGCCCACGTGGTGGGGAGCTACCGGTGCGAGTGGAAGGACGCGCTGGAGGACCCCGCGAAGCTCGCCCAGTTCCGAACCTTCGTGAACAGCCCGGTGCCAGACCCCAGCATAGTGTTCATCAAGGAGCGCGGGCAGCCGCGCCCGACCCACTCTCACGAGAAGCGCGAGCTGCTCGATCGGCTCGTGGCCGGTGAAAATGGCCAGAGCGCCGCATGAGCGTCGCGGTGCAGGTCGAGGCTCCGCCGGGTGCCCCAAACCATTTCGAGTGGCTGGACGTCTGCGCGATCGCCGACGTTCCACCCGGCTGCGGGGTGGCGGCGCTGCTCGTCGGGCGGCAACTCGCTCTGGTTCGACCGGGGGACGCCGAGGGGCTCTTCGCGCTGTCGAACTACGACCCATTCAGCGAAGCGTTCGTGATCGCCCGAGGGATCGTCGGGGACCACGCCGGGCGACCAAAGATCGCGTCGCCCATCTACAAGCAGAGCTTCGATCTCGAGACCGGGGTGTGCCTGGACGACCCGACGGTGAAGCTGTCGGTCTATCCGGTGCGCGTGCGACACGGCCGGGTCGAGGTTGGAGTCCGACCGTGAGCGGTCCGGTGGACACAGACACGAGACGACTTCGAACACGAGTGTGAAATCGAAATCCACAAGGAGACGAGAACATGCAGCCCGCGACACGACACCCAAGCCAGGAACCGCGTTGGATCGATGAGTGGAACCCCGAGGACGAGACCTTCTGGAAAACGACCGGGCAGCGCGTCGCGCGTCGGAATCTCTTGTGGTCGATCGTGGCCGAGAACCTGGGCTTCTCGATCTGGCTCATCTGGAGCGTCGTGGCGACCCGGCTGCCCAAGGTTGGCTTCCACTACACGACCGAGCAGCTGTTCTCGCTCGTCGCACTGCCCGGGCTGATCGGAGCACTGATGCGGTTCCCGTATACGTTTGCCGTCCCACGATTTGGGGGACGCAACTGGACGATCGTGAGCGCGCTGATGTTGTTCATCCCGACGACCTCGCTCGCGCTGTTGGTCACGCGTCCGGCGACGCCGTTCTGGTTGATGGCGCTGGCTGCAGCGACTGCGGGTCTCGGAGGTGGGAACTTCGCCTCCAGCATGGCGAACATTTCCTTCTTTTATCCGGACCGGAAAAAGGGTTTCGCGCTGGGGCTCAACGCCGCCGGCGGGAATATCGGTGTCAGCACCGTGCAGCTATTGATCCCGATCGTCCTGGGGCTCCCGGTCTTCAGTCTTTACCTCGGCCGGCCCCAGGGGGCTTCGCATATCTATCTTCAGAACGCCGGCTTGTTCTGGATGCCCCTCATCGCGATCGCCGCTCTCGGCGCCGCCCGCTACATGAACAACCTCACCTCGGCGCGGTCGAACTTCAAAGATCAGCTGGTTATCACACGCCGCAAGGACACCTGGGTGATGGCATGGCTTTACATCGGTACCTTCGGTTCCTTCATCGGCTATTCGGCAGCATTTCCGCTCCTGCTCAAGACCCAGTTTCCTCAGGTCACGTTGAACCTGGCATTTCTCGGGGCGCTGGTGGGCTCCGTGGCTCGGCCTCTCGGGGGCAAGCTCGCAGATCGCATCGGGGGCGCGCGGCTGACGCTCTGGAACTTCGTCGTCATGGGCGCGGTGACGTTGGGGGTCATTCACTTTCTCCGTGAACATTCGTTCGGTGGCTTCCTCGTGATGTTCCTGCTGTTGTTCGTCACGACCGGCGTCGGGAACGGCTCCACATTCCGCATGATCCCGGTGATCTTCCGCCGCGCGAACCTGCGCGCGGCTCAGGGGCAAGGTCCAGAAGCGGAGCGGCGTGCGCTCGAAGTCGCGCGTAGGGAGAGCGCCGCAGTACTCGGGTTCACCTCGGCGGTCGGAGCCTGCGGTGGGTACCTGATCCCCCGCTCCTTCGGCGCGTCCATCCACGCGACTGGCGGCGTCGAGCTCGCGCTCCGCGGGTTCCTGATCTTTTACGCGACCTGCGTAGGGCTGACCTGGTGGTTCTACGCTCGAAAGACTGCGTCCGTCGCCTCCGCCGTCCCCAGTCTGGCCGAATCGCAGGTGTGAACGTGGCACGACGGCGATCTGGACGTTGCTGTTGACGCGCCCCGAATCCCAGGTCCCGGGAGCCGTCTCGTGGCACAATCGCCCGCATGAGCTCGCTCGAGGGAGACGCCTGCGGAAACTGCTACGGGCAAGGGCACGTTCCAACCGACGAAGGCTCAGTCACCTGTCCGGATTGTGGCGGCGCTGGAACGCTACCGAGTCGACACGTCTCCGTCGACTGGCGCGCCCGCGAGATCGAGAGGTTGCACGTCGCGCGCAACGATCAGTCCGCGCAGGACGTGCGGTGGCTGGTCTTCGAGCTGCGCCGGGCGCGCTCCGCGCTGACCAGTCTGCTGGCCCTCACCGAGGAGCTGCCCGAAGACGCGGCGACGCAGCAGATGCGCTTCACGATCAACAAGGCCCTGCGTCTGTACCGCGTCCATACCATCCCGGCAGACGGACGAGACCCACAGGACGTTACCGAACTCGAACCAGGCTGACACGCGGTCGAAATCAGGACCGAGTATCGTCACGCGGTGTTGGTCGAAGAAGCGGGGAGGTTGCGCGGAGTCGACACCCACTGCCCCTATTGTGCGCTCCAGTGCGGCATGACCCTCTCGACCGAGGGCCTCGCCTGGACGGTCAGTGGACGAGACTTTCCGACCAACCGGGGAAATCTATGTCGCAAAGGTTGGACGGCCGCCGAGTTGCTGGACGCGCCGGACCGGCTGACCTCGCCCCTCTTGCGACGCAAAAGGGGTGCGCCGCTCGAGCCCGTGTCGTGGAGCGAGGCCATCGCCCACGTCGTGGCCGGCTTTCGAGGGAGCGCCAGCCAGCACGGTGCCGACGCCGTGGGTGTCTTCGGGGGTGGCGGGCTCACCAACGAGACCGCGTACATGCTCGGGAAGTTCGCGCGGGTCGTGCTCCGGACCCGGCACATCGATTACAACGGGCGGTTCTGCATGGCCTCAGCCGCGGTGGCGGCTCAGCGCGCTCTAGGAATCGATCGCGGGCTTCCGTTCCCCATCGACGACATCGCAGGCGCCGACGTGGCTCTGCTCGTGGGATCGAACCCCGCCGAGACCATGCCGCCCTTGATGCGGGTCTTCGACGAGCAACGGGTCCGGGGTGGCCGCTTGATCGTCGCCGATCCGAGGCGAACGCTCACGGCGGCCGCTGCGGATCTGCACCTGCCGCTCGCGCCCGGGACGGACGCAGCGCTGGCCAACGGTCTTCTCCACGTCATCGTTCGCGACAAACTGGTCGACGCGGACTACGTCGACACCCGAACGGTCGGGTTCAAGTCGGCTGCCCAGTCGGTGGCTTCGTACTGGCCCGATCGCGTCGAGCGGCTGACGGGGATCCCAGCCAACCGCATCATCGAGGTGGCACACCTGCTGGCGAAGGCACCATCCGCCATGATCCTGACCGGCCGCGGACCCGAGCAACAGAGCCAGGGCGTGGCCAATGTGCTCGGCTTCATCAACGTCATGCTCGCCCTCGGCAAGATGGGAAAACCATCGAGTGGGTGGGGTTGCTTCACCGGGCAGGGCAATGGTCAGGGCGGACGGGAGCACGGACAGAAGTCCGACCAGCTCCCCGGCTACCGCAGCCTGCGCGATCCCGCGCATCGCGCCCACGTGGCGGGCCTGTGGGGTGTGGAGGAGTCGACGCTGCCGCCAGCCGGTCCCTCCGCCTGCGAGATGCTGCGTGAGCTCGGTCAGGACGGGGGCGTGCGGTCGCTCCTGGTGATGGGCTCGAACCTCGTGATCTCGGCGCCCGACGCCGGGGCGCTCGAGCGAAGCCTGGCCAGGCTCGATCTCCTGGTGGTGGCCGACATTTTTCTGTCGGAGACCGCGCGCCTGGCGGACGTGGTCCTGCCGGTGTGTCAATGGGCGGAGCACGAAGGGACCATGACGAACCTCGAGGGACGGCTGCTCCATCGCGTCCCCGCCCGGCCCCCGCCGCCCGGGGTGCGCACCGATCTCGAGGTGCTCAGGCTGGTGGCCGACGGGCTGGGTCGCGGTCATCTCGTGAGTGACGTCCCCGAGCGGGTCTTCGAGGAGCTGTCGCGTGTGTCGTCCGGAGGAGTCGCCGACTATGGCGCGATGAGCTACTCGCGCCTGCGGGCGGGCGAGCAGCTCTTCTGGCCTTGCTCCGCCGGCGCCCCGGCCGGGACGCCCCGCCTGTTCGCCGAGAGCTTTCCCACGCCGGATGGACGGGCGCGTTTCCACGCGGTTCGCTGCGGGTCGCCGGCCGAGGAACCCGACGACGAGTATCCCCTTTTCCTCACCACCGGCCGGGTGCTGGCCCACTACCAGTCGGGAGCCCAGACCAGGCGCGTGCCGTCCCTCCTGGCCGCCGAGCCGGAGGCGTTCGTCGAGATTCACACCCAGCTCGCGCAGAGCCATGGCATCGCCGACGGCGACACCGTGTGCTTGACCACCCGCCGGGGTCGCGCCTCGTTCAGGGCGCGCCTCAATCCCACCATGCGGCTCGACACGGTCTTCGTGCCGTTCCACTTCGGTGGGGTGGGTCGGGCCAACGTGCTCACCCAGGCCGCGCTCGATCCGTCGTCCAAGATCCCCGAATTCAAGATCTCGGCCGCGCGTATCGAACGGGTCGCCTCGCAACCTGCTGGGGGCGACCTTTCGCCCTGAGCGCATCCGGAGAACACCATGCACGCCACGCCACGCTTCATTCAAGGGGTCTTCAAGTTCGAGGGTAACGGGCTTCAGGCTCCCGTGCGGCTCGGCCCCGGCGCCCAATACAAGGTGCCCTCCGACAAGCGAGCCCAGATCGTCTACGCGCGAATCGGCAACTCGACCGACGAGCTCATCTACCTGACCCTGCTGCGGGATGACCAGCCAATGCGCCATTTTCCGGTTGGGGCCAAGCAGGGCCTGCACGTTCCCCTGGCGGTGACCGAGGACGTCTTCCCCGAGAGCCGGCTCGAGCTGACCCTGTTCGCGCCCAAGGGCATCGCAGGGGTGGTGGTCATCGATCTCGGGCTCCTCGAGGTCGATTGAGGGACATCGCGGCAGGAAGCCCGAGCGGCCAGAAAGACGACCGGTCATGACCAAGCAGAGACTCGTGGTTATCGGAAACGGGATGGCGGGCGCCCGCACCGTCGAGGAGATCCTGTCGCGCGGAGGGGCGGAGCAGTTCCAGATCGCGATGTTCGGCGACGAGCCCTACGGCAACTACAACCGCATTCTCCTGTCCAACGTGGTCAACGGCTCGCAGGACGCGAGCGACATCTTCCTCAACGACATGTCCTGGTACGGGGAGAACGACATCCGCCTGCACGCCGGAGTTCGCGCGACCCAGATCGATCGCATCGGCAAGCGCGTCTATGGCCAGCGCGCCGGGTCTGCGCCCGGGGCCGGGGCCTCCGCCGAGGAGGTGGTCGAGCCGTACGACAAGCTCATCATCGCAACCGGAAGCCGACCCTTCATCCCGCCTATCAAGAACATCTTCGAGAGCTCCGGGAAGCTCCGACCCGGGGTCTTTGCCTTTCGCACGCTCGACGATTGCCGGGCCATCATGGCCGCTGCCGCCGGGGCCAGGCGGGCAGTCGTGATCGGAGGCGGGCTACTCGGCCTCGAGGCCGCACGCGGACTCCTGACCCACGGGTGCGAGGTGCACATCGTCCACCTGTCCCCGCTGCTCATGAACCAGCAGCTCGATCGCGACGCGGCGGGAATCCTGCGCACCGCCATCGAGAAGATGGGCATCACGCCCCATCTCGGACAGTCGACCGCCGCCATTCTCGGCGACGGCACGGTCACGGGCGTCCTCTTCAAGGACGACACCACCATCGACTGCGAGATGGTGGTGGTCTCGACCGGGATCCAGGCCAACGGCACCCTCGCGCGCGAGAGCGGTCTCAGCGTGGAGCGCGGGATCGTGGTGGACAATCACATGCGCTCGGTCGACGACTTCGACGTGTACGTGGTGGGTGAGTGCGCCCAGCACCGCGGCGTCACCTATGGGCTGGTGGCGCCGCTGTGGGATCAAGCGAAGGTGCTCGCCGATCACCTCACCGAGCGGAACCTGGGCGCGGTGTACACCGGGTCGAAGCTGGCCACCAAGCTCAAGGTGATGGGCATCGAGCTCGCCGCCATGGGGATCCCGGACGCGGCGCACGACGACGACGAGGTCGTGGTGTTCTCCGAACCCAAGCGCGGTCGCTACAAGAAGCTCGTGATACGCAACGGCCGGCTCGTCGGAGCCATCATGCTCGGCGATCTGGACAAGGTCGCCTACCTCACGCAGGCCTTCGACAAGAACAGCCCGCTGCCCGACGAGCGGCTCTCGTTACTCTTCGATCTCGGTACCCCGGGGAAGAAGGTGACCCTCGACGAGATGCCGGCCGAGGCTCAGATCTGCAACTGCAACGGTGTCTCCAAGGCCGCCATCGGAGCCTGCGTCGCGAGCGGCCGGCGAACCGCCAAGCTGGTCATGGAAAAGACCCGCGCCGGCATGGGGTGTGGGTCTTGCAAGTCGCTGGTCTCCGACCTGGTGGCGTGGTTCTGCGGCGGTCAGGCCGAGGAGGATCCCAGCGTCCACTACTACGTCCCCACCATAACCCTGCAAAAGAAGGAGCTGGTGGAGGCCATCGTGGCGCAGGGCCTCCGCTCGGTCTCGGCCGTGTTCGCCGCGCTCGGCGACGGCCACGAGGATCCAGTTAGCAAGCCGGCCCTCGCCTCCCTGCTGGCCGTCGTGTGGCGGGGCGCCCAGATCGAGGAGCGCGACGCCCGCTTCATCAACGATCGGGTGCACGGCAATATCCAGAAGGACGGAACGTTCTCGGTGGTGCCTGAGATCGCGGGCGGGATCTGCAGCTCGGACGATCTGCGCCGCATCGCAGCCGTTGCGGACAAGTACCAGGTCCCCCTGATCAAGCTGACCGGGGGCCAGCGTATCGATCTCGTCGGCGTTCGCAAGGACGACCTTCCGGACGTCTGGCGGGAGCTCGGGATGCCGGCTGGCTCTGCCTGGGGCAAGAGCTACCGCACTTGCAAGAGCTGCATTGGCGTCGACTATTGCCGCTACGGGCTCGGCGACAGCATGGCCCTCGCGGTCAAGATCGAGAAGCGCTTCCGCGGGATCGAGAGCCCCGGAAAGTTGAAGCTGGCCACCGCCGGTTGTCCTCGCAACTGTTCGGAGGCGCTGGTCAAGGACGTGGGTGCGGTGGCCGTCGAGGGCGGAAAATGGGAGCTCTACGTGGGCGGCGCCGCAGGCTCGCACATCCGCAAGGGGGATCTGATGTGCGTGGTCGAGACCCACGAGGAGGTCCTCCGGCTGGCGGGGCGGTTCATGCAGTACTATCGAGAGAACGCCAAGTACAAGGAGCGGACCTACACCTTCGTCGAGCGCGTCGGGATCGAGCGGGTACGCGCGGTGGTCGTTGACGATGCTGACGGGATCGGCGCCGCGCTCGACCAGGCGATGCAGGACTCGGTGTCGAGCGCTCGCGATCCGTGGCTGGAACGGGACGCCCCGGCGACCCCCAATCAGTTCCACTCCCTGCTTTCCGGCGTGGAGTGAAAGGTCATGCCCTCGCGCCATGCCATCGGGTCGATAGCCCAGATTCCGCCCGGAGAGGGCCGCAACTTTGATGTGGCGGGCAGAAGGGTCACGGTGTTTCACACCCGCGATGGCCGGGCGTTCGCGACCCAGCCCGACTGCCCCCACCGCGGCGGTCCCCTCGCGGATGGTCTGGTCGGCGACGGCACGGTGGTCTGTCCCCTGCACGAGTGGCGCTTCGACCTGGTCACCGGCGAGACGCGCAACGGCACGTGCGGGCTCGCCGTCTATCCGCTTTCGCTGCAGCCGGACGGAACGATGAGCGTGGAGCTGCCCTGAGGGAGCGCCGGAGGAGCCATCCGCGATGTCCGAACCCCCAACGCGTCGTTAGCTGCGGCAGAAGCTACGCGATCGCGGCCGAGACTTTGTGGCCCTCGGCCACGGCGCGTAGCCGCGCCCGCACCGCCTCGAGGTAGAGAGCTTGTTCTTGGGTCTTGTGCGCCACGCTGAAGCGCACCGCGACCGCCGCCATCGATGCCACGAGCGCGCAGCCGCCGAGAATCGAGAAGCAGACCTGCACATCGCCCACCGCCTTGAGCAGGAAGCCCGCCGCCACCGCGCCCACGTTGCCACCGGCCCCGATGATGCCGGCCACGCCGCCGAGGGACTTGCGATCGATGAAGGGCACGAGGGCGTAGGTTGCGCCGCAGGCCATGTGCGTGAACAAACCGAAGGCGATCATCGCCGTCACGGCCGCGCCAGCGGTCTGCGTGCGGGAGAACCAGATGAGCCCCAGCCCCTCCCCGATCATGAGCACGCAGAGCAAGAACGTCCGGGCATCGAGCCCGCGCGTCCGCGCCAGGCGGTCTGAGAAGATCCCGCCGAGCGCCCGCGCGAACAGCGCCAGCAGCCCGAAGCTGCCGGCCGCCATGCCAGCCGACTGCAGGTTCAGCTTGTAGTGATCGACGTAGTAGCTGGCCGCCACGTTGTGGACGAATAGCTCGATGCCGAAACAGGCGCCATAGGTGATGAAGAGCATCCAGCACCGGTAGTTGCGCATGGCGGCCTTGAACACCGCCCAGCCGCCCTTCTTTCCGCTCTCGATCTCGATGCCGGCGGCTCGGAGCTCCCGGTAGTTGCCTTGTGGACAGTCCTGGGTGCATCGCCAGTAGGCGACCGCGACGACCAGCATCAGGGTCGTTGGAACGATCATCGACAGGCGCCAGCCCATCGATTTCCCGAAGCCGAGGCCCAGGACCGCCGCCAGCACCCACGGCATGGTCGACTGCGTGACGCCACCTCCCGAGTTTCCCCAGCCTGCGCTGGCGGCATTGGCGGTCCCGACGACGTTCGGCGCGAACATCACGGACGTGTGGTACTGCGTGATGACGAAGCTGGCCCCGATGGTTCCAATGAGCAATCGAAAGAACAAGAACACCGGATAGGTCGTGGCGAGCGCGATCCCGAGAACCGGCAGCGCTCCAAGAGCGAGCAGCGCCGTATAGGTGCGCCGCGGACCGTACTTGTCGCACAGCGGCCCGATCAGCAGCCGGGCGAGGATGGTGACGCCGACCGCCGCGATGTTGATATTCGCGATCTGGCCCTTGCTGAGACCAAATTCGCCCTTGATGACGGGCATCAAGGGCGCCACGGCGAACCAGGCGTAGAAGCATACGAAGAACCCGAGCCAGCTGAGGTGAAAGGCTCGCATCTGCGGGGTCGAGAACGAGAAGATCCGGAGAGCGGTAGCTTTCTTGGCGTCGGCGTCGATCATGACGACGCCGATCCTATCGCCGCCCGTGTCAAGCGATGAAGAATTGCGTGTTTCCAAACGCCGGAATCACCGGGTCGTCGGTTCAAGGTCGCCGCCGTGTCTCAAGCGTTAACTCAAACCTGACTGGGTAGAAACCATAACTTGACCTTCGGTCACTTACGCTATTGGCAATGGCGCTCGGGGTCGACGAGGCCACGCGGATCGTGAGGTTCTGCCTTGCCGGAAATGGTTGGGGAACGGCTGGGTACGAAGACAACGTCTGCGTGATCAACTTGATGGTCAACAGCCTCGCGCAAGCCAATCCGTTCCGGTTCGAGGCGGGGTCATTCGAAGAGACGCTCAAGCTCGCCGTCGATGCGGGGGTCCTCAAAGCAAGCAGCGTAGAGAGGCAGGTTGCGTTCGTCGGGCGCACCTCGCGAGGTCGCTCGGGACGATCCGTGACGGAGCCCGATCCACCGCTTGGGCCGCTCGAGTTTCCCGAGGCGACCGCATTTGTCAGCGCGCTGGTCAACGAAACTCAGCGCGAGCGCGGACTTTCATCTATTTATGCGGCCTCGGGAGGCCGGCTGTTCGGCGAGGAGCTCGCGGCGCAGTGGCGAACGACGGAACGGCGACGCCGGGAGCTGATTCGCTTCCGAGAGCGCGCGGCGAGTGGCCTTCCTTCGCTCGCAGCTGGACAACTTGCTCGTGCCGAGGAGCTCCTTGGTGGCGTGGTCGCGGCGCGCGGACGTGTTGAAAAGCTGATGGTACGTCCCAAGGAGATCATTCATTCCTATTCTCAGATGAATCGCGAGTTTCTTCGGGTCATCGATGGTCTGCTCGTCACCGTGGTTGAGCCGGTCCAACGTCCGACCGCTTTCGCCTGGATCGCGCTCTTGTGCGCCAAGGAGAAAACCGGAATCGAGCGCGCCCAGCTGGTAAGCGCATTCGAGCACGATCGGTACTTCGACGGGCAATATCAAGCGCTGTTGGGACTCATCGCTTCCCGGGAGAGCTACCTTCACCTGTTCGCTGTGACCGCTCCCCCACCTGCGGGCGATCTCCTGCACGAAAAGCTGGAGTCGGATTCGGCCAACGCAGTCCAGCAGATGGAACGGGTTGCCCTTGCGCATCGTCGAGGCGGGTTCGGGATCGATCCGACCGACTGGTTCACGGCCATCAGCACGCAAATGGACCTGCTGGGTGATGTCGAGTCGGCGCTACGAAAGAGCCTCGCTCGGGTGGGAGCTTGACGGTCAAGGCACGATCGGCACGTCGAAGGTGTCAAGAATTCAACAACAACGATGTTGTCTGTTGACCAAGGTCTGGTGTACCGTCGCCGTCCCTCTCCGAAAATCCGTCGTTTCTCTTCCGCTCTTCGAGAGCCGGGGCAATTTCGAGCCGGTTCGTCCGTGTCAGTTCACGAAATCGCCGTAGGCCCTTTTCGAAAGAGTCTCAATGACATCCCGCCGGACTCCCTGTGTCGTGCTGTCTCGTGGTCTCCTGTTCGCGTCTCTCGCGGTCCTGTCGGTCGCTTCTGCCGGGTGCTACGACAGCGCCGCTCCCGAGGGGGCGGGCGGCGGGACCGGGGGCGGCGCTGGGCACGGCGCGATGGGGGGGACCGGGGGCGGCGATGCGGGCGGCGGAGGAGCTGCGGGGGCCGGAAGTCTCCTCACCTGTGGCCTCGGAACGGTCGTCCGCAACAGCCAATGCGTGGTGGCGCCGCCGGCCACCCTCGTCAAGGCGCGCCTCACCACGCTGAAGTTGAAATACAACGTGTCGAAACCCGCGTACATCAACAACGCGATCCCTCTGCGTTTCGGGATCACCGCGTCGAGCGCCGACAACACCAAGCCCGTCAGCACCAAGGTCAACGTGACCTTTTCGTTCGTCGAATCGGCTCCGGTCGATCCTGCGAATCCCAAGCTCTGTGACTCGAGTGGCATCGATGTGAATCTGGTGGGTGATGGGACCGAGCAGTACTTCGACGCCGAGATCTTCCCGGTCGATGACTGCGCGCCCCTGGTCGGCGCCGGAGCCGCCGTGAATCTCTCCGTCGACTTCGACAAAGGGCTGCGTCTCTCCGGCATGCCGACAGGCATCGACTATCCGCCCGTCAGCTTCACGGCCGCCGCTGCGGGCTTGCCCGACAATCTGCTGTGTCACACCTCCAGCGACCCCGCCAACCCGGGGACGGGTTGTGTCTACTCCATCACGATTCTACCGACGCCGCTCGACGCCACAGGCAAGCCACAGGTCGACGTGCAGCTCGACTCGGTTGTTCCCGTGTCGTCCGTCGCCGTGGTCTGGCCCGCGCAACAAGACCCCGATGTACCGGCTGGTATGAAAGAGAGCGGGCAGCCGAGCCTTGTCGTCAACTTGACCCTCGCGCTCGAGGGGAGAGATCCCTACAAGCACAAGGTGGACGCCAGCAAAGTTCCCCCAGAGCTCATCGCTGATGACCCCACCATCGTCCAAGACCTCAAGTTCGGGATGACTGACGCGGAGGTCGACGCCATCGATGATTTGCCCGGGGCCGCCGCCGTCAAGTACGACATCGCCCCGACCAACCTGCTGGCAGCAAACGCCTGGAAAGCTCTGGGCATCGACGACCCGAAGAACCCCAATCCCGATGGCCACGTGACTGAGATCGACCTCACCGAAATCGAGCCGGGCGCCGAAAACGCCCTCAGCCACGAGCTATATATCGAGGGGGACGCGCTGACCGCCGTCAGCACCGGGGGCATCTGGGCGACCCAGGATGACTTCACCGTGCGAGCCTGCATCATCCCGAGCTTCCCCGAAGGTGGCAATGACGGAGATGACGCCGAGGTCGACAGCGCGGCGCCCTCCGCGGCCGACAGCGCCGCCGACAACTGCAAGACCTTCCCGGTGAAGCTGGTGAAGGCCACCCCGCCGGCGACAGCGGCGACCTCGCACTCGTTCGACATGACGTGGTCGCGCTCCATCGGCAGCGCCGACCGGATCCAGATTTCGGGGTCCCTCCGCAGCAACAACACCCTCGATCTCAACGGCGCGCGCAGTGACTCCGAGGGCACGCTCGACCTGGCAGGTCATGTCGGCTCCGACTTCAAGGTGCAACTCGCTCGGGCGTACGGCAAGGCCAGCGCGCTCACCACCCTGGCGTCGAGCGCCGTCGATATCGGCATCGAAGCGTTCGGCATCAGCATCTTCAGCTATCAGCAAAGCGCCGCCGAGTTCACCTACAACACGCCCTTCACGGTGGCGAAGAGCTTTCAATTCCCGGCGCTGTCCTACGGCTTCGGCCCGGTCAGCGTGGGTATCACCGTCGGTGTCGGTGGTAACGTCGGCCTCACCCCAGGCTTCGTGGTGAGCGCGAAGACGGGGCCCGAGGCGTCAGTGCCGGCGCTTGCCGCCGCCACGAGCAATGGGTTACTCACCGTCGGTGTGACCCCGAACATCGGCCTCACCGGCAACGTCACGGGGGGCGTCAACTTGCTCGTCGCCAGCGCCGCGGTGGTGGCCACCCTCCAGGTCGTCGATATCGGATTCCCCATCACCGGCAATCTGCGCTGGGGGGTGACGGCGCTCGACGGCCAAAACGTCAAGCAGATCACCATCGTCGGCAACTTGAGCTCCGACCTGACGCTCAATTGGCTCAACACCACGGTCGACCTCATCGGGAAGATCGGCATCGGATGGTTCAGCTCGAGCACGACGATCAACGTCTTCAAGTACGAAAACACGGCGCAGACGACCAACCTTCTCACGCGGCAGCTCGGCGATCCCGTCGTGCTGGAGTAGAGTTTCGTGCGATGACCAGACTGCTTCGGGGCGTCCTTGTCGGGGCAGCTCTGGCCGCGGGCATTGTCCTTTACTGGGGGCTGCACCGCCGGAGCGCCACCGGGGGGGGAGCGCCGGTCGAAGCCCCCACCGTCGCCTCCGTTCCGGACGGCGCTCCCCGGCTCGCCTGCTCGTTCGAGCTCGGGGACAGCGCGGCGTTCGACATGCTCTCGACGGTGGATGCGACCAACGCCGGTGCGGAGGGTGAGCGTTTCGCGTCGGTGCTGAGCTGGCGGGTGCTCGGTCAGTCTCACGCGGGCGCGTGGATCCTCGCGGCGAACCTGTCATCCACCGAGCTACATCAGAATCTGACCAAACCGCAGGACCGGCTGATCGAGCCCATCGATGCCCCTTTCATCCTTCACATCGATCGCGATTGCCGCTTCACCAGCTTCGGCTTCTCGCCGCGGTGGCAGCCCGCCACCCGGCGCCTGGTGACGACGATGATGCGGACCTTCGAGCTGGTCGTCGCGTCGAGCCGGCCAGCGTGGGAATGGGAGAGCGCCCAGACCGATGGCACCGGGACGTATGCCGCGGCGTATCGAGCCAAGCGCGCCGACAACGCGACCTGGCAAGTTCACAAGCGCAAGGCGGTCTATCGACAGGCCCGTGCCGGGGCCCAGGGCCTGGGAATCGAGATCGAGCTGTCCGACGCCGGGGTCGATGCCACGTTCGACGGCGGGGGCCGGTGGTTCACCAAGATCACGGGGAAGGAGCGCATGCGCCTCAAGGCCCAGGGCCGCGTGCTGGCCGATCTCGCGCAACGCTTTTCAATTGTCCGCGACGACGCGAAGTTCTCGACCGCGCTTCCGTCTCAGCTCGATCTGGCTGCCTTTCAGTCGGACGACCCCTTCGCCGTCGAGCCGAAGGCCGACCATCCCGTCGATCAGACGCTGGCCTCCTTGTCGTTGACGGACGCGATGGAGAGATTTCGGGCGCTCTACCGCCAGGCCAAGACCAAGACCAAGACCAAGGCCAAGACCAAGGCCAACACAGAGAATGGAGACGCCTACGCGGCCGCGCTGTTCCTGGCCGACTGGCTCCGCGCCCGGCCTGAGAAGGCCGCCGAGTTACTGGCGGCGATTCGCGCCGGCAAAGTGCCCGAGGAGATGCGGCCGGCGGCCTTTCTCGCGCTCGAGCGGTGTGGAACCCCGCAAGCGAGAACCGTGCTGATCGACGCGCTCAGGGATCATGGCATGGCCCCCCTCGATCGCGCCCGCGCTGCTTCGGCGCTCTCGGACATACCGCAGCCCACCCGGGAGACCATGGCCACCCTCGTGGCGAGCGCCCACGAGATCCCTACCGTGGGAGATCAGGAAGGTCAGGTGGTCGTGGGCACCAGCATGCGGGCGCTCGGCCATCTCGCCGAACGCGCCGAGAAGCTCGATCCGTCCCTTTACGAGAACCTTCGTGCGGAGCTGAGAGGGGATCTCCGGTCCGCCCGTGGTGTTTCGGGTGTGATCGACGCGGTGGACGCCATCGGCAACAGCGGCGACGAAAGCTTCGCCACCTCGCTCAAGGATCGCATGGCCGACGATTCAGCCGAGGTGCGCGAGCACGCCGCGCGCGCGTTCCGTCGTATGAACCCGGGCGACGCCACCGCTCCTCTGATCGATCAGCTGGCCATAGAGAGCGATTCGTCGGTCCGTGCGGCCATCGCCGATACCCTGTCCGCGTTGGGCGTCCCGGCGCCCGGCCCTGTGGCGCTGGTGGCGCAGCAGCTTCCCAGCGAGCCGAGCCCGGTCGTTCGTGCCTCCATGATAAGGCTGCTGGGCTCCGCCGCCGCCTCGACGCCGGCGGCCAAGGTGGCGCTGGCGCAGCAATTCCAGAGGGAGACGAACGCTCCCTTGCTGCAGCTCATCGGCACCTACCTTTCTGCCGACGAGCTTCGGTGAAACAAGCGGCGTCCGTCGCGCTGGCGGTGGTGGCGACGGCGATCTTCGGTTGTTCGACCCCAAACACGAGCGCAGCGAATGGGACCAGGAGCGGCGGTGCGTGCGCTTCGGAACCGCCGGTCTTCGCGGCCGAACAGCCTCTGGCGATCGATCCCGGGTGCCTGTCCCCCAGCTTCACCGTCCCGTGGCTCGCGGGGCAGGGTGGGGTCGCATTCAGGGTCTCGGGTGATGCGGGAGAGTGCTTCCAGGTCGATTCGATGACGGATGACCGAGGGCACGCCTATGTCGTCCCCAGCGACTATGGCCCCTTCTGCCTGACGTGCGAGCAACGCACCTCGGTGGCTGTCGGCGGCGGCCTGTTCGTCTACCCGAGCCGCGGGGGCCCCTTCGCGCCGTCAGGTTCGCTCCACGTCCAGCTGGGCCTACGCGATTGCGCGACGTTCACGTCTTCCGCTTGCGATACCGGTCCTGCGCCACCGCTGTCTGCGCGAACGCTCGCGCTGCCACCGCCGCGGACATCGGGCATCATCGCTCTGCGAGCTCTGCTCTGCCCGGCCTCGGTCTTCTACCGGTTGGAGGGGGGCGACGCGGAGCTGGCGAATCTCCTCGATCAGGTGAACGCACTGTTGGCCCCCGCCGGTGTCGTCGCCTCGTATTCCTCGGTCAATCGACTTCCTGCAGGCGCGGTCTGCGATGCCACCTTCTCGCCCTCCGATCCGAGCGCCCTGACCGCGCTGCTTCAGCAGGGCAGGGGGCTCGACGAAGACGCCGCTACCCTGTCGGTCGTCTTCGCCGGTTGTCTGCTCGCCGAGCAACCGGTCCTCGGGTCCCGGACGGAGCCCGACGGTTACACCCCTCGAATCCCCGGCGGAAACGGGGACGCCGATGCCGTGTTCGTCAGGGGCTCGCTCTGCGACACCGCGGGCCGGGTGAGCATCGCCTGGTCAGCCACGGCGCTGGGCCGCGTGCTGGCCCACGAAGTGGGCCACTATTTGGGGCTCTATCACACGGTCGAGGCGGACGGCACGCTCGATCAGCTCGACGACACGAGCGCCGCCGCCGACAACTTGATGTATTTCCAACCAAGCATTGCCAGCGCAACAGGCTTGAGCGCAACGCAGGGGGAGATCGCGCGGCGACATCCCCTCGTGCATGGGTGTCCGCCGCAATAAATAAAAACGGTCTCATGCGGCGTGTGCGGCGCGGGTCGATAGAGGATCCGGCTGGACGCGTCGAAGGTGCGAACCTCGGTGAGCAGGTTCGGCTTCCCGGCGCATGTCTGCGCCATCGGCCGGCACGGCACCGCAGGTGATCGCGACCCGGTGCGGGAACTCGACGGAGAGATGAGCTGGAAACTCAGCTCATCCTCCCATGGAACCGACGAGCAACGCAGCCAGCGCGCCGGATCGGCCGTCCAGGCGGCGACGCTGCGTCGACCATCCCGCCGTGATGAGGAACACGCCAATCGGACGTTGCTTTGGTTTGACGCGGGACCTATCGTTGCGAGCAGGTGGTAAGGGTAGGTGGAGGCGGTTGTCCTCGACCTTCCGTGCTGAATCGTGGAAGGGGGGACGCATGTTTCGACTTCGATGGTGGTCGCGACGACGGCTGACGAGGCTGTGCGTGGAGTTGAGCTCGGTAGCCTCGCGCCTTGGACGGACGCACCTCGTTCGCTCAATCGTCCTGGTTCTGGGGCTTTGCCTGGCCTCACCCGCGGCGTTCGCAAGCGCCCCGTCCCCCACGCCCGTCGCCATCCCCGCGTCGGAGCAAACGGCGCAGGGCCCGACCGAGGCGCGGCCTGGCCCCACGTCCGGCGGATTTCTGTCCCATCAGTTCCAGTGGTCGGCGCGCGATGATCGCGTCCCGCAGGTAGCCGTCAACTTCGGGCTCCTGCAGCTCGCGCTCGGCGGATTCAACGTCGCGGGCGAGCTTCGTTACCGGCGTCTCTGGATCGAGTACTCGCACGGCTTGGATCTGACCCTCAATGATCTCGATCGCTTCGGGCTGTCGTCGACTGAGCGCCAACAAAATTTGCACGTCTATGTGCCCTACACGACCGGTTTCGGGCTCGGGCTGACGCTTCTCGACGAGCTATGGCTCGGGGTCGAGCTCAAGGACCATAAGTACGAGGTGAACGCGCCGGGAGGGCCGGTCGTGACCTACAACACCTATAGCATCGGCCCGGTGCTCGGTTACAAGCTCTTCATTTTTCGCGGCCTGTTCTTGAATGCGTACCTTCGCTACTGGCCGACCGTCGCGTCGACGCTGGCTGGCGGCAAGACCACCCTGCAGGGAACCAACGGTCCGGTGGTGCACGACGCGCACGACTGGGGCGTCTTCGGCAACCTGGCGATCGGCTACGCGTTCGACCTGTAGTGGGCATGGACCGTCGAACGACGCTCAAGCTGCTGGGAGTGGGAGGGACGACGCTCGCCGTCGGGCCAGCCGCGGGCTGCCGGGGCGGCGCAACGGTCGCCTTCGCTGGCTGGCGCGGGCCGCCGCCCGACGCAACTGATGTTCGGATCCGCGCGTTGTCGTACGCGACCCTCGCGCCGAACGCCCACAATACGCAGCCCTGGCTCGTCGCGCTCCGGCCGGACGCGCTCGAGCTGTTCGTCGACGGTTCCCGGTTGTTGCCGGAGACGGATCCGCCTTATCGGCAAACCCATATCAGTCAGGGCACCTTCCTCGAGTTGCTGGCGATCGCGCTCGCCGAGGAGGGCGTCGCGAGCGACGTGAGCTACTTCCCGGAGGGGGAATACGGAAACGATGTCCTTCGGCCTCTGCCCGTGGCCCGTCTAACGCTCGCGAAGGGCGCCGTGGTGAAGGATCCCCTCTTTTCCGCCATCACCACGCGGCGGAGCAACAAGGGCATCTACGATTCGAAACGCCTCCTGTCGGCCGAGGAGACGCTGGCCCTTGCGCGCGCGCCGCGGGAGGGCGAAGTGTCGGTGCGCATCGTCGACGCCGCGGACGCGCGCGGGCGCATCGCCGCGCTCTGTACGGAGGCGATGGCCGTCGAGGTGCAGGCCGTCGCCCGCAACGTGGAAACGGCGCGCTGGTTTCGCTTCAGCGAACGTGAGGTCGAGGAGACGCGCGACGGGTTCAGCCTGGCCCAGACCAGCCGCGGCGCGCTGACCAGGTGGTTCGCGGAGACCTTCTTGCTCGACCGAAAGGGCGCGGCGGATCCCCGCGGCATGTTCGCCCGGGGCGCCATTGATTCCGTGCGACAGCAGGCGGGCTCGGCGGCCGCGTTCGGCGTGCTGTCCGACCGCGCCAATACGCGCCGCGCGCAAGTGATCGCCGGGCGGGCCTACGCCCGAATCGCGCTGACCGCCACCGCGCTGGGCTTGGCGATGCACCCGCTCAGTCAGGCTCTCGAGGAATACCCGGACATGGCGAAGATCAAGGCGCGGCTCGAAGCAGAGGTGGGGCTTCCGTCAGGCGGAACGGTCCAGATGCTCTTTCGCCTCGGGCACTCCGACCCGACACCCCACACGCCGCGCCGGGCCGTCGGCGACATTTTGCGCTCGACGTGAGCCCGGAGCTATCGACCCATGGAGCCAAGATGACGGCAACGTATCGCGCCCTGATGGTGACGAAGCCCGGCGGTCCTGAAGGGTTGGAATGTGTCGAGCTCCCTATCGAGCGGCCGGGGCCGGGACAGTTGCGGATCCGGGTACGGGCGGCCGGGGTGGGCTCCACCGACCTGCTCGTCCTCGCCGGCACTTATCGCTACGCGCCCAAGATACCGTTGGTTCCCGGCTACGAGATCGCCGGCGTCGTCGACGCCGTCGGGGCCGGCGTCACGGGGTTCGCCGTCGGTCAACGGGTCGCCGCGCTGACCGTGTACGGTGGCTTCAGCGAGCTGCTGGTGCGCGACGCGGAGCACTTCCTTCCGATCCCGGACCAAGTCTCGGACGTGCAAGCCGCGGCGGTGGTCCTGAACTACGTCACCGCGTGGCAAATGATCCACCGCGTCGCGAAGGTGCGGGCCGGCCAGACCGCGCTGGTCACCGGCGCCGCGGGCGGTGTCGGCACGGCGGCGCTTCAACTGCTCCGGCTCGCCGGCGTGAAGACCTACGGGGCCGCGTCGCCCAAGAAGCACGAGACCGTGCGACGGCTCGGGGCGGTACCGATCGACTACCGCGCTGGTCGACTAGATGTCCTCACCCGCGCCCTCGAGCCCAACGGCGTCGATCATGTCTTCGATGCGGTCGGCGGCGCCAACATCGGGCTGTGCATCGGCGCCGCGCGCCGGGGCGGGACGGTGGTGGGATACGGATTCATGGGGGTCGGGGGAACCCTCGCAACCCTGGCCATGTTCCTGAATCTCTTCGTCGGGGCGCGCCTGCGCGGCCGGCGGGGCACGTTCTACGGTATCACCTTGCTGTATCGAAAGGATCCGCGCCCCTTGCGCGAGGATCTGGTGAAGATCTTCGCGCTGGTCGGCGAGAAAAAGATTGACCCCCTGATCAGCGTCACCCTCCCGTTGCTCGCCGCGGGACAGGCGATCGAGCTCCTGGCGATGGGGTCTGTGGAAGGCAAAATTGTTCTCACCAGCGTTTGATGAATGGTCTCGGACGCCGCATCGAGTACCTGCGAGGGGCGTCGTCACGCGCGGTCGTTGGAAGGCAGCCTCTCCTCTCATCGGCGTGCTAACGGTCGCGGTCCTTGCCACGTCGGTCGGATGCGCCGCCAGCAGCCACGCCGCCCGCCCGGCCGCGCTCGGCGTCGCCAGCTCCGGCGCCGCGATGGAGGCGCTCATCGATCGGCCGGGCCCGGTCGAGATCGAGACCGTCGTCGGCGCCGACTGGGCGGTGAGCCGGGCCGGCCTCATCAACCTGGACGCGCCTGCGGCCAAGGCCGCGCATCTGACCGACGGCGACGAGGCGATCCAGATCTTCGTTCACGTCCTGCGCCATCCGACCCGCGGTACGTTCCTGGTCGACACGGGCGTCACCCGCCAGCTGGTCGAGGATCCCAGTCAAGCGGGCGTCAGCTGGGTCGTCAAGAAGGCGATGCACATCGAGAAGCTGAAGCTTCGCACCGACACCGCGACGCTGCTCGGGCGGGAGCCGCCGCTGGCCGGCGTACTGCTGACGCACCTTCATCTCGATCACGTCAGCGGGATGCGCGACGTGCCCCACGGCACGCCCATCTACTCAGGGCCGGGCGAGACGACCGATCGGGCGTTCCAGAACCTGTTCGCGCAAGGCACGATCGACAACATGCTGGAGGGCCAGGAACCGATTGGCGCCTTGCCCTTCAACGCCGACCCGTCCGGCAGCTT
>Ga0066788_10000013_pt1 | contig 24837 bp, 16 predicted proteins | sample OrgsoiDNA2013048_FD_70943 | JGI IMG/M metagenome (GOLD analysis project Ga0066788, IMG submission 70943) | Permafrost soil microbial communities from the Arctic, to analyse light accelerated degradation of dissolved organic matter (DOM) -... | ecosystem: Environmental > Terrestrial > Soil >... | reverse complement strand
CCCGCCCTGCCGGCCCTCCCGCGTTTGACAATGGTGGACCGCCCGGGCGCCCCTCAGAGCGTGATCCGCGTGATCGGGCCCGGATCGTCGCGCCACGCACCCGAACGGCCGGGTCTCTCGATGCTGAACGTCGTGCTGGGCGGCAGCTTCACCAGCCGACTGAACTTCACGTTGCGCGAGAAGAAGGGGTACACCTACGGTGCTGGCTCCAGCTTCAGCACCTTCCGCCGACCGTCCGCGTTCTCGGCCCGATCGTCCGTGTTCACCCAGGTCACCGCGCCGGCCGTTACGGATTTCTTGACCGAGATCGGCCGTATGCGGGACGACGACATTGCTCCCGATGAGATCACGAAAGCCCGCGCCTCGCTGCTGGGCCGCACCGCGGAGTCGCTTTCCACCTCGTCGGGCACAGCGGCGATCTTCGCAGAGGTCGGCCTCTACGAGCTTCCCATAGACGAGCCAAGTCGTTTCATCGCCGCGGTTGCCTCGACGGATGCGCGTGCGCTTCGCGGCCTGGCGACGCGCTACCTCGATCCCGACAAGCTGGGAATCGTCATCGTGGGAGATCGAGCGGTCGTGGAACCCGAGCTCCGCGCGATCGGTCTGCCCGCTCCCCTGATGCGGGGCCCCGATGGCGAGCTGTTGAGCTGACGCCATCCATCCTACCCCTCTGGCGCGCGGCGGCGGCTCTCACGCCCCCCGACGCCCGTGCCGCCGTCGCGCGCCTACCCCTCCGCCCCTCTGTCCCTCTGTCCCTCTGCCCCTTCGAGAACCCTCCCCTTCCCGCGAGCGCCGAAGGCCCGCTAGCTCTGGAGAGAGATCGAACCTGCGCCGTTCCGCGCCACGAGGTCGTGCTCGTGCTCGCGCGTGTTCGCCGTAGCTGCCGGCGCGGCCCCCGGGAAGACGCGCGCGGGTGCAGGACCCGTGACGAACCTGACCTCATACTTCTCGAGCTTCCGCTCGACCGCCTTCCGGTGCAGTCCCAGCAGCCGAGCCGCGGCGCTCTTGTTGCCGCGACTGACGCGCATGGCTGACTCCAGCAGAGCGGCTTCCAGCGCCGCGAGCTTGTTCCCGATGGGCAGGTCCAGCAGTCTCTCCGCCAGCGAGACCAATGAGCCTTCGATGGCACCTTCCATGGGCTCCGGAGCGCACAACGCCTGGATCGCCTCCGCACTTATGAAGTTGTCTTGCGAGGCAATGACGGCGCGTTCCATCAGGTTTCGCAGCTCTCTAACCCCACCTGGCCAGGTGCGATTCACCAGGATATTCAGGGCATCAGGCGAGATCCGAGCCTGATTGCTGCCCAGACGTAGGAAATGGTTCACCAGCGCCGGGATATCGTCTCGATGCTCATCCAGACCGGGAACCGACACCGTCAAGACCCCGAGCTCGTAAAGGAGATCCGCGCGGAACGTATTCTCGCGTACGCAGCGCGGCAGAGATCGGCTGGTGATGGCCAATACGCGGATCGATACCGGCCTCTCCGCTGATGAGCCGATCGGACGGAAGGTACCCGACTGGAGCAAACGAACCACCTTGCATTGCAAGCTCTCGGGCAGTGCGTCGACATCGTCCAGGACCAAGGTGGCTGCCTTGCCGGCCCCCAGCAGCCCCGGCTGCCGATCGGTTCCGAACAGGATCAGCTCCAGGCTCTTCTCGTCCACTTCGGCGCAATTGACCCGGGCCAATGAGGGAGCCAGGGTGCCTTGCTGGTCGTGGGAGCCTTCACCCTGACCACCCGCCCCGCCCAGCCGGGATATCGCCTCGGCAACCAGCGACTTTCCCGCGCCCGTGGGACCCGATATCAGAACGGGCCTGGAGGACGACGCCACCCTCCGTATCAAATCCCTCAGGGCGACCAAGGCCGGGGAGCCGCCAACCAGGCCCAGGTGGTCGTTGCGCAGCTCCTCCAGGTATTCGTCCCCGCCCCCACCCGCCGCCGTTGTCTCCCGCACCGCGTGCCGCTGCTGAATCATCTGTTGACTCCTTTGCTGGTTTCGCTACCGCCGACTTGGCCGAACACCGGAAACGATCCTGATGACAGCAAGAGTCATTCCAAACCCTCGAGCCCAGAGGTCTCCCCGTCGCGCAGGTTGGTCGCGGCTTCCTCCCGCAATCGACATCGAGTTGCGCTGCGCAACTCGCGCATCTTGCTCAGGTTGAGCAATCTTGTTGCGGCGGTCCGACCCGAGGGCCTACGATTACGACCTTCCCTCACCGAGACAGGGCTGGAGATTCCAGAAATTGAAGGCACGCACAACCATCGTCCGAGACGTCGCGGAGAGCCACGGTGACCGGCAGGATGACAAGGTCGATGGCAAGGTCGACGGCATACGCTTGCTGGTGATAGGACGCGATTCGTACGAGACCTATGACCTGCCGTCCGCAGGGACGGTGACTCTCGGTCGCTCGGACACCAACGACGTGCAGATCGATGACGCCCAAGCGTCCCGTGCCCACGCGCGATTGATCATCGGCGAGACCCTGGTCCTCGAGGACGTGGGAAGCGTCAACGGCACTCGGGTTCGGGATCGGCCCATCGCACGCGGGGAAAAGGTCACGATACAGCCGGGCGAAGCGATCGCGATTGGATCATCCGTGGTGATTGTTCATGTGCGCTCGGGTGCATATTCTGGCCCGGCGACGGCGGACTCGCCCACTTACTCGGATTCCGGCCTCCAGGGCGCGAACGGGACGGCCTCCGGGGAGGCGATGCGGACCATTCACCATCTGGCGGAGCGAGCCGCCGCGGGCACCATCAACGTGCTCATCCTGGGCGAGACGGGAGTGGGCAAGGAGGTCATGGCGCGCGCCGTTCACCGCCTTTCCCCCCGCCGCGAAGGTGCCTACGTTTGCCTCAACTGCGCCGCCCTATCCGAGAACCTCCTCGAGAGCGAGCTCTTCGGTCATGAGAAGGGAGCGTTCACGGGGGCCCTGGGGGCCAAGATGGGGTTGCTGGAGACCGCGGCGGGAGGCACCCTCTTCCTCGACGAGGTCGGCGAGATGCCTGCGGCCATTCAATCGAAATTGCTCAGGGTCATCGAAACCCGCGAGGTCACGCGGGTTGGAAGCGTTCGCCCTCGTCAGATCGACGTTCGGTTCGTGGCCGCCACCAATCGCGACCTCGAATCGGAAGTCGAACGGGGAACGTTCCGGCGGGATCTGTATTTCCGTCTGAACGGAATCTCGATCCGGATCCCCCCCCTGCGAGAGCGACGCTCGGAGATTCCATCCCTCGTGGATACCTTCCTGCGACAGGTTTGTCTGGAGTTGCGGCGGCCGGAACCGAGGCTATCCGCCGACGCGTTGGCCGCGCTGCACGGGCGCGATTGGCCGGGGAATATTCGTGAGCTGAGAAACGTGATCGAGCGGGCGGTCTTGCTGTGCTCGGGCAATGAAGTCGGGGTTGAACACCTACCCGAGGCCCGCCCTCGCCGGGAGTCGGTGCCCAGCCCACAGGCGCCCGAGCACACGGACCGGAATCTGGCTGAACGCCGCTCCGAGCTTGCCTCCAGTCCAACCGGTCCTCGGCCCCGCAACCACACTCTCGATCCGTCCCGCACGCCCGAGACCGACAAGCAGCGGATCCTGGAAGCGCTGGCCAGCTGCGCGGGGAATCAGAGTCGTGCAGCCAAGCTGCTGGGTATGCCCCGTCGGACCTTCGTCGCGCGCCTCGATCGGTACCAGATCGCGCGCCCGAAGAAGAACCCGCAGCCCGGCACCCAAGATCCACAATAGAAGATCCACAATAGAAGACCCACTTGGGAGACGCTCTCGACGGGCGCTTTGCCCGTAGGGTATCCTGGGCGGAGGCATCCATGCGCAGACTACACATCGGCGGACAGGTCCGATCTGACGGATGGGAGGTCCTGAACTCGAATCCGGGGCCAGCGGTGGACCACCTGGGTGACGCCCGCGACCTGCGCCAGTTCGCAGACGGGGCATTTCAAGAGATCTACGCATCCCATGTGGTCGAGCATCTGGACTACAAGGACGAGCTTGTCACGACCCTGCGCGAGTGGCGGCGGGTGATGCCGGCAGGCGGTCGGCTGTACGTCAGCGTGCCGGATCTGGCCCAGCTCGCGTCACTGTTCGTCTTGAAGGATGAGCTCGACATCCACGAGCGGTTCCACGTGATGCGCATGATGTTCGGCGGTCACCTCGATCGCTTCGACTACCATGTGGTGGGGCTCGATCAGGACTTCCTGGCCTCGTTCCTGGAGGACGCAGGCTTCATCAACCTGCGCCGGGTATCGTCGTTTGGCCTGTTCAAGGATACGAGCGAGATGCTCTTCAAGGGCGTTCCGATCAGCCTGAACGTGATCGCGGAGAACCCATCCGACCCAGGATGAGCCTAGAGATGAGCCGAGCCACCGCATCCGGGGGGCCGCGGGGCGGAAATCAGATCTTGATCCGCAGCCCAAGGCCCATGCTGAAGGCCTGCGGGCGTCGAGAGTAAGACCCTCCACCAATCATGATGTTGTCGGCACCCAACCTGAACTCGCCCTCGGTGCGGCCGTAGTCGACGGCTCCGTAGGCCTCGAAGGTCAGGTGGGTCAGCAGGGTGTGGGAGTAGTCGAGCCGGCTGAGGAAGGACTGGTCTGACAGGTTGCCGATCGTGCTGAACGTGAAATTCGTGTAGTTCCATGACCACGGCGCGTTCAAGATGGCCGAGAGCGCGGCGTAGTGGCGGCCGGTATAAAAGAACTCGAAGTTGCCGCTGAAGAACAGATTCAGATAGGCGCGGGGATCGCTGTATCCTCGGGAATTGTAAAAGTACTCACCGGCGAGGGTGAAGACATCGTTGTCGTTGTACTTCATCGAGTAGGTGCCGCCGGTCGCGACCTGGGGCTTGAGCCCGGTGGAATAGTAAATGCACGTCCCGGGGTTGACGAAGCTTGCCGGGCAGCCGGAATCCACGCGCGGTATCTCACTGCCGTACTGGAAGCCGGCGTCGGCATAAAAATCGAAGTCGCCTATGCCGAAGGACAGATCAACCCCGTACTTGGGCTTCTGATCCTTGTAGGCGACGAGGTCGAGGCCCAGCTCGGCGGAGCCGTACACCAACTCGGCCCGCGCCGCGCCACCGATCTGACCCAGGGTTGGCGTGCTATCCGTCCCCGTGACGAAGGCATTGTGGCTCCGATCCCAGCGGCGGAAGCCCTCCACCAGACCGAAGGCGTAGAAATTCCATCCCCGCTCCTCCCACGGTAGATGCAACTTCAGCATGGTGAAACCGGGGCGCGCGTCGAACACCGCCACCGGGTTCCGATGCACCGGATGCAGAAAGTCGGTGGGCGTCCAGAACCGCCCGGTCCCCCACTTGACGTGCTGCCGCCCGGCCGTGACAAACACGGTCTGGAACAGGTCGAAGCGTAACCAGAGCTGATCGAGCACCACCGTGGGACCGCGGGTGATGGAAACACCCGAGACCGAAGGAGTCGTCGGATTGAGGCTGCTTCCCATCCCGGTGTCCGTGGTCGTCTGTGATGGGGGCGGCGTCGACGTCGCCGAAGGCAGGGTGGGATCGAAGAACATTCGCCCGAGGACGAAGCCGCGCACCCGCTCATTGGGGCGCGCGTCGAAGTACGCGTCGACCAGGGAGGGCGCGGAAAACGTCACCGGCCCCGAGGTGATCACGGTGGGATCCCCGGACGCATAATTCGGCGATCCAGGGTTGTTGTAGTTGGCCCGCAAGTAGAGCTGTCCCCCGATCTTGAGGGGATCGTCGGGGGCGGTTTCGCGGCTGAGCTGGGGGCCAGCGCTTGGATCGCCGAGGAGATCGGTGTCGCGCCCCACGGCTGCCGCCCCAACTTCCCGAGTCGGGGAGGCGGCCGGGATGGACCGGGCCGGCGCCGGGGTCGGTGCCGGGGTCGGTGCCGGGGTCGGTGCCGCACCGAACAGATTGTCCTCGTTCGGGCGATCGACGGCCCGCGCCGCGGACGTGAGCACGAGCGATCCAAGCAACCCGACGAGGAGCCCGCCAATCAGGCGACCGCCCGGCCACGTCCCGAGGCGGCGCCGAAGGCCTCTGGTCCTTGCGGCGCTGGAAATACCGGGCGGGGGGCTCACCGACTCTTGCTCTCGAGCCAGGCCTTGGTGAAGAGGTTGGTCGGCAAGGCTTTGAACTCGACCTCGCGGATCAGGATCAGCGTCGAGTTGGCCTTTTCGACCTCGTCGAAGAACCGAATCTCCTCGGGGAACCACACGTCGGCGTTCTTCGATTCGCTGAAGGCCTTCTTCCATCTCGGATAATAGGAGGTCCGCAGGAGGCGCCCGGAGAGCGCGAACTCCTGCCGCTTCAGCACGTTCTGGGTGTCCTTGTCGACCCACAGCTTGATGACCGGGAAGGCCAGATCCAGCCCGGGCTTCCCCTTGAGCGTCATGGATTGGGCGGTGTACGCCCCCAGCTTCTGCTCGCCGTTGTCCTCCGGGTCGTATTCCTGGGCCAGCCGGGATTCATCGAAGTCGGAGCGGCGCGAGTTGGTCCCGCCGATGCGTTCCCGCTCCGTGCGGCGCTCCCACTTGCCGACGGCCGGATCGTAGAACCAGAGGTTCTGATCGATGCGCAGGTATCCCTGCCCCTGCGAGGCCTTGGGTTTGGTGAACATGATCACGAACTTTTGATCCTGGCTGCGACGGTAGACTTCGCCCTCGTAGACCACGTCGACCTTGTCCTTCTCTTTTTGCTCCATGTAGATGTGCGAATGCCAGTCGCCCTGATTCTTCTGGCGTTCGTCCACCCGCTTGAGGAGGTCCACCAGCTGCGGCTGGGTCAGGGCGGCCCAGGCGGGGACTGACCAAAACAGGCTCACCGCCAGCGACAGGACGAGGCCCGTCCTCGTTGGTACGGGCTTCGAGGTTGGCCTCGATCGTGACTTTGATTTCGACTTTGACTTTGCAATCGACATGGACATCGACAGCGTTGGAGCTCGCAGGACCATGGTCATCGGTCTCCGTTTTCTGTTCGGCGCGGGGGTTGGGGATCAGCCAAAATGCGACATGGCCGTGACGGGTTTGAGACGGGCTGCGCGGAAGGAGGGGTAGAGCGCCGCGAGAGCGGTCACCGCCGTGAGCAGGGCGACCGACGACGCCAGCGACTGAAAGTGCACGGCCAGATGCAGCTTGTCGGACATCAGGAACAGCTGCACCGAGATCGGCACTGCGATCCGGGCGGCGTTCAGGGCCGCGGCGATCAGCGAGCCAGCCACCGCGCCCGCCATGGTGCTGAACAGCCCCAGCAGGACCGACTCCAGGAGGAACATCCACAGGACGCCTCCCTGCTGCATGCCGATGGCGCGCAGCGTCCCGATCTCGCGGGTCCGCTCCCGGATTGCAATCCACATGGTGTTCATGATGCCAGTGACCACGATCGCCACCAGGATGATCAGCAACAGCGCGGTGAGACCCTTCAAGAGGTCCAGGGTCCAGGTCATGAATGACAGCTCGTCCTCCCAGGTGGTGACGTCCAGCTTCTGGCCGGTCCAATCCTCGCGATTGACGGTCTCGAACTTCATCCAGAACGCGCGGGGATCGGCCTCCATCACCCGGTAGCCAGCCTTCTCGAGGGCGGTTCGCAGGCGGGCGGCGATCTGAGGGATCTTGCCCATCTCCTTTTCGCGCAGGTGAAGGTGAATCGCGCCGGTGGCCTTGGGGTTGAGCTGGTAGAGCGCGCGCAGGCTCTCGGCCGGGATGTACACGTTCCACTTGCTCAGCAACCCGATATCGCGCGCGACCGCCACCACCCGCAGATCGATGGTATTGGCCACGCCGCGCGTGGTCTGGGCCGAGATGGTGATGGCGTCGCCCACCTTCACCTGCAGCTTCTCTAGCTGCCCCTCGAACAGGAGGACGGTGTTGGGTTGGGCGAGGTCCTCGATGTTGCCCGCGACGATCTGCAAGACATTCTTGAAGGCCGGCTCCTCGCGAATGTCTATGCCGTTGATGCCGGCTTGCATCGAGCCGAGATCCGAGATGACCTTGGCCCACCCGCGCCCGCGCTGGACCGCGAAGTCAAGCTCCGGGACCGCCTGCCTGGCGACCTCCAGCACCTTTCTCCATTCGGTGACCACCGGGGCCGACTGGCCGGCGTTGACCTTGAAGAATCCGCCCACGTTCAGGTGACCGGTGCTGAGCGTCGTGGCGGTATGGGTCATGGTCTCGCGGATGCCCGTCGACAGCCCGTTCAACAGGATGAGAAGCGCGGTCACGGCGGCGATGGCGGTGCCGAGAAACACCGTCCGCTTGCCGTGCTGGAGCAGGCTGCGAAACGCGATCTGAAAGTCGGTGCTGAGCCGTGAGAACATGATCAATCCTCGCTTTGCATGGCCTGACGGGGCGTCACGCGCATAGCCAGCCAGGCTGGGTACAACCCGGACAGGCCGCTGACCAGCATGACGATGGCCAGAGCCCCCACGAGGTTGTTGGTCGCGATGGCGGGATGCAGGCGCGGGCCCGAGAAGAAGAAATAAAAGATGTCGTTCTTGGCTGGAATCCCCACCTTCCCGATGACCGTCACCAGGGCGGCGCCCACGCCCGCCCCGGCAGCTCCGAAGATCAGCCCCACCACCAGGGCCTCGATGACCAGCATCGCCAGGATGAACCGGCGCTGCGCGCCGATGGCCCGCAGGGTGCCGAGCTCCCGGACGCGCTCCAGGGTCGCCATCACGAGGGCGTTGTTGATGATCACCAGCGCCACCACGAAGATGATCAGGACCGCGGTGTACAGCACGGCCCGCATCATGGTGACGAACTGGCCAATCAGGCCGGACGCCTTCTGCCAGGTGATGGCCTTGAGCGGCAAGCCAGCCTTCCGCCCCGCGGCCTCGATGTCATTGATGCTCTGGGAGATCTTCCGGGGGTCCTTCAGGATCACGGCGGCGTTCAGGACCACGCCGCTCTGCAGCTGGGCCGGATCATAGATCCGCTTGGTGAGATCCTCCCGGACCATGCGGGCCCCAAATCCTTCCGCGCCCACGGATTCAGCCTGGTGCACGCCGGGGGTCGCCTCGGCCACCACGGTCCGTCCCGTGGGCACCATCCGCGAGCTCGGAACCGGCCGCGCCGGGGCCTCGGCCTCTGGAGGTTTGGTCCCGAACAATTCGGCCTCGGCGTTCTCGCGGGACACGTCCTTGGCGTTCATGGCGGCCTTGAGGGCCAGGATCTCCTTCTCGCGATCAGCGGTCAGGAAGCCGTAGAGCTCCCGGAACGAGACCATGTCCATCAGGCTCAGCGCGCCCGCCTGGGGAGACTTCTCGAGGCCCGAGAAGTTGAACGTCCCGTAGACGGGCAGGTTCACCGACTGCACGTAGCCGCTGCGCGTGAAGGCCTTGATGGTCAGGTTGTCGCCGATCCTGACCCGGTAGAGCTGCAACGACGGCGCCAGCTCATCGTAGAAGAACCGATAACGATCGTCGAAGTTCTGGTCGTCGGTGCGGAAGAGCTCGGAAAGGAGCTTGGCGACGTCGGTCTCTCGGCTCGACAGCTTGGCCTGCAGCTTCTGGCGGAACAGGTCGGTCTTGGGCGCATCGAGCTGAAGCAAGATCTCCCGCACCTGGTTGCTGTTCTCCTTGACGAACCGTTGCAGCTCGGAATCCTTGGCGATCTTGACGCCGCGATCGTCGCGCGCCTGCTTGATCTTGTCGAGGCGCCTGGCGGTCTTGAGCTTGACCTGATCCTCGTAGGTGAACTTGGCGAACAGGAACCCCCGCTTGCCCCGGGGGATGGTGGTGCCGTCGACGATGCGCATGCGGTCGAACGATTGCGCGAAGGACTCCGGATCCGTGCCGACGTAGCGCAAGAAGAGCATGTCGGCGTCGGTGGCCTGGGGGGCGATGCGGTTCTCGAGGAACTCGAGCCCATCCATGGGATCCTGATCGAAGTGGCGCCAGAAATCCTCGGAGGCGGCGCGGGTCACCGCGGCCGCGTCATCGGCCGACAGGGTTCGCTCGTCGTGAAGCTGACCCAGGTTCTTGATGTCGCCCTGAAGCACGGTCAGGATCTGGCGGAGGTGCCCCTTCGAGGCCTGATAGGCCGCGACGTCGGCGGCCGTGGCGGTTCCGGCCACCTTCTTGCGTGCCAGATCCCGCAGACCGGCCAGGGCCACGTCGATGGAGTTTCCCGAGGTCACGAGGGCGCCGTTGATCCCCATGGGGACCACGGCCTTCACGTTGGGAACCGAGAGGATGGTGTCACGCAGCTTGGTGAAGTCATCGAGCTGGGCCAGGTTGGCGCCCTCCATGTCGAAGCCCCCCATGACCGCCAGCTCGTCCTTGGATTGACTGGAGTAGACCTGGATGTGGCCGGCGACGCTGCCGGTGATGCTGCGGCTCATCCCCTGATCGATGCTGTCGAGGAACGAGGTGCCGACCACGACCAGGAAGGCACCGAAAAAGATGATGCCCCCCACGATGATGGTCTTGAGCCGGCTGGCGAACAGGTTGCGGAAGGCGATCTGGGCGATGACCCCGAGCGCCGAGAGGTTGCCGCTCACTTGGTGCTCTCCCGTACGGCTCCCACCACCGGCACCGGGCGGGACACCGACGCGGCCACCGCCTCCGGACCGGTCAGCCGGTCGACCAGCTTTCCATCGGCCAGCCGCACCACGGTCGTGGCGTTGGCCATGACCTTGGCGTCATGGGTCGAGAAGATGAAGGTCGTCCGCTCGGTGCGATTCAGCTCTTTCATCACATCCAGGATGTTCTGCCCGGTGACCGAATCGAGATTGGCAGTCGGCTCGTCGGCGAGCACCAGCTGCGGCCGCGTCACCAGCGCGCGGGCGATGGCCACGCGCTGCCGCTGGCCGCCCGACAGCTCGCTCGGCCGATGGCTGGCGTGATCACCCAGGCCCACCCGTTCGAGGAGCGCCATCACCCGAGACCGGCGCTCCGGCTTGGGCAGCTTCCGCTGCAAAAGCAGAGGCAGCTCCACGTTCTGGAAGACGCTGAGCACCGACACCAGGTTGAAGCTCTGAAAGATGAAGCCGATGGTGTTGAGCCGCAGCTCGGTCAAGGCCCGCTCCGAGAGCGAGCGGGTGTCCTTGCCCGCAACCGCCACCGTGCCGGAGGTCGGCGTGTCGACGCAGCCAATCAGGTTCAACAGGGTCGTCTTGCCACTCCCGGAGGGGCCCGCGATGGACAGGAACTCGCCTTCCTCCACATCCAGCGAGACCCCTCGCAAGGCCGGCACGGTGACCTTGCCGAGCGCGTAGTCCTTGGTGACGTTCTTGACCGAGACGATGATTTTCATGACATGTCCTGTGAAGGTGACGGGCGCTCGACCCGAGCTGTCGACCACCTCGCGTGAGGGCGACCGGCGGCCGTGATGTTGACACGTTTCCGGGGAGGATCGGATCTACTTATCTAATCGGGGACGTGGCTCGCTGCCGCTCGCACGTCCCCGCGCCCCTCTCGCTCCGCGCGGCAAAGCCGCGCTACGCTCGCCTGAAGAGCGGAAGGTGAATAAAGGTTCCAGGCACGACAGACCCACGCCGGCAGAGCCGACCGATGAGGACGAAACGAGGGGCGGGCGCTCCTGTTTTCGTTCTAGATGCCTTACCCGATCGAAATGTGAACGAATGAGGCAAGTTTTCCGGATGGCGATGTCGGTGGCTTTTCCAGCACCGGGAGGTGCGGCTTTGCCGCACCGGCCGCGACGGCCTACGGATCCGTCGGGAGGGGCCCGCGGGGAGGGGCCGCGACAATCCACTTTGCCCGCGAGCGCCGAAGGCGCTGCCCTGCACCTGCCCGCGCGGGGCGAAGCCGCGGGTCAGGTCTTGAGCCAGCTCATGCGCTCGCGCAGCTTCTTGCCGACCCCCTCGATCGGGTGGTCGAGGTCCTTCTGCAAGAGCGCATTGTAGTTGGCCTTGCCGGTTTGGGTCTCGGCGATCCACTCGCGCGCGAACTGACCGGAACGAACCTCCTCGAGGACCTTCTTCATGGTGGCGCGGACGTGATCGTCGATGATGCGGGGACCCCGGGTCAGATCGCCGTACTTGGCGGTCTCGCTCACGAACTTGTGCATGCGCGCGAAGCCACCCTCGTAGATCAGGTCGACGATGAGCTTGAGCTCGTGCAAGCACTCGAAGTAAGCGACCTCGGGCTGATAACCGGCCGCGACCAGGGTCTCGAAGCCGGCCGCGATCAACTCGGTCGCGCCACCGCACAAGACCGCCTGCTCGCCGAACAGATCGGTCTCGGTCTCCTCGGCGAAGGTCGTCTCGATGACACCCGCCTTGGTTCCCCCGATGCCCTGGGCGTAGGCCAGAGCCCGCTCGAAGGCCTTGCCCGTCGCGTCCTGGTGGATGGCGATCAGACAGGGCACGCCATTGCCTTCCTCGTAGGTCCGGCGCACCATGCCGCCCGGGGCCTTGGGGGCGATCATGGCCACGTCGACGTTGGCGGGGGGCTCGATCTGCTTGTAGTGAATGTTGAACCCATGCGAAAAAAGCAGCATGGCGCCCGCCTTCAGATGGGGCGCCACGGTCTCGCGGTAGAGCTGGCCCTGGGCCAGATCGGGCACCAGCAGGCACACGATGTCGGCCGATTTCACGGCGTCGGCAGCGGCCTCCGGCTTCCAGCCGTCGCCCTCGGCCTGCTTCCAGGTGGGACTGCCGGGACGCAAACCCAGGACGACGTTGATGCCGCTGTCGCGGAGGTTCAGCGCCTGGGCGCGGCCCTGACTGCCATAGCCGAGGACCGTGACCTTCTTTCCCACCAGCGCCTGCTTGTTCGCGTCGCTCTCCCAGTACATTTTGCTCATGACGTTCCTTGTTTGCGTTTGATCGATCCGGTCACAATCCCGCTTCAGGGGGTCCTCGGCGGCGTCGTGACGGCACCGACGGCCGCCGACGAGACGGTGGCGGCGTACTTTGCCATCACACCCCGCTTGTAGCGCGGCGGCGGGGGGCTCCAGCCCGGCCGGCGCGCGTCCAGATCGGCGGCCACGTCGATTCGTCGACGGGTTACGTCCAGCGTCACCAGGTCTCCGCTCTGCACGAAGGCGATCGGCCCGCCCGCGGCGGCCTCGGGTGCCACGTGACCGCCCATGAACCCGTGGGTGGCGCCGGAGAATCGGCCGTCCGTCAGCAGGACCACGCTGTCGCCCAGGCCCTGGCCCACGATGGCGCCCGTGACGCCGAGCATTTCACGCATTCCCGGCCCACCCTTCGGCCCCTCGTAGCGAATGATCACGACATCGTCCGGTTTGATCTGGCGCGCCTGCACCGCGGCCATGCACTGCTCCTCCGAATCGAAGACGCGGGCGGGGCCCGTGTGGTGGCGGCGATTGTGACCGGCCAGCTTGACCACGCACCCCTCGGGCGCCAGGTTGCCCTTCAGGATCGCGAGTCCCCCCGTCGCGCTGATCGGGTTGTTGGCGGCGCGCACCACTTGCTGACCGGGAGTCTCGCGCGCCAGCTCGCCCTCTGCCTTCAGCCCGCGGCCGCTGACGGTGGGGTTGTCTTTCAACAGGCCGAGCTCGAACAGACGCTTGACCACCAGGCGCTGACCGCCCGCGCGGTCGAGATCCGGGGCCACGAAGCGCCCACCCGGCTTGAGGTCGGTGAGGATCGGCGTCCGCGCCGAAATTTCGTCGAAGTCATCGATGTCGAGTGCGACGCCCGCCTCGTGGGCGATGGCCAGCAGGTGCAGCACGGCGTTGGTCGAACCCGCCGTGGCAGCCACGCCGGCGATGGCGTTCTCGAAGGCGGTGCGAGTCAGTATTTGCGCGGGCCGCAGATCCTCCGCGATCAACTTCAAGATGAGCTGCCCGCATTGAAACGCCGCGTCGCCCTTGCGCGGGTCCAGCGCCGGGATGTCGTTCAGACCCATCGGCGACAGGCCCAGGAGCGCGACCGCCATGGACATCGTGTTGGCGGTGAATTGCCCCCCGCAGGCTCCCGCACCGGGGCAAGCCACGTATTCCAGCCGGCGCAGATCGGACTCGGTCATGCGACCGGCCGAGCAAGCCCCCACCGCCTCGAAGACGTCCTGGATCGTGACGTCCCTGCTCTGGAAGACTCCGGGCATGATCGAGCCCCCGTAGAGCATCAGGCCGGGCACGTCCATGCGAGCCAGCGCCATCACTGTTCCCGGAATGGTCTTGTCACATCCCGACAAGGTCACCACGCCGTCGGCCAGCGTTCCGAGGACGGCCAGTTCGATGGAATCCGCGATCACCTCGCGGGAGACCAGCGAGGCGCGCATGCCTTCCGTGCCCATCGAGATTCCGTCCGAGACGACCACGGTGTTGAATTCGACCGGGGTCCCACCCGCGGCGCGAATCCCTTCCTTGACCTTTTCGGCCAGGCCGCGCAGGTGCATGTTGCAAGGCGTGGCGTCGGTCCAGGTGTTGGCCACCGCGACGAGCGGCTTTTCGAGATCGGCGTCGGTCAGCCCTGTCGCCTTCAGCATCGCGCGCGCGGGGGCGCGGCTGATGCCCTTCTTGATGGAATCACTTCGCATGGTTCCCGTTGAGCCGGTCAGGATTGCCCAAGGTCCTCGATTTGGCAAGCGCCCGCGCGGAACGCTGTGGGCAAGGACGCGCGATACCAGCGGGCTCTTCACGCGACACCAGCGGGTTTTTCAACTGAGGAGACAGTGCGTCAGTCGCGCCGGGCCGGTGATCGGCTTCAGCGCCTCGCCGCCATGCGGGCACGATGGGCCTGGAAGTTGTCGTCCTCCCATTTCGCGCGCAGCGCGTCTGCGTCCTCGAGCGTTCGGTGGCGGAACACCCCCTCGGGGAGTCGCAAAGGACAGATGAGATCCGCCATGCCCCAAACATGCCGGATCACTTCGTAGAGCTGCTGGCTTCCCGGCTCGTAGCGCGGCTCCTCGATCTCGGAGATGTCTGGATAAAAGCGCGCCTACATCCCCCTGCGGCGCCAATCCCGCCTTGACCCTCTTGGAGACGGTGCGTCAGTCGCGCCGCGCCGCCGCGATCGCGGCCAGCCATTGCGAGAAGAGGACGGAGCAGTGTGAGCGCCAGTTGTTGACGGGGGAAGCAAGGTCGAAGTTTCGGGGCGCCTGCACGTCGGTTCGGCCGAGCTGGGCGTCTCGATTCCACTCCTCGACCAGCCGCGCCGGCTCGTATTCGGGGTGGCCCAGATGCATGACGTACCTGTGATCGGGGGTCTCGAAGATGCTGTATCCGGCCTCGGTGGAGTGCGAGAGCAGGTCCACGAGGCCCGCATCGCGGGCCCGCTCGAGCTCGCGGTCGGCGATGCCTGAGTGACGACTTTGAGCGCACCAGAAGCGATCGTCGCCACCACCGAGCAGCCCGCGGCCGGGCGAGAGGTTCAGGTTCTCGAACACGCCGAACAACTTTCGCGGCAGGACGCGCTTGTCGATATCCAGTTGCTTGGCCAGGGCCATCCCGCCCCAGCAGAGGCCGAGCGTGCTGGCTATCTCCGCGCGCGCCCGAACCAGGATCTGGGTGAGCTCCGGCCAGTACGTCACCTGGTGAAAGGGCAGCTCCTCGACCGGCGCACCGGTCAAGATGAGTCCGTCGAGCGGCCGGCGGGCCAACGCCTGCTCGAAGGTCATATAGTGATGGGCGATGCGGTCGCCGTCGCTGCTCGAGTAGGTGTGGCTCTGGAGACGAATCCACACCACCTCGAGTGGCCACGCCGAACGAACGAGCGGACCGAGCAGGTACGGCTCGTAGCTCTCGGCGCGCGGCATGATGTTGATGATGCCGATCCGCAGAGGGCGGTCCGGCTGCGTTCGCGGGGGCGGCCAGGCTCCGGGCCCCGGCTCTGCTTCGGAGCTCCGGCCGGCCAGGTCTCTCTCCGGGGCGACGACCAGACGCGGACCTTCCGGGGACGGGGACACCGGCTGCTGCTCCCTCACACCTTGGCCAGAGCCTGCTCGATGTCGGCGAGGATGTCGTCGACGTGTTCAAGGCCCACCGACAGCCGCACATAGTCCGGGGTCACCCCGGTCGCGCGCTGCTCCTCGGGCGACAGCTGCTGGTGGGTGGTGGTGGCCGGGTGAATGGCCAGGCTCTTGGCATCGCCCACGTTGGCCAGGTGCGAGATCAGCTTCAGCCCATCGATGAACTTTCGACCGGCGGCGAGCCCTCCCGCCAGGCCAAAGCCCAGGATCGCGCCCGCCCCCCGCGGCAAGTACTTGCGCGCGCGCGCGTTCTCGGGGCTGGACTCGAGCCCGGGGTAGTTCGTCCAGGCCACCTTGGGGTGCCGCTCCAGAGATCTGGCCACCGCCAGCGCGTTCTCGGAGTGGCGCTTCATGCGCAGGTGCAGGGTCTCGATGCCCTGCAGAAAAAGGAAGGAATTGAAGGGCGAGAGGGCCGTGCCGAGGTCCCGCAGCAGCGTGACGCGGGCCTTGATGATGTAGGCGATGTTGCCGAGAGGCTCGAGCGCCGAGATGAAGTCGAGGCCGTGATAGCTGGGGTCGGGATCGGAGATGAGCGGGAACTTTCCGCCCCGCCAGTCGAACTTGCCGCTGTCGACGATCACGCCGCCGATCGAGGTCCCGTGACCTCCGATGAACTTGGTGGCGGAGTAGACGGCGATGTCGACGCCGTGGTCGAAGGGCCGCAACAGATAGGGCGAGACGGTGTTGTCCAGGATCAAGGGAACGCCCCGGTCATGGGCCAACCTGGAAAGCGCGTCCAGGTCGGACACATCGAGCTTGGGATTGCCTATGGATTCAGCGTACACCGCCTTGACCTTTGGGCCGATGGCTCGCGCGATGGCCTCGAGATCGTGGGAAGGCGCGAAGTGCACCTTCACGCCCAGGCGCGGCAAGGTATAGCGGAACAGGCTGTAGGTGCCCCCGTAGAGATTGTCAGCCGATACGATCTCGTCCCCGGCGCGCGCGATGTTCAACACCGCCAGCGCCGTCGCCGACTGACCGCTCGACACCGCCAGCGCGGCAGCCCCTCCGTCCAGCGCCGCCACGCGCTTCTCGAACACGTCAGTGGTGGGGTTCATGAGCCGGGTGTAGATGTTGCCGAACTCCTGCAGCGCAAAGAGCCGCGCCGCGTGATCTGTGTCCCGGAACTGATACGAGGTCGTCTGGTAGATGGGAACGGCCCGGGCCCCGGTGGTGGGATCGGCGATCTGGCCCCCGTGCAGGGCGATGGTCTCGGGATGTAGCTGGGTGTCTGACATGACGTCCTCCCTGTGAGCGTTGATGGAATCCGGCCGCCGTGAGAGGCGCGCCGCGGCGAGCCCGGACGGGGGCGATGGTCTGTGTCCTGTTAAACAGACATATAGCCACATAAACAGATATGGGCAACTCCGTTTGCTGGTTCCCGCAGGCGTACTGAACCTTGACGTGCGTCTCTGATAGTGACTATAATCTTTCATAAAAGACAAGGCGCGGACCTGGGACGTGCCCGATTTTTGTTGCGCTCGACCGCGATCGTCCTCAACACTGGAGCATGCAGGTGCACACCATCAGCGCTGATAGCAAGGTCGAAAAGTCATGGGCCGGGGGGCCCATGGGCAACGGCGTCATCCCGGCGCCGCGGCGGACCGTGGCCTCGATCGTGATTCCGGCCCGCAACGAGGGCCGGGTGATCACGCGGGGGCTGGAGTCGATTCTGCGATCGGCGGAGGCAGGAGAGTTCGAGATCGTGGTGGTGTGCAACGGATGCACCGACGACACCGCCGAGCAGGCACGCCGCTTCGGTCCGGCGGTCAAGGTGATCGAGACCCCCATCTCCTCGAAGATTCATGCGCTGAACCTGGGCGACCAGCACGTCACGGCCTTCCCGCGGTTCTACGTGGACGCCGACATCGAGATCCCGGCCGGCGCCATCCGGGACGTGGCTGTCTTGCTGCGGGACGACTCCCCGATCCTGGTGGCGGCGCCCCGCGCCGTGGTGGCCTACGAGGATCGTCCCTTTCTGATCCGGGCCTTCTACCGGGTCTGGACCCGGCTGCCGTACTTTTGCGAGAACATGATCGGCTCCGGAGTGTACGCGTTCTCGCGCAAGGGGCGAGAGCGTTTTGCCCAATTCCCGGAGATCACGGCCGACGACGAGTTCGCGCGATTGACCGCGTCGCCGGCCGAGCGTCGCTCGAGCGCCGCCACGCCGTTCACGATTCATCCGCCCCGCACGGTCCACGGGCTGCTCGAGATCATGACACGGGCCCGCTCGGGGATGTACGAGCTCGAGCAGAAGTTTCCTCAGCTCGGCGAGAACAATCAGACCAGCTCGGGCCGGACGCTCCGGATCATCGCCCGCACTCCCTCGATGTGGAGAGACGCCCCGGTCTATCTGGGGGTGATGATGCTGGCCAAGCTGCGGGCGGAACGATTGCTGCGCCGGGGAGGCCGCCCCGCCTGGCAGCGCGACGACACCTCACGGCAGTAGGCGCGCCCGACAGAAGGGCCTCGGGCCTCGGACGTCGGACCTCGGCGGACGTCCCTCGACGGGTTGACACGAGCGCAGCCCTGCTCAGAGGGCTACCCGGCCCAATCGGCCCGCGCCGGCAAGCGTTTCCCTGAGGCCCGAGGCCCCATGCCCCGGGCTCGCAGAACCTGACCGCCATTGGCCCTAAGGCCCCGCGCCTGCGAGATCAGGCTCAGACCGTCAGGCCGCCCGGCCGCGAGCTCTTTCGATGGCGAAGAAGATGGCTTCGGGGGTCGCCGGGCTGGGCAGCGAGATCTCGCGATCGCCGTCGGGGCCGAAGGCGGCGACCGCTGCCCGCAGGGCCTCGCGTACGCTCAGCGCCAGCATGAGCGGAGGCTCGCCCACGGCCTTGCTGCCACGCACGACCCCTGGCTCCCGGGCCTGGGTCAGAAGCGCAACCCGAAAATCGGGCGGACAGTCGCCCGCCGTGGGCAACTTGTAGGTCGACGCCCCCGCCGAGGCCAGCGCTCCGGCCGCGTTCCAGACCAGCTCCTCGCTGGTCAGCCATCCGGCACCCTGGAGAAAGCCACCTTCCACCTGTCCGCGATCGACGAGCGGCGACAGGGAGTCGCCCACGTCGTGGAGAATGTCCACGCGCCGGAGTCGATTCTCCCCCGTGAACCCGTCGACCTCCACCTCGCTGACCGCCGCCCCGTACGCGTAATAGTGAAAGGGCTTGCCCGTGCCCGACTCGCGATCGAAGTGCAGCTCGGGGGTCGCGTAGTGACCGGTCGCGAAAAGCGACACGCGCGCGAGATAGGCCTTCGACACGATCTCGGCGAAGGGCCGCGCCAGCCCGGGGTCGGGCCGCGGGAACACCTGCCCATCGGAAAAGACGATCTGATCGGCGCCGACGCCGAAGATCCGCGCCGCGATCTCGGACAGGCGCGCGCGCAGGGTCCCGCAGGCCGCCTCGACGGCGGCCCCGTTCAGGTCCGAGCCGCTGGAGGCCGCCGTGGCCGAGGTGTTCGGGACCTTGTCGGTGCGGGTTGGCATCATGCAGACCGACGACAGGGGCACGCCCAGGCCGTCCGCCGCGATCTGGAGGATCTTGGTGTGCAGCCCCTGCCCCATCTCGGTGCCACCGTGGTTCACTTGCACGCTGCCGTCCTTGTAGATCAACACCAGCGCCCCCGCCTGGTTGTAGAAGGCGGTGGTGAAGGAGATCCCGAACTTCACGGGAGTGATGGCCAGGCCACGCTTGCGGTGGAGGTGGCTGGCATTCCAGCTGGCGATCTCCTGGCGTCGCGCAGCGAAGGCGCTGGTCTCCTTCAGGGTATTCCAGATGCGTCCGATGCGGTCCGCGTCCTTCACCACCTGACCGTAGTGGGTTCGTTGACCTTCGCGGTAGAAGTTCCGCTCGCGCACGAGGTGAGGCGGCAACGCCAGCCGGCGCGCCATGCGGTCGAGGATCTCCTCGATGACCAGCATTCCCTGCGGTCCACCGAAACCCCGGAAGGCCGTGTGCGACACGTGGTGGGTCCGGCAGGCCCGGCCCAGCACCTCGACGTGGGGCAGGAAGTAGCAGTTGTCGGCGTGAAACATGGCGCGCGTCAAGATCGGACTGCTCAGATCCAGGCTCCACCCGCCATCGCTCCACAGCTGCAGCTGCAGCGCACGAAGCCGACCGTCCGGCTCGAAGCCCACACTGAAACGCGCCAGGAACGGATGCCGCTTGCCGGTCATCGTCATGTCCTGGAAGCGCGTCAGGCGCACCCGCACCGGGCGCTTCAACTTCACGGCCGCCAGGGCGGCTACGGCGGCCCAGCCGTTGGCCTGCACCTCCTTGCCCCCGAACGCGCCCCCCATGCGCAGGCACTGCACCACCACGCGATGGCGGCCGAGCCCCATCACGCGTGCCACCACCTCCTGGGTCTCGGCCGGGTGCTGGGTCGACGAATGCACGAACACGCTCTCGTTCTCGTCGACGAAGGCCAGCGCCGCCTGCGGCTCGAGATAAAAGTGTTCCTGTCCGCCGATGAACAGCTCGCCCGTGAGGCGGTGAGGGCTCGCGGCGAGCTCGCGCTCGGGCTCGCCGCGCCGCATGCGCTCCGTGTCGGTGAGGAAGCTCTGGTTCTCCAGGGCCTCCTCGATGGAGAGGATGGCGGGCAGAGGCTGATAGTCGACATGTACATGCAAGGCCGCCAGCCGCGCTTGCTCCTCACTCTGCGCGATCACCCAGGCCACGGCATGTCCGTGGAAGCTGACCTCTCCCGGAAACAGCGGCTCGTCCCGGCGCGCGGGGCCGATGTCGTTCTCGCCCGGCACGTCAGCGGCGGTCAGCAGGCACAGAAAACCGGGCATGGTCGCGGCCCGCGCGCCGTCGATGGCCAGCACGCGGGCGCGGGCGTGGGGCGAGGTGATGGGCCAGGCGTGAGCCAGGCCCGACAGGGTGGGCGAGAGATCGTCCACGTACCGGGCCGCGCCGGTCACGTGCAGGGCGGCCGATTCGTGACTGAGCGCCCTTCCGACCTGAGGTCCGGCCTGGGCTTTCATGGCGCGGCGGCCCCCCGGTCGCCCGCGGTCTCCCAGAAGAACTTCTCCAGCAACGAGGTGGTCATGGCGCGGCGGTAGGCCGCGCTGCCGCGGTGATCGCTCATGGGCGTTCCGACCTTCGCGATCTCGGGGAGCAGTCGTTGTAGCGTCTCGGTCGTCCAGGGAAGACCCAGGGCCAGATCTTCCAGGGCCCGGGCCTGGATGGGTGTGGCGGCGATCCCGCCGAAGGCCAGGCGCAACCGTTGCACGCGACCATCGGCGCCGAGATCGAGCGCGAAGGCCGCCGCCACCGTCGAGATGTCGTCGAGGATGCGCTTGCTGACCTTGTAGAACCGCTGCTGGGCGGCGAACGGGCGAGGAAGGTGCACGCTCACGATGAGCTCCCGGTCCTTCAGGGCGGTCCGGCGGTAAGCGCGGAAGAAGTCGCGCACGGCGATCCGGCGCTCTCCGTCGGGACCCGCGATCTCGAGCTCGGCATCGAGCGCCAGCAGCACCGGCAACGAATCGCCGATGGGAGACGCCGTGGCGAGGTTGCCCCCCAGCGTGGCGCGATTCCGGATGAGCCGGGACGAGAAGAGTCGCATGAGCTCATGCAAAACGGGCAGATCGGCCAGGGCCAGGGCCGGCTCCTGCGTCAGCCGGTCCTCGATCTCGGACAGAGACAGCCCCGCGCCGATCACCAGCGCCTGGGGCCGCAGCTCGAAGATCCGGAGCTCCGGCAGGGCTTCTAGCGAGACCAGCGTCCCGAACCGCTCGTAGCTCTGGTTGGCGCGAACCATCAGGTCGGTGCCGCCTCCAATGAGTGTGGCCGTGGGATCGGCGGCGAGGCAGTCGAACAGCTCCGTCAGCCTCGTGGGACGCACGAACCGGCGTCCGCCGTGCGTGTGGTCGGCAGGGCTCGGACCCGCGGGGCTGGTGGCCAGCGCCGCGAGGTGCGGATCGCCAGCGGCGGGTTGCGGGAGGGCGCGTCCCGCATCGAGGATGGGACGATATCCCGTGCACCGACACAGGTTGCCGCTGACCGACTCCGGATCGAATTGCCCGCGGCCGGGCCGGTAATACTCGCAAAAGAGGCTGACCACGAAGCCGGGCGTGCAGTAGCCACACTGCGAGCCGCCGTGATCGATCATGCCCTGTTGAACCGGATGAAGCTCGCCCGAGGCTCCTGCTCCCGCTCCCGCCACACCCTCCACGGTGACGATGCTCTGACCGTCGACGGCTGGCAGGGGGACGAGACAGCTGTTGATGCCCTCGTAGCGAGCCTGCCCGCGTCCGTCTCGCCGGATCACCGCCACCGCGCAGGCCCCGCACTCGCCCTCCGAGCATCCTTCCTTGGTCCCGGTTCGACCGACGGCGCGCAGCCAGTTGAGGAGCGTGAGGTGGGGATCCACGTCATCGACCTGGATCCGCTCCCCATTGAGCACGAAGCGAACTGCCATGCGGCGCGAGTATAGCCGCCATCGCTGGCGGCGAGACACAGGGAGAGAGCGATAGACGGCGATCCTCCCCAACAATCTGGGGTGCCTGGCCCGGCGCAGCCCGCCTGGATGTCGGGGGCGTTTCGATTCCGCCCAAGTCGTGTTTCCTGGGAGCAAAGCCCAAGTCGCTCCTGTTTCCGTGAACCGGCAAGGGCTAGAATCGAGGCCAGACGTTGAAGACCGGAGCGACAGATTCGCTGGGCATGCAAGCCATTGCCGAAGCCATCTTGAAGGTACTGAAGGCCGGTGGTCGCGGGGCGCTCGCGACCGTGGTGCGAACCTCGGGCTCCACCCCCCAGCAGGCGGGAGCGCGCCTGCTGCTTTCCCCTGACGACGTCTGCGTGGGGACGGTGGGAGGAGGAGCGATCGAGCAGGTGGTGATCGAGGCGCTGCGCGAGACGCGCCGGAACAATCAGCCGCAGCTCGTCGTCCACGATCTTGGTTACGATCTCGGCATGTGCTGCGGAGGACGCATGGAGCTCTTCCTGGAACCGATCGAGTCGGCGCCACGGCTCTACATCTTCGGAGCCGGGCATGTGGCCCGCCCCACGGCGGCCCTGGCCCAAACCGTGGGCTTCGCGGTCAGCGTCGTGGACGAGCGTGAGGAATGGAACTCGGCGGCGCGCTTCCCGGGCTGTGAGCTCGAGCTGACCGATCCCGCCACAGTCCTGCGGCGCCGGGCGCTCACGGCCCAGGACTGGCTGCTCATCGTCACGCACGATCACCGGCTCGACGAGGAAACCCTCGAGCTCGCCCTGCAGCAAGAGCCCCGCTACATTGGCCTGGTGGGCAGCCGGCGCAAGGTGTTCCGGTTCCTGCAACGGATCACCGCGCGGAGCGGCCCGGTCGAGCTCGGTCGGATCTACGCGCCGGTGGGGCTCGAGCTCGGCGCGGTCGGGCCCGAGGAGATCGCCGTGAGCATCGTGGCGGAGCTCATCGCGCTCCGGCGAGGCAACGCCGGCGTCTCGCACCTGACGGCCGTCGAGGATGTCCGACTCCTGCGCGTGCTCGACGAGCTCGACGAGCAAGACGAGCAAGCTGTGAAACATGCCTGAGCCGAAGGTCGACGGCGCCTCCGGGCTCGACGCGCTGGCCGCGCAGGTCAAGCACGATCTCGAGCTCCTGAACTACCCCGAGCGGGCCTGGCTGCCAGCTCGGCGCACGACGAAGGGCGAGCCCATCCACGACGTGGTGATCGTGGGAGCGGGCCAGGGCGGTCTGGCCGCCGCCTTCGGGCTGATGCGGGAGCGCATCAGCAATCTGCTGGTCATCGATCAGAACCCCGAAGACCGTGCCGGCCCCTGGCTGAGCTTCGCGCGCATGCGCACGCTGCGGACGCCCAAGTACGTCACCGGACCCGACCTCGGCATCCCCAGCCTCACGCCGCGCTCGTGGTACGAGGCCCAGTTCGGCCCGGGGAGCTGGCAGCAGCTCGGCCTCATCCCCAAGGAGCTCTGGGCGGCGTACCTCGGGTGGTATCGAAGGACGCTGGGGATCCCGGTGCGCTCCAGCACGCGCGCCGGGGAGCTGGCCTGGAACGCGGGCGAGCGGTGCTGGGAGATCCCCTGCACCAGCACGACGGCCCCCGGATCCGCACAGGTCGCCGGGTCCCCCGATGCCGCCGGGGTCCCCGAGCACCGAGTCCGCGCGCGGCGCGTGATCCTGGCCACCGGGATCGAGGGCTCGGGGCAATGGCAGATCCCCTCCCTGATCGAGCAGGCTCTTCCGCGCCGCCTTTACGCCCACACCCGCGCCGACATCGACTTCGAGGGTCTGCGGGGCAAGCGGGTCGCGGTCCTCGGTTGTGGGGCATCCGCCTTCGACAACGCCTCGACCGCGCTCGAGCACGGGGCCACCGAGGTGCGCCTCTTCTTCCGGCGCAGCGAGCTGGTCAAGGTCAACGCCTACCGCTGGGCCGAGTTCGTGGGTTTCCTGAGACACCTCGGCGATCTCCCCGACGCTGACAAGTGGCGCTTCATCCTGCAAATCACGCGCATGGGGCAGCTGCCGCCCACCGACACGTACAAGCGCGCCATGCAGCATCAGGGCTTTCACGTCCATCCGGCATCAGGCTGGAAGGCTCTGCAGGCGCGAGACGATGACACCATCGTGATCACGACCGACAGCGGGACCTACCAGACCGACTTCGTGATCGTCGGAACGGGCTTCGTCACCGATCTGCGCCTGCGTCCCGAGCTGCGACAGGTCGAGCCGTACATCGCCCGCTGGTCCGACCGCTACTTGCCGCCTGCGGCCGAGAGGAACGAGGATCTGTTGCGGCATCCCTATCTGGGGCCGGGATTCGAATTCACCGAGCGAGAGCCGGGCTCGGCCCCCTACCTGCAATACCTGTTCAACTATACGTTCGGCGGCCTGCTCAGCCTCGGCTTCGGCGGGGCCAGCATCTCGGGAATGAAGTACTCGATCCCGCGACTGGTCGGCGGCGTCACAGGATCCTTCTTCATCGAGGATCGCGACCAGT